>Ga0126377_10000037_pt1 | contig 56398 bp, 51 predicted proteins | sample PanSoiMetPlot_22_FD_92647 | JGI IMG/M metagenome (GOLD analysis project Ga0126377, IMG submission 92647) | Tropical forest soil microbial communities from Panama - MetaG Plot_22 | ecosystem: Environmental > Terrestrial > Soil > Tropical forest > Bulk soil | place: Panama | collected 2016-02-17 | reverse complement strand
TCGGGGCGTCATGGACGGCATTGATCTAGCGCGCGAGGTGAAGATGCGCTGGCCGCTTCTTCCGGTGATCCTCACTTCGGGATATCCGCGCGAGAGCGGCGGCGAACTCCCGCCAGGTGTCGCTTATATGCCCAAGCCGTGGCAGCCGCTCAACGTGTTGATGGCCGCCGAACAGGCGCTGGCATCTCGCGTTTGATGTGTTGCGAAGGCGGCCAGCCGGTTCACAGGTGGCCCGCTCAGCGGCGGTTCAGCGCTGAATTCTGAACAGGAATTGGCTTCAATCCCGATGGCGCAAGGCGGCCTGTCCCCGCCTGGCCATTGCGCGCCTCGAAAGCGCCAGCGTACCGGAGGTACCCCTTCTTAGGCGTGTGGGACTGACGCCGGTTTGGTTGCCGACCCGGAAAGAAAGCCCCGGACGTGTGCCGGGGCTTCAAGTGGAGGAATTAAGCCTAGAGGGAGGAAACCACCTCTAGACCGCCCGAGGGTATCCCAAAGCGCGGGACGCGCAATTAGGGGAAACCCTGACATCCATAGTCCAAAGCCACAAACGCGATTTCCCTAACACCTAAAAGAAAAGCCCCGGAGCGGGGCTTGAGGTAGATCCCTGAGGCCTTTCTAAGTCTCCGGGCCTCACCGGCATCCGTGAAACTCAGAGACTTGGCAAGCCCCGCCCCCGCTTCCCCGGCCGCCCCCTACCGGTTTGCACCGGACCCAATTTTCCGAAAGAAAAACAGAAAGGCCCGCAATCGGGCAGAGGCGGGTGTTTGTCAGCACGCCGATAACTGTCAAGAAAATGAACGCGGAGGGCAATCGCTATTGCTCACTGCGCTATCTGAGACTATGCAATAAATAGTCATTAAGTAGATAGTAAGAACAGATTAAATGGCCCGGTCCAGCAGTCCATCGGCTTGAAGTCGGGATCGAGGTTGATGGCGAGGATGCCGCTGCCAGCCAGCGAGGCAGCCACGGCTATGTACTGTAGAGCAGCCGCCGCCACGGCCGCGCTGCCTGTGTTGGCGGCTGCGCCCGACAGCAGCATCCTTGCTGCCCTGACTTTGGCAGGGACACGGTAAACAAGAGGTTAACCAAGCGGCTCGCGCCATCACAGCCACAGCACCAGCAATGCGGCGACCAGCACCTCGTCGGCGCGCAGCAAGAACGACTCTGGGATTGTGAGGCCGAGTGCCTGGGCGCCGCTTGGGCCGCTCGCTGAGCGACTTACTCGACACGATCCAACACCTCGAAGCATGCGGCGTGGACTTGTACCTAGACCAGCAGGCCATCGACACGACGACCCCCATGGGCAAGCTCGTTTTCCAGCTAACCGGCGCGTTCGCTGAGTTTGAGCGCACAATGATCCGCCAACGAGTCAAAGCCGGCCTCAAGCGAGCGGTCGCCCAGGGCGTGAAGCTCGGCCGGCCGAAGATCGACAGCGCGACCGAGCGAAAGGTGCGAAAGCAGCTTGCCAAGGGTGTGGGTATCTTGAGGTTGGCCAAGTCCCTTGGCATTGGGACTGGCACGGTGCAGCGCATCTCAAAGGAACGAGCAATGAGCCTGCGAGGGGCGGAGCAATGACGAATGGTCTCCTGCCCACCAACAGTTTGTTACGGCGCGCTTGATCCCCGGTAGGGGGGACTTTCCATTTTGAGAATTTCGGCACAATCCTGGTATTGGCGTAGTCAAATGCTTCGATCAGGCATCGATGGCGTCTGCGGCTGCGCGATACGCAGGCTTGCGGGATACTGACCAAGACGATCTACGGCCCACAGTAAGCGACGGGACAACGCTGTGGTTTACGCTGCACCCTTCGTAGGGGCGGTCGGCGTCTTCTTGTTAGTGGCGTCGCGAGCCAGGCGCAGTGCTCGCAAGCGCACGGTCTTTTCGCGTGTCGCGTCGAGTTGGGCTTGGCACTCGACCATTGCTTCCCGGCCCTTGTGTTTCTTCTTGAATAGTGCTTCGGCGCGACGATGCGCCTCATCAGAATGCATGCTCAATTTCGGAACTCCTTGTTAAGCGCCACGGCACGGTTACTGTCTGTCACGGAAGAAAGGCAGTCTGCCGAATAACCAGCGTCCGCCACTTCTCTCGCCGCGCTTCTTTAAGGGATCGTTGCTTGATATGGGCATGAGTCGACAAAAAGCAAACAAGGCGGAAGCTTAATGCGCCCACGATTGTACTCCCCAAATTTCCTTCGCTGTGTGCGGCGCACGACTCTCGCGCCAGTTAATTGGCTGGCTCGGATCGCGACGCAGCTTCGGTCGGCGCGCCTACACGTCGCCCCGGGTGCTTTAAATGGGCCCGCCACGGCTTATGCCCGGTGCCTGGTCCTAGTTAGGACACTCTCATCAGCAAATTAGGACAGCTGGGACATGCTCCCACAGATTCCCTGTTACTCGGCCCCGCCTTAGCGGGGTCTTTTTTGGTCGTGTCTCGGGAGGTTGAAAAGATGAAAGTCATTGGGACGGAGAGTCATACGGTCACGCGCGGTCCTGAGAGTTGGGCCATTTATATAATGTTGGGCTTGGCTCTCGCGATTGAAGGCATAACAATCGTGGTCTACCTACTCGTCGCGAGTGTGCTGGCGAAGCGCGCCGACGAACGGCTGCGAAATTAGAGGGCTCGCACCATGCACGCTATCTCGCCGTTTCACGTTGCGATGTTCATCCTGTTCCTTCTGGTCCTGCCATTTATCCTCAAATGGTTCTTCACCGGCTCAACGTATGGCATTTACCCTTGATTTCCGGAATTTCACTCCTCCGCAGGCCCGAGATCGTGGCTTGTGTACGGGCGGCTTGCGGCCGTGAGAGCTTTCCGGCGACTCGGCGACTCCGCTGCTGGGGACCCTACCGGGTTGGACAATCCGCAGGTCGCCCCGCCACGCACAAAGGCCGCCCGGGAGCCAAGCCGAGCGGCCTGTGCGATGAACTGCCGGGCCTCAAGCGAGCGGTTGCTCAGGGCGTGAAGCTCGGCCGGCCGAAGATCGACAGCGAGACCGAGCGGAAGGTGCGATAGTATCTTGCGAAGGGGTGTGGGCATCTCGGAGGTGGCGAAGTCACTCGGCATCGGGACGGGCACGGTGCAGCGCATCTCAAAGGAGCGGGCAATGAGCCTGCGAGGGGCGCAGCAATGACGAGTGGTCCCCAGCTCACCAACAGTTTGTACGACGCGCTTGACCCCCCGCTAGGAGGGACTTTCCATTTCGAGAATTTAGTCATGCCCCCTCTGACAAAAACCCGTCCAAAAATGGTTCAGTCCGATAAAGGGGGTAGCCTTTGTGTGAAAAACGTTTTTGCAAAAAAATTTTTTGGTACCGGCTGGCAGCGCGCTCGCATCGGTTCTTCGGAAACACTCTAGTGAAGGCCGGACACCTCATGCGGCCGAGCGTTATCAGGCACTGTGCGGGGTCTCGCCCTCGGGACAGGTACTGGCGGCCCCGATTCAGAACGATTCAGCTGTCACAAAGACCTGTACTGCGGTAAGCCTGCGCTGCCCTGTTGCCAGGAGCAGCGCAGCGACAACGGCTAGAAACAGCTCTTTCATAAAACCTCTTCGGCAGATCGGGACACACCAAATCGCACCGCTCGTGCATGCTGTGCGCATCGCGTCTTGGGCAGCTTTCCCAGGCCGGAAATGGTGCGGACAAGCTCCATTGGCTGGCTGCACACGGGGAATAATGGCGGAACGGGTTGATCCCCTAGCATGCACACACGCTGTGCCGCTGGGCAAGTCGATCGTCTTCGGCACCAATCCCCATCATCCCGGTTCGCAAGCCGCTACCGATCCGCCGCGCGTGCGCGACATCGAGGCGACTTATACCGTGGAGGGCCAAGAGGGCCGGCTGGCTTGGGGCCGTTCGGTGTCCACGGTCGCCGAGACCAAGGAGCCGTTTGCGTGGGCGATTGCGAGCGACAACAGGACCATCGTGGGAGCGGACGTGGACGGCTATTTCCGCATCACGCTCATCGGCCCCGACCGGATGGAGAAGTGCTACACCCACAACGGCACGAGCCCGAGCCGATCGATCGTCGCGACCTGCTACACGATGGATCGTGTGAAACGATAAGTCGCACACGGGTCACCGTCGCGCGCTGCGGCGCAAGAACGGCAGCGCAATCGAAGCCCGCTCCCATGGGCTCTTTGGGGGGCAGTGGGGCCTTCGGGGAACGCCATAGATTCATGTCCGGCGGGAGCTTTGGTTCCGGCAGCCACAAGCAATTGTGTGGATGATTCGCGCGGCAACTCGGCGCGGCGCTTGCCTTCGCAGCTTCCGGGATGATGAGGCTTGGCCTCAGCTCATTTCGATCGCTAGGTCGGCGTCGAACGCAGGTTCTTCAAAATAGGGAAAGCCCAGTCCCGCGCCGAGCACGCGGCGGCCACGGCGCAACGCCGTCGCCGCGATTCGCGCATCGAGCGCGGTGCGCGCGAGCGCAGGCAGCTGGCTCGGCTGCCGCGCAAGCGACCGTAACACGGCGATCACGTCTGGTGTGCCGTCGTGGCGCAATCCGAACATCGCCGCGGGCGGCAGCACACTGTGCGCGGGATCGATGACCGCGCGGCAGGCAGCAAACGGAATGCGATGCGCGGCGGCGATTCTGGCGGCAACGTGCGATTCGGTATCGACAGCGACGGCGCCGGTTTGCAGATGCAGCCGTCGCTTCTCCTCCGGCTCCGCAATCGGAGCGTCCGCGCCGACGATGTCGGCATGGACGGCACCGGGAAGCGCCTGGAGCAGTGACTGCGCCCAGCCGCGATCGGTGGGAAAGCGACCATCCTTCGTCCTGACGCTCGATCCGACGACCCAATCGCCCGCAGCGAGTTGGGGTGCCAATCCGCCGGCGATTCCAAAACTGATGATTCCCGCAGCACCGCGCTTGGCCGCCGCCTCGAGCGAGGCGACGAGTTCGGAGGCATGATTGCAAATCACCGCCACGCCCGGCCCAAGGGCAATGCGTGCCTCCATAGCAAGACAGGTGACTGCGACTACGTGCCCCCTAGTCGACATTCAGCGCTCGTTCAGTTTGCGTAGCGCGGCCCGGAAAGGTGTCGCTAATTTTCCCCAGAAACCGAGATTGGTCAACGGTCTTACTCCCCATCTTTCCTGTCCGCCAGCCTTGCGAGACATGCGCCCTCCCCGCCCGCCGCGAGCGGCACGACGCAATCACTCGGCGACATCAGGCCCTTTTTCGACGCCCTCTTCGCGGCACTGGTGTGGCGGCCTCAAGTCGCATGGACCTTGGAACGGACCGGGTACAAGAGTCGGCCAAATGACTCAATTCGGCCAAATGACTCAATAGGGAGTGCCGGGCTACAATGCCCGAAATGCAGGCGACCGGCGCAGATTGAAGGCGCGCGTGGGGACGCTGCACGCACGTAAACTTCACACTCAAGTCGGTCAACGCGGCCCGGTTCCGCACGAGGTCGGCTGAACCGTGCAAACGAAAACTCGAAGGAGACAGCACATGCCCACCTGGACACCTGATCCGAGTTTTTATCCCTCGCCGCGCCAAGCCGCGAAGGCCCCGCCGGAAACGCTCGCCTACGTCGCGGCCTTCGATCCAGACCGCAAAACCGCCGATCGCATCGCGATCGTGGACGTCGATCCGAAATCGGCGTCTTATTCCAAGATCATCGGCGATGTGGCGGCGAGCGAAGTTGGCGACGAATTCCATCATTTCGGCTGGAACGCCTGCTCGTCGTGTTTGTGCCCCAACGCACCGCATCCGCATGTGGAGCGACGCTATCTCGTCGTCCCAGGCCTGCGCTCCTCGCGCATCTACATTCTCGATACCAAACCCAATCCCCGCGCGCCGAAGATCGTCAAGGTGATCGAGCCGGCGGAGCTAGCGGAGAAGACCGGCTATACCCGCCCGCACACCGTCCACTGCGGACCTGGCGGCATCTACGTCGCTGCGCTGGGCAACAAGGATGGCAAGGCGCCGGGCGGCGTGTTCGTCATGGACCACGAAAGTTTCGAGCCGCTCGGCCGCTGGGAGGTCGATCGCGGGCCGCAGCAGCTCGGCTATGACGCCTGGTGGCATCTCGGCTACGACACCATGGTCACCAGCGAGTGGGGCACGCCCGATACCTTCGAAAACGGTCTCGTGCCCGAAATTCTGCTCGGCAGCAAATACGGCCGGCGCTTGCATTTCTGGGACTTCACCAAGCGCAAGCACCTGCAAGAGATCGATTTCGGCGAAGAACACCAGCTCGTGTTCGAGCTCAGGCCCGCGCACGACCCGACCAAAGCCCACGGCTTCGTCAATTGCGTGGTCAGTCTCAAGGATCTGTCCTCTTCAATCTGGACCTGGTACCGCGACGGCAACAAATGGGCGGCGAAGAAAATCATCTCGATTCCGGCGGAGCCAGCAGATCCCGACCACCTGCCGCCGGTGCTCAAGGGCTTCAAAGCAGTGCCGCCGCTCGTCACCGACATCGATCTGTCCATGGATGATCGGTTTCTCTACGTCGCGTGCTGGGGCACGGGTGACCTGCAGCAATACGACGTCTCGGACCCTTTCAACCCGAAGCTCACCGGCAAGGTGCGCATTGGCGGGATCGTCTCGCGTGCGAGCCACCCGGCAGCCAAGAACGGAAAGCTCAACGGCGGACCGCAGATGGTCGAGGTCAGCCGCGACGGACGGCGCGTTTATTTCACCAACTCGCTCTACGGCGCGATCGATCCGCAATTCTATCCGGAAGGCATCAACGGCTGGATGGTAAAGCTCGACGCCAACCCCGCGGGAGGCATCGCGTTCGACCCGAAATTCTTCATCGATTGGCCGAAAGGCCATCGGCCGCATCAGGTCCGGCTGCAAGGAGGCGACTGCTCGTCGGATTCCTATTGCTATCCCTGAAGCAACAAGGCGGGACGTGGGGCCGCGGCAAGCAGCGACATGAGCGTATCCCCGACTGAGGTGTGGCCGTGGCTGGCGCTCGCGGGGCTCGGCCTTTTTCACGGCCTCAACCCAGCGATGGGCTGGCTGTTCGCGGTGGCGCTCGGCTTACACCGCGGCAGTCAGCGCGTCGTGCTGCTGTCGCTTGTTCCGATTACGGTTGGGCATGCGGCGGCCGTCGCCGCGATGCTGCTCGCCGTGCTTGCGCTCGGTCTCGTCATCGACCACACGATGCTTGTGCGCGTGGCGGCGCTCGTGCTCATCGGCTGGGCGCTGTGGCATGCGCTCTACGGCCACCAGCAGCGCGTGCGGGTCGGGATGCAAACCGGGCTGGTCGGCCTCCTCATCTGGTCATTCCTTATGGCGAGCGCGCATGGCGCAGGCTTGATGCTGATCCCGGCGCTGCAGCCGCTTTGCAGCGCGGCTCAACCGGCAACGCAAGCATCTTACGACGTTCCAATTGCGCTCGCCGCGCTCGGGGTGCATTCCGCCACCATGCTGGCGACCATCGCCGCGGTCTCCCTGATCGTCTACAACTGGACCGGCGTTGATTTTCTTCGCCGCGGCTGGATCAACGTCGATCTAATCTGGGTCGCCGTTCTCGCCACCTGCGGCGTCATCTTGCTGGTCGCGTAAACCCGTTTCAGTTGTGCTCTACGTATCGCGCGGCACTCGTTCGCGCTAATTACTCCAGCCGAAAGCTTCACTCCCGCCCGACCGTGCCGCGCCAGCGTGAAAATTGCAGCACGCGCTCGCCGTCCTCGCGCGCGGCGCCGCGCTCGAGCGCTTCCCGTATGGCCTTCTCCAAAGCCGAGAGCTGGAACGGCTTGCGCAGAATCGTAAACCGCGCCTGGGCGGTATGCACCACGTCGCTGTAGCCGCTAGTGAGAACGACGGGGATCTCCGGATAGTGATTGGCGATTTCGTGTGCCAGCGCGATGCCGTTCATTGCGCCGGGCATGACGACGTCACTGAGAACGAGATTGATCTTGTCGCCGCGCCGCAGCCGGTTCAGCGCGTCGGCGGCATTTTCTGCGCGCACGCTCTGGTAACCCAGCTGCTCCACGAGAGACGCGGTGATCTCGGCAACCTCGGCGTTGTCCTCGACCACGAGAACGGTGCCCTGCCCGGCTTCGATAGGCTGGGTCGGCGGCGCCGGGATGGTTTCGACCGGCACCGCCTGCCGGCGCGGCAAATAGATGGTGATGGTGGTGCCGCTGCCCACCGTGCTCGTCGCAACGACGATGCCTCCCGACTGATGCGAGAAGCCGTAGACTTGCGCCAATCCCAGCCCGGTGCCTTTGCCGAGCGCTTTCGTGGTGAAGAACGGCTCGAAAATGCGCGGCAGCACGTCGGGCGCAATGCCAACGCCGGTATCGGTCATCGCGAGCGCGACAAAGTCTCCCTCGAGTTGATCCACCTCATCGCTTTTCTTCAAGGTGACGTTGCGCACCGAAAGCGTAATCGAGCCCCCGCCGGGCATGGCATCGCGTGCGTTGACCGCAATGTTGACGAGCGCCAGTTCCAGTTCGGCAATGTCGACCTCGACCGGCCAGATGTCGTCCGGCATGTCGTATTTGAGCTCGACGTTCCCGCGCAACGAGCCCAGCAGCATTTCGTGCACCGATTCGACGCGCGCCTTGAGATCGGTGACGACCGGGTTGAGCGGCTGGCGCCGCGAGAACGCCAACAGCTGGCGCGTCAAGCTCTCGCCGCGGTTGGCGGCCGAGTGCACCGCGTCGATCGCCTGAAGATGCTTGGGATCGCTCAATCGACGACGCAGAAGCTGCGCGTGACCGCTGACGATCATCAACAGATTGTTGAAGTCGTGAGCAATGCTGCCCGTTAATTGTCCGAGCGCCTCCATCTTCTGGGACTGCGCGAGCTGCTCCTGCGCACGCTCAAGCGATGCTTGCGCCTCCCGCCGCTCCGTCATATCGCGCGTGATGTTCACGAACCCGGTGAGCGTGCCGACTTCGTCTCGGATCGCCTCGATCACGACGCTCGCCCAGAACAAGCTCTTGTCGCGCCGCACGCGCCAACCCTCGACCACGCACTTGCCCTCGTAAGCGGCGAGATGCAGCGCGCGTGCCGGCTCGCCGCGCTGTTGCTCCTCCTCGTTATAGAAACGGCTCAAGTGCTGTCCGACGATTTCGGCGGCGGCATATTGGTGAATGCGCTGCGCGCCCATGTTCCAATTGGTGATGTAACCGCCCCGGTCGAGCATGAAAATCGCGTAATCGGTGACGCCTTGAATGACCGTGTGGAAACGCCATTCGCTCTCCATCAGCGCCTCTTGCGCCTTGCGCCGCTCTGCAATGTCGTGCTTGAGCGCGGCTTCGACGCGCTTGCGCTGCTCGGTCTCGCTGTGCAGGAGCTCGCTCGTTTGCGCGAGGCTCGCGGTACGTTCCTTGAGCGCCTTCTGCAAATCGTCATGGGCCTGCTTGAGGTCGTCATCGGCGCGGCGACGCTCGGTCACGTCCTCCACGGCCAGCGTCAGATGCCGCACGGCGGCGCCGTGATCGGCGATGGCCGAGACGTTGCTGCGAATCCACCGGCGCGAGGCATCGGGCAGCACATATCTTGTCTCGAGCACAAATGATTTCTCGTTGTCGAACGCATGCCGGATCGAGTCCGTCATCTTCGGCAGGTCGTTGAGGTCGACGAGATCCTGGACCCTCATCTGCAGCAGCTCCGGCGCCGAGCGCCCAACGATGCTACAAAAGCGATTGTTGGCGAGCGTGAAGCGTCCTGCCGCGTCGATTTGCGCGAAGCCAATCTCCGATCGGCTGAACATCGCGCGCAGAATCTGCTCGTGGCGGCGCAATCTGACTTCCGCGCGCTTTCGTGTCGCAACATGCGCGCTCACCGCTAAACTCACAACCGAGATGCTGATCATGAACACGACCAGCAGCAAGAATCCGTCGTCGGCGCTTGCCGGCGTGAACGGTCCGCCGCCCGCCAGCGCCCCCCAGACCGCAAAGCAGGGGAGAATCAGCACCGCTGTCGCGGTATCCCGCTCTCCGCAGCGCAGCGCCGTCCACAACAGCGGCAAGATGGCCAGAAACGCCAGCGCGCTCCTCACCGCGCTGTCCTCGAAGAGCGGACTGAACGCGACAAGTCCCACGAGAGTCGTGGCGATGATCCCAAGGATCGAGGACAATACCTTATCGGAATCGAAGTCGCGGCCGTTGCCGAGCGCCCAGAGCACAACGGCCGGCGCGATCACGAGCGTGCCGGCCGCGTCGCGTAGCCACCACACGGTGCCGAGGGGAATGAGTTTGTCCCACTCCGGCTGTCCGATCAGGTAGGAGGTGCCGGCGGCCACGAGTGCGCCGAGCATGCTGCTTGTGAGCCCAATCAAAGCAAATTTCGCGACGCCGGCCGGCGTGTGGAAGGTTCTGCCGCCTCCCGACCAGAGGTGGAGGAGGTAGCCACCGATAACAGCCTCGAGCGTGCTGGCCGCGGCATTGCCGAAGGGGGGCAAGATCGAATCCGCGGAGATCGCATCGGCGATGCCAGCCGGCAGCCCGGTGGCAAATGCCGCGGCAAAAACGGCCGGCCAAACGCGCACGCCACGCAGGAGCACGGCGGCCAAGGCAAGGCCCGCGGGAGGCCAGATCGGAATCGGGGTCGAATAGAACGAACTCAGCGCCGAAGCGCCGTACGCCACAACGAAGTAGCTCGCGCTGACGATCGCCAGCTCGAATAGATATTTCGCCACGCCGCGCAGTTGCACGGCGGGCTTGACCTTCGCGCTTGAAAAACGAGTCACGGCCTGCCCCCTCGCCGCGCGCTTTGCCGTAGCCTCCCCTTATCCGCGCTGGCGTGTCTCCCGCGGCTATTTATCAACGCGACTGCGGCGGAACTCGGGCCATTGGCTGACGAATCGGGAGGACCGGAAATCGAAAAGTGTCCCGGGGCAACTTCGCCTAAATGTTGCGCGTCACGGTGCTGCGCTGCCGAGCCGCAAAACGAAAAGGAAAGGGACAGGCGCGCGTTCGATTCGCGGCATCCGTCCCGCGGCGAAATTGATCACGAACCGCCGCTTACATCGCGCTCCGCAACGAGTCGCCGACCGGCACTGGCGGCCGCGGCAGATCGCCGAAAATTCGGTCGTTTTCGGGCAAGAACCAGGATGTCAGTCTTGCGAACAGCGGGCGCTCCTCGCTGCCGCCATTCCACGCTCCCGCTTGATCGCCGCCCGTTGGCGGCTGCACCGTTTGCCCTGGCCCCTTTGGCGCTGAATTCGACGCAACAGCGACCGGCCTGATCGCCAGCGGCTCGCCGTTGGGCGGCTTCGGCTCTGCCCGCGCGCTCTGCTCCGGCTTCTGATTGCGGATCGCCGCGGTAGTGGGCGCCGGCTTCGCAACCTTGGTGGCCGCGGCGCTTGCCGGCGCACTCGCCACGCGTTGCGGCTCGCTGTCAACCTCCGGCCGCGCGAAGCTGGCAACGCGCACGGGTTCCGCTCCGGCTCTGTTGTCAGCGGTCACGGGCGATATCTGGATGACGGCGGGCACAGGAGCGAGCGCAGGCGCAGGGTGGTGCTCGAATTGACCGAGGAGGTAGGCGCAGAGCGCGCTCACGGCCCCTGCGCTTGCCACCTCGATGGCTTTGACCGCGAGCCTCGACAGCAGGGTAAATTTCACGATCACCTCCGATTTCAAACGATTGACTTATTTTCAAACACTCGTTTGAGACAACTTCGGGGCAGAAAGTAAAGACAGGCGTGGCAAATCGAGGGAAAAGTTGGCGCTGTGGGCATCCCATTGCAATCAAACGCCACCCGAACACCCAGCGCGAAAACCTGCCCAGCTAACGACGGCGCCGATGCCGAGAGATACTTGCCTCTCACGTCCTACTTGGCTGGTTGCGCGAGACCGCCCGGCGCGCGGCCCCTGGTCGCCGGCCAATGCCACCGGCGGCCCACCTCGCGATCACATCGGCAAGCTGATCGACGAACTGCTCGTTGATTTCGAGGCGAAATGGTGGGCTTGCAAGCTGTTCGGCGTTGCGCACGAAAACGGTGCATTGGCCGAACAGCCACAACGCGCCGACGACGGCCTGTGTGCCGGTCGCCTTCTCCGGCAAGAAGCGGCGAACCAATTCGGTCACGGCGGCAAAGAACGGCGCCGCCTCACGCGCCATGAACTTACGAAAGACGGGACTCGGCTTGAGCGTTTCCCAGTTGAAGATACGCACATAATCGCTGAGCTCATCACGCGCCGTCATCGGCCGCAGTTGCCGGCGCACGAAGCGCCGCAACGCCGCCTCGCGCGACAGCTTGGCGCTTTGTGGCGCATCGTCGTCGCTCATCAGCGCGCGCAAGGCGGTTTGCAAAACAGCGCGATAAAGCCCCTCCTTGCTGCCAAAATGGTAATTAATCGCGGCCTGATTGACCTCCGCCTCGGCGACGATGGCGCGGATGCTGGCGCCCTCGTAACCGTCGCGCGCAAACGCACGCGAGGCGGCCTTGATGATCTTCTCCCGCGTCACCTTGGAGACGCGGCTCAGTTTTGCCGTCCGAGGCATCAAACGCTCCAGTTCAAACGAGCGTTTGAAACTAATGCGAGATCATGGCCACGACAAGGTCGCCTACGCACCCGCGTCATGGCACGGCTTGTCCAGGCCATCCACGCCTTTGAGCGCGCCGCCCAACACACGTGGATGCCCGCGACAAGCGCGGGCATGACGGTTCAGCCTCATCTCTTCGTGTCTAAAACAGCTCGAAATACTCCCGCTGCTCCCACTCCGTCACCTCGGAGCGGTAGCGCGCGATCTCGGCCTCTTTGATGCGCAGATAATACTCGATGAAATTCTTGCCGAAGCCGGTGGCGAGACAGGCATCCGCGCGCAGCGCTCCGAGCGCCTCCTCGAGAGTTTTCGGCAAAAGCGGGGCCGCGACTTCATAGGGCGTATCCGCCGAAGGGCCCGGATCGAGCTTGCGCGCGACCCCGTCGAGCCCGGTTACGATCTGCGAGGCCATATAGAGGTAAGGATTGGCGGCAGGCTCGCCGGCCCGGTTCTCGAGCCGCGTGGCGCCGTCCCCATGGCCCCCGCCGAGCACGCGGAGCATCACCCCGCGATTGTCCCGCCCCCAGATCACGCGGTCGGGCGCCAGCGAATAGGTGCGATAGCGCTTGTAGCCGTTGATGGTCGGGGTGGTGAAGGTAGCCGCCGCGCGCGCATGGACGAGAAGCCCCGCTAAAAAATGCCGGCCGAGCGGCGAGAGCACGTCGTCGTCGCTCGGCGTGAAAGCGTTGGCGCTGGAGCTCCGCTCGCGCAGCGATTGATGCAGGTGCCAGCCGCTCGACATCACGTTCTCGAGCTTGGGGCGGGTCATGAACGTCGCGTGATAGCCGTGCCGGCGGCAGATCTGTTTTACGGCGCTGCGGAACAGCATCATCGTATCGGCAGGCGCAAGTCCGACCTGCGGCTGGAACGTGAATTCGCACTGGCTCGGGCCGAGCTCGATTTCGACCGAGCGCAGCGGCAAGCCGAGCGCGACGACTTCGCGGCGTAGGATTTCGAGAATCGGCTCGATCTGATCGAAGCGCGTTTCGGTCAAATATTGGTAGCCCTGCGAGAGCAGACTGACGTGCGGCGCCTCGCCCGGCCACGTGGCGTCAGCCGGTGCAAGCCGCGCATCTTCGAGCTTGAAGACGTGGAACTCGACTTCAAGGCCGGCCAGGTAGTCGAAGCCGGCTTCGGCGAGTCGTTCCAGCGCGCGGCGATAAAGGTGGCGGGTCGAGAATGGCACCGGCTTGCCATTGGCGAAATAGATGTCGCACAGCGCCCAGCCGGTGCGCGGCGCCCACGGCAGGACGCGGAAGGTGGTGGGATCGGCGATCATGAGAAAGTCGCCGCCGCCTTCCATCTCGGCCATGCCAAAGCCGCCGCCCGGGGTGAAAACCGGAAAGACCGTCTTGTGCGCGGTATCTTTGGCAAGCAGCGTCGTGGTGATCGAGCAGCCGTTGCGCATCGCGGCCGCCGCCTCGTTCGCCAGCACGGTTTTCCCGCGCAAGATGCCGTGCTGGTCGGGAAACGACAGGCGCACCACTTCGAGCCCGCGTTCCTCGATGCACTTATCGGCGTTCGCCGCCGCCTCGAACTGTGCGTCGTTCCACAGGCCGCGGCGCTCGACGAAGCTGCGCGCCTTTCGTTCTTCCGAGGATGACACCGAACCTCTCAGCTGCTGAATCGGCCAAGGTTAGTCCATTTAACCGTGCCGTTCGAGCGCGCCGAGGTCGCGGCCTCAATGTACGCTTGCCGCCATTGCCTGAAGGCTCGCAAGCAAGTCGCTCGATCCCTGCACGGCAAGGCGCTGATGGTAGAAACGCAAGCCAAAAAGGCCGCCCAGCTCCTCCCCCGCTCCGGCCCGGCCCGGTCCGCCGTGATTGCATTGCGGCATCACGATGCCGTGGCCGGTATGCGCGGTCGCAATCGCGGGATCGACGGCGAGAATGCGGCCGTGACTCGGCGCGATTTCGCTTACCAAGCGTGCGAGAAAATCCTTATCCTCGCCATAGACCGATGCGACCAGCGAGCCGCCTCCGCGCGCAATGAGCGCGGCGGCGTCCTCTTCGTCGCGATACGGCACGATGGTCGCGGCCGGACCGAACACCTCGACTTGATGCACAGCCTGCGCGTTGTCTGTGCTTTTGAGCCTGAGCAATGTCGGCGCGACGAAGGCGGATTTACTCTTGTCGATGCCGTCGAGCGCCGGCGGTTCGGCGCCACCGCAGACGATCGCAGCCTCGCACGCCAAGCGCCGGATTCCATCGAACGCCGCTGCTTGCTGGGCGCGCGTCACGAGCGGCCCCATTCGCGTATCCGCCTGCCGCGGGTCGCCGACCTTGGTCGACTTGAGTTTTTCGGAGAGCGCATCAGCGACCGCATCAGCCCTATCCGCCGGCACGAAGATGCGGCGGATCGCGGTGCATTTCTGCCCCGCCTTGACTGTCATCTCGCACACGATTTCGCGCACGAAGGCCTCGAATGCCGCGCCGGCAGGCGAGGCATCCGGCGCAAGCAGCGCAGCGTTGATGCTGTCGGCCTCGATGTTCACCGGCACGCTTTTGACGATCACGTTGGGGTGCCCGCGCACGCGCGCAGCCGTGTCAGCCGAACCGGTAAAGGCAATCAAGTCCTCGCTGGTGAGCGCTTCCAGGAGCCCGCCCGCGCTGCCGCAGAGGAGGCTCAGCGCGCCCGCAGGCAAACCGCCCGCCGCGATCACGTCCTTGACCATGGCATGCGCCAAGAGGGCAGTCGCGGAGGCGGGCTTGGCAAGGACCGGCACGCCGGCAAGCAACGATACCGCGGCCTTCTCCCACAGCCCCCAGCTCGGGAAATTGAAGGCATTAATGTGAACGCCGACGCCGCGGCGCGGCACCATCAGATGTATCGCCTGATAATTCCCCGCCTTGGCGAGCCGCACTGGCTTTTCATCGAGCAGCGTGCGCGCGTCGCCCAAGCCGGCCCCGAGCCGGGCGTAATATTTGAGGGTGCCGATCCCACCGTCGATGTCGATCGCCGCGTCCATTTTGGTATTGCCCGAATTGGCGATGGCGATCGCCTCATAGCGTGCCCGGTTCGCGGCAAGTACGTCGGCGACGGCGCCAACGAGCTTTCCGCGCTCCGCATAGCTCATATTGCGCAGCGCGCGCTGGCCTTCTCGGCGCGCGAATTCGAGCGCGGACGCAAGATCCAGGCCCTTTGCCGAGACGCTCGCGAGCTCATCGCCGGTCACCGGATCGATGAGGGTGGTTTCGACCCCCTGCCCACGCTGCCAGCGGCCGGATAGATAGCTGTCGAGAGTCTCTGGCGTTGCACTCATCACTCGCTCCTTGGGCGTGCGCCCGCCTTCTGTCGATTTGCCGCCAAAAAAGCTCACGGGCCTGCTTTGCAGCAGCATAGCGGGATCGGACCTTCGCCCGATCCAGGGTTTGCCGCGAGCCAACTACTTCGGCGCCTTTTTCTTCGCGTGACCGTGCTCGGGTTGGCTCAGCATGTGACTGCAGCCCGCCTTCTTCGCCCAGTACTCCCAGGCGCGCCAGGTTTCCGGCGAGTGGGGACTGTAACCGCGATTGCGGGCATCGATCTCGCCCTGACGCAGATAGGTGATCTCCCCGCCCAACTGCTTGGCGCGCAACAACGCGCGCGCATTGCGCGGAAGATAGACCGACATCCGCACCACCTCGATGATCGAGCGCGCGGCTGAGGCAAAGCCATGACCCCGCATCAAGGCGACGTTGTTGCCGGCGAGGCATTTCGCGAGGTCGCGGCCCTGTTCTATGTTGGTGACGAGCAGATTGGTGTCGCCGAACCTGTCGGCAATATCCCACACCGGCACGTTGGCGCCGATGAAGCTGCCCGAGTGGATCACCGGGCGAAGCGGCGTCGCCCGCGCGATGCCGAACGGCAGAATCTCCTCCGCGTGCGCGTGCACGACCGCCTGGACGTCGGATCGCGCCTCGTAGATGGCGGCGTGAATGAACCGTTCGAGATAGAGCGGACGACTCTCCTCCCGCACCGGCTGCCCATCGAGGCCCAACTCGACGATGTCGTCGCGCTCGACAAGCTCGGGTGCGAGCGAGCGGGCGATGAAAAAATGCCGTGGGTTGTCGGGGCTGCGCACGCTGATATGGCCGTAAGCATCCACCACGTCCTCGTGCGCGAGGATGCGGTTGGCCACGACGAGCTCCTGAATGATGGTGTCGAGACTGCCCATAGTTTGCTGACCCCGAGGTAACTCATCCTCAACTGAGGACGCTAATGGGTTGGAACGAAGAGGTCATCCACCGAAACCGGCGCGCCGATCAACGACTGGTCGACGAGATAGGTGACGAAGGCTTCCAGGGTCGGCCGGTTGGGCTCGATGCCGTATGGCCAGGGGTCGCCGTCGAACAGCTCGTAAATCTCGTCGATGTCGCGCATCAGGAATGGCGTCATGTAGCGCAGCGCACGCAAGTTGTACATTTTCTCAAGCGCGATCTTCTTGGACTCGCAAAACGCGTTGTAGAGGCTGGTCGCGATGAACGGATATCTCTCATAGAGCTGCTTGCGGATGGCGACGAGATGCATGATCGGATAGATCCTCGTGCGCTTGTAGAACGCCTTTTCCAATTCCACGTAATCGGGAAAAAGCCGCACGACGTCCGGATTGGTGCGGATGGCCGCGGGAAGGCTCGTGCCGAGCGTCGCATCCACCGCGCGCTCTTCGATGAGATCGCTCATCGACTTGTTCGACGTGTTTTGCTCGACCGGCAGCGGCGTGAGCAGTGGCAGCACGGTCGGACTGCCGTGCGCGCCCCCGGTGTTCATGGCGCCCTGGACCCAATGGATCTTCCGCAGATCGACGCCGTATTCGTGTTGCAACAGGCCATTGATGTAGATGGCCGCGGTCATGGTCAGCAGCGGCACACCCACCCGTTTGCCTTCGAGGTCCTTGGGCGTCTTGATGCCCGCCTTGCGGTGCACGGCGATGAACCCGTGACGGAACGCGCGCGAGGGAAACACCGGAATGGCGACGAACGGGCACTGCTTGTTGGCAAACCGCTGAATAAATTCCGAACTCGAAAACTCGGCGACGTCGAATTCCTCCCCACCCGCCATCCGGTCGAAGATCGGGCGCGGCTGATCTATGGCAATGAAATTGAGCTCGACGCCTTCGACAGCGACCTCGCCGATATAGAGCGGCTGCATGCGGTCGTAGAGCCCGCACGCGAATGAAAGCTGCAACTTGGCCATTGGTTGGCGTCCCCGGTGCCCTGAGCGAGACTTGAGGCTTAGCACGCGCGCTCAGCGGCCGAAAACCCCGGTCGCAAGCGCGGTAAGCCGACGGTGCCGCGCACCTTGACGTGCAGGGAGCGACGGCCCAGCCTGGATAGGAAGCGTGGATTGTCGAGGTCAGCCATGAACAAGCCGGTCACAGATATCCCGCACCCCAAGATGCTGCTCGACCCCTACGCCACGTGGGCGGCGCAGGAAGGGGTGCCGGTTACCGATGATTTCGGCGTCGATTTGCTCGAGGTTGCAACCGCCCCGTGGCCGCGGTTCGGGGTCGACGGCGGCATCGTCCACCTGAAGGGACGCGGCGATTTCGTGTCTATCTTCATTCTCGATCTTGCCCCCGGCGCGAAGTCGGCGCCGCAAAAACATTTGTTCGAGGAGGTGGTCTACGTGCTGTCGGGGCATGGCAACACCACCGTCGAAGCGAGTGACGGACGCAAGCACAGCTTCGAATGGGGGCCCAAGAGCCTGTTCGCGTTACCGCTCAACGCCCGCTATCAACACTTCAACTCGAGCGGGCGCGAACGCGCGCGGCTTGCCTCCACCAACAATCTCGCCCTCATGCTCAATCTGTTCCACAACGAATCCTTTGTGTTCGACAACGCGTACGAGTTTTCGGAACGCCAGGGCGCGGCCAAATATTTCAGCGGAGAAGGCGAGTTCATTCCCGTGCGCCCGGGCCGCAATATGTGGGAGACCAATTTCGTTCCTGACCTCGCCGGCTTCGAGCTCAAGGCTTGGGACGGCCGCGGCGCCGGTGGGTCCAACATGATGTTCATCCTCGCCGAGGGCACCATGCATGCCCATACTTCGCAGATGCTGGTCGGCACCTATAAAAAGGCTCATCGCCACGGTCCCGATTTTCACGTCTTTGCCGTCACCGGCCATGGCTTCTCGCTGCTGTGGTACGAGGGCCAAAAGGACTTCGTGCGCATCGATTGGAAACATGGATGGGTGTTCGCGCCGCCGGATCAAATGCTCCACCAGCATTTCAACACCGCGCAGGATCCCGCGCGCTATCTGGCCGTCGCCTTCGGCAGCCTGCGCTATCCGTTCACCGCCGACAAACGCCGCGTGTTCTTGGGCATGGACGTGAGCGTCAAGGACGGCGGCTGCCAGATCGAATACGAGCACCAAGACCCGCGCATCCACGCGATCTATCTCGAAGAGCTCGCCAAGCACGGCGTGCCGTCCGGCATGGGCAAGTTCATCGACGAACGGCCTTACGCCAAAGCTCCGGCCTAGCCGCGACGCACAACTCGATGCACGATCTCGAATTCGAGCATCTTCACGTCAGTCCCGACGATGCCGCTGTCAACGAGGTCGCCTGGGGCGCCGATAACGTCGAGCTGACGACGGTCGGAATCGATATCGGGTCCTCGACATCGCACCTGATGTTCGCGCGCGTGCATCTGCAGCGGCTTTCCAGCGCGCTGTCGAGCCGCTTCGTAGTCGTCGAGCGAAAAATCCTGTGGCAATCGCCGATCCTGCTGACACCTTACCGGGGCGATTACACCATCGACGTCGACGATCTCGGCGGCTTCATCGGCGGCTGCTACGCCTATGCCGGCATCGAACCTGAGGCGGTCGACAGCGGAGCCGTCATCTTGACGGGCGAGGCGCTCAAGCGACGCAACGCCCGCGCCATCGCGGACCTTTTTTCCGAGGAAGCCGGCAAATTCGTCTGCGCCTCCGCCGGGCATCACATGGAATGCCAGATGGCGGCGCATGGGTCGGGTGCGGTTGCGCTTTCGCGCGGGCACAACGCGACGCTGCTCAACGTTGATATCGGCGGCGGCACGACGAAGCTGGCCCTGATCGAAAGCGGCCGTATCCTTGCCACGTGCGCCATTGCCGTGGGCGGGCGGCTGATCGTCGCGGACGACGCTGGGCGCCTGGCGCGCATCGAGGAACCGGCTCGAATCATCGCCAAGGCCCTCGACCTCGAAGTCGCACCCGGCACAACGCTCGTGCCTGCGGATCGCCGGCGCGTCGCCGCACGTATGGCCCGCATGGTGATGGGCCTGATGGATTTGCGCCAGCCTGGTGAACTCGCCCGCTCGCTACTGGTCACCGAGGCCTGGCCGGCCGAGCTTGCCAACAGGCGCATCGTCGCCATTACCTTTTCCGGCGGCGTTAGCGAATACCTCTACAAGCGGGAGACGCGTGGGTTTGGCGATCTCGGCCTGGAGCTGGCCGAGGAGCTGCGCCACGTTCTGGCGCATCGGCACGATTTGCCTCCCGTCTGGGACCCGGGCCAAGGCATCCGCGCGACCGTGATCGGCGCGGCGCAATTCTCGGTCCAGATCAGCGGCAACACCATCCTCATCGCCGATCCCGGCAAATTGCCGCTGCAGAACTTGCCCGTGCTGACCTGCGAGCTCGCTCTGGACGGGAAGATCGCTCCCGAAGCCGTCGCGGCGGGCGTGCGTAGCGCGCTCGCGCGCGCCGACCTCGAGGAAGGAGAAAGCCCTGTCGCGCTTTCGTTTCCGTGGCGCGGCGATCCTTCGCATGAACGGCTGCACGCGGTGGCGGCCGGTATATGCGCGGCACTGCCGCGGACCGTTGACGAGAACATGCCGCTGGTGCTGCTGATCGACGGCGATGTCGGCAAGAGCCTCGGCCGCATCGTTCTAAACGAGGTCGCGCCTGCGGCCGAGGTGATCGCGATCGATGCCGTGCAGCTTAAGGAATTCGACTATGTGGATATCGGTAGCGTCATCGAGCCCACCAACGTGGTGCCGATCATCATCAAGTCGCTGCTATTCAAGTAAGCTCGGCACGTGGCGGTCGCATCAACCAACGAACAGAGGGAAGCCCTATGCCTGCAAAAAAATCTACCAAAAAGATACCGCAACCACGGCTCCCCATTCTGAGCGAGGAGCAACTGACGCCCGCCCAGCGCGCGCTGCTCCAATCGATTCGCTCCGGCCCGCGCGGCAGTAGCACGACGATCCGCGGCCCATTCGCAGTGTTTCTGCACGCGCCCGCCTTCGGCGAGCTGGCGCAGCAACTAGGCGGCCATTGCCGGTTCAATACCAGGGTGCCGCCGCGCCTCTCCGAATTCGCGATTCTGGTCACGGCACGACTCTGGCGCGCGCAATACGAATGGTTCGCCCATGTGCCGCAAGCCGAGCGGGCCGGCGTCAAGCCGCAGACCATTCGTGACCTGCATAAGGGGCGCGTGCCGAAAACCGCCCCAAAGGACGAACGGGCAATCTACGATTTCATTCAAGAGCTCTACAAAACGCGCCGCGTCAGCGATAAGACTTTCGCGCGGGTGCGCGCTCTGCTCGGCGACCCCGCCACCGTCGAGTTCGTCGGCATCCTCGGCTATTACGTCCTGATATCGATGGTACTCAACGTCTTTCGCATGTCGCCGCCGCCGGGCGAGGCGCTTCCCTTCGCCGAGACCTAGCAGGCGGTGGCACGTTCTTTGCTATATTCACTTGTGATAATGCCCGCATCTCAGGAGCGATCAGCATGAAGCGAGGATCAATTGTATTCGCGGCCGCCGGCGTGATCATCGGCGGCGCTTGGCTTGTCGGGGCAAGCGCCATCCGCGCGCAGCAGCTGGCGCAGCAACCGGCACCGGCGCCCACTCTGGCGGTGCCGCCGATCGGACCGCCGGACCCTAATCTGCGCACCGTCTCACTGCCCAGCGGGAAGAAGGTGCATCTGCTGCCGGCGACGTTGGAAACGACCCAATGGGGCTGGTTCGACAACGCGCAACCACCTGTGCTGCGAGTCAATTCCGGCGATACCGTCGTCATGGAAACGATGATGCACAGCCACAACCAAGTCATTCCTGGGACAACGATCGATCAGATCAAAAAGCTGCGGACCGATTATCCCGGGCGCGGGCCGCATACACTCACGGGACCGATCTATATTGAGGGCGCCGAGCCCGGCGACGTGCTCAAGGTCACCATCAACAAGATCGTGCCACGCGCCTATGCGTCAAATTTCAACGTGCCCGGCATGTTCGGGGAATTTCCGAACATCTATCAAGACGGTCAGGTGAAGTATTTCTATCTCGACTGGGACAGAAAGATCGTCGAGTTTCTGCCCGGCATTGAGATTCCGCTCAAGCCATTCCCCGGCACGCTCGGCGTAGCTCGCAAGGAACCAGGGCGGTACAGCTCGGTGCCGCCAGGAGAATATGCTGGCAACCTGGATATCCGCGACTTCTCCGAGGGCACCACGCTCTACGTGCCTGTGCACGTGCGCGGCGCGCTGTTGTGGTCGGGCGATTCCCATGCCGCGCAGGGCAATGGCGAAGTCAACCTCACGGCGGTCGAAACCGCCTACAAGGAACTCAACCTCACTCTCGAGGTGGTCAAAGGCAAGCCGCTCGATTTCCCGCGCATCGAGACCAAAACATCGTGGATCACCATGGGTTTTGATCAAGATCTGAACAAGGCGTGGGATCAGGCCAAGGCGCAAACGCTGAAATTGCTCGCCGAGCAGCGCAATATTTCGACCGAGCAAGCGGCACGGCTGATGCCAACCGTATCCGATTGCCGCGTGTCGCAGGTCGTCAACATCAAGAAGGGCATTCATTGCCTTAATCCGAAGGACCGGTCCGGTCGCGAGGATATGGAACGCCCGACCAAGGAAACGGCGAAATACTATGTTTCCCACGCGAAGGATGCGGATCTGAACAAGGCCATGGATACGGCCTCGATGGGCATGATGAAGTGGCTGGAGACCGAAAAGAAAATCACGCGCCTCGACGCCTATGGACTCGCAAGCGTCGCGATGGATTGCCGGGTTGGCGCCATCTCGGAGGGCGAGAAGAACGTGCACTGCCTGCTTCCCAAGAGCATCTTTGTTGCGAAACGGTGACGGTCGAGGCAGCTGCGATCGAAAAACACAGAGGGCGCGGGGGCTGCAGCCCGCGCCTTGTGCTCCTCGTCCCATTGGTCCTCGGCTTGCCGCTCATTGGCACGAGCGCGGCGGCAGGGGGCCTGCGCGTGGTCGCCACCACCAGCGATCTCGCCAGCCTTGCACAGGCAGTAACGGCCGATCTGGCACAGGTCGAGACGATCATTCCGCCGGCAGCCGATCCAGAAGCTTTCGAGCCGCGGCCTTCCGACCTCGCAAAGCTCAAGGGCGCTTCAATCGTGGTCCGGGTCGGACTCGGTTACGATCACTGGCTCGATAAACTGCTGTTGGTGCAAGGCGATGCCGCGGTCAACCGCGGCGGTGCCGGTTATGTCGATGCCTCTGTCGGCATTCCCCTGCTCGAAATCAAAGGATCGCGACTGGACCCCGCCAGCCGCGACGGGCATGCACATGGCCTCGCCAATCCACACTATTGGCTCGACCCTGCCAATGCAGAGATCATCAGTGGCGAAATTGCAGAGGCGATCATTCACGTCGCGCCGGAAGCATCCGCGAAGACCATCGCCAACCGCGACGGGTTTCTCTCGCGGCTTAGAACAAGTCTCGCCGGATGGGAGCAACTGCTCGCACCACATCGCGCCGCGCGGCTCATCGCCTATCACAACACCTGGCCCTATTTTGCGCGCCGCTTCCGGCTCAACGTCGTCGATGTGATCGAGGTCAAGGAGGGGGTCGCACCGAGCCCGGCGCGGCTCGCGAAGCTCGCCGCGATCATTCGGGAACAGGGTATACGGCTGATCGTGCACGAGCCGTTCGAGCCGGAGGAGGCCTCGCAGTTGCTGGCGCACCGGACCGGTGCGGCGGTCGTCAAGCTCGCGCCATCGGTCCGCAGCATGCCCGCGGCGACCGACTATCTTGCGCTTTTCGATTACAACGTGAGGACGTTGGTGCAGGCGCTGTCCGGCGCGGCGAAGTGAGCGAGCATGTTTGAGGATGTCCTCGCATTTGCGACGCTGCCACTGGCCGCGGCCGTTGTCTTCACCGGCATTCACACGTGGTTCGGTCTCCAGGTGCTGCGGCGCAATGTCGTGTTCGCCGATCTTGCGCTGGCGCAGGTCTCGGCATTGGGAGCTACCGTGGCCGTGGTCGCGGGGCATCCGATGCAGAGTGCCGCCGCTTACGCCTACACGCTCATTTTCACCGCCGTGGGCGCGCTGTTGCTTACCGCCAGCCGCGGGATGGCCCGCAGTGTACGGCAGGAGGCGTTCATCGGCGTGCTTTATGTGTTCGCCACCGCCGCCACCGTGCTCGTTGTCGATCGCTCTCCGCAGGGCGCCGAGCACGTCAAGAAGATGCTGGTGGGCGGAATTCTGTCGGTCACCGCGGACGAACTGCTGAAGTTCGCCGTCCTTTACAGCATCATCGGCATCTTTCATTGGCTCTTTCGACGACCCTTGCTGGCTGCTGCGGAGAATGACGAGGGGCGCAAAGACATCGGCAGATACCTATTTTGGGACCTCGTCTTTTATCTGTCGTTCGGACTGGTCGTAACCTCCTCAGTCACTACCGCCGGCGTGTTGCTGGTGTTCTGCTTTCTCATCGTGCCGGCGCTTGTCGGCAACCTGTTCTCTCCGCATATCGGTGTGGCGCTGGCGATCGGCTGGATCGCCGGCAGCGCTGCAAGCGCGGCCGGGATATTCGGTTCCTTTCTGCTCGATGCACCGACTGGTGCGGTCATGGTGGTGGCGTTCGCCGCGGCGCTGGTGATCGCCGGTGCGATACGTGCCTTCATCACAGCTCACGCCGCAGAGCGCAGCCGCAATCGAAGATTCGGACTGCACCTCGGCGGGCTCATCCTCTGCACCCTGCTCGGCCTCTCAGGTGCTTGGGTGGTCGTTACTCCCGCCGGCGATCATCCCATTCTGGCTGCAATAGAGCTGGCCACGGGAATCGGACCAGATCGATTCATGACGGCGAGCGAGCGCTCAGCCTATGTCGAAGCCGCGCTGACCGAGCGGCGCCACAAGGCCGAGATCGACCGGCTCTACGACCGCGAACGGCAGTCGCGCTGGGACGGCGAGGAGCTTACAGCAGACGAGATTCGCCGCATGGGTTCGATGCAACAAACCTTGACCGAAATGGGTCGCGGGGAGCGTTTCGTCATTGATTACCTGCGCACGCGCGGACGCGAACGCGAACGCTGGTACCTCGGCCTGCCGCTCGCGGTGATCGGACTAATCGGCGCCGCCACGATCGCCCGCAGGGGCCTTCGCGCGCTGTGACTTCGTAATCAAGCGGACGCCGGGTATCGGCGGCTGAACTGGTTTTGCCGAAACAGCGACTTGAGAACGCCGGCGCATCCCACCGGCGTAAAACCGCGCGCTCGATTCGCTTCCCCGATGAGGAACATGATTCGCTGCTGGTCGAGCAGGCGGCGGTAGAGTTCCGTCGTCGGTAAGAATGGATCGCAATCGGGCTCTGTGCCGCCGCCGACGCCCCTGATCTCAACCACGGAAAAGTTCTTTGCCCGCATCAAATCGTCGGCCGACGCGAAGCGCAGGTGGAACCGTCCATAGTGGAATTCGCGCATGCTGCGCGCAATGGCATCGATCCGCTCTTCGAGTTCCGGCGTGACATGGCGCCATGCGTCGCACCAGTGACCGTTCAGGCGGAAAGTAAGCGAGAGGATCCTGCCGCTCTGGTCGCCGGGCAGCCGCGCATAGAGCACCGCGGCTTCGCCGGGATAGGGGATGAAACGCTGGAGGACAACCTTCTGACCGGAAGGCAAATGCCGCAGGTATTCGCGCGGCGCCGTGACGTCGTCGAGCCGGCATGCGCCATGGCGACCGACGTCTGGCTTGGCGACGAGCGGAAAAGCCAGGCCGGCGCCGCACAACAATTTCCGGACCCGCTCGAGGTCGGCGAAGAGCGTGCGACGGCCCGCGCTGCGGATGACCGCCACCGCCTCCGCAACATGCCGCCGTTCGGACCCTCCCACATCGAGCAAATAGGCGCTCTTCGACTCGCCCCAGATTGCGCCTCGCGAGTGAGGCGGATTGGCGATGATAGGCAAGGTCAAAGACCGGTAATTCGCCGCAAAGCCGATCCAGCTCGCGATCAGGGGCAGATAGAACAGGCTTGGCGGGACGCGATTGTTCGCAGCGTCGTTGCGGATGTCGCGGCGAGCAAGTTTTGCCGGTCGCAAGCCCGTATCCTCATGGAAATTGAACACCTGTCGACGCAGGAAGCCGGTCGCCAACATCACGCAAACGAGGAAGGGCCATGTCCACCAACCCAGGCGGCTATCAAGCGTGTCACCGAAGAAGACGGCAATACAGAGCATGAGTGGCAGATAAAGCGCGGAAACGACGAGGCTCGCCGTGGTGAAGCGGGCGAGCGGCACGCGTGCCCAACCGCAGGCAACAAAGGGGACGAACACGGCGCCAGGCACCACGCGGCAGAGCGCTACGATCCCGAACAGATTGCGTTGGAGCGTGGCGGCAAAATTGCGGACGCGGTCATCGACCGCGAGGCGCCGGAGCCAGGGCAAGCGCCTCGCGCCGGCACCGATTCCGTACAAGGCGAAGTCACTCGCTACCATGCCCGCGTAGATGCACAGTGCGACGAGGCCCACAGGCATGATGTCGTTCGCGACGACGTACGCGCCCAGAATGACTGCGAGGTCCTCATGCGCGAACGGTAGAAACAGGAGTGAAAAAAATTGCGCGAGCCATGAATAATTGTGCGCGGAAAGGTGCAGCAAAGCTTCTCCCGGCGTAAGCGCCGGGAATTATCGGGATCGTGGACCTGCGAACGCACCGCTTATTGGCGGCATTTTTATCTCGATCTGCGCTACATCCCTCTGCAAAGCACGAGATAATCGCGCTGAGCCGGCGTCTCCCGTAAATTTTGTGTAAATCTAGATCAAGACAGCGGAGTCGACAAGGAACTTTTACGCTTGGCAACCGGAATTTTTTATTCGCCCCGGCTGCGGCTTACACGGAAAGTGCCCGCTGACGGGCAAAACCTTTGCCGCCGCTATGACGTTCGGTTTTGCTTGAAATCTCGCGCAGGCGCCGATAGAGGCGCGGGAAAACGTCGATCGAACTGGAATTGGACGTGGCAGCTCAGCGGACCCAAACAACGGACGATGACAACCGGGTCGTCCCACTTCGACCCCGCAACCTCCGCCCAAGCAGCCGCCCCCCTCGCCGCGCGCAGCCGCCCGACCCGAACGAAGCGCTCTCCAAATACGAAGGCGGGGAAGAGCGAGAAGACACTTATCGCCACCGCATGATCGTCAACCTCGCGGCCTTAGCTTTCACCGTAATCCTGGCGCTCGCCGGCGTGTGGCTCGCGATGCAAATCGCCGATATGCGCAAGAACCAGGATTGCCTGCTGTCCGGCCGGCGCAACTGCGCACCGATCGACGTGCACGCGCTCGAGCGTTAAGCGCCCGAGCTATGGCGTGGCCTCGACGCTGACCTGCGCAAGTCCGGAGAATCCCAGAACCCGCGCCGCCGCCGGGGTTATGTCGATAATTCGGCCGCGCGCGAAGGGACCCCGGTCGTTGATGGTGACAACCACGCTACGCCCATTGCTCTTGTTGGTGACCTTCACCTTGCTGCCAAACGGCAGCGTACGGTGCGCGGCGGTGAGCGCCTCGCGATTGAGCTTCCCGCCGTTTGCGGTCGCGCTTCCACTTTCGTGGGAATAGACCGACGCGATGCCGGCCTGGCCTGCTAGGGATGATGTGACACTGGTGGGAGAAAACGCGCAGCCTAAGATCGATACAATACAGAGCATCATTCTACCTTTCACCACGGCCTCCTTTCACTACGGCGCGACAGCGTTTTGTCGGCCGTTTTGAACGGCCGAGCGCCTCGTTTCCGAATGCGGCGGTTGATGGGCAGCGATGCCGCAAAACCCTCCGCGATCTTGCCGCCATAATCGCTCAGGCGCGCTTTGGTTCCGCGCTCGCCGGAACGTTGCGAAAGTTCCATCCGTGCCGTTGCCCAGCGGTGGGGCGACGCGTATCGTTGCAAGTTGCGAGCGCGGTGCGGATTCGCGCGGGGAGGACATAATGAACGACCTGTGGCGCCGCGTTGCGCATGCGGGATTGAGCGCCGTCGCTGTGTGGATTGTGACGGGCGCCACGGCCTCGCTCGGCGAGGAATGCAAAAATCGCGGGCAGCTCGATACCCTCTATTGCGACGATAACAGCGACCTCGTCGCAGACGTGCCCAGCGATGCGAAGAAGCTCAGAGACCCTTCAACGCTGGTCTTTGCCTACACGCCGGTCGAGGATCCCGCCGTCTATCAAAACGTGTTCAAGCCGTTCACCGACTTTCTCGCGCAGTGCACCGGTAAGCGCGTGGTCTATTACCCAGTGCAGTCGAACTCGGCCGAGATCGAAGCCATGCGCTCGGGTCGCTTGCACGTCGCCGGCTTCTCCACCGGGCCGACCGGCTTCGCCGTCAACCTCGCCGGCGCAGTGCCGTTCGCGGCGAAGGGCACTGAGAAGGGGCCGCACGGCTATCACCTCATTTCGATTGTGAAAAAGGATAGCCCTTATCAGAAACTCTCCGATCTTAAGGGCAAGCGCGTCGCGCACACATCGCCGTCGTCGAATTCGGGCAACCTCGCGCCGCTCGTGCTTTATCCGCCCGAAGGGCTCAAGCCGAACGAGGATTACAAGCCATTGATGTCCGGGGGACATGATAAGTCGGCGCTTGGAGTTGCCTCGGGCGACTACGACATGGCCGGCGTTGCCTCCGACGTATTTGATCGAATGATCGCGCGGGGGACACTCAAGGCCGACGATTTCCGCATCATCTTCACGAGCCCGATTTTCCCGACGTCGTCCTTCGCCCATGCACACGACCTGCATCCGGATCTCGCCAAGAAGATCCGCGGCTGCTTCTTCGCCTTCGACTTCCCGCCCTCGATGCGCAAAGAATTCAACGGCGACGACCGCTTCGTTCCGATCACCTACAAGGATACGTGGAAGGTGGTGCGCGAGATCGCGGAGGGCTCGGGCACGCCTTACAATAAGGCCGCCTACGAGGCGGAAACAAAACGTGAGGCCGAGGCGCTAGCGAAAAAGCAGCAACCGCAGCCGGCGCCGAAACAGTGACCCGCCACGGGGCGCGCGGGTGACATGGACGAATCGAGTCCGTTCAAACCCACGGCGACAGACCTCGACCGCGCGCTCGTGATCCGTAACCTGCGCAAGGAGTATCGCGCGGGCCAGCCCGTGCTCAAAGACGTTTCGCTCACCGTCGAGGCGCGCGGCATGACCGCGATCATTGGTCCCTCCGGCACCGGCAAGTCGACCCTAATCCGCTGCATCAATCGACTCGTCGATCCAACATCAGGCGAAATCATCTTTCGCGGGCAGGATCTGGCGCAGCTCGGTGGCCGCGAACTGCGCATGGCACGCCGTCGCATGGGCATGGTGTTCCAGGAATACAATCTCGTGGAGCGACTATCGGTGATCGAGAACGTGCTGTGCGGAAGGCTCGGCTACGTGCCGGCGTGGCGCGCCTGGCTGCGCAGGTTTCCGGCGCAGGATATCGACCGCGCCTTCCATCTCCTTGACGAGGTCGGCCTCGGTCAGCTTACCACGCAGCGCGCAGATCAACTCTCCGGTGGGCAGCGCCAGCGCGTCGGCATTGCGCGCGCTCTCATGCAGGAGCCCGACCTCCTGCTGGCCGACGAGCCCACGTCTTCGCTCGATCCGAAGACATCCGTCGAGATCATGGAGCTGATCGCCCGTCGCGCCGGTGAGCGAGATATCCCGGTGATCGTCAATATCCACAATGTGGATCTTGCTCGTCGCTTCGCCGATCGTATCGTCGGCATGTCGAGGGGCGAGATCGTGTTCGATGGCCCGCCGCGGGCGCTGGAGGATGCGCGCCTGTTGCAGATTTACGGCGGGGAGGGCTGGCTCGAGTGACAATGCGACGACAGAGCTGCGCGAGGCATGACTAACCTGTCCGCCTCCCCACCACCCCCCTCCTTTGGGCCGCGCGTTGCCTTCCCACCGAACTGGTCGACGCGGATCACCGTCATCGCGCTCGCGTTCTACGTCGCCTATGCGTGCTCAATTCTCGATATCGGCCGAGAGCGCCTCGTGGCCGGCTTTGCCCATGGTGCGCGCTTCGTTTCGCGAATGTTTCCCCCGAATTTGGCCCCCGATAAGCTCGAACCACTCTACGACGGCATGCTCGAAAGCCTGCAGATCGCCATCATCGCGACCGCGGTGGGCGTGCTTATCTCGCTTCCGCTCGGGCTTGCCGCCGCACGTAACCTTTCACCCTTGCCGCTGGCGTGGGCAGCCCGCGCGCTCATCGCCCTGTTCCGCACTTTTCACCCCGTGATCATCGCCATCCTGTTCGTGAAGGCGGTGGGATTCGGCGCGCTCGCCGGAGTCCTAGCGCTGATCGTCGCGTCGCTCGGATTCCTTTCGAAGCTCGTGGCCGAGGCCGTCGAAGAGATGTCGATGCAGCAGGTCGAAGCGGTGCGCGCAACCGGCGCACCATTTCTGTCGCTGGTGATCATGGCCGTGCTGCCGCAGGTCATGGCGCGCTTCATCGGCTTTTCCGCTTACCAGCTCGATTCGAACCTGCGCAATTCGGCGTTGGTCGGGCTCGTCGGCGGCGGCGGTATCGGCGCGACGCTGTTCACCGCGTTTCAGCGCTTCGACTACGATTTCGTGCTGACCATCGTGCTCGCGATCATTGCCGTCGTCATGGTGGGCGAGATCGTTTCCGGCTGGATGCGCAGACTGTTCCAATGATCACCGCCGTCGCACCCGCGGACACCCGTATTCGCCGTTGGCAGCGCTTTACGTTCGCCCAGCGAGTCATGCGCTCCGTCTTCTATGTCGGAGCGCTGGTCGCCCTCGTGTGGTCGCTGCGGAGCATCGAGATCATTCCGGAGTTTCTCTACGACGCGCCGCAACAGACGGTCGATTTGTTCGTACGTATGTGGCCGATCGACTGGGCGTGGTACCCCAAGGTCGTGCACGCCGCGCTGATCGAGACGCTGCATATGGCGACGCTGGGCACAATTCTCGCTGTGGCAATGGCGAGCCTCGTCGCGCTGATGGTGGCGCGCAACATCACCCGATCGGTCCTCCTCAACGGCATCGGCCGCTTCATTCTGGTGGCGACGCGTTCGGTGCACGCAATGATCTGGGCGCTGTTCTTTGTTGCCGTTTTTGGTCCCGGTGCGCTTGCTGGGACGATGGCGATTGCCATGCACTCAATCGGCTTCACGGGCAAGTTTCTCTCGGAAGCAATCGAAGAGGCAAAGCCGGGACCGATTGAGGCGCTGGTCGCAGCCGGAGCGTCACCACTCGCCGTCCTGCTCAAGGGCTACTGGCCGCAGGTAAAGCCTGCATTCTTGTCCATCTCGATGTTCCGCTGGGATATCAACGTGCGCGAGTCGGCCGTGCTCGGCCTTGTCGGCGGCGGCGGTCTCGGCATGGCTCTCGATACTGCCCTCTCCAATCTCTATTGGGATGAGGTCGGCCTCGTCCTGCTCGTGATCTTTATCGTGGTCATGATCGCGGAAGTCGTGACGGCCTGGGCTCGCTCGAGGATCATCTAACAATTGGTGATACCACTCATCGTTCTTCGAGCCGCGCAGGACCTTACCAGCGCCGGCAATGTAAGCGACCGGAAATCATGGCTAATGCCTTCAAGCATCGAAACTTTCGCGCCATTGAACTTGTGCTGCCTCTTCGCTATACGGGCAGCCGACCTCTCGCGGGGAGATGGGCCGCTCCGGGGCGATCTAACCCGCAATCGCAAACACGTCGGCGGCGGTCGCTCGAAACGTGTGACCGATCAGGGATTTACTGATGCCTTCGACTTTTGAGACCGTGGCCAATATCATCTCCGAGACCTGCGATATTCCGTGTGACACGATCAAGCCGGAAAGCCACGCCATCAACGATCTCGGCATCGACAGCCTCGATTTTCTCGACATCGCATTTGCCATCGACAAGGCATTCGGCATCAAAATGCCGCTCGAGCAGTGGACGCAAGAAGTCAACGACGGCAAGGCGACGACTGATCAATATTTTCAATTGAACAACCTCTGCACCCGCATCGACGAACTTGTCGCTGCCAAGGGCGCCTAATGCGCTCACATGCGCCTCGAGTATTTTCAGCTTATCGATCGCATCGTCGATCTCGATCTTGCCCAGCAGACCATCTGCGCTGAGGCACGCGTTCCGAGCACGTCCACCATCTTCGAAGGGCACTTTCCCGGCTATCCGCTGATGCCGGGCGTGCTACTCATCGAGGCGATGGCGCAGACCTCGGGCTGGCTCGTGATTGCGGTGACCAGATTCTCGCGCATGCCGTTCTTCGCCGCGCTCAAGGAGGCGAAGCTGCGCTCGTTCGTCCATCCCGGGCAAAGTCTTTCGCTCTCGGCCAAGTTGCTGCACGAAGGCTCGGGCTACGCTGTCACCAAGGCCGAGATCCGTTGCGACGGTAAGCTCGCGTGCAACGCCGAGATCACGTTCCGGCTGGTTGAATTTCCCAATCCCGAGTTCCGCGCCAGCATGGAGAAGATGGCCGCGATCCTCGAGTTCCCCGTCGGGGCCCTCGCTCATGGCTGATGTGCCACGCGAGGTTTGGATCACCGGCATCGGCATTGTATCTTGCCTCGGGGAAGGCGCCGAAGCGCATTGGCAAGCCCTGACAGAGGGACGAGTCAAGATCGACGCCGAACGCTTCGCGCCATACCTCGTCCACCCGCTCGCTCCCCTCGACCTCGACAAGCAGATCCCGAAAAAAGGTGATCAGCGCCAAATGGAGCCGTGGCAGCGGATCGGGACCTATGCCGCTGGGCTTGCGCTGGCAGATGCCGGTGTCAAAGGAAACAGCGAGCTGCTCGCTCGCATGGACATGATCGTCGCCGCCGGCGGCGGCGAGCGCGATGTCGCAGTCGACGCCGCGATCCTGAGCAACAAGCGCAAATCCGCCAATCCGGACGCCTTTCTCAACGAGCGCCTCATGAGCGACCTGCGGCCTACGCTGTTTCTAGCGCAGCTCTCCAATCTGCTCGCCGGCAACATCTCCATCGTCCACGGCGTGACTGGCTCCTCGCGCACGTTTATGGGCGAGGAGGGAGCAGGCGTCGACGCGGTGCGCATCGCGCTCGCTCGGATAACCGCCGGGCAGAGCGACTTGGCGCTGGTGGGCGGATCTCATAACGGCGAGCGGGAGGACTTGCTACTGCTCTATGATGCGGGCGGACACATGTTGCGGGGGCGCTTCCAGCCAGTCTGGGAGCGTCAACAGGGCATGGTGCTGGGCTCGCTCGGCGCATTTCTGGTTCTGGAGTCGCGCGAGCATGCGCAGACGCGCAATGCCAAGCCGCTGGGGCGACTCTCGCGCGTGCTCTCGGAGCGGTCTCCGCGGCGCCCCGGAGCGATCACAGCCGCACTGGGGCGGATGTGGCACAGCCTCGCCCCACAGGGGCCGCCTGCGGACCTTGCCGTAATCTCCGGTGCAACCGGCGCGCAGCCGGCGACGAACGAGGAGCGCGCGTGGCTCGAGACGCTGCCTGGCGTGCGGGTGCGGGCAACGGGCAGCCTGCTGGGACACGGGCTCGAGCCGCAATTTGCCATGAACATTGCGCTTGCCACGGTCGCGCTCGCTCGCGAAAAGTTGTTCCCGCCGATGGACTCCTCGGGAATCGAACGGGAGTATGAAGGCGCGCTCCGAGGAATCGCGGTGACCGCCGTCGGCCACTGGCGCGGCGAGGGCATGGCGCTTATCGAAGCGGTTGGCTGAGGAGGTTTGCATGACATCCGGCAAAAACGGGCAACCGGTCGTGGTGGTCACTGGCATGGGCCTGATCACTTCGCTGGGTGCGGGCAAGACCGACAATTGGGCCAAGCTCATCGCCGGCGAGTCGGGCGTCCACCGCATCACCCGCTTTGCCAATGAAGGCCTCAAGACCACGATTGCGGGCACCGTGGACTTCATCCCGGTCGAACCATTCTGCTCAACCGAGCTCGGCGAGCGCATGGCGGCGATCGTCGCCGAGGAGGCGATTGACCAGGCAGGAATCGGAAGCAAAGGCGACTTTCCAGGCCCGCTGTTTCTCGCGGTCGCCCCCGTCGAGATCGAGTGGCTGCACCGCGACGCGCTGGCGGTCGGCTCCGGCACCAACGATGCGGTCGGATACAATGATCTTTTGCGGGCGAGCGCCTCGGGCCGCTTTCGTGCGATTCACGAGCGCTGCCTCTTCGCTTCGGTGGCCGAACACCTCGCCGAGCGCTTCGGGACCAAAGGCTCGCCGATTTCGGTCTCGACCGCTTGTGCCTCGGGCGCTAGCGCGATTCAGCTCGGTGTGGAGGCGATCCGCCGCGGCGAGGCCGACGCCGCGCTCTGCATGGGCACTGACGGCTCGGTGAATGCAGAATCGCTGATCCGCTTCTCGCTCCTATCGGCGCTGTCGACCGCCAACGACCCACCGCAAGCGGCGGCAAAGCCGTTCTCCAAGAACCGCGACGGCTTTGTCATGGCGGAAGGCGCCGCGGCACTAGTGCTGGAGAGCTACCCATCAGCCACAGCACGTGGGGCAAAAATCCTCGCCGTGTTGGCGGGATGCGGCGAGATGGCGGACTCCTTCCATCGCACCCGCTCGAGCCCGGACGGCAAAGCGATCATCGGCTGCATCCGCAACGCGATCGAGGATGCCGGTCTCGCCCCTGACGACATCGACTACATCAACCCGCATGGCACCGGAACGCCCGAAAACGACAAGATGGAATATCTCGGCATTGCTTCGGTATTCGGTGAGCGGGCGCGATCAATTCCGATTTCCTCGAACAAGTCGATGATCGGGCATACCTTGTCCGCGGCTGGAACCGTGGAGGCCGTGTTCACCCTGTTGACGTTGGAACATCAACGCTTGCCGCCGACGATCAACTACAACATCCCCGATCCGGCAATTCCCCTCGACGTCGTGCCGAACACCGCACGCAATGCGAGCGTCCGGCACGCTCTTTCGAACTCGTTTGGCTTCGGCGGCCAGAACGTCTCGCTGGTGATGAGCCGCGAGCTCGCTTGACGCATGCGGGCGCTCACGCTGATCGCCGACCGCAAAGTTGAGCTTGCCGACGTCCCCGCGCCAGCAGCACCCTCGGCGGGTGAGGTGCAGATTCGGATCAAGGCAGTCGCGCTCAACCACCTCGACCTCTGGGGCTACCGCGGCATGGCTTTTGCGAAGCGCAAGATGCCGATCGTGGTCGGGGTTGAGGCCGCTGGCGAGATTGCGGCCGTCGGCGCTGATACGGTTGACTTGACACCCGGCGATCACGTCGTCACGTACGGCGCGTTGACCTGCGGCACCTGTAAAGCCTGCCGCGAGGGGCGCGACAATCTGTGCGAAAACGTCGGCGGCATCATGGGCTTCCATATCGACGGGTTCGCCCGCGATCTCCTCAACATGCCTGCCCGTTTAGTGATCCCGGTCCCGAACGGGGTCGCCCTGCGTGACGCCGCCTGCGCGCCGATCGCCTTTGCAACCGTACAGCACATGCTGTTCGATAATGCGAGGCTCGAGCCGGGCGAGAGCGTGCTCGTGCATGCCGGCGGTTCCGGCATCGGCTCGACCGCCATCAAGATGGCAAAGACAATCGGCTGCACCGTCATCACCACAGTCGGAGACGATGCCAAGGCGCAGAAGGCCAAGGCGCTGGGCGCCGATCATGTGATCAACTACCGGACTGATCGTTTCGAGGGCGTCGTGCGCAAGATCACAGCCAAAAAAGGCGTCGACGTGGTGTTCGAGCATGTGGGGGCGGAAACCTTCAATGGCTCGCTGCTTTGCCTCAAGCGGGGCGGACGGCTGGTCACTTGCGGCTCAACCTCCGGACCGTCGACGACGCTCAATTTGATGCAGCTTTTTCAACAGCAATATCGCATCATTGGCTCGTTCGGCGCTTCCATGCGCAACATCCGCGAGAGTCTCGCTAAGATGGCAAAAGGTTTGTTGCCGGCGATCGATACGGAGGTTGCGCTTGCCGACTTCGAGCGCGGACTGGCGCGCATGGAAAGCCGTCAGGTGTTCGGAAAGATTGTCGTCGCGTTTTGACGAGCCGCTGCAAGCGCGCATGCCCCCCTCGAGAATGCTAGCCCATCGGGTGCAAACTCACGTCAAGTCCGGCATTGACGCTGCGCTTGGATCGTTGGCAGTCGGCATGCTGCGGGCGATCCGCACAACGAACCGCAAGCACATGGCCGATCTTGCCGGTCGTTTCATGCGCGGGCTCGGCCCGAAGCTCAAGGAACACCGGATCGGCCGAGTCAACCTCGCCGCCGCTTTCCCGGAAAAATCGGCGGACGAAATTGAAGTGATGCTTCGCGGCGTTTGGGACAATCTCGGACGGGTTGCGGCCGAATTCGCGCACATTGACCGTCTTCAAATGTTCGATCCCGACCCGGAGGAGAAGGGCGACATCCTTTACACGAAAGAAGTCGATGCGCGGTTCCGACGGCTGCGGTGTGACGGAAAGCCGGCGTTGGTCTTTGCCGCCCATCTCGCCAACTGGGAATTGCCGGCGCTGGTTGCGGCCAAGTTTCGGCTCGATACGACGGTCCTCTACCGCCGGCCCAACATCGGTGCGGTAAGCGATGCGATCATCCAACTACGGAAAGGCAACATGGGCAGCCTCATTCCGACAGGGCTCGACGCGCCGGTGAGGCTCGCGCGCGTGCTCGAAACCGGCGGCCACGTCGCCATGCTCGTCGACCAACATTACGTCAATGGCGTAGACGTGACCTTCTTCGGCCGCCGCTGCAAGGCCAATCCGTTCATCGCCCGCCTCGCGCGCCAAGTCGAGTGCCCAATCCATGGCACCCGTATCATTCGCTTGCCCGATAACCATCGCTTTCAGATCGATCTCACCGAGGCGATCGCGCCCCCGCGCGACGCTTCAGGCAAGATCGACATCGAGGGCACGATGCAGGCGATCACGTCAGTGGTTGAAGGATGGGTGCGCGAACATCCCGAGCAATGGTTGTGGGTGCACCGGCGCTGGCGTTAAGTAGAATGGCGCGATCAGCCGGTATTCGCGTAACGTGCGCACCGGCGAAACCGCGGGTGCGACTCGTGAGCAAGGATCTCTGGATTTCCGCATTGCGCGAACGGGGCTGAGGACTCTACTTCCCGGTCTTGATCCTGGTCCACAGCCGGTTTATCAGCCGCTGTGTCTTCGAATTGTGCGCGCTGATGGTGTAAAGCCGCCACATCGTTGCTTCGTCCGGATAGATGCCCTTATCATCGAGAATCGCTTTGTCGATGAATTTCTGACTGGCGAGATTGCCGTTTGCATAGGAAATGAAATTCGTGTTCGTCGTGGCGACCTCCGGCCGTTGCAGATAGTTGATGAAGTCCTCCGCCTCGGCGATGTTTCTGGCATCACGCGGGATTGCAAGGTTATCGAACCACAACTGTGCCCCTTCACTCGGAATGGCGTACGCAAGTTCGACGCCGTTCTTCGCTTCCGCCGCGCGTTTTTGCGATTGCTTGATATCGCCGGAAAACCCTACGACCAAGCAGACCTCGCCGGAGGCGAGAGCATTGAGGTACTCCGAGGAATGGAATTTGCGGACATAAGGCCTGATTTTCATGACGAGATCGGCCGCCTTCTGCAAGTCGGCCTCGTTGGCGCTGTTGGGGTCGAGACCGAGATAGCGCAGCGCCGCCGCCAGAATGTCGTCGGAAGAGTCGAGCAGATGCACGCCGCAGTCCTTGAATCTGGCGAGATTCTCGGGCTTGAAGATAATGTCCCAGCTATCGATCTTGCCGTTGCCGCCCAAGATGTCACGCGCCTTTCGAGCGTTGTAGCCGATGCCCGTTGTGCCCCACATGTAGTTGACGGCGTACTGGTTGCCGGGATCATACATTGCCAATCGCTGCGTGATCTCCGGCCACATATTCGCGAGGTTGGGCAGCCTTGCTTTGTCGAGCTTCAGAAAGACGCCGGCCTTGATCTGGCGCTCGAGAAAATAGGCTGTCGGCACGACCACGTCGTAACCGGATTTGCCTGCGAGAAGCTTTGTCTCGAGCGTGTCGTTGGAATCGAAGGTATCGTAGCGGACCTTTATCCCGGTCTGTCTGCTGAAGTCCTCAACGACGGTGGGAGCGATATAGTCGGACCAATTGTAGACGTTGACGATGCGCTCCTTCGTCGGTTGGGCGTGACCGGACGTGAGTGCCACGCACACGGCCGCGAGCACGGCGAGCGGAATCAGTTGACGCATGGTGCAAGTCCTTAACGAACAGCGGGGCGGGAGCCCTGGCGTGCTCAAACGCTCGAGGCTTCGCAGCAGAGCAGGTCAGCTCTCGGTCGGCAAGCCGAGCTCCTTCCAGGCCTTCATGCCCCCGGCGAGGTGCGCATCGTAGGGAAGCCCCGCGGCTTGCGCCATCAGCGAGGCGGTGACGGAGCGATTGCCTGAGCGGCAGGCGAACACGACTCGGCGGCCGTTGGGGTCGGGAATTGCGGCCGGATCAAACTCCGACATCGGCAGATAAAAAGCCTCTGGATAGCGCTCGATTTCGGTTTCGTTTGGCTCGCGCACATCGACCAGCAGAATCTTGCCCTCGGCGAGGCCGCGCGCCACCTCTTCCGGCGGCAGATCGTAAACGTTCTCTCGGCCAAGCTGGACGGACATCAAATTTGCTCCTTGAACCTTGGCGCGGGGCGCCAGCCAACAAGTCGCGCGTTGGCGGCTCAGAATCAAGGGCGCTCAAAGTTCTTAGATCCGATCGAGATCAGATAGTCACCTGCGTTCCCACCTCCACCACCCGACCCGTGGGAATCTGAAAATAGTCTGTGGCATCGTTGGCGATGCGGGTGAGCATGATGAACAGGCGGTCCTGCCAGCGCGGCATCCCGGAATGAACCGCGGGTTTGAGCGAACGCCGCGACAGAAAGAACGACGTCGACATGATGTCGAACGTCCATCCATGCTTGCGGGCGATTGCAAGCGCTCTCGGCACGTTCGGAGTTTCCATGAAGCCGAAGCGCAGCGCCACGCGGGCGAAGGTCTCGCCGACTTTTTTGATACGTACCCGCTCCGCCGCGTCGACCCGCGGCATGTCTGCGGTCTCGATGGTCAAGATAACGTTGTGCTCGTGCAGCACTTTGTAATGTTTCAGGCTATGCATAAGGGCGGTCGGGGCGGCCTGGGGTGTGCTCGTGAGAAACACGGCGGTGCCCGGCACCCGCGTGGGCGGCCGTTTTTCCAGCATGTGCACAAGCTCATCGAGTGAGATTTCTTGGCGACGAGTTTTTTCGAACAATAGCCGGCTACCGCGCCGCCACGTGTACATGATCACCATTACCCAGCCGCCGAACGCCAGCGGCACCCAACCGCCCTCCACGACCTTGAGCAGATTGGCTCCGAGAAAGGTAAGATCGATGAACAGGAACGGGGCGATCAGCACGGCCGCCGCTACCGCAGGCCAGCGCCATACTTTCCAGATCACGACAAAGGCCATCGTGACAGTGACCACCATCGTGCCCGTCACCGCGATGCCATAGGCCGAGGCGAGCGCGCTCGAGGAGCGGAACAATGCCACGAGCAGCAACACGCCGATCAGCAGTAGCATATTGACCCGTGGCATGTAGATTTGGCCCAACAGCGCCTCCGACGTATGTCGAATCTCGAGCCGCGGCAGCAGCCCGAGCTGGATCGCCTGTCGGGTCAAAGAATACGCGCCGCTGATGACCGCTTGGCTCGCGATCACCGTTGCGGCCGTTGCCAATACCACCATCGGCAAGAGCGCCCAGTCCGGATAAAGCAGAAAGAAAGGATTTTCGATGGTCTTAGGATTGACCAACACAAGCGCGCCCTGGCCGAGATAGTTGAGGGTGAGCGCCGGAAGCACAACCATGAGCCACGCGGCCCGGATCGGCGCGCGCCCGAAATGTCCGAGATCAGCGTAAAGCGCCTCTGCGCCTGTGACGACTAGAAAGACGGCCCCCAGCGTAACGAGGCCGATGATGCCGTGGGTTGCGAGGAATTCGATGCCATACGCCGGATTAAGAGCCCACAGCACAGCCGGATTTTTCGCGACATGCCATAGTCCGGCGACGGCGATAACAGTAAACCAAACGAACATAACCGGGCCAAAGAACGTGGCCACTCTGGCAGTGCCGCTCGATTGGAACGAGAACAGCAGCACTAGAATGAGCGCCGTCAGTGGCACCACGTATGGATCAAATGTCGGAGTGATGACCTTAAGGCCCTCGATTGCGGAGAGCACCGACAGCGCGGGCGTGATCATGGCGTCGCCGTAGAACAGCGCCGCGCTGATAATGCCGCACAGCACGACAGGACCCGCGCCCTTTGCCAATGAACGCTGCGCCAGCGCCATCAGCGCCAGCGTGCCACCTTCGCCGTTGTTGTCCGCCCGCAGCAGAATGACGACGTATTTGAGCGTCACGACCAGAATGAGCGCCCAGATAATCAGCGACAGAATTCCGAAAACCGCGGTCTCATTCGCCGGGTTCCCCGTCCCGGCCGCGGCGACCACGGCTTCGCGCATCGCATAGAGCGGGCTCGTGCCGATATCGCCGTAGACGACCCCGATCGTTCCGAGCGTGAGCGCCCAAAAACTGGCGCCGGCCGGGCGCGTCTTGCCGTCAGTTTCGCTGACAATGGTGCCGCCGCGGTCCGCGGTTGCCGTGGTGAGCGGAGAAATCATGGGTCACCGCAAATGCTGCAGCGCAATAAAGAATCGGCGCGCTTATAATAGGGCCCGATTACGCCGTCTGTTCCCCTTGTTTGCGGAAGGAACAGAGGAGACCCGCATTAGACGCAAGACTGCGTCTCCTCTGTCGTCGCGATGCCCACGTTTTTTTTGGACAAAACACGTCAAGGATCAAACCGCCACCTGCGTGCCGACCTCGACGACCCGCCCGGTCGGAATGTGGAAGAAGTCAGTGGCGTCGCTTGCGGATTTTGCCAATCCGATGAATAGCCGATCCTGCCACCGCGGCATGCCGGAATGGGTGGCGGGTTTTAGCGCGCGGCGCGACAGAAAGAAGGACGTCGACATCATGTCGAACTGCCAGCCGTGCTTGCGCGCGAGTGCGAGCGCTTTCGGTACGTTCGGCGATTCCATGTAGCCGAACTTCAGCGCCATCAGAGTGAATCGAGGGCCACGCTCGGTAATGTGGACCCGCTCCTCATCCGAGACTCTCGGCGTGTCGGTGGTGATGATGGTCAGTATGACGTTACGTTCGTGCAATATCTTGTTGTGCTTGAGATTGTGCAGGAGTGCAGTCGGAGCAAATGCGGGCTGGCTGGTGAGAAACACCGCCGTGCCCGGCACGATGTGTGGCGGATGCTTTTGCAAGCTCACCAGCAACGTCTCGAGCGGCACTTCGCTGCGCCGCGTTTTGCGGGCAAGGATGTGGGTACCCCGCCGCCAAGTCAGGATCAGGAGCACCATCGAGGAACCGAAAAGGATGGGCGCCCAAGCGCCTTCGAACAATTTGAGAAGATTAGCGGAGAAGAAGACGACGTCGACGAGGACGAGGGGTGCAATGACTAGTCCGACCCGCCACAACGTCCATTGCCAGAATTTCCAGATCACGATGAAGCCGAGCAGGCCGTCGACAACCATCGTGGTCGCGACTGCGATTCCATAGGCGGATGCGAGCGCGCTCGATGTACGGAACAGGCCGACCAGCAGCAGCACGCCGAGCAGCAGTGCGCCGGTGACGCGCGGGATATAGATTTGGCCTGCCTGCGACTCCGACGTGTGCAGGATCGCAAGCCGCGGTAACAACCCAAGCTGAATGGCTTGACGCACCAGCGAATAGGCTCCCGTAATCACCGCTTGGCTCGCGATGACGGTCGCCGCGGTCGCAAGTGCGACCATGGGCAGCAGCAAAGCCTCGGGCACGAGGCGGTAGAACGGATTTTCGAGTGCGCTGGGATCAGCGAGCACCTTGGCGCCTTGTCCGAAATAGTTCAGCAGCAGTGCGGGGAGCACAAGGCTGAACCAGGCCATCCGGATTGACTTGCGCCCGAAATGGCCGAGGTCGGCGTAGAGCGCCTCTGCGCCAGTGACCACGAGGAACACCAGGCCGAGCGTCACCAGCCCAACATGTCCGTGGCCATATAGAAATGCGACCGCATATGCGGGATTGATGGCAGCAAGCACGCCTGGATCATCGTGAATGTGCAGCAGGCCAGCGGCAGCAATGGCGACGAACCAGACCACCATCACCGGTGCGAAAAAACTGGCGACGCGCGCAGTTCCCCGGCTTTGTCCGGCAAACAAACCAAGCAGGATGGCGATGGTTAGCGGCGCGACATAATGCTCGAACGCGGGCGTCACCAGCGTCAGTCCTTCGACGGCCGACAGCACGGAGATGGCGGGCGTGATCACCGCGTCGCCCAAGAACATAGACGCGCCGACGACGCCGAGCAGGAACACCACCGCTGTGCGCCGCCCGAACGCGCGCGTTGCCAGCGCGGTCAAGGACAGCGTACCGCCTTCCCCGCTGTTATCAGCCCGCAACAGGATGAGCACGTATTTGATCGCGACAACCACGATCAACGCCCACACGATCAGCGAGAGCACGCCGAGCACGATGTCGCGCTGGACTGGCCCGGCTTCGACCGCCGCGGCAGCCGCCACGCGAAACGCGTAAAGCGGGCTGGTGCCGATGTCGCCGTAGACAACGCCGACGCTGCCGACCGCCAGCGCCCACAGGTTTGATTTGTCACGCGAGGCATGCTCGCTGCCCGAAGCGGCCGCACCAGAGGCGGTGGTTTCGCGCGCTACCTGCACCATGGGGCTTGGTCAGTTTCGAAGCACACCGCAAGGAGCCGGCGGCTTATATCACCGCCCGTTGAGGGGCAACATGCCCTCGCAAGATAAGTTCCACCTCGGTGCTTGCCACTTCTCGCGCAAGCTTTAAGCCGCAATATTCCCGTACTCTTCTCTGAGAAGCCCCAGCCGGGCGTAGAGATCGCGGTCAGAAACCTGAAACAGGCGAGCCGGGCCGCCGCTACTATTGTGAACGATCCGGTTGCCCTGCGGCAAGGTGAAGATATCGCGCCTATTCCACCGGATGATCTCGCTTCCAATCCGGCTTTCCCCCGAACCTTCCACCACGCAACAAACCGAGCTTGCCGTTGTCCGGAATGGCAGCGTGACGGTGCCCGCATCGAGCTGCACCAGGAAGCAATCCATCATGGCCATGCCCGATCCGCCGGTCAGCGGATTGACATAGCGCACCCGTCGCGACCCGTCGCGTGCGGGCGGAGCGGCGGCGACCGCGGCCCTGGCCGTTGCGTACGGATAGCGGAACACAGGGGAATAGTCCTTTGTCGCGCAGTCGATGTCGGGCACCACGTTTGCCTCGGCGAAGGCGGCATCAGGAATCGTCTCGGCCAGCTGTGCGGCTGGGCCCGCCTCGAACGCGCCCGTTCCCATATAGCGCTGAAACGGTACGTCCAGCGCATCGAGCCATAAGATCGGAACGCTTCCTTCGTGAATATGCTCATGCCAGGTCCACGCCGGCGTGAGGATGAGATCTCCCTCCTCCATCGGACAAGGTTTGCCGTCAACGATCGTGGTCGCGCCCGAGCCCTCGAGCACGAACCGGAGCGCATTCATCGAATGACGGTGTGACCGCGCCTTCTCACCCGGCAATAAGATCTGAATGTTGGCGGCGAGCGTTCTCGAGGTGCGCTGCTCCTCCTCATGTGTTGGCGGAACGAGCTGCAGCACCCGCCGTTCGACGACATCTGGCGATGCTACGTCGGCGGAGGCAGAGAGCAGCGGCCGGATCTTTTGCCATGACCATAGGTGTGCGGCTTCCGGCGCTGGCGCAGGGCGATGCGCCTTCACGTTTTCCCACAGCGGCGCGAGATTCGCGTCCTTCCATGCCCTGCGGATTTCGCTGATATCGGGCCGGGCGGAGGACATTGCTGGCGATCCTTTCTCGTGCCGGCGGCGACTGAGCAAAGTCTAGAGCACGTCCGCATGCTGTCAACCGACAGGAAATGGACGACAGAACGGCGGTTTGATTGACTGGACGCTCTGCCGCCCTATAGTGCGCCGCGCACTTGCAGCGGCCGAAAAAATCACCGCGCGCACAACGGGACGGCGTTCCATGCAATTCGGCGTGCAGTTTTTTCCCGCCGTCGATCACACCGACAAGAGCGCCGCCGAATACTACTCGCAATCCCTTGTGATCGCCCAAGAAGCGGAAGAATTAGGGTTTCGGCACATACGCACCGTCGAGCACTACTTCACTCGCTATGGCGGCTATAGTCCAAATCCGATCGTCTTTCTCTCCGCCGCTTCACAGCGCACGAAGACGATACGCCTCGTTACCGGCGCCGTGCTGCCGGTGTTCAATCACCCGTTCAAGCTCGCGGGCGAAATCGCGATGTTGGACGGCATTTCGGGCGGCCGGCTCGACGTTGGATTTGCCCGCGCCTTTCTGCCGCACGAGTTTCGGCGCTTCGGCGTCTCGCCCGACGAGTCGCACGCGCGTTTCCGCGAAGGCCTCGAGCAGATCGAGCTATTGCTGACACAGGAGAATGCCACACACCGCGGCCGCTTCCATTCGTTCGAGAACGTGACTTCCTTGCCGCGGCCAACGCAGCGCCCACGTCCGAAATTCTACATCGCGGCGACCCAGACGCCCGAATCGTTCGAATTCGCCGGCAGCAAAGGCTATTCGCTGATGGCAATCCCCATCGGACCGATTGGGCCGCTCATCGAACTCTACCGCAAGGCCTGGCGCGCGGCCGGCCATCCCGGCGACGGCGAAGTGATGGTGGCTTTCCACATGTTCTGCCACGAAGACGCGCGCCTCGCGCGAGAAATCGCGCGCCCGCCGTTCGAGGAATATTTCCGCGCACTCAACGAAGCCGTCGGCGATTGGGCAAGAGGCACGACCTCCAAGGATTACCGCGATTACGACAAATCGATGCGCCGACTGCGCTCGTTCACGCTGGACGGCCAGATCGAGTCAGGCGGCGCCTGGGTCGGCACCCCTGACGAGATCAAGGCGATTATCCGGCGCGTCCTCTCCTCGACCGGCTATTTCGAGCACGCCTCGTTGCAGGTCAACTTTGGCGCGCTCGATTTCCGTGCCGCGCAAGGATCCATGCGGCTGTTTGCAGCCGAAGTGATGCCACACTTTGCCGACAATACGACCTCCGCACGCCATCCCGGCTCGCTGGTGCACGCGCGCTAATTCTTGCGGAAAACGTTCGCGCGTACGGCATCCGCGGCGCGCATGGTCCTTAATGCCGGTGTTGCAACTTCAACAAAGCCGCCCAGACCAGGTCGATGCCGTCGGTGCTGCGCTTGCCCCGCAGTCGAACGAGTCCGACGTCCCTGCCCACGGATGGACTGAGCGGCCGCATCACCATACCGGCCATCCCCACGTGCCCGCGGCCCAAACACATCTTAGGAACCACGGAACACCCGAGCCCCACGGCGACGACGCTCTTGATCGCCTCGACGTGGTCGAACTCCATCAACGGCTTTGGCGGCGGTCCAGCCTCCGCAAGCCATTCCCCCACGGTCCGACGAAGTGCGGACTCCTCGTTGACCAGAATCAAAGGGCAGCGGGAAAGAAATGCCGGCGTCACTCTCTTCGGGACCTTCGTCATCTTAGCGGGCAGGATCGCGACGAGCGGATCGTCGAACAGCGGGATCGTCTCGAAGGCCGGATCGTCGACCGGAAACGCGCACAGCCCCAGATCGAGCGTGTTCGTCTTGAGCATTTGCAAAGTCGTCGCGGTCAGACCCGCTTTGAGGTTGATTTCGAGTTGCGGATGGTCGGTCTTGAGCCGCCGCAGGACCGGCGGCAGAGCGTACATGAGCACGGTTGCGCTCGTGCCGATGCGCACCCGGCCGAGCCATCCCCCGTCGAACCTGCGCATCTCCATCTGTGCGCGTGCATCGTCTTCCAGAAGCTGTCGCGCGTGGGCGATCAGCTTCTCACCGGCTTGCGTGAGGTAGGCGCGCTTGCCGAAGCGCTCTACCAAGTCCACGTTGAAACGCCGCTCGAGCTCTTGCACTTGATGCGTGACCGCCGGTTGGGTCAGATTGAGCTCTTTTGCCGCCGCGGTGAAACTGCCGCGCTCGACGACCTCGACGAAGGCCCTGAGCTGATCGAGGTTGAGGCTTCGCATGGCCTATAGAACCATAAATCTCGCTTATTGTTGGCATAAAAAAACAGTAGCCGATTTCGCATTCCTCCGCCGACTGTTGGGAATGTTCGAGGCGCGGCAGGCTAGGACGAATTTGATTTAGCTACTCGCCACTTGTTGCCCGCTTCCCGCGCGGCTATCTCCAACCGGACAGAACGGCTCCTCAACGCGGGCCAAGCATGCGAGGGAGGCCCTGATGCGGGAAATCGGTCATTTCATCGGCGGAAAGCGTGTGGCGGGAACATCCGGCCGCAGCGGCGACGTGTTCAACCCAAATACCGGCGAGATACAAGCCAAGGTCAGTTTTGCCAACAAATCGGAAGTGGAGCAGGCCATCGCCAATGCCGAGGCGGCGCAGCCAGTCTGGGCGGCGACCAACCCGCAGCGTCGCGCGCGCGTGCTGTTCAAGTTCCTCGAGCTGGTGCAGAAGGAATTCGACAGTCTCGCCAAGCTCCTCTCCTCCGAGCACGGCAAGACGATCGCCGACTCCAAAGGCGACATCCAGCGCGGACTCGAAGTAGTCGAGTTCGCCTGCGGTATCCCACACCTGCTGAAAGGGGAATTCAGCGAGAGCGCTGGGCCCGGCATCGACCTGTTCTCGCTGCGCCAGCCGCTCGGAGTTGTCGCTGGCATCACGCCATTCAACTTCCCGGCCATGATTCCGATGTGGAAGTTCGCGCCCGCGCTCGCCTGCGGCAACGCCTTTATTCTCAAGTCGTCGGAGCGGGATCCCTCGGTGCCGATGCGGCTCGCTGAACTCCTCGTCGACGCTGGACTTCCAGCGGGCGTGCTCAACGTGGTCAACGGCGACAAGGAAGCGGTGGACACACTGCTCACCGATCCCCGTGTGCATGCGATCGGTTTCGTCGGCTCGTCCGCCATTGCAGAATACATCTATGCCACGGGGTGTGCGCACGGCAAACGCGTGCAGTGCTTCGGCGGCGCCAAGAATCACATGGTCGTGATGCCGGACGCCGACATAGATCAAGCGGTCGATGCGCTGGTCGGGGCCGGTTACGGCTCGGCCGGCGAGCGCTGTATGGCGGTCTCGGTGGCGGTACCGGTCGGCGAGAAAACGGCAGACGTTCTAGTCGAAAAACTCATGCCGCGTGTCGAGAGCTTGAAAATCGGGCCCTCGAGCGATCCGCAGGCCGACTACGGGCCGATGGTCACCAAGGCGCATCTCGAAAAAGTGAAGAGCTACGTCGATCTGGGCATCAAAGAAGGCGCCAAGCTCAAAGTCGATGGCCGCGGCTTCAAGCTGCAAGGCTACGAGGGCGGCTTCTTCATGGGCGGCTGTCTATTCGACGAAGTGACGCCCACTATGCGCATCTACAAGGAGGAGATCTTCGGCCCGGTGCTTTCGGTGGTGCATGCCAAGACCTACGAGGAGGCTCTGCGCCTTCCCTCGGAGCACGACTACGGCAACGGCGTCGCCATCTTCACCCGCGACGGCGATACTGCGCGCGATTTCGCCACGCGAGTGAATGTCGGGATGGTGGGCGTGAATTTCGCCATCCCGGTGCCGCTCTCGTATTACACCTTCGGCGGCTGGAAGCGCTCGGGATTCGGCGACTTGAACCAGCATGGTCCGGACGCGGTGCGCTTCTACACCAAAACCAAGACGGTGACGTCGCGCTGGCCCTCTGGCATCAAGGAAGGCGCCGAATTCGTCATTCCGACGATGAAGTGAGCGCGCGAGCGGCCATGGCCGAGTACCAACTCTATTGCTTCGCTCAATCCGGCAACGCTTATCGTGCCGCGTTGATGCTCAACCTCATCGGCGCCGACTGGGAGCCGATCTGGATCGATTTCTTCGGCAAGGGCGAGCCGCGCTCGCCGCAATATCGCGCCGACGTGAACGAGATGGGCGAGGTGCCGGTGCTGGCGCATCAGGGCAAGAAGCTCAGCCAGTCCGGCGTAATTCTGACCTATCTCGCCGACCGGTCGGGACAATTCCGCCCCGAAGGCGAGGACGAAAAGCTCGAGGCACTGCGCTGGATCATTTTTGACAATCAGAAGGTCAACGGGTTTCTCGGTCCGTATCGGTTCTTGCGCTGTTTTGCCAAGCCGCCTGGTGATCCGGCGGTGCTTGCTTTCCTCAAAGGCCGAATCGACAACAACGTGGCCATCATCGACAAGCGTCTTTCGAGCCGGCCTTTCCTGCTCGGCGCACGCCCGACCATCGCCGATCTGTCACTGGTCGGCTACCTCTACTATCCGGCGGAGGAATTCGGCTTCGACATCGCAGCCCAGCACAAGAACATCGCGGTGTGGCTCGACCGGATCAAGGCGCTGCCGGGCTGGAAACATCCCTACGATCTCATGCCGGGCCATCCGCTGCCGGGCTGAGGTATGCGTCCTCATTTCCTGCTCCCGGTGCTCCTTCTTGCGAAGCAGATGGATGCGCTCGTCAAGCCCGCATGACGAGGTTCACGCCTCAGTTGAGCCGTGCGGGTCGATCCGGGTCGGTGGGATGTTCGCCGTGACCGGGTGACAGCGCCGGTGCCTCGCTCGGCGTACGCGCGTGAGTGCCGGCGGGAGCGCTCGAGGCCGCCGCGCTCGCGCCTGACGCGTCCTTGCGCTGGTGATGGCGGTAAGACAGGTAGCCCACCGGCAGGCTTGCGAGATAGCAGACCGTGCCCGTGGTGAGCACGACCCAGGGATAAGAAATCAGCAGCGCAAAGAACAACACCACCATGACGAAGACCGGCAGCACCATCTCGGGAGCGATGCGCTTGCCCACCCGCTTGCCGGAGAAGACCGGCAGGCGAGAGACCATCAGCACGGCAATCGCGAACGTGTAGAGGAAGGTCAAAAGCGCCGTACCGGGCAGCCGCGGAACCCCGAGGAAATAGATGTAGATCGGCAGCAGCACGGTGATCGCGCCAGCCGGCGCTGGTACCCCCATGAAGAATTTTGCCGCCCACGCCGGTTTGTCGGGATCATCGACCATCACATTGAAGCGCGCGAGCCGCAGCCCCGTCGAGATCGCGAAGACCATGGCGGCGATCCAACCCAGATTGCCAAGCTGATGCAGTCCCCAGAAGTACAGCATCAGCGCCGGCGCCACGCCGAAATTGACAAAATCGGCAAGGCTGTCGAGCTCGGCGCCGAAACGCGACGTGCCCTTGAGCATGCGCGCGATGCGGCCGTCGATGCCGTCGAGCAGCGCGGCAAACACGATTGCCGCCACGGCCCATTCGAGCTTGTCCTCAACCGCAAGACGAATGGCCGTGAGGCCCGCGCAGAGCGCAAGCAGCGTGATCAGGTTCGGCAGTAGCGTGCGCACCGGGATCAAGCGAAAACGCGGGCGCTTTTCCTCGAGGCGACTGGGATCGAAGGGGGAAAACGGCATGTGCCGAAGATAATGGATGATTTGCGGCCCCGCCAGAGCAGGATACCGATTAACCGTGATGCCTTAATAGTTTAACTCACCCGGAAGCTGCGCTGCGGCTCGCCCGCGGCGAGGGCGGCGATGACCGTTTCGCCGGCAATTGCGGTCTGTCCCTCGGCAACGAGCGGCTGCGCGCCCGCCGGCAAGTAGACATCCACGCGCGAGCCGAACCGGATCATGCCGATGCGCTCGCCGGCGGCGACCGGTGTACCTTGGCGCACGAAACAGACAATTCGCCGCGCGACCAGACCCGCGATCTGTACTACACCGACGCGACGCCCGTTGCCGATGATAAGCAGGCAGTTGCGTTCGTTGCTCTCGCTCGCCTTGTCGAGATCGGCGCTCACGAAGGCGCCGGGATGATAGACTACGCGCTCGATTTTTCCACCGAACGGGCTGCGGTTCACATGGCAATCGAATACGCTCATGAAGATCGACACCCGCGGCAGCGGCCGCTCGCCCAATTCGAGCTCCTTCGGCGGCATCGCGTCGATGACGCGGCTCACCCGCCCGTCGGCGGGAGCAACGACGATGCCATCGCGCTGCGGCGTCACGCGCGCGGGGTCGCGAAAAAAATAGGCGCACCAGAGCGTCGCCAAGAGGCCAAGCCAGCCGAGTGGCGGCCAGAGCCAGAACAACAACAGGCTCACCAGCGCGAAGGCACCGATGAAGCGCAGGCCTTCGCGGTGGACCGGCGCCAGCTGGGAGCGGATCGAGCCAAGGATAGACATGCTTATTCCGCCGCGTCGGCGCGCTCGATCGGCGGGCCGGAGAGCTCCTTGTCGACGGAGAGATCAGGTTCCTCCAGCGCCGGCGGGTTGCGGTTGGGCGCGATGACTTCGTCGTCGACCAGCGCCAACTTCTCACGCGCCGCCGCAGCCTCGCGCTGCCGATTCCACATGCTGGCATAAAGTCCGCCCTTTGCCAGCAGTTGATGATGGCTGCCGCGCTCGACGATGCTGCCTTGATCGAGCACGAGAATCTCGTCGGCCGCAACGATAGTGGAGAGGCGATGCGCGATGACGAGCGTGGTGCGATTCTGCGCCACCCGCTCGAGCGCGTCCTGAATCTCCTTCTCAGTATGGCTGTCGAGCGCGGAAGTAGCCTCGTCGAGCACCAAGATGGGCGGGGCTTTCAAGATGGTACGGGCGATGGCGACGCGCTGCTTCTCGCCACCGGAAAGTTTCAAGCCGCGCTCGCCCACCTCGGTCTCGTATCCCTTGGGCGAAAGGCGAATGAATGCGTCGATCTGCGCGAGCCGCGCCGCCTCCTCGACTTCCACATCGCTCGCTTCCCAGCGGCCGTAGCGGATGTTGTAGCGGATGGTGTCGTTGAACAGAACTGTGTCCTGCGGCACGATTCCGATGGCTGCTCGCAACGAATCCTGCGTGACGTCCCGGATATCCTGGCCATCGATGGAAATGCGCCCGTCGCTGACCTCGTAGAAACGAAACAGAAGCCGCGACATGGTCGATTTGCCGGCGCCGGACGGACCGACCACCGCGATCCGATGGCCGGCAGGCACCTCGAAGCTCACACCCTTGAGGATCTGCCGATCGGGTTCGTACGCGAACGAAACGTTCTCGAACCGGATCGTCCCGCGCTTGACCACGAGCGGCTTGGCGCCCGCTTTGTCCTTGATCTCGGGCTCGCGTGCCAGGATCGAGAACATCCGCTCGATGTCGATCACCGCCTGCTTGATCTCGCGATAGACCATGCCCATGAAATTGAGCGGCTGATAGAGCTGGATCATCATCGCGTTGATCATCACAAAGTCGCCAACGGTATTGGTGCCTTCCTTGACGCCGTAGGCGCACATCACCATGACGCCGGCGAGACCGAGCGTGAAGATCGTCGCTTGGCCGGCGTTGAGCACGGCGAGCGATACATACGCTTGCACGCTCGCCTCCTCGTAACGCGCCATCGATCGGTCGTAGCGTCTGGCTTCGCGCCCTTCGGCTACGAAATACTTCACGGTCTCGTAGTTGAGCAGCGAGTCGATGGCCTTAATATTGGCATCGGTGTCGCTGTCGTTCATCCGGCGGCGGATATTGATGCGCCACTCGGTCGCCTGATAGGTGAATCCCGTGTAAAGCGCCACGACGGCCACTATAACGACCACGTAGCGCCAATCGAACTGATAGAGCAGCACGGCGAAGACCAGCGCCAGCTCGATGATTGTCGGCACGAGCTGCATGATGCCCATGCGCACGATCGTCTCGATGGCGTTGCGCCCGCGTTCCAGCACCCGCGTCAAGCCGCCGGTCTTGCGCTCCAGATGGAACCGCAGCGAGAGCTGGTGCATGTGCTCGAAAGTTCGATAGGCGAGCCGGCGCACCGCGTTCATGGCGACCTGGGCGAACACGCCGTCGCGCATCTGCGTGAACACCGCCATCAGAATGCGCGTGCCGCCGTAGGCAATGGTCATTGCAATCGGAGCCGCGAGCGCCCAGAGGAGCCATGACGACGGCGCTACGGGCGCGCTCCCCCGCCCCGCGAGCGCGTCGGTGGCCCATTTGAAAGTGAAGGGGACCGCGATGGTGGCGAGCTTGGCTACCAGCAGCAGCACCATCGCTGCGGCAACCCGAAGCTTAAGATCGCGGCGGTCGGCCGGCCAAATGTAGGGCCATAGCCCGCGCGTGATCGCAAACAGCGAGGCGCCGTCGTCCGCGGACACGTCGCGCTTCAACGCCTCGCTTGCACGCGGATGGGGATCCATTCTGCACACCGGCCTGCAGTGACGGCCGCGGGCGCAGACCGTCGCATGGCTTCCATATAGAGATTTTTACGTCCGCAATCACGGTCCATCGCGCCGCCCTACGTCACCCGCGGACCCACTCGCGGGTCGGTCAAGCGCAGCATTGCCCCTTTGGGACCTCCGCTTGACGGGGCTCGTTGCCTCGCGCCAGATCCTTATCCAATGAGCACAGTCAACTCGATCTGCGTCTATTGCGCCTCCGGTCCCGGCAACAATCCAGCATTCATGGAGGCGGCGAGGAAGCTCGGCCGAATCCTCGCCGAGAACAATATCCGGCTCGTTTATGGCGGCGGCTCGGTCGGACTGATGGGAGCGCTAGCCGAATCAGTCCTCGACCACGGAGGATCGGTCACCGGGGTCATTCCGGACTTCCTGGTCAATCGCGAGCACATGCTGCTGCGCGTACAGGAGCGGGTGATCACGCCCGACATGCACGAGCGCAAACGCGTGATGTTCGAGCGCGCGGATGCTTTCGTCGCGCTTCCCGGCGGGGTCGGAACGCTCGAGGAGCTGGTTGAGCAGCTGACCTGGGCGCAGCTTGGCCGCCACAAGAAGCCAATCATGATTCTCAACATCGCGCGTTTCTGGGATCCGCTGTGCGTATTGCTCGAGCAGATGGAAAACCTCGACTTCATCCGCGCGAATCTCCCGGTCAAGCTGCTCGTGGCCGATCGCGTCGAAGACATTTTGCCAAAACTATTCGAGGCCGCACGCCTCGTTCCGGAAGCGGAAAAACAAATGACGCCGGTCGCCGACGAGCGAATGTAGCCGACGACGGCGCTACTCTTGCGCCTTGAGAAAGGTGACCGCCTCGATGCGGTTGCCGTCGAGATCACGAATGAATGCCGCGAAATAACCTTCGCCGTGTTGTGGCCGCAGCCCTGGCGCCCCGTCGGAGACGCCGCCGGCTGCAAGCGCTGTGGCATGGAATGCGTCGACTAACTCGGTCGTGCGCACGCGCAGCGCCGTATGCGCCCCGGCATCCCCGTTGATCGGCACCATGGTCGCGCGCAGATTGAGCCAAAATTCGGGATAGGTCTTGCCGAAGCCCACGGTGCGCGGGCGAACGACGAGCTTTTCGTAGCCGATCGCACCAAGTACCGCTTGATAGAACCGTGCGGCCCGGTCGAGATCGCGAACTGCGATGGAGACATGGTCGATCATTGCGTGCCAGAGGTGACGTGAGTAACCAGCATTGAACGCAACGAAATGCTGAATGACATTGCCTCATGCAAGGACCCCGCATCTCGCCTCGCCCGACCCAGGCAACGTTGCGGAGCGATCACGTTGGCGCGCCGGAGCGCACGAGCTTGTAGATGATCGAATCCATGAGCGCCTGAAACGAGGCATCGATGATGTTGGGCGAGACACCGACCGTCGTCCAACGCTCGCCGGTTTCGTCCTGGCTCTCGATCAACACGCGGGTGATTGCCTCGGTCCCGCCGTTGAGGATGCGCACGCGGTAGTCGGTCAGCTCGAGCCCGCTGATGTAGCTCTGGTATTTGCCGAGGTCTTTGCGCAGCGCAAGATCGAGCGCGTTGACGGGACCGTTGCCTTCCGCCGCCGAGATCAAATGCTCGCCATCGACTTTCACCTTGACCACGGCCAATGAGACCGTAATGCGCTGACCAAGCGCATTGTCGCGCTGTTCGACCGTGACGTCGAACTTCTCGACGTCGAAATAGTTCGGCACCTTGCCGAGCACGCGCCGCGCCAAGAGCTCGAAGGAAGCGTCCGCCGCCTCGTAGGCATAACCCATCGCCTCGCGCTCCTTCACTACGTCGAGAAGTCGAGCGATGCGGGAATCGTCTTTGTCGACCCTGAGCCCGATACGATCGAGCTCGGCAAGGACATTGGATTTACCGGCCTGATCGGACACCAAAAGTTTGCGCCGGTTACCCACCGCCTCGGGCGGCACGTGCTCGTAGGTCGCGGGTTCCTTCATGATCGCAGAGGCGTGAATGCCGGCCTTGGTCGCGAACGCGCTTTCGCCGACATAGGGCGCGTGCCGGTTGGGCGCGCGGTTGAGCAACTCCTCGAGCGTGCGCGAGGCGTGGGCCAGGGTCTTGAGCTGGGCGTCGGAGACGCCGATATCGAAACGGTCCGCAAACTCGCGCTTGAGCTTCAGCGTCGGAATGATGGACACGAGATTGGCGTTGCCGCAGCGCTCGCCGAGCCCGTTGAGCGTGCCCTGGATCTGCCGCGCGCCGGCGCGCACCGCGGCGAGCGAGTTGGCCACGGCCTGCTCGGTGTCGTTATGGGCGTGGATGCCGACGTCGCTGCCCGGAATCACCCTTACCACCTCGCCGACTATCTTCTCGACCTCGTGCGGCAGCGCGCCGCCGTTGGTATCGCACAGCACTACCCAACGGGCGCCTTCGTCATAGGCGGCCTTGGCGCACGCGAGTGCGAAGCGCGCATCCGCCTTGTAGCCATCGAAGAAATGTTCGCAGTCGAGCAACACCTCACGCCCACTGCGCACAGCCGCGCGCACGCTGTCGCGAATCGAGGCGAGGTTTTCCTCCGCACTGGTCTCGAGCGCCACTCGCACGTGATAATCCCAAGATTTCGCCACGAAACAGATGGCGTTGGCCTTAGCCTCGAGGAGCGCTGCAAGCCCCGAATCGTTCGACGTCGAGCGACCGGGACGACGGGTCATGCCGAACGCGGTAAAAGTTGCTTTAAAACCGCGAGGCTCAGCGAACAGCTGTGTGTCCGTCAGATTCGCGCCGGGATAGCCGCCCTCAATGTAATCGATGCCGAGTTCGTCCAGCATCCGGGCGATGGCGAGCTTGTCGTTGAGCGTAAAGTCGACACCGTTTGTTTGCGCGCCGTCGCGCAGCGTGGTGTCGAAGAGATAAAGGCGTTCGCGGGTCATCGCTCACCACAGATAATAGTTCAGCACCAGCGCGGCCGCGACCACGATTGCGACGATCGCCATCGCGACATGGTGGCGCTGAAGCCGCGGCCGGCCGGATAGCCTTGTCATTGCGAGCGCTCCTTGGCCGCAAGCCGTTTTTCCATCGTCGTGTTCGCCAGCCACTCGCCACCGAGTTGAACGCTGTTGCGCTGCGTGGCGACAAACCCGTGGCGCCGGAAGAAATCCTGCGCGCTGTCGCTTACCTCGGCAGTCAAACGAGCCGCCCCGCGCGAAGCCGCGAGCTTCTCCAGCGCATCGATGAGCATGCTGCCGACCCCTTGTCCTGCAGCGGCGGGATGGACGTAGAGCATATCGATGCGCTCCTTGTCGGCGAGCGATGCGAAGCCGACGGGCGATCCGTCGATGGTGCCGAGCAAGGTCAGCGCATTGGCGAGCCGCGCGGTGAAGGTCGCCTTATCATCCGCCGTTGCCGCCCAAGCCTCCTGCTGGGCCTCGCTGTAATCCTCGCCGGTCAGCTCGGCGATGCTGGCGCGAAAGATTTCCGCGAGCAGCGGCGCGTCCGCGGGCAGGAACGGCCGCAGCGCAAGCTTCGGCTTGGCCCGCGCGGTCATCGTTTCACCTTCCAGGTCGTCGTGCCATTCTTGTGGTCTTCGAGCTCGATGCCCATCGCCTCAAGCTCGTCGCGGATGTGGTCGGCTTCTTTGAAATTCTTTGCCTTCCGGGCGGTGTGTCGGTCGTCGATGAGCCTCTCGACCATTGAAGCATCGATGCCACGGGTCGAGTACTTGCGCGCATCCCAGTTAGACAACGTTGCGTTTAAAAATCCGAGAAACTTTAGCGCACCGACAAATGCAATAAGCACATTCAGGCCGCGCCCATGCACGACTGCGTCACGAAGCTGATGAAGCTCCGTGAGTGCCTTTGGAGTGTTTAGATCATCACACAGAGCATCGAGAAACGGCGACTGGAGCTCGCGATGCTCTCCGCCAGAAATCCCCTTCGCGTTCGTACTGGCGGAAAGGGCATACCATTCGTCCAGCGTTCTCGAACTTTCTTCTAAACCTCTTATCGTCCAGTCGATCGGTTGCCGATAGTGGGTCCGCAGCATGTTGAGGCGCAGCACCTCCCCCGGCCAGTCCGCTAGAAGATCTCGGATGGTGACGAAATTGCCCTCCGACTTCGCCATCTTCCTGCCTTCGACGTGCAGGAAGCCGTTGTGCATCCAGAAATTCGCCATCCCCGGGGAATGGAATGCAGAGCGCGTTTGCGCGATCTCGTTCTCGTGATGCGGGAAGACGAGATCGATGCCGCCACCGTGGATATCGAAGGTTTCGCCCAGATGCTTCCACGCCATCGCCGAGCACTCGATGTGCCAGCCCGGCCGCCCCGGCGCAGCGATGCCGCAGGGCGAGGGCCACGCCGGCTCGCCCGGCTTTGACGGTTTCCACAGCACGAAGTCCATGGGGTCGCGCTTATACGGCGCGACCTCGACACGAGCGCCCGCGATCATCTCGTCGAGCGAGCGCTTTGCGAGCTTGCCGTAATCCGCGATCGAGGAGACGCGGAACAGCACGTGTTGCTCGGCGACATAAGCAT
>Ga0126377_10000036_pt1 | contig 56755 bp, 54 predicted proteins | sample PanSoiMetPlot_22_FD_92647 | JGI IMG/M metagenome (GOLD analysis project Ga0126377, IMG submission 92647) | Tropical forest soil microbial communities from Panama - MetaG Plot_22 | ecosystem: Environmental > Terrestrial > Soil > Tropical forest > Bulk soil | place: Panama | collected 2016-02-17 | reverse complement strand
GTCGTCGACCTCGGCGCGGAAGTGCCCGGGCACGATCGCCTGGCCCTTGTTCGCCGTGATCGCGGACGGCCCCTCCAGCGTCATGGTGGGGGTGCGTGGCTGCTTCGGCCGCAGCACCCCGCCGACGGACACGCCCTCGGCCTTCACCACCAGCTGGCCCGTGTAGCCGATCACGTGCTTCATCCCGCCGGCGACGGGGATCGCGGGCGGCAGGAGCCTCGCGGCGATGGCGCTGCCGGCGCCCGACTCCTCGGGCCTGGGAGGATGGCGGAGCTTCCACGACTGGTAGATCCCGAGCGCGACGATCGGGAGGAACAGCAGCGGGTTGACGACCATCAGCACGAGCGCGCCGACGGGTAGCAGGTCGTTCAGCGAGCTGTCCACGTGGACCCTGCGGATCGGCGTGCTGGTGATCGAACCGGCCTCGGCCCGAAGGGTCTCGAAGATCGAGATGGTGAGGTCCGCGTCGGGCAGCGCGCCCTCGTGGAAGCCGGTGACGGTGGTGACCACCGTCGCCGGCGGCTGCATCGAGACCCCCAGGTGGTCCAGGTGGATGTCGCCGTCGAGCTGCTCGATCCCCTGGTCGTCGACGCGTCTGGGCCTCCAGGCCAGCGCGGCGAGCTTTCGGAACAGGCGGGCATGGAGGAAGAAGGCGACGTTCTGGTCCGCCTGGCGGCCGATCGACCGGGTGAGGGCGGCACGCATGGCGTTCCGCCGCTCGTCCGGGAGCGGGTCGGGCGGCCGGGTCCAGACGCCCAGGGCCAGCGATTCGCCCTCCGGCCGGTCCGCCCCGGCGCAGGCGCTGTCGACGTAGGCGCCGGGGAAGTCGGTTGCGAACGCCGCCCGGATCGCACCCTCGATGTCGGCGCGGACCTCGCCGCCGACACAGGGCGGGTGGCCCTGCTGGATGTCCCGGATCTGGAGGCAGAAGTCGGGCAGGGGGTCGTGGAGCAGGTCGTCCCCGTCGATCGGAGTGGCTGTCCAGGTCCCGGCCTGCGTGTCGGTGTGGAAGACGACGTCCGACGTCGGGTCGATCGGCTTGATCGGCATCGGGTCCGCTCCTCGCTCCAGGTCGGGTGCACTACCTGCCCGAGCACCGCCACGGGTGCCTGATACATCCGTCTGGAGGGTGGACCGGGGACGGCGGAACCCGCGGGTGGCGTCGACCGGATCAGCTCGGCCTCGAGCTTCGGACCGCACCTTGGTGGTGCTCGAGGACCTGAGCCGGGACGACAACGCCCAACGCCGCCAGCGCGAGGTTGGAGAGGCCGTAGGCGAGCGCGACGACGCCGCCCGCGAGCAGGGCGATGGTGGCGACCTGGCCGGTCCGCACCGCCGCGTCCCCGGCCGCCTCCAGCCGGTCCGCTGCGGTTCGGGTCGCCTCCTGGTCCCGGGTCAACGGCCGGTCGTCCAGCGGGGGGCTCTGGAACCCGGTCGTCAGCTCGGGGATCTTCGCCCTGTCGCCGGCGTACCCGGCATCCGGGTCGGGAGCCTCCTGCTGCCCGGGGAACCCGGGGGTGGCGGGGATCACCACCTGCTCGCCCTTGGTGGCCGGTCGCCCGAGGCCGACCGCGTCGGGTCCGACCATGCTCATCGGGTTGGTGCCGCTCATCGGGTTGGTGCCCTCCAGCTGGCGCTGGGCGACCTCGATCCTTTGCGTCAGGCCCTGAGGGGTGGCTTCCTGGGTTCCCGCCGTCCCCCGGGATTGCAGCGCCGCGATGCCGTCACGAGCCTGGTTCAGTCGTGCCTGCACCGAGTCGACGAACGCCTCTCGTGTCGGCCAGATGCGGTGACCCTGGGCCTGCAGCCGCAGGAACGTCTCCGCGGCCTGGAGGTTCGTCTCCACCGAGTCCATGGGTGTGACCGCTTGCGGTGTGACCGCTTTCCCCCCGAGCCTGGCCGCGTTCGACGTCGTCAGCGCCGCCTTGTCGAGCCGGCGCGCCAGCTGCTCCCACTGCTGGTACTGAGGTGTCCCCGTGGCCACCTGGGTCCGCAAGCGCTCGATGCCACCGTATGCCCGGCCCAGGTATGCCCGCTCTTTCGCCAGCTCGGCCTCGCCGGCCTGGCCTTCCGCGGACCCCCGCTCCGTCTGGACCGCTTCCACCCCGCTGAGGTCCCAGTCGATGCTCCGCAGGTCCTGCGCGACCTCCTGGGGCGACCGTGCAGGCTCCCGTGGTGGCTGTCCATGCTGGTCGGGTTGCCTCCGCGTCCCGTTGCCCTGATCGTCGGCGCCCCCACCAGGGAGTGGCACGGCACCCCGCTGGTGGTCGTCGGCTCGAGCTTCGGCGGCGACCACCAGCGGCCGGTCCGGGGGTGAGGTGTCCTGGTCGAGGTGGACGCCCCCGCCGCCGTGGTCGTACGCCAGCGCGTCGGTGCCGGTGTCGGGGTCCAGGCCGATGGCGGGGTCGGCTGCCTCGGGTGCTGCTGGCGGGCCGGTCGGTGGGTCGTTGCCCTCGACGGGTGTCGGGATCGGCTGCCCGGTTGCAGCACTGGTGTCATCGGCGAGCGCCCGCGGCACCAGCGCGGCGATCAGGACCAGGGTGACCCCGGCGGCCAGCAGCCGACCCTGCCGCCGCGGCGGTCGGGGCTGCCGGCGGGGCCGGGTGGTGCGCGGTGCCGTGCGGGCACCGGTGGTCGGTGGTGACAGTGCGGTCATGGTGCATCTCGGGCCAGGGAGCGACGCTCGGGTGTGCCTGCCGGACCGAGGCAAGGAGCGACACCGACCGCAGCCTAACCGCGCCGAGGACCCGAGCACAGGGACAGGATCCGAACCTGGGAGGCGACAGCTGGCGATGGACAGGTCGCGCCCGCGCCGCCGTCACCTCACCGGGCCCTACCTCTCCCCCACTCGGCCCGATCGCCCGCCGGTCGCCGAGCGGGGCCGAGCGCTCAGGTCTGCGCGACGACGACCACCTTGCCGCGGGCGTGGCCGCGTTCGAGCTCCCGGACCGCGTCGGGGGCGTCGGCGAGCGGATAGGTCCTGCCGACCACCGGCGTGACCGTGCCGGCCTGGATCATCCCGGCCAGGGTCTGGAGGTCCTCCAGGCGCTCCTTGGAGGTGAGCGGGCGCAGCTTCTGGTGCGTGACCAGCGACAGCAGCGGCGCTCGGAGGATCTGGCGGAAGAAGCCTCCGGTCCACGGTCCGCCCCCCTCGCCGCCGACGATCACGAGCGTGCCGCGCGGGGTGAGGGCGCGGCGGAGCACCGACAGCGGGCGCCGGCCCGCGGTGTCGACGATCAGGTCCCATCGCCGGGCCCCGTCGGCGAAGTCCTCGCGGGTGTAGTCGATCACCTCGTCGGCGCCGATCGACCGGACCAGGTCCAGCTTCGACGTGCTGCACACGCCGGTGACCTGGGCCCCGAACGCCTTGGCGATCTGCACGGTGAGCGTCCCGACCCCTCCGGCCGCGCCGATGACCAGCACCCGTTGCGCGGGCCGGACCTGGCCCTTGTCGCGGACCGCCTGGAGGGCCGTGAGCCCCGAGATCGGCACGGCCGCGGCCTGCTCGAAGGAGAGCCTGGCCGGCTTGGGGACCAGCTTGTCCGGCCGGGCGGTCGCGAGCTCCGCGAAGGAGCCCTCGACGACACCCATGACCTCCTCCCCGGGCCGGAAGCCGGTGACGTTCGCACCCACGGCCTCGACGCGCCCCGCGACGTCCCTGCCTCGCACGGGGACCTTGAGCTTGTTGAACCCGAACATCAGGCGCACGAAGTACGGTCGCCCGGTCATGAGGTGCCACACGTCCGGGCCGCAGCCGGCCGCATGCACCCGGACGAGCACGTCGTCGTCCCCAACCACCGGATCCTGGATGTCCCGCAGCTCCAGCACGTCGGCGGAGCCGTATCGGTCCTGCAGGATCGCCTTCACCGGCTTCCTCCCCTCTCTCAGGCGACGAGCGCCTGAGCACGCGGCGCCAGGGCCCTGGGTGGGTGTACGCCGTACACCTCTGCGCCACCCTAGGTGTACGCCGTACACTTGTCAAGACCAGACGGCCGGCCCGGTCGGGCCCTTCTCGAGGAGGTGGCCATCGCCACGAAGCTCGACGGCGAGGCGCGGCCACGCGAACCGCTGAGCAGGGAGCGGGTGCTCCGGGCCGCCGTGGCGCTGGCCGACGAGGGCGGCGTCGGGTCGCTCAGCATGCGCAAGCTCGCCCACGAGCTCGGCGTCGTTCCGATGGCGCTGTACAAGCACGTGGCCAACAAGGACGCGCTGCTGGACGGCATGATCGACGTCGTCGTCGCCGAGATCGACCCGCCCGCCCAAGGGGCCGGGTGGAAGACCGCGATCCGCGAGCGGATCCTCTCGGCCCGGCGGGCGCTCCTGCGCCATCCCTGGGCGTCCCGGGTGATGGAGTCCCGGACCGAGCCGACCCCCACGGTGCTCGCCTACATGGACTCGATGATCGGGATGTTCCTGGCCGGTGGCTTCTCGATCGACCTGACCCACCACGCCATGCACGCGATGGGCAGCCGCCTGATGGGCTTCACCCAGGAGCTCTTCAACGACGCCGCGGACACCGACCCGGAGATGGAGCAGGAGATGTATGCGGCGATGGCCGAAACCCTCCCCAACATCCACCGGCTCTACCTCACCGTGACCCACGACGACGCGTCCATGGTCGGTGGCGGGTGCGACGATCAGTTCGAGTTCGAGTTCGCGCTGGATCTGCTGCTCGACGGTCTCGACAGGCTCCGCGACAACGCGGGGGAAATGATACGCGTTCGAGATGGTGGCGACATCGGCGGGTGACGTCGTCACGCCAAATTGGCTCCTGCCTTCCACCATTCCCCCCGATTCCACGTGCAGGGCGTGTCCCCACCCTGCACGTGTCCCCCACCTTGCAGGAGGCAACCAGCATGCGACTCGTCACGGGTCGTGTCACTGTCGTCCTGGTGCTGACGGCCACCGTCTGCCTGGCCGCCAGTGTGAGCGCGACGACCTCCGCCCGCGCGCAGACGCCGGCCGCCGTCCCCAGGCCGGCGCTGAAGTGGAGGGGCTGCCTGGAGGACCTGCAGGGCGAGCATCCCATCTGGGCCAGCGAGACCTACGGGCATCCGGGCGTCGTCCTGCAGCTCCAGGACGACGGGACCTCGTCGCGGTGGCCCCCGACGGTGAGGGGTTGTGGTTCACCGACACCTGGCTCAAGCCGCCGAAGCCACGGCACAAGAACCGCGGATTCAACCCCGGTGGCGGCCTCTAGGCCGCGCTGACGGGCTCGGCCCGTCCGACCGCGACGTCGAGCAGCCGCTCACCGACCTGCCCGAACTGGTCGATCGCGCGGTGCACGTAGCGCCAACGGCCGGGAATCACCTCCTCTGGGTGAGGTCGCCCGTCGTCGAATCCGCAACCTGGACGGGGGGATCAGGCCGCCTGCCGAGGTGACCGGAGGGTCATCGCCGACCGGTCGGCAGGACTGGAGGGTGCGATGTTCCGGCGAAGGCGGCACGATCAGGTCCGGACGCAACACGGTGAGCCGGCGGATGAGGGCGCGCGCTACCTGCTGCGCGCGCGCGACACCATGGCCATCGAGCGGGGAGGCGACACGATCGCCACGGTCAAGAAGGCGATCATCGCACCGTTGCGGGAACGGTTCACCGTCCAGCTCGCCGGGGGCGAGGAACTGGAGGCCCAAGGCAACATCCTGGACCATGAGTACCAGATCACCCGCAGCGGCATCCCGCTGGCCAACATCTCCAAACGCTGGTTCCGTGTCCGGAAGAGCTATGGCGTGGCGGTCGCACCCGTCAGGACGACGCGCTGGTCCTGGCCGTCACGGTCTGCATCGACCACCTCGTCGACTAGGCTCGCCGCGGCTAACTTCCGTAGACCTCGAATTCATACAACGAGTAACCCCATTGCGAACCTCTTACCGTCCCGTACATCCTCACATATCTTGCATCCGCAGCCGAGAACGTGACGTCGTCGACGCCTCCGTTCCCGGTCGTGGTCGAAAACACATCGGTCCAGGTCGCTGCGTCGGACGATACCTGAATTCTGTACGAACTGGCGTATGCCGTCTCCCAGTTCAGCCTCACACGGTCGATACTGCGGACCGCGCCCAGATCGACACGGATCCACTGCGGGTCAGCGAACATCTGCGCCGACCAGCGCGTCGAAGAATCGCCGTCGACGGCCTTGCCCGCCTCCCAACCGGCCTGCTGGACGGAAGAAGCGGTCGCCGGCTTGTTCAATGCGAGGTTTGTTCCCGTCGGAGTGCCAGAGAACGCCTGATTGAACGTGTTGGTAATGTAGGCGTCCACGGAGTTCAAACCCCAAGTCGCAACGTCATCGGAGGTGGGGTCTGTCCTGAGGTTCAAGTACGCTTGGTACGCGTTCCAGTTGAGGTTGTTCGGGCCGGACTGGCCAAACGCCCAGCCCGTGGTTTGCCAGTGATCGAAATTGACTCGTTCGGTGTTGTTGAAGTAACTGCCCTGCGTCGGGTTGATCAATGACAGCACGGCCATCTCATCCCCGACTCCTTGATACGGCGCGTAAGGCCAATTTGCTTTGGTCGTCTTCATGTACTGGCCGATTTCATTGTTGGGCAGCGTGTCGATCATGGCCCAGAAGTTCGGTTGGTTCTGGCTGGTGGTCGAGTACTCCGTGAAGACGACCTTCAACCTCTGTTGACAGACGTAGACGGCCCATTCGTCCTGGGCGTCGTTGTAACCGTTCAGAACATGACCGCCACCCGCGCCGATCCCCCCGTAGAGGACCATCTTACTGGCGAACTCGGCCCCTCTCCCTGCCTGATTGGCGAGAAGATACGCGCTCGCCACGGTCGTGAGCGCGCCGCCGGTTCCCACCACCACCGGCGTCGTGGTCGTCCCTACCGACAGCACCTTGTCCCGGATCATGCGCGCGGGAGCCGTATCCAGTGGCGAGGTGCCGTCGATACTCCCATTCGACGGACGGGACAGGGCCGTCATGTAATAGCTCCCCAGATCCCAGCTAGCGTCGGGAATGTTCTTCCATCCGCTGTTTCTCGCCTTTTCGACAATCGCCTGATAGTTTTCGGATGCAGTTCTATAAGGATGCGGCGACTCGCTTATCCCGACCAGTTTGATCACGCCAAGATGGGCCAGCGCCATGATGAGGTCCAGCGAAAATGCATCGCTCTCGCTGTCGTTGTCCCAGATGAACGGGCTGGCGGTGCCGCGGGGCAGGTTTTCCGCAGATGCCGGCTGCGGCGATATCGCCAGCATGGAAATAACCAGGACGCCCACCATGGCCAGCAAGCAGGCCAGCTTCCTCGTCGCCTTGGTCGGCATGTGCCACCCCCCTCCTGATGCGTCACGTGTATCACGAATTTATTGGCCTGGATAACGAGCGCATACCACGTTGGGGTACTTCAGCCATCCTGGCTGCTGTATGTTGCCTCCTGCCGGTGCCGATGGCTACCCCAGCCGAACGTTCAGGAGCGCGCAGCCCGTGGATGCGCAAAGTGCCAGATCCACCACCCGTACGGCGGGGTCTTGGGGTAGCCCTCCGGCGAGTCCTCCCACTCCTCCTGGCGGCCGAGCGCGGTCATGTCGAGGTAGCTCCAGGTGCACCCCAACGCCTCGTCGCCGAGGCCGTTGATGAAGTAGGCGCGGAACACGCCGTCGCCGTCGCGGATGAACGCGTTCGTGCCGTGCCACTCGTCCACGCCGAAGTCGACGTCGAAGTCGTCCGCCATAAGGTCCTGCGCCCCCAGTTCGCCACCGACCCCAGCTTTGTCGCCCGCTTCCTGCGTGAGGCCACCGCGGCTGCCCGGCTCAGCCATCCCAACGTCGTGGCCGTCTACGACGCCGGCTCCCACGGCCAGACCCACTACCTGGTGATGGAGCTCATCCGCGGCCGGACGCTGCGCCAGGAGCTGGACGAGCACGGCCCGCTGCCTGCCCCGCGGGCCGTGGCCATCGTCTCGGCCGTCGCCGCCGCGCTCCAGGCCGCCCACGCCCAGGGCCTGATCCACCGCGACGTCAAGCCGGGCAACGTCATGCTGACCGGGGACGGCCAGGAGGGGCAGGTCAAGGTGGTCGACTTCGGCATCGCCAGGGTGGCCGATGCTGCCCCCATCACCCAGACCGCGGCGCTGCTCGGCACGCCCCAGTACCTGGCGCCCGAGCAGGCCCAGGGCGGCCCGCCTGATGCCCGCTCGGTGTTCGCACCAGCTCTTGAAGGCCTTCGAGGCGCCCAGCGGGCCCGCCGGCTGGCCCAGCTGATCACCGTCACCGACGTGCTCACCTGGAAGCTGCTGCGCCACGACCGCCACCTGAGCCGGCACCAGACCGAGCTCGCCCTGATCGAACTGCTGCAACGAGGCGATCACCCACGACGACTGGCGCGCCGGCAACCCGCGTGCTGATCGGACCATGCGACTGAAGGTGTCCGCGATGCCCCTCTTCGGGGCATCCACCTGTGGTTAGAAGGCATCACGGGACACCTTCACCGGGACCCGCCAGCCGACCCGCCGCCATGGCTGGAGGCCATCGACCGGCCGATCGTGCTGGTCACCACCTCCTCGGAGTTCCAAAACGACACCCGTCTGGTCGAGGTCGCGCTGGAGGCGCTGGCCGATGAGCCCGTGGCCATGGTGGCCACCCTGCCCGCCAGCGACCCGGCCCGGCGACGGTCGAAGCGACCAACCACGGTCTCCACGGCTGCCATCCCGGGAGCGCGCAGTTCCCCTCATAAGGTTCGCAGTATGCTGTCCAGCTACCAGAGCGGCCACGCGGGTGGCTGCATGGTCGTCGGCGGTCCGCTCCCCGGTCCGGCGGGCCGACGGCGCCCCAGGGACGACTGGACCCGTTGCCCGCCAGGAGCGTCCATGTCGCTGCTCAGTTCCGAAGCGCGCAACCTCAACTGGCTGCTCGGCAAGTTCGTCACCAACACCACCGGCGTCACCCACGCGATGGTCGTCTCGGCCGACGGGCTGTCGATCGCGGTCTCAGAGGGCCTCGACCGCGGCCTGGCCGACCAGCTGGCGGCGGTCGCCTCCGGGCTGGTCAGCCTGAGCCAGACCGCCGCTCGCTCCTTCAACGCCGGGGTCCTCAAGCAGACGGTCGTGGAGATGGAGAAGGGGTTCGTGCTGGTCATGTCGATCAGCGACGGTTCCTGCCTGACCGTGCTGGCCGCCGCCTCGTGCGAGATGGGCCTGGTCGGCTACGAGATGGCGCTGCTGGCCGCCCGCTTCGGCGACGCCCTCACCCCGGGCCTGCGAGCCGAGCTGCAGGCCGCCCTGCCGGCATGACCGCCCGGCAGGGGCGTCATTCCGGTGCTGGACCGCCGATCGCTGGGCCTTCGCTGGTCGGCGGCCCGACTATCTGGAGCCGCTCGTCGGCCTCTGGTGCCCCCGCCGCCCGAACATACGGCCTGACCATCTGGAGCCGCTCGTCGACCTGGAGCCGCTCGTCGGCCCCGGCTGCCCCGACCGGCTCCCTACCACGCGGCCTGAGGATCTGGCCCCGCTCCACGTCACCCCTGGACATCCGAACGTACGGCCTGATCATCTGGAGTCGCTCATCAGCCTCAGCCGCCCCGACCGGCTCCCCACCACGCGGCCTCACGATCTGGCCCCGCTCGACGTCGACCCCAAACGCCGCGCTCGGCTCCCTGGCCTGGTTGATCGGCGCGGTTTCGTGACCCTCAAGGTCCATGCGTTCGCCCCCTCCCGCTACGCCCGGCTCGAATCGTTCAGCTCTGGCGGCGCAGCGCGACCCTACACCTGTGGCTGCTGCTTCGGTGTCGATGCAGCGCAGCTCGGTGACGCCTCAGGGTTGCAACTCATCGCCGGTGGGGTCGGGTGGGTGAACGCTCACGTCGTGGATGTGGAGGTCCTTCCCGGTCTGCCGGGACACCCCGGGGACGCATGCTGCTCACCTGTGGGTGCCAGAGAGCGGTCATCGTCTGCCAGCTCGATTTGCCGGGGCGGTGTGCTCGAGGATCGCGCGGACGATGATCTCCCAGTCGCGCCGGTCGACCCCGTGACCGGCCTGCTCGAGCGTCAGCAGGCTCGCGTCGGGAAGCTCCTCGGCCAAAGCCTCGCCGTGCTCGAGCGGGAACATCGGATCCGCGGCCCCGTGGATCACCAGCGTCGGCGCGGCGATCGCCGACAGGGGCCGGTGCGAGCGCCCGTCATCCGGGATGGCATCGTGGTTCTGCGCGGCAGCGAAGTCGCGTGCCCGCCTGACCTCGCGACGCGCCAGCTCGCTGGCTGCCGTCTCATCGAAGGGGCGGCGGCCCCCCGCGAGCACGCGCGAGGAGGCGACCAGGTACTCGATCACCGAGGTGGCGTCCGACCAGTTCACCTGCGCCGTTGTCACGAACCGGACGAACTCCCCGGTCGGCGGCGGCAGCTCGCGCTCAGTGGGCAGCGCGCCAGAGGTGCTGATGAGCACCAGCGAGCGGACGCGATCGGCGAAGTCGAGCGCGAGCAGCTGCGCGAACGCCCCGCCCGCCGAGACACCGACCACGTGCGCGACCGGGATGCCGTAGGCGTCGAGCACGCCCGCGGCATCGGCGACCAGGTCGGCGCCCGTGTATCCAGGGTGACCGGGCTCGTAGGTGACTGATCGGCCGGTGTCGCGATGGTCGTAGCGGATCACGAAGCGCCGGCCGTCGGCCAGCATCCGGCAGAACCCCTCCTCCCACCACAGCATCGACCCGCCGATACCCATGATGAGCAGGATCGGTGGATCGGCCGGGTCCCCAAAGGGCTCCGTGCAGAGCTCGACGCCGTTGGCTTGGATCATGCGCTCGGCCAGCTTCGCCTCCTCCTGTCGGGAACGCTTGCGACCTGTCGCAAGCCTCCGAACTGTCTCAGGGCACCACTCTCCCCTGTCATGGACCTGCCGGAACATGGCGCGGTGCTGGCCGACCCGGTCGGTCGGGCGCTGCTGGCCGGATCACACCAGGGTTTCGGTGCAGGCGCGTTTCGGTTCAGCGGTCCTTCGGACCGCCACGCGCGCCGATGGCGCGCGTGAGTTTGATCCCCCGAGGCCGCACGAGAAGGGCAGATAGTGCGAGAGGAACGGATTGTTGAGAGTCCTTGAGGCGTCGACCCAGGTCATGGGAGCGCAGACCGGACAGCAGGGCGGTAGCGTGCCTGGCCAGGGCGGCGTAGGCGATGCCGACGACGAGCGATGCGGCGACTCCGAGCAGCGGAGCCCCGTCCAGTCGCTGGTAGACCTGCCAGTGGGTGAGGTAGATGTACAACGAGCTGGCCGCGAGCGTGCCGAGCAGGCGACTCAGCAGTCGCGTGCTCGGGATCGTCGGAACCCAGGTGAGCAGCAGCAGGCCAGCGACGATGACCGCCTCCCGCTGCGCGTGGCCGTGGAAGCCCGGGACGGTGGTGACGACGGCGAGGGTGGCGCACAGCCGGGCGACGGTGGTGTCCGCCTTCGCGACGGCCCACCCGAGCGCGAACAGCCAGGAGACGGCCAGAGGACCGGGCAGCTCGACGCCCGGGACGAGGTCGTAGCGGAAGCCGAGCGCCAGCGCCATGAGCCCGAACGGGAAGGCGAACGGGGCGCGGCGCTCGAGCCGGTCCACACCGGGCAGAGCGAGCAGGGCGAGCGTGACCGCCAGGAGGTACACCAGCACCTCGATGAACCAGAACTCGTTGGGCCGCCCGGGCGGGCCGAACACCTCGTCGAGCAGGAGCACCTCCCGCAGCGCATAATGGCCGGTCACGGCCCCCGCGAGCGCGATCCAGACCATGCTCGGCAGCGCAACGCGCGCGATGCTCGCGCCGATGCTCCGGGTCCGGTCGCCCCGGCCGGCCGGGGTGAGGTGGAAGCGGGCGAAGTTGAAGCCGGCGACACCCAGCAGCACGTGGGCTCCGCCCAGGATGCTGTAGAGCCCGGCATGCGAGCCGACGATGAGGGCGATCGCGATCGCGCGCAACGCCACGCTGGTCTCCAGGGCACGGCGGCGCAGCGGTGCGCGTGGCGCCGGGCGGAGGTCGCGGATGGGCGTGGTGTGCCAGTCGGGGGGCAGGTGCCCGAGTGCCTCCTCCAGGCGGATGGAGGTCTCCACGTACGACAGCGAGTCGCCGCCGAGGCTGACGAAGGTGCTGTCGTCGGTGACGTCGGGGCGCTCGAGCGTCTCGGCGAACAGGGCGCGGACGTCGGCCCGGCCGGGGCGGTGCCGCGGGCCGGCCGGGGCCGCGCTGCGGCGGCGTGCGTGCGCGGCCCCGCGGGCGAGCGCGCGCAGCGCGGGGTCGTCGGGCTTGCCGTTGGCGAGCCGGGGGAGCACGGGCACGGCGCAGGCGAGGACGGCGTGCGGCGGGAGGCCGAACGCCTGCGCGACCACGCTCCTCACCCGGTCGAGGTCGGCACCGCCGGTCACGCCGGCCACGAGCGAGTCGTCGCCGCCGACGCAGCGGGCCTCGATACCGCGGCGGCGCAGCACCGACTCGACCTGCTCCAGGTCCAGTCGCAGTCCGAAGAGCTTGAGGAAGCGGCTGCGACGCCCGACGAGCTGGTACAACCCCGCGTCGTTGCGCCGGGCGATGTCACCGGTGCGCAACTCGTGGGTGCTGCGCCCAAGTGCCAGCTCGGACGGTGACCGGGCGTACCCGAGCATGACGTTGGGCCCGCTGTAGACCAGTTCGCCCACGGCCGGGTCCGGCCACTCCGGCAGCGGTTCCAGCCGGAAGGATCCGCCGGGGATCGGCACGCCGATGCTCTCCGGGTGGGTGGCGGTCCGGTCCGGCGGCAGGTAGGCCATCCGCGCGGTCGCCTCGGTCTGGCCGTACATGACCACGAAGCTCCAGCCGTGGCGGCGGCCCAGGTCGTGGTAATGGCGCACGCGCTGGGGGGCGAGCCGGCCGCCGGCTTGGGTGATGTAGCGCAGGTGTGGCAGGTGCATCCGCTCGAACCCGACCCGCTCGAGCAGGTCGAAGGTGTACGGAACGCCCGCGAAGGTGGTGGCGCGGTGGGTGCGGAACAACTCCCAGAAGCGCGGGTCGGCGACCGAGTGGTCGGCGAGGAGGAGGCTGGCGCCGCGCAGCAGATGGCTGTTGAGGACGGAGAGGCCGTAGCAGTAGTGCATGGGCAGGGTCGTGGCGGCGCGGTCGCCGTCGCAGATCATGAGGTAGGTGGCGATCGACTCCGCATTGGCCTGCAGGTTCTCGTGCGACAGGCGGACCAGCTTGGGAGATCCCGTCGAGCCGGACGTGCTCAGCAGCAGCGCCAGATCGGGGTGGAGCGCGTGCGCGGAACGCTCGCGCCACTCCTCCGGCTCGCAGCGCCCACCAGCGGCCCGGATCACGACGTCGGGGTCGTAGGCGGTGACGAGGGGCTCGATGACGGCGTCGTCGGCGGCGGCGAGGAGGACGGGATGGCCCGCCGACAGCGTCGCGAGGTAGGCGACGACGGACTCGACCGTGTTGGCGGCGCCGAGCAGCACGAGGCGTCGCGCCTGACCGAGGAGACCGGTCAGAGCGCCGACCCGGTCGGCCAGCTCCCGGTAGGTGAGCTGCTCGTCGCGGGTGATGAGCGCGGCCTTCGTCCCGTGCTGCGCGAGGCGGGCGGCGAACGGGACGGTCCGGGCAGGCGCTGCGGCGGGAAGCGGACGCGTGACCATGGGGTTTTTAGGCTAACCTAAGCCATGGTTTTGTGCGTTGTTGCTGGTAGTGGGTGTAGCGTTCGGCGGCGTTCAGTCGGCAAACGTGAACCTGGTCGCATTCTTGGGGAACGACGACCACGCGATCACCCGCCGCGGGTGCAGCACCCCTGGCTCGGAGTAGGAGCTTGCCTCGAACTTGATGCCGTACTCGGCGTACTTGTCGTTCGCGAGATCGGCGAGCCGCTGGGCCAGTTCCGGTGATGGCTTCGACACGCGAACCTCTCCCTGCACCACCACGGCCTTCCACGGGTCCGGCAGGTGCATGGTCACCTGCGGATTCGCCCGCACCAGCTGCACGTGGATGGTTTCGGGGCTGCCTCCGTAGTACCAGACGTCATCGACCCACAAGCCGTCGACCGGCACCACGTGGGGGCTCCTGTCCGCGCGGTTGAGGGCAAGCCAGTACTGCTTGGCCTGCTCAAGCTGGGCACGCACCCGCTCCCAGGCCAGCGTCTCGGTCGTCTGCCCGTAGCCCTGAGGCAACACCAGCTTCTCCGCGATCGGCATGGCAGCGCTCCTGTTCGTGGTTGGGTCGGCAGTACAGCATCTGCCGCCGACAGTCCCGCGGTCACGGCCATTCCCGGACCGCCGGCGATCACCACCGCTGACCTGACCGGGCAGGGCGTGGCGCCCCGGACCGGCGGACATATACGGCGCCCTGGGTCGGCGATCTAAGGTCTTCGCCTCAGGACTGACTGACCTGTCACCCCCTAGCGTCCGGCGTGGGACATCGCCTCGACTGGTCCGACTCGTGACCGATACAAGTTGTTCACCTGTATTGCCCTTTTTGGTTCAATGATGTCCCGCCTCCCGAGCCGAGGAGACCGGCCATGAAGCGACTTCGCAGGCGGCGACGCGTCGAGATGGCCCTGGCTGTCATCAGCGCCGTGCTCGGCATCGCCACCATGCTGTTCCCGGAGTGGATCGAGGAGTTGACCGGGCTGGACCCGGACGCAGGATCCGGTGCCCTGGAATGGATCATCACCGGAGCGTTCCTGGTCGCCGCGTTGATATCGGCCCTGCTGGCTCGCCGTGACACTCGACGCCTGGCCGCCGACCACGTCTAGAGGCCTGCCGCGGGTCGAGCGACCCGCGTGGCCGGGAGGGACAGGGCAGCGCGATGAAGGGTTTCCCCGGAGCCGGTGACATCGACACCGGCGCAGTCTTCGTACTGCAGCAGGTCACCCTGTTCGAAGCACCGAACTTCGCCGGGCGGAGCGTCACGCTCGACCAAGGCCAGCATCGCTTCTTCACCCCCGCGGACTTCAACGATGTCGCGTCCTCGGTCCGGGTGCCCGCCGGCCTGGTCGCGATCCTGTACGAGCACGCCGACGAGGGTGGCGGGTACGGCAGATGGGTGGATCTCCTCGAGGACTGCCCCAACCTGGCGGTCTACGACTTCGACAAGCAGGTGTCGTTCGTGACCGTGTTCGGCGTGTTCACCGCCGACGGCCATGTCTGGGCTCGAGGGGTCATGCAGGACGGCACGTTCATACCGGGCCACTGGGAGCGCAAGCGCGCCAGCGGCCAGCTGCCGCCGAACCCGGGCGTGGGGACGGTCGGCCCACCCCTCCCGTCGCATGCGCCGCCGCCCAGGACGACCATCCGGGTCGACGGCACGACCTCGGTGATCACCACGCTCGCCCCCCAGGACCACTTCCAGAGCTCCACCTGGGAGCACGCCGTGGCCGACCAGTTCGGTGTCATCGGCAGCGACTTCCGGGGCGCCGAGCAGATCGGGACGGCCGCGTTCGAGCGGGCGTCCAACAACACCTTCATCCCCGACTTCCTCAACTTCTGGTACCCGCAGGTGCAGCCGCGGGACCACCGCGTGCCGTTCAAGCGGACCCTGATCGGGACGGTGGACGACGTCCACATCGCCGAGGTCTCGGGGACCTACGAGGACCACGACCTGAACATCCTGATCGCGCCGGACGACCTGCACAGGTACCTGGTGACCGAGGCCCACCGGCGCGAGTACACCGACATCATGTCGGCCCAGTGGAACCTGAGCTTCCACAAGTTCGGCCAACCAGACTGCGACGACGCCACCAGCGTGCGGGAGGCCGACTTCGTCGAGGCGGAGATCCTGGCGAGCAGCGACCTGGACTCCGGGGTGAACGAGCTGCTGCGGGACACCATCGCCGCCGCGGGCGACCGCAGGATCGGGGTCCACGGCGCCTGGATCTACGACAAGGGCCACTGCTGCCACAGCGAGATCCACCCGGCCGAGCAGCTCTGGTGGCGGGAGGACCTGGCGGACCGCAGCGTCCACCACTGCGCCGTGGTGTGCGACGCCTCCAAGCGGTTCTGGTGGCGTGACCAGATGGACGACGGCACCAAGCTCAAGCCCTGGGGCGCTCCGCCGGTGACGGGGGTCTTCGCCTTCGCCTTCGAGGTGGCCGCGGCCGGCCCGGCCCACGAGACGCCCGGGCTGGTCTTCGAGGTGGCCGATCTCAGCAGCCACAACCGTGCGACAGGACCCGCCGGGACCGCGACCCACACACTGTCCCACCAGGGCGCGACGCTGGTCTCCTTCGTCCCCGACAACGACGCGTTCTCGGTGTCGTTCGAGCACGTCGGCACCGGCCCGAGCGGCACCGTCCGGGGGTTCCTCGTGATCGAGGCCACGGTCGGGAAGCTCACCCAGAAGGTGGTGGACTCACGCTTCCCGGCCGGGACCGACGTCAACGCCATCGATCAGGACGACGAGCGGAGGGTCTTCGCCAAGGAAGAGGGCCACTACTTCTTCACCGTGACCCAGCACGCAGCGCGCCCTGTGGCGAGCCAGAACCGATAGCGCGACCGGCGCCGGGGTGATGCCCGCTCACCCCGGCCCACGTCCAGGCCCCGGCATGTGTCTCCACGCCGCTCGAGGCAAGTCTCACAGAAACTGTGAGACTGTGATAGTCTCCGGTCATGAAGAACATCACGGTCACCGTGCCAGACGACGTGTACCGCAACGCGAGGATCCGTGCCGCCGAGCGCGGGACCTCGGTCAGCGCGCTCGTCGGCGAGTACCTGCGCTCGCTGTCCGGGCAGGGAGCTGAGTTCTCCCGGCTCGAGGCCCAGCAGCAGCAGGTCCAGCGTGAGATCCAACGATTCCGCGCGCGCGACCGCCTCGACCGCGACCAGCTCCACGACCGTGCGCTTCGTTGACACCAACGTTCTGCTCTACGCGATCTCGCGCGACCCCGAGGAGCAGGACAAGGCTGTCCGTGCCGACGACATCCTCACCGCCAGGGACGTGGCGCTCTCGGTCCAGGTCCTGCAGGAGTTCTACGTCCAGGCCACACGCGCAAGCCGCCCTGACCCGCTCACCCACGAGCAGGCGACGCGGCTGCTGGAGTCCTTCCTGCGGTTTCCGGTCCTGGCCATCACGACCGACCTGATGCTGGCCGCCGCGGCAACCTGCCAACGCTTCGGCGTCTCGTACTGGGATGCCGCGATCCTCGAAGCGGCTCGCTCGCTGGGCTGCGACGTCGTCCTGTCCGAGGACCTCAGCGACAGCCAGGACTACGCGGGAGTCCGGGTCGAGAACCCCTTTCGCACCCGCTGACCTGCCACGATGGTGGTCCGCAGGCGGTATGTGCACACGGGCGGGCTCAGGCGGACGCGCCGGCCGGGCGGGAACCCACCGTGAACTCGGTCCCGAACGGGTCGGTGATGGTCGCGGTGCGCCCGTACACGAAGTCCTCCGGCGTGGTCGCCCTGCCGCCGCCAGCGACGGCCCGCGCGACGGCAGCGTCGGTGTCGGCCACCTCGAACAGGGTCCCCCAAGCCGAGCCGGACGCGCCGGGCAGGCCCACGATGCCGCCGATCTCGTGGCCGTCCGGCCGGCGCAGGAAGGTGAAGTCCAGGCCGGGGAGGTCCTGGTTGCCGTCGAGGGTGAAGTCGAACACGGTGCGGTAGAAGGCCCGGGCCGGCTCGGGCGTCGGGGTGACCAGGTCGTTGCGCAGCAGGGCGCCCGGCTCGTTCACGACCTCGGCCCCGATGCTGGCACCGCCCTGCCAGAGGCCGAACTGCGCCCCGACCGGGTCCCTGGCCACCGCCAGGCGGCCCTGACCCATGGCGTCCATCGGCGCATGGACCAGGGTGCCGCCGGCGTCGACGATGCGCCTGGCGGTCGCGTCGCAGTCGTCGGTGGCGAGGTACACCTGCCACCAGAACCTGGTCGCGTCCTGGTCGGCATTGGCCATCATGCCGGCCGCCCGGTGGCCGCGCAGCAGGCAGGTCGTGTAGGAGCCGGTCGCCTCCGGGCCGACGTCGAACTCCCAGCCGAACAGGGCGCCGTAGAAGGCCATGGCCCGGTCCAGGTCCGGGATGCCCAGGTCGATCCAGGTCGGGGTGCCGGCCGGCTGGTTGCCGGTGAGGATGCTCATGGACGGCCTCCTTGGAGCCGGGCACGGCCTGGCCACCACGGCGCCGCGCCAGCTCCTCGAGCACTCGGGGCAGGATCTGCAACCGGTCGCCCACGATGGTCAGGTCGGCCGGTCTGGCCAGGGACGCGTCGCCGTCGCGGTTGACGGCCACGATCGTCTTGGACGTCTGCATCCCGGCCCGGTGCTGGACGGCGCCGGAGATGCCGACGGCAACGTACAGCTCCGGTGCGACAGGCTTGCTTGGAACGACCTGCTCGACACCGGCCTTGACGCCGGGTCGCCCCCCCGTGGCCCGGAGCGGCTCACTCATGGAGTCTTTCCGGAGTCGGCTGCGGCGGCCGTGGCCGTTCTGCGGTACGCGAGTGGTGACGATCCGATCGCTCGCGAGAACGCTTTGCTGAAGCCTTGCTCGGTTTGGTAGCCGACGCGCCGAGAGATCTCGCTGACGGTCATGGTGGTGTCGCGCAGCAGTCGGGATGCGGTACTGATCCGTTGTCGCGTGAGGTACTGGCCTGGTGGGATGCCGACCAGTTCAAGGAACCCTCGGGCGAGGCGGGAGCGTGACGTACCGACCTCGGCGGCGAGGGACCGCACGGTCCACGATCGGGCGGGGTGCCGGTGCAGCGCGGCAACGGCTTGCCCGATGATCGGATCGCCGAGCGCCCCGAGCCATCCGGTGGCGCTGCCGGGTTGCGTGGCCAGCCAGGCCCTGATGACGTAGACGAAGAGGGCGTCGACGAGCCGGTTGATGACGGTGACCCCACCGGGGGAATTCAGTTCGAGCTCCCGGTCCAGGAGACCGACGATGGCCGTGAGCTCGCCGCCCAGCGGCAGGGTCGACGACGAAGACACTCGCACGACGGGAGGGAGGACCTCGAGGAGCGGATGCAGGTGGGCATCGCTGAAGGCGTACCCGATACAAATGAGGCTGCTCTCCGCGGTCTTGAGGCCGGCCGGCCCGGTCCCGACCACTTGCCGGAAGGGAACCGGGGTGGCGTCCATGGGAGTCCCGATGGTGTGTGGCGGTGGGCTGGCCACCATGGCAACGTCACCAGTGGTGAGCACGAGCGGGTCGCCGCTGGCGGTGTGAAGGAAGCAGGAGCCTCGGGTGACGACGTGCACGCCCCCTCGTGGCCAGTCGTCACAGAGAATTGCCCACGGTGGATCGAGGGCGACTCGGTTGACCGTCGCAGGGCCAATGCGAGCGGCGTCGATGACGTCAGCCAAGAGGTCCATGAAGCGTCCCGGGTCGGTGCACGGTCGGTCAGTGTGCCAGGCGGTTGTCCGTCACGGTGGTTGGCATGGTAGGCGGGCGCCGGCATGGTCCACATCTCCATCTCCATGATCGGGGAGGTACACCGACCCGGGACGCCGACCACCTCGGCTCATCGTCGGCGTCCCGGTGGGGGGACCGCTATAGACGATCGGATATAGACGATCGGACACAGATCGTGGAGCTGCGTACCTGGCCGACCCGGGATCGACACAGTACGTTGACCCAGATGTTGCGGCAGCAATTGCGCTCGGAGCGCTTCCCCCAATGAGCGTGCTGGTCACCGTCGAATTGCAAGCCGAATCCCACGCCTTCGACGAGCTGGTCCAGCTGCTGGAGGCCTGGACGTCGATCTGGAGCGAGCCGGACCGATGATCGCCGACGTCGGAGCCAGCCGACCTGCTCCAACCGGCGCGGGCAGGACGCCCGACCGGGCGGCGATGTCGCGAGTGATAGGTGCTTGGAGAGCGGAGGCGGGACCTACATGCTGCGCCTGAACGTCAACGATGAGACCCGAGACGTCGATACGCAGGACGATGCGCCGCTGCTGTTCGTGCTCCGGGATCACTGCGGACTGACGGCGGCGAAGCCGGGGTGTCGAATCGGTGAGTGCGCTGCCTGCACCGTGTTCGTCGACGGTGAGAAGCGCTTCTCCTGCAAGGTCGAGCTACGGGAGTTGGCCGGTGTCGCGGTGACGACGGCCGAGGGCTGGGTTGCCGACCACCTCGACCATCCGCTGGTCGAACACTGGATCGACCAGGAGGTGACCCAGTGCGGCTACTGCCAACCGGGCATGCTGCTGTCGGCCGCCGCACTGCTCGATCACACCCTCGACCCGTCACCATCGGACCTGGCCGAGTTCATGGACGGCATCTGCCGCTGCGGCACCTACCCGCGAATGCTGCGGGCCATCGAGCTGGCCGCCGCCGACTTGCGCGCCGGACACACGTCGAGCGCCGCCCGACTGCCGAGGACCGCTCCAGTGGCACGGGCCGAACGCCAGCCCCCATCCGGGTGGGAGCTGAACCCCTACATCACCGTGACGACCGATGGCGAGGTCTGGATCGCCGGCCCGGCGGCCGAGATGGGTCAGGGCACGTTGACCAGTCTGGCCGTCATCGTGGCCGAGGAGCTCGACGCCGACTGGTCGTCGGTGCGTGCCTACAACTCCCCCGCCGACGATGCTCGCTACGGCAACCCGATCTGGTGGGCGAACGGCGTGCAGGTGACAGCTGCCAGCAACAGCGTCACCGGCTACTACGACAAGCTGCGTCGAGTCGGCGCCCAGGGCCGTCGACTCCTCCTCGACACAGCGGCCGAGCACTGGGGCGTGGACGCCGACAGGCTACGGACCGAGCCCGGTGTGGTCGTCGACGACGCCCACGACCGGCGTCTCACCTACGCCGAGCTGGCCGCCGGCAACATCCGCGGCGTCGTCACCGTCGAGCTTGACGACGTGTCGCTGAAGGACCCTGGGGAGTTCCGCCTGATCGGCGCCCGAACTGATCGCGCTGACATCGTGGACAAGACCCTGGGCACCGCCACGTTCTCGGTCGACGTGAGCGTCCCGGGCATGGCGTACGCACGACTCAAGCGCAGCCCGGTTCTCGGCGCGGTCCCGCTTCGCTACAACGCGGCGGCGATCGAGGCGCTGGGATGCCAAGGCGTGCAGCTCCCCGACGCGGTGGCGGTGGTGGCTGACACCTACGAGAAGGCCTACCGGGGGATCGAGGCGCTGGAGGTCGAATGGTCGACGGCGCCCGGTGACTACTTCGACAGCGCGACCGCCAAGCGGCATCAGGCGGCGCTGGCGGCGGCACTCGATCTGGCGGGCTTCCCCGCCCAGCAGGAAGGCGATTTCGCCGCCGAGGCTGACCGAACAGGGGCGCGCACCATCTCGGCCGGCTACGAGACCGACTTCCAGTACGGGGCATACCTGGAACCGCTCAACGCGGTCGCGTCGGTGACCAGCGCCGGCGCCGAGGTCTGGACCGGCACCCAAGCACCGACCGCCCTGGTGGAGGTGGTGGCGGCCGAGCTGCAAATCCACCCATCGGACGTCACCCTCCATCGCACCTACATGGGTGGCGGATTCGGCCGGCGAGGCAATACCGACCACGATTGGGCCCTCGACGCTGTCCGGCTCTCACGCCATGTCGGCAGGCCGGTGAAGCTGCTGCTGATGCGAGCCGACGACCTTCCCGGTGGGAGATTCAAACCAGCCTCGGCCCACCACCTCCGAGCCGTCGTCAACGACGAGCAGCTGGTCGGGATCCACCATCGAGTCGTCTCCGACGAGCCACTCCGCATGGCCGCCCGGAACCGATGGGAGGGCAGCCAGCGCTACCCCGCGACCCTCAGCTACGGGCTACCCATCCCCTACCCCGGGCTCCGGCACCGATCGGCCGAAGCGGTGATCCACCAGATGCCGGTCCGGCTCTCGATCATGCGCGGTGTCAACGGAACCCCCAGCACGTTCGCTCGTGAGTCCTTCATCGACGAGGTCGCTGCCGAGCTGGGTCGCGATCCCCTCGATCTCCGCCTCGACCTGGTCGACGAGGCCGCCGGCCGCGTCCTCCGGGCCGTCGCCGACGCCTCGGACTGGTCGACTCGCGCCACCAGGGCAGTTGGGATCTCGTACGCTCAGTTCGAGGAATCCCGGTTCGCCTATGTGGCCGAGGTCGACCTCGACCGGGCCGATGGCACGCTTCGAGTGACGGACGTGTGGGTGGCCGCGGACATCGGCCGGCTCGTGCAGCCCTACAACGTCATGGGCCAGCTCGAAGGCGGGGTCGTGTTCGGCACCTCGAACGCGCTGTTCGAACGCATCACCATCACCGACGGTCGAACCGACCAACACAACTTCGACGACTATCGCGTACTCAAACTCGCCGAGGCTCCCCGGGTTCACGCCCAGCTCCTCGACTCCGACGCCCCACCGAGCGGTGTCGCCGATCCCGTCGTATGCGGCGTCCCAGCAGCAATCGCCAACGCCTTCGCCGCCGCCACCGGCGGCAAACGGCTCCGAAGCATGCCCTTCCTCCCCGACCGCATCTTGGCTGCCATCGACGCCTGAGCCTGGAGGGCGCGGGAGGATCGCAGGTATGTGAGCACGCGGACGAGCGACGAGCGCAGGAACAGCATCGTCGCGCTGCATGGCTGCATCTGCGCACCCTACTGGCCGTGTCCTCGCCTCGCGGTGGCAGCGGGCTGGTCCAGCCTCGGGCGGCCGATGAGGGCGTCGGTGCGGCCGGCCCAGTGGACCAGAGGCTCGCCGTCCGGTTGCCGCAGCCCGGTGGCGGCGATGAGGCGGTCCTGGACCTGGAGGGCGGTGCCTCGGGCGAGCCGCCAGGCAGGATGGTGGGCGGCGGTTCGGGCGAGGCCTCTGGGCGAGCGGCTGTAGAAGCACCAGCGGGCGGTGAGGAAGCGGTCGAGTGTCGTGAGCTCCTGTGGCCGGTAGGGCCTGCCGACCCGCACCACGACCCGGCTGGATGCGTGGCTTGACCCGGGCCGTCGCCGCCGGCTGGCATAGGTGACGAGGTCTCCGTCCCGGCGGATCCGCATGGCTGCCCAGTGGTAGGGCAGTCGCCATGCTGACGCCCGAGCGACGGCGACAGCGCCGAGGCGGGCGGCGTCCAGGGAGAGGAAGAGGATGCCGGGCTGACCGGTCGGGCCTTGGACGTAGGTGCGCACGTTGATCTCGGCGAACGAGCCCAGCCAGGGGAGGTGAGGGCTCCACGCAGGGCGGACGGTGAGGTGGAACAGGATCAGGCCAACGTAGGCTCTGCCGTCATGGGTGTCGGCGACCAGGCCGGGTGGCAGGAGCCGCTGCAGGGCCTCCGGGTCGTAGGGCCAGTGCAGGAAGCTCAGCGAGGCCCAGGTGTGGCGCATCGACGGCCGCTCGTCGAACGGTGGCGGGTCCAGGCCCAGCCCCGACCGGAGCGTCCCTGGCTCTCGGCCGAGAGCCTCGTTGCTGGTCACCGCGCCCTCCAGGAGGCATCATCGTCGCGTCAGCCAGCTGAGCATACCCTTTGATTGAGCACTTGGTCAAAGCATTCGCTCAACAGGAGGGGTGAGCGATGGCCCGATCCGCACGACGAGGCAGGCAAGGCAGCCAGGAAACCCGGCAGCGCATCGTCGACGCGGCCCTGGACACGCTCAAGCACGAGGGGTTCACGGGCGCCAGCGCGCGGACCATCGCCGACCGCGGCGGCTTCACCCAAGCGCTGATCTTCTACCACTTCGGGACCGTCAACGACCTGCTCCTGGCGGCGCTGGACGAGACCAGCCGGCGGCGGCTCGCCGCCTACCAGGCAGCGGTCGAGCGGGCCAGAACGCTGCCCGAGCTCCTCCAGACCGCGACGAGGCTCTACCACGAGGACCTGGCGGCCGGGCACATCACGGTGCTCAACGAGCTGATCGGCGCAAGCCTCGCCTATCCCGAGCTCCGCCCCGAGATCGCCGCACGCGTCCAGCCCTGGATGCGCTTCGCCGGCGACGTCATCATGCGGGCAATTGCCGGTGGCCCACTTGCCGAGCTGATCCCCGGCCGCGACGCGGCTTTCGCCACCGTCGCCCTCTACCTCGGCATGCAGATGCTCGCTCACCTCAACGGCGACAACACCGCCACCGAGTCGCTGTTCGCCACCGGCGAGCGAGTCGCTGCCCTGCTCAGCACGCTGCAGCCCTGACCCCCGACCGGCGTGGCCAGGGACCCGCACGCTGCCGCGAAACGGTGGAATTCGGGGCATACTACGCGGCATGGACCTGCAGGACATCCCCGCCCGGGTCGCCGACCTGACCCGTCACATCGGCATGCAGCCGCCGCCGGTCATCGTCCGCGCTCTCCGCCCCGTCGGCCGGTACGCCAGCTTCGACAAGCGCGAGGGCACCTGGATGCTGCGGGTCGACCCCGGGATCGCGGCGCTGCCCGGCCCGGTCGCGGATGGATACCTGGCGCATCCGCTGGTCGCGGTGAGCCTCGGGCAGCCCCGGCGGCTGCTTCGCCGCAGCCGGGTGGTCACGCTGCTGGGGGGGATCCCGGCCGTGTCGCTGGCCGCCGCCGGCGTCCCGCTGGGGTGGATCCTGCTCACCGCCGTGACCCCGTTCTCCCTGCTCACCGGTGTCGTCTACCTGCGCACGACCAGACAGAACCTCCTCGAGGCCGATCGTAGGGTCACCGAGCTGTTCGGGCCCGGCTTCCTCGCGCCCGTGCTGCAGCACATGGATGACAACCCGCCGAAGCTCAACGGGCTGATCCGCTGGCTGCTGCGGTTCCTGCCGACGACCGCCGAGCGCCGGGCACGGCTGGCCCAGCGATCCGGCTCGTCCGCAGCGCAGTGACGGCGCAGATCGGGGCATCCCTTCGTCAAGACAGGCGCCAACGCATTCCTGTCGGACCGTCCGCACCAGGGCTTCGTCCCGGGTCCGCCGGTCAGGCGGCGCCGGCACCACCGAGCGCAGCCCGGACGCCCGCCCAGCATCCGCAGGCCCGGCTCGCACCGGCGTTTGGCGAGGTCGTGGACCTCGACGACCTCGACGCCTCCTGAGCCCCCCGACCGGTTGCGCCGTCGGTTCCGCGTCAGATTCACAGCCAACTCCAAGCCCGTTCCCACGCGGTCGTCAGGGTCGCCGCGCAGGGTGGGCGGCGTCCGCTCCACCATCGCGAAGGGAGCAGGGTGTTGTCGCACCGAACCAGGCTGGCGCTGGCACTCGCCGCCGTCGCCGCCGTCACAGCGCTCGTCTTCGGCGGCGCGGTTGCCTATGCCGCCGCCGGGGACGCAGGCGGTGGCGGCCGGCGCGCGGACGAGACACCGCTGACCGGCGAGAACGCGGAGAAGGCCAAGGCGGCGGCGGTGGCCAGGGTCCCTGGGGGCACGGTCCTGCGCGTGGAGACCGACGCCGACGGCGCCGCCTACGAGGCGCACGTCCGCAGGCCCGACGGGACCCAGGTGACCGTCAAACTCGACAAGCAGTTCAACGTCACCGCCGTCCAGGAGGGACACGGCGGGCGGGGCAACTGCGACGAACGCGAAAGGAGTGATCGCGGGCAGCAGAGCGGGGACACCGGGGGTGCCTCCACCGATGCCGCCGTGTCCACCTGAACAACCATCCTCGACCCGACGATCCGGAGCCCGGCCGATGGCCGGGCTCCGCCGCGGTGCATGGCCGGGCGGCGCGGATCGCGGTCTTCGACTCGCAGTCGCGCCAGATCAGACACCGGTCCGATGTGACCGAGCTTGCCGGGATTGACCACCGCGCGGAGCGCAGGTAGTTGATTCCCAGCCGCGTCACCACCGTAGTCAGGTACGCCTTCGGGTCGGCGACCCTTGCTTTGCGCGATGACCCGGCGGGTACCCGCCCGCGCCGCGGCCGCCAGCAGGTTGTCGGTGCCCCGGGTCCGCAGCTCGTTGGTGGCGGCGAACACTTTGTCGACGTTGCGGAGGCTGCGCAGGTCCGCCAGCGCGGTCATCTGGTGCACGATCACCTCCGGCCCGGCAGCCAGCACCGCCGCGATCACCGCCTCGCGATCCAGCCCGTCGACGACCACCGGCTCCACGCCCGCCGCACGCAACTGCGCGACCTTGCCGGGCGTCCTCGTGGTGGCGGTGACCTCGTGACCTGCCGCGACCAGCCCGGGGAACGAGGTGCCGTCCCAGCGCCCCAGTCGCTCCCGCGACGAAGACTCGCATGATCGTTCCTTCCGCGTGGTGCTTTCCCCTTGAAGACAAGGCACCACCCCAAGCTGTGACATGCTTCAACGCCGCCTTCCAACAGGGCCGACTGAGCTGTACGACGGGCGCTGTTGCGTTCCTCGGATGCAAGGCATGGCGAAGCCGTGATCGCCGTCTGGGCTCAGACCGCCATGGCCAGCTCGTCGAACGCGGCGGCCACCCGCCGGTTCGCCGGCTCCTCAGCGGCGCCTTCAGCCTCCCGTGATCGCACTCGACGCAGTTGGTGGCGTACTGCTCGGTGCCATGCTGCCCGCAGCCGCTCCCCCAGCCCACTCGGGTAGGTCGCCGCGTGGTCGGTGACCACCTCAACCGGTGTCATCTTGGTCGTGCCGATGGCTCGGTCGAAGCGGAGGTCGCATCCACGAACCATCGGTCCCCGACGATGTGGCGGCATCGGCCAGCACCACCACGAACGCAACAGCGCCACCGGAAATGACCCTCGGTAGAATTGACCACCGCGGACTGTTGCGTCACCCTGCGCCCTGCGTCTCCCAAGGCGGCGTCGTCAGCTCCGCGCCGCTTGCCTCCGGTGGAATTCTGGGCTTGGGACGTCCGAATTCACGAAGAGAGTCCCGCAAATCGCCCAGGCTCAGGCCAGACTTGCTCAACCGTGGACGCTGCCGTAGCGTTCGTGCTGTTGCACCCCCCGAACAACGAAGACCGCCAGGATCCGTTGCCGTCAGAGGCCGTGTTCGAGCATTCGCGGGCCGTGCTTTTTGGTTTCCCCGATCTGCGCAACCCGCAAATCGAACGCGGTGCTCGTGCATTACGGCGTCGCGGCAACGGAGTGCAGGGGTTGGCGGCGGCCACTTGTGGCCGCCGCCAACCTCATTTCTGAAGCGGCGAGGGCCGCTGCCGCGAGCCTGCTCAGGCCCGGGGCTCGGCCCTACAGCCGCACTTCGTGTCAGGTCGAAGGCCTGCTCAGCGCCGGTCAGGTAGCCGGCGGCGTTGAGCTCATCGGCCAGTGCAGCGTTGTCGCGGGTGGGTGCCAGCCGCCGGTTGATGGGCTGCTCGACCGCGAGTTCGTGGTGTCCACGCCGAAGGTCTGGTGAAGGCCTGCCCGGCGATGATCACCCTTGGTCGCGCCGACCGCCCGCTCGAAGCACCGACGGCGGCCTCCGCGTCCCGGCGTCCGGAGACGAACACATCGATGACCTGCCCGAATTGGTCGATGGCTCGGTAGACGTAGCGTCACCGCCCAGCAACCTTCACAGACGTCTCGTCGACTTGCCAGCGGTCATCGACAGCATGGCGGCACGGCTTGGCGACCTCGGCCAGCAGCGGCGTGAAGCGGAGCACCCACCGATAGACAGTCACGTGGTCGACCTCGACGCCGCGCTCGCTGAGCAGTTCCCCGACGTCGCGGTAGGACAGGCCGAAGCGCAGGTACCAGCGGACCGCGACGACGATGCTGTCGGGCGGGAAGCGGAAGCCGATGAAGGCAGAGCGCGGAGGGATCGGCGCTGTCCCGCGACCCGCACCCACCACCATCCGGGCGTGTCAGCGATCCTGCGCGCGAGCGAGGGGTGGCCGCCGCAGGGCCCGTGCCACTCGCCCGACGGAGCCCCCTGCGCGCGGCGCCGGTCAGCCGCCGGAGCTCATCGCTGGCCGTGGTGTCGATCGCGGCGAGCACCGCCTCGAAATCGCCGACGATCCGGTCGTCCACGACCCCGTCTGGCGAGTCCACGAGCGTGGCGGCGCGCGAGCGCGCACTCGGTCAGGCTGCGCGCGCCCGGCCGCAGCCCCTCGTCGCGCATCCGGCAGTTGAACTCCGCACGCCAGATGCCGCACTTGTACCTGTGGCCGCCCTCGAACGCTCCGACGGTGCCCTCGGCCACCGGGCTGGTGGTCCGCAGGTCACACGTGAGGCAGCCTGCATCGGGGTTCGACGTGGTCGGGATGTCGGTGGTCGACCGGTCGAAGGCCCACTCCCTTTCATCGGCTCGCTGTAGCTGGCGGTGACGTTCGCCTCGAGTCGGCGCGGGCACGGGCTTCCTGGCTGCTCATGGGCCTCGACAGCCACATGATCACCGGAGTCCGCGCCTGCTCCAGCTCCCGCCTCTCCCGCACCCGACTATCCAGTCAAACCCGCACTCTGCCGGGGCCCTTGCCTCCAGCCGCGGTGACGGCGGGAGCCCGGCAATGCGCGGGCCGCAGCGCCAGAAAGCAATCGTGTCCGCGTAGAACCACTGGTCGAGCTGATTCCCGAACAAGCCCACGAGCTGGGCCCCAAGGACCGCCGTTGCTTCGTTGCAAATTCGTTACGGTGGCGTGACCGGTTCTGCTTCCCTTTGCGCCTACCCTAGGGAATTGATTGATCCGATCCCTTTTTCCGGCCCTCCTCCTGCCCCCCTACCAGGCGATTTGCCGCACGCCAGTCGCCGAAATGGCCAGCAATGATTCGTCATGGCGCGCGTGAAACGCATTTTCGGCGAAGGGACCACGCCGTGCAGCATGCCTCAAGACGCCACCGCGTGCGTGCCGGCCCGGGCCGCCGCCGCGCCGCCGGAGCGCGCGGCGCTGCGGCGGTGGCCAGGATCGTCCGGCTCCTGACCGCGGTGTGCCTGCTCGGGAGCGTGCTGCTGGTGGTCGCCCTGGTGGGTCAGGGCGCGGCCGGTGCCGGCGACCTGGCCGAGCGGCCCGCTACAGCTGCCGGGGTCAGCCCCGCCGGCGCGCCCGCCCTGGTGCCCGTCGGTCAGGCGCCCCGCGCCGTGCCAGGCGGGCTGCGCGGCGTTCTAGACCGGGCGAACACGCTGGTCGAGACGCTGTCAACCGGCGAGGTGCGGGCGAGCGACCCGCCTGCGGAGCCCGGGGCGGGCGACGGCGACCGGCAGCCGGCTCCGGGCGGGGAGGGCGGCAACCCCACCGCGCCCCAGTTGGCGCAGGCGGACATCCCCCAAGGCGCGCGGTCCAGGCTCGCCCGGGGCAACGGCGTCAGCGACGGCGCGGACGCTGCCCGCGCCGCGCGGCAGGCACCCGGCAAAGGCCGGAATCCGGCGCGCCGCGCGGAGGCGCCGCCGGTGTGGCCGACGCAGGAGCCGCCGGCCCAACCCCGGCCGGCGCAACCCTGGCGCGGGCCGAAGGCCACCAAGGGCTCGTACGGCACGATCGGCCAGGCACAACCGGTCGACTACGGGAAGATCCTCCAAGACCCCCGGACGCGGGTCCTGTTCGCCGGCATCGACGCGCAGTCCACCGCGTCGGTCGCCGCGCTCATCGACGCGCTGCCGGTGCTCAAGGAGCACGGCGTCACCGACCTGGCGCTGCCGCACCCCCGTGACCTCGACCGCGCTGACCGCGAGCTCATGCTCGGCCTGGCGGGCTACTACCACAGCTGGACCGGCCACGAGACGCAGGACCTCATGATCCGCGCCTGGTCGCTCGGCATGCGGGTGTGGGGCATGGAGCCGCCGCTCAGGTCGCTCATGGGCGTGGACGCCGGGCCGGACCCCTGGAAGGACAAGTGGCCGGAGCGGACCCAGTCGATCGCCGTCACGATCGACGCGCACCTGCGGACCAACGCGGAGAACGACCCGCAGGGCGACCCGGGCAGAGTCCTGGCCGTGGTTCCCTGGGAGATGGCGGTCCACGACCCCTCCATCCTCCCGCTCATCTACGACAGCGACAGGAAGCCGGCTGCTGGAAAGGTCCCCAGCGTCTACCTCGCCCCGAGCGCCCCCAGCCTGCTGGCCGACGCGGGCTGGCTCTCCACGGTGGTGCAGTACCACGCCGGGGACGGGTCCTACCCGACCCGCGAGCACGCGCAGGTCGAGGGGCGGCGGATGAAGAGCGGCGGCGTCCCCTTCGCCGTCGGGGTGTCCGGGGAGCACCGCCTCCAGGACTGGATCGTCTATCCGGGGGAGCCGGACTGGCTCCAACCAGACGCCGTCCCCGACCCCGTCGCCACCGGGCAGCCGCCGTGGAGCGCCCGCCGCGGCCCGAGCCGCCAGCCACCACCCGCGCAGGCTCCTGCTCCTGATGGCCCGGTTCCGGCTGCGTCCATCCCGGTCAAGCGCCCGCCGACGGTGTGGCCGAGGCAGGAGCCGCCAGCTCAGCCGCAGCCTGGGCCAGCGTGGACCGGCCCGCGCGCCGCCATGGGCTCGTTCGGCACGATCGGCAAGCCACGACCCCTCGACGACGACTGGCTGCGCGCCGATCCCAGGCCACGTGTCCTGCTCACCGCGGACGTCCACCCCTCCAGGGAGACCATCGACGCGGTGCGGAGGTCGCTGCGCAGGCTCAGGGAGGAGTTCGATCTCAGGACCCTGCTGGTCGAATACCCTCGCGACGTCGACAGGGCGGACATGGACCTCTTCCTGGACTCGCTGCCGCTGATGGCGGGGCGCTGGCACCGCGACCGGGAAATGGAGGACCTCGTCCTCGAGGCGTGGTCGCTCGGCATCGACGTCCAGGGCTGGGACGTGCCCTTCCAGGATAAGGAGGAACAGGCGGACTACAAGGACAAATGGTATGAACGAAATCTCGCGTTGGGCGATGCGGCCGTCGATGCCTTGGTGCGGAACGCGGCGCGGGACCCGAACGGGGATCCCGGCATGGTCCTCGCCCTGGCCGGTATGGCGCACACGGTGCGCGATCCGACGGTGCTGGGAGCGCTGGGGGCCAAGGACGAGGTCCCCGACCCCACGGTCCCGAGCGCGTCGCAGCTGCTGACCGCTGCGGGGATCCCGAACACGGTGCTCCACTTCCACGTCGGTGACACGCCCTTCCCCACCCGCGAGCACGCGCAGGTCGAGGCGCAGCGGATGCGCAGCGGCGGCGTCCCGTTCGCCGTCGGGGTGTCCGGGCCTCGCCGCTTCCAGGACGTGATCGCCTACCCGGGGGAGCCGGACTGGCGCCAGCCCGAGGACATCCCCGACCCCGTCGCCGCCGGGCAGCCGCTCTGGATGACCCAGCCGACCCGGCCGACCCGCCCGGCGCCCCGACCCCGCCCCGGCCGGCAGCCTCACAAGCGCACCGACGCCCTGGATCCGGAGACGGGGACCGAGCGGGAGGCGGCACTCCCAGCGCCGGCACCGCAGCCATCCGAGGCCTTCTCCGCCGCCGCCGTGGCCAGCCTGAGCCGGGTCCCACCCTCGGCCGCAGCGGCACCGCCGGCGCCGAAGGTCAGTCTCACGCTCGAAGGTGGGGGCGAGCTCGCCCTGCCCGACGGCGCCCACGGACGGTTCCTGTTCGAGAACCCCGAGGGGCGCGTGTACCAGCTGTCGGACGGCAGGATCGGCCTGCTCCGCGACGACGGCACGTTCTCCGTGGCGGACGTGGACGACGGCGGCGGAACCAGCCGCGCGGAGGTCGCCGAGCGGCCCGCTCCTCCCGCGGTGCAGCCGTCCGCTCCTCCCCTGGATCAGCCGCTGGACACCGTGACCGCGGCTCCCCCCGCCGGTCTGGTCCTGCCGGTCACGCCCGAGCGGGCCGTGCAGCCCGGCGGGAACCAGCCGGCCGAGCGTACGACCGGCGCCGGCGCGGTCACCGAGCGCCCAGCCGATGACTTCGCGGCGGCGGCCGACTTCGACCGGTCCACCGACGCCAGCCTCGACAGCGGTCTCACGTTCGGCGGCGACAGCCTCAGCGTCTGAGAACCGGCGCCGGCGCTGAGCCCAGAGCTCGCCTCGGGCTGACCCCAGAACTGGACCTGGACTTGCTCCACGACTTGCGCGGAGAGCCGACCCTGTGGGTGCCAGATACTGGGTCGCCTCATGCGCCCTGCGCATACTCATGGATCAGCCCACCGCTCGGCACCTGAACTCCTCCAGCGCCTTCACCGCCCCGGGCCAGCACCGGCCAGCCGGATCAGCCTGGGTCTTTACCCGTCGGTGGACGCGCCCGGCAGCGTCTTGAGCACCTCGGGGTTGGGGGTGATGAGCAGGACCGCGCGCAGCGTCGGGTGCAACGAGATGAGGCGGTACAGCAGGGCGAGCCCGCTGCCCACCAGGCCGACGTCGCGGGCGAGGTTGCCGGTCTGCACCGCCGCGTCCGTGGCCGCCTCGAGCTGGTCGGACGTGGCCGGGGTGTCCGGGCGGCCGGGGTCGCCTGCTGGTGGGTCGGCGGCCGGCTGTCGGGTGCGGGCGGGGTGAAGATCAGCGGCCGGGTGTCGCGCTTGGGGACGGTGAAGACGAGCTGGGTGGGCAGCTCCGGCGGGTCCAGCGGGGTCACCAGCGTGAGCATGCCCGCGTCGGGCGGCAGCGGCGGGCGGAACCCGGGCAGGATGAGCGGGGTCTGCGGCCAGCTGCTGCCGTACCCGCTCGGGGCCGTGGCGGCGACGCCGTCCGGGCCAAGCATGGTCATGTGCATGCCCTCCTCGGTCGGCTGCTCCCCGCCCGCCGCGGGCGGCAGCGTGCCGAGCTCCTGCCGGATGCGGTCCTGCAGCGACTCGACCCGGCCCTGGTCCTCAGGCGACAGCGGGACCGTCTCCTCCCAATCCTCAAGCTGCTGGAGGCCTGCCTCCAGCCTCGCCCGGTCCCCTGCCTCGGCTGCCGCGAGGTAGTCCGCCCGGACGTCCTGGAGGAACGACGCGGTCAGGCCGGCTGTCAGCCGCATGACCTCGTCAAGGTTCACCCTGCTGGCTGGCTGCGCGGCGAGGACCTCCGCCAGCTGCCACCGCACGTCCTCAGCCCTGGCCCGCAGCTCGTCCACCACCTCCGGCTCCAGCTCCCCGTCGACGACCTGCAGCCGCAGCGCACCGTCGATGAACTGGAGGTACTCCTCCAGCTTCGCTTGGGTCTCACCCGCCAAAACCAATGGGGGCACGTCGCCCCGCCAGTTAACCCACGGCTCCCGCTGCAGCACCGTGACCCGCACCACCATCGTGCTGAGCTCGTAGTCGATGAACATGACCTGCTCCTCCACCGAGGCCGACCGGTAGTCGAAATCAGCGCCTTCGGCGGCGTTGGCTTCGCCGGTGTCGGCTTGCGGAGCCACTCCGTGCTCCTCGGCGAGGACCTCCTGGAGCTGACGCCGCACGTCTTCGATCCTGGCCCGTAGCCGGGCCTCCTGCTCGGGCGACAAAACCTCCCCGGCGGCCTGCGGTTGCAGCTCACGGTGGATGAACCCGCCATCGATGAACCGGAGGTAGATCTCCAGCTCCCTCTCGATCAGTTCCGGGTCGAAGCTCCGCGCACGCACGGAATCGCTCGTGACGTGCATGAACAGGTTGTCGACAGCTTCGGCCGTCCCTCGGCGTCCCCGCTCGTTCCGCCCCGTCCCGCGCGGCCCAGCGTCGGGCGGAGGGAAAGTGGAGGGAAACCGCCGCGCGGCCAGACGAGATCGGATGCCTTCTGCGCCGCGGCGACGCCCGGTCAGCGTGCACGGGCCGGCAGCGCCTGACCGCGCCGTCTGTACGCAGGAGACCAGCAGGCGGTGTGCGCACACACCCGTGACAAGCGTAGAAACAGCGTCCACGGGTGCCCTGCTCACAGCACCAATCCGGGTTTCCGCACCCCCACAGCCCTTCAGGGTTGCCCCGCATCGATACAATGCCTTACTCTTACAGGTATTACTCTTACATCGGGCTCAGCCATGCGGGTAACTTCGAAAGGACAGGTCACGATCCCGGCCGACATCCGGGAGCAGTTCGGGTTCCTGCCCGAGACCGAGGTCGAGTTCGTCATCGAGGGAGACACGGTCAGGATCGTGCGCGCAACGAAGCCTGGCGCGTCGCGCGGCGACCGAGTGATCCAGCGCCTCCGCGGTCGCGCGGTCTCACGCATGACAACCGACGAGATCCTCGCTCTCACCCGCCAACCGTGAGCGCGACCCTCGTCGACAGCAACGTCCTGCTCGATATCGCCACCGAGGACCCAACCTGGTACGAGTGGTCCGCGGACGCTCTGGCGAACGCCGTCAACCACGGCCCGCTCATCATCAACGCGATCATCTACGCCGAGGTCTCGATCGGCTTCGCCGCCATCGAGCAACTCGACGAATCGATCCCCCCCGACGTCTTCCGCCGCGAGGCCCTGCCCTACGAGGCGGCATTCCTCGCAGGCAAGGCGTTCCTCGCCTACCGGCGACAAGGCGGGGCTCGTTCCTCGCCGCTGCCTGACTTCTACATCGGTGCCCACGCTGCAGTCGCCGGCCATCGCGTCCTGACAAGAGATTCGCGTCGGTACCGCACGTACTTTCCGACGCTTTCCCTTCTCGCCCCACCGGGCTGACCGGAGGTCGGCACCCTCACCTTCTGGCACGACGGCCCGGGATCGCCGGCGGCGACGCACGACCGGCGACCGTCGTCACAGCCCCGCGGTAGCGTGGCGCGAGGATGAACCGCACCGACCGCCTGTACGCCCTGGTCGAGGAGCTGCGCGCCACCGCGCCGCAGGCACGCAGCGTGCGCCGGCTCGCCGCGCGCTTCGAGGTCAGCGGCCGGACCATCCAGCGCGACATCCTCGCGCTGCAAGAGGCCGGCGTGCCGATCTGGGCAACTCCCGGGCCCGGCGGCGGCTACTCGATCGACCCCGCGCACACCCTGCCGCCGCTGAACTTCGACGGCAGCGAGGCGGCCGCCATCGCGCTGGCCCTGGCCCGCAGCGGGCCGATGCCGTTCCAGGGCGCCGCCCGCAGCGCGCTGCACAAGGTCGTCGCCGCGATGTCGGCGAGCGGGCGAACCACCACCGGCGACCTCCTCGCCCGCATCCACCTGCTGCAGGCCAAGCGGGAGTCCTCCGATGCCCCGGTGCTCCGCGCCGTCGAGCAGGCCGTCCTGGAGCACCGCGTGCTCCGCCTCGACTACCGCGACAAGCACGGCAACGCCACCACGTCCCGGCTGGTGGAGCCGCTGGGGTTCGTCGGCTCCGAACGCGAGTGGTACCTGGTGGGCTGGTGCCGCCTGCGCGGTGCCGCGCGCTCGTTCCGCCTGGACCGGATCGGCACGCTGGAAGTGACCCGCGAGCACGCGCCGGCGCGCCAGCCCCCGACGTCCGACGACGGCTGCCTCCCCGAGCGATCGTGGCACCCATCGATCACGGACTGAGGCAGCCGCCCACCCGCGGCGCTGGGCCGCGCGCCGCCGCGTGACGAGCAGGACGGCGCGCTGCCCGGCCGCAGCCGCTTACGAGCCCTCGGTCAGCCCGATGCGATGGCCCTCGGGGTCCAGGAACATCGCGACCCGCGCGGTCTCCGAGATCGGCGTCGGCTTCTGCACCACCTTGGCCCCGAGCCGCTCGGCGTGCGCCAGGCGGTCCTCCAGCCGCTCGACCGACGCATAGAACGAGACGTACTCACCGACCCCGCCGTCGGGCGCGAAGATGCCTCCGGAGATGCCCCCCTTGCTGCCCGTGGTGACCATCCCGTAGCCCCTCGGGTTGTCCGCGTCGACCGTCCAGCCCAGCAGCTCGCCGTAGAAGCGCGCGAGCGCATCACGATCACGACCCGCGATCTCGAACCACACCACTGGTGCCGCCATGTGCATGCCTCCCGTCCTGGATACGTCTGGCACGCCCAGCCTCACCACCCATCGCGACAACACCCTGTCGTCGATTCGGATGCGTCTAAAGTCGTGGACCGCTTCGCCGACCAACCGGGCTGGATCGGCAGGGCTGGCACATGGCGGCCGCCACAAGCCCCCCGAGGAGTGGATCTGGTCCGACCAGCCAGACCACCAGCGCGCTGTCGGCATCCCCCCGGACCATCCCGCCCTGGTCTACGTCAACGAGGCGATCCTGCTGGACGCGCTCACCGGCTTCCTCGCCACCGCCGTCTACGGCCCCGCCGCCCGCCGCCGCATCACCACCCGGATCGGCGAGCTCGAAGCCGACCTCGCTGAACGCCAGGCGGCCCTAGCCCGCCTCCGCGACGACCAGCCCCCACGGTCCCGCCCACGCCGACGTGGCCGACCTCCCGGCGGCACTCCCGTTGCGCGCCGAGGAGTTGCGCGACCTGCCGCAGGCGGAACTCCGGACGCTGCTGGACAGCCTGGACCTGATGATCACCTACCACCGCCGCCAGCGTGCCGCGGACGTCGAACTCACGCTGACCGGCAGCGCAGGTCGGGGGGGCGTTGCACAGGTCTGTTCGGTGGCAGGGACAGGATTCGAATCTCTGTAGGCGTCAGCCGGCGATTTTACAGGCCGCCGCCGCGGCTCCCCGCGAGTCCCTCCCCGTCCCCAATTGGCCCTGATAATCGTTCGTGACGTGCACGAACGGCCCGCCGACAGCGCCTGCCGTCCCTCGCCGTCCCTGCCTGTACCGTCCCGTCCCGCGTGGCCTGGCGTCGGGCGGAGGGAAGGTGGAGGGAAATTGGGTGATCCCGAGGGTGGCGAGGAGACGGTGTGAATGCTCCACCAACAGCCAGGCGGGGCTAGGACGATCGAGTGGTTTCACGCGCTGGCGGATCTCCCATCGCAGGGTCATTCTCGAGCGGTTGAGCTGCTGGCCGGCCTCGGGCAGCGAACCCGCACAGTCTCCGCCGAGCGTTGGCGGCGGGTCCAAACATCTGCAGGTACTCAAGACGAGCGGACCCGTCCGCTCAGGAAGGTCGGTGGGTGCCCAGCGGAAGGAGAACACGTGGGAACGGCCCTGCGACCTGACAGCGACTACACCCGCACCTGGTCCCCGTCCGGGGAGATCCAGTACGCCACGCTCGCCGACGGGACCCGCTTGCGGTATGTGAAGACCGGCTCCGGCCCAACGGCACTGGTCTTGCTGCACACGGTCCGCACGCAGCTGGATCACTTCCAGCTCGTGATCCCAAAGCTCCTGGACGCTTGCTGCGTCTACGCGATCGACCTGCCCGGCATGGGCTGGTCGGACATCACGCCGGGCGCCGGCTACACCGAGCCGGCGCTGCGCCGCGCGGTCGTCGAGTTCGTCACCATGCTGGACCTCACCGACGTCACCCTGGCCGGCGAGTCGATGGGCGCCACGGTGTCGTTGACCGCCGCAACCGAACTGGAAGACCGCACGCGCCGCGTCGTCGCCGTCAACCCCTACGACTACGCCAAAGGCGTCGGTCGAGCCAATCGCGTCGCCTCCATCTACGTCGGTGGTGCGCGCCTGCCGGCCATCGGCCCGGTGGTCACAAGGATGGAGAACCAGCCGGTCCTTGGCATCGTGCTGCGGGGCGGGCTGTTCGATGGCACCAAGCTCCCAGACCACTATCTCGCCGAGCTGCGCCGGGTTGGCCGTCGTCGCGGTTACCCGCGCGTGGCGCGCGAGGTCTTCCGCAACGTGGACAGCATGGTCGCAGCCCGCGCACGCTACGGTCGCGTCACCGCCCCCGTGACCCTGGTCTACGGTGATCACGACTGGTCGCGTCCGCCAGAACGCGACGCCAACCTCACCCTGCTTCCAGGCGCCCGATCAATCTCGCTCCCCGACACCGGACACTTTGCCGCCCTGGAACAGCCCGACCGCGTCGCCCAGATCCTGCTCGACCACCCTGGCGCCTGATCTCGGACCAACGCGCTGTCAACGTCGCGGCAATTGTCGCGCGCCGCCGACGGCCACCGACTTGCTGCGGCCCGAGGCGCGGTGCCTTGTCTTGCGTGCACGTCGCCGAGGCGCCGTGCTGGGCAGTTGCCCAATCGGGAGGACGTGCGGAACGATCCGGGCACGACACCGCGGGACGGCCGAAAGTGCCGCGACCGTCGCAGGCAGGCTGGGGGCGCATGAGCGAGTATCAGTGGTATGAGTTCGTGGCGCTCGACCGCCCGCTGAGCGCTGCCGAGATGGCGGCGCTGCGCGAGATCTCCACGCGGGCGGAGATCACCACGACGCGGTTCTGGAACGAGTACCAGTGGGGGGACCTGAAGGCCGACCCGGCGGCGCTGCTCGCCCGCTACTTCGACCTGCACCTGTACTTCGCCAACTGGGGCACCCGGCGGCTGATGTTCCGCCTGCCGCGCAAGGCGGTCGACGTCGCGGTGCTCGAAGCCTACCTGCCGGGCGACACGGCCACGCTCACGACCAAGCGCGAGCACGTGATCATCGACCTGCACAGCGAGACCGACGAGCCGGAGGACGACTGGTTCGAGGCCGGGCACCTGGCCGCGTCGCTGGCGCCGCTGCGCGCCGACCTGCTGGCCGGCGATCATCGGGCCGCCTACCTGGCGTGGCTGGCCGAGGTCCAGACCGGCGAGCTGGACGACGGCACCATCGAGCCGCCGCTGCCGCCAGGGCTGCAGACGCTGTCGGCGCCGCCGGCCGCGCTGGCCAGCTTCCTGCGGCTTGATCCCGACCTGCTCACCGCCGCGGCGGAGGCGAGCCCCAACCAGACCAGCGCTGCCGACGACGGCCTGCGGGCCTGGGTGCAGGGCTTGTCGCCAGCGGCGCAGCGGCGGTGGCTGTTGCGCGTGGTCGAGGACCCCGAGCGGCGCCTGGGCCGGGAGTTACGCGCGGAGTACCAACGCAATCATCCAAGCGTCGCGGCGACCCCGCAGCGAACGATCGAGTACCTGCTCGCCCGCGCCGAGGAGATCCGCGCACGGCGCGAGCGGCAAGCCGTCGACACCGGTGGCCGTCATCGATGACCTGCACGGCAACGCTGCGGCAGCTCGGGGCCGTCACCGGTCATGGACGAAAGCGGACCGCGGTGCATCCGCTTGGACCTGAGCAAACCGGCAGGCCGGCGCAGTCTCGCACCACCCTGCGCCGATGAGCGAGCGGCACGACCTGATCGCGGGTGCGCTGGCACGGCTGCGCGCGGAAGACGCGCGGGTGGCGGGCGACGCCGAGGCCGCGTTCGGCTCGCTGACCTGGGGTGAAGGCCCGCAGGTCATCGCCGTGGGCGACGTGCAGCGGTTCCTGTGGTACGAGCTGCCCCGCAAGGGGATGGCGACCTGGACGGCAAGCTGCACCTCGCCACCATGACCGGCCGGGCGCTCGCCGCCGACCCTGAGGCCCTGTGGCGCGCGGTCGCCGCCCAACTCGGCGCCGGTCAGGACTTCGCCGCCATCAAAGGGCGCCTCAGGCCGAGCCCTGGGAAGGAAGCCACGACCGCTGCCGAGCCTGCGGGATTCAGGCTCAGGCTTCGGGCTCGATCTCGAGCTCGTAGACGGCCGCTCGAACGCGCACGTCGAACCAGCGGAAGAACCCTTCCTGGCCAAGGAGATGAAACGCCAGCGGCCAAGGGTCGCAGAACCACACCGGCGACTCCCAGGTCACCTCACCCAAGGTCAGCTGCACGGATGCCAGCCGAGCGGCGGTGACGAAACCCCCCACCGCCAAGCGCTCCTCGTCCGCGCCGGTCAGGTCCACCCCGGCGGCATCGGCGACCCACGCGGCGAACCGGTTGTGCAGGGCGCCGGTGTCCAACAGGCACAGCTGCGGCGCGCGCGCGATGCCCTCGACCGTCACCGGCACCGCCGGGCGGAGGTAGTAGCCCGAGGTCCCCGGCAGCTCCTTGAACGCGAACCTCATGCAGGCGCCAAGCCGGTCGCCTCGGTCTGGTCGCCCGGGACACGGAACATGGCATCGGCATGCTGGTTGTGACGCTCCAGCCACGCCAGCACGGCCTGTGGCGTATCCGCAGCCACGAGCACCTCCAGTCCGCGCTGCGCAACCCACCGGCCTGCGAACGGCCGCAGTAGGTCGGCTTCGTGACCCTGGTGCGGGCCGCGTCGCGCCGGGGACGCAGGCGGCGTCGCCCGGCTTCGGCGGCCTACCGTGAAGCCTAGCCGGCTCAAGATGCGGCGGGCCTGGTGGCTGTTGAAGTCGGCACGATCAAGACCGGTCATCAGGCTGATGACCTGCTTGGGCGGGAACCGCCTACCGGCGACGACGACGTAGTGCTCCCCCAACGGCTCGGGCAGGACGTCGCGAAGCCGTCGCCCGACCTCGGTGGTGTCGAAGGCGAACTGCTGCTGCGCGATCGTGGCCTGTACCTGACTCATACTTACCGTATAGCACTTACCGCCTGCTCCCACAACTGGCGAGCCACTTCTGTTTGGTGTCGGCGCGAGGATCCGCGCCGCCGCGCGCGGAACCTCCCTCAGCGCGCTCATTGGCGAGTACCCGCGCTCGCTGTCGGGCAGCTCTACGCCTCGGACTTCGGCGCATCCCCGGCACGCACTGCCCGGAAGCCCGAGTCGTCACCCAGGTGGAAATAGATGTGTCCACGCAACAACCCGTCCGCCTCCAACGCCGCCCAGCCACGGCCGCTGGCGGGATCGCTCTCGTCGTTGCCTTCCCAGGTGAACTCCACACACGGACGCCCCTCACGCCGGCCGCTGTGGCAATCCATCCACCCCTCGACGGCGATGAACCGGAACTGGCCGGTCCGGTCCGCACCGAACCGGATGTAGCCGGGCCCTAGCAGGTCGATGGCCTCAGCATCCCAGAGGTCCATCTCCCGGATCGCGTGCCACACGAACACGAGTCGGCCGGGAAAGTCGGCGTTGAACGCCATAGTCACAGCCCCCGCGTAGACCGGGGCGAGGTGAGGCGCAGTCCGCTCAAGCCAGGCACGAAGCCGTAGCCGCTTCGCGGTCCAGCAGGAAGCCACCGACGGTCCAGGACCGGCGGCCGTCGAAGCCGCCGCGCGTCGGGTGCGACGCCCGTCGCGGCCAGCGCCTCCTCGCCTCGCCCGGTCACTGGTCCACTCTCGTGGTTCCCAGCCAGGCCGATCCGGGTGACAGGCCGAACTCAGGTGATGCAGAGGGGGTCCAGGGGTGTGGCAGGACCAGGATTCGAACCTGGGTAGGCGTCAGCCGGCGATTTTACAGGCAGCGGCTCCCCGCGGGTCCCCTCCCATCCCCATCTGGCTCCAGTAATCACTTGTGACCTGCACGAACAGCCCGTCGACAGTTCCCGGGGTCCCGCCCTGTCCCGCCCCGTCCCGCGGGCCTGGCATCGGGCGGAGGGAAGTCGGAGGGAACCCGCGACCACCTCGCCGGCCGGCCACGGGCGACCGTCGAGCAGGACGTCGTTCTCGGTCAGGACCCCGTCAATGCCGACCGCGGAGCCACGATCGAGCACGAGCGGCGAGACGCGATCCGATGATTGCTGCGCTACCGCAATGCCTCGGCATGCCATACGCCAATGAAAGGACACGGCCATCAGGCGATGACCCGTACCGGGATCTCGCTGCTCCGCGCACGGCCCGGGTTTCTGAACCCTGTCCGGCAGGCGAATGCCAGAAATCGCTTCCATATCGTTACCGGCTCGTCATGCGCTCCTAAGAGGATTCACAAGTGGGTAGCGCAGTGTCCCAGCTTCATGGCGGCACCTGAGCCTCCCGGTTGCGCACTGACAAACAGCTGTTCGGCGTTCGAGGCAATCGGTGCCGGTGAGCGTGAGTTCGGCGAAGGGGCGCAGGGTGCAAGGTGGTCGTCCGGCGGTCGACGGCAAGGTTGCTGACAGGGCCCGAGGCGGCTGGACCGGGGTGGCGCGCGCGCTTCGGCTGCTGACCGCGCTGGTGCTGCTGGCCAGCGTGCTGCTGCTGGTCGTGCTGGTCGGTCGAGCGGGCGCCGGCGCGAGCGAACTGCAGGCCAAGCGGACCGGGGCCGGCAGCGTGCCCGCCGCGCCCCGGTCGGCGGTGGCCGCGCCTGGCGAGGTCGCCCTGGAGCCGTGGACGGGTCCCTCCACACCGCGGGCGCGGTACCAGCGGGCGGTACTCCAGGCCGAGCTGGTCTCAGTGGTCCTGTCGGGGGGGCCGCCCGCGCCTGAGCCACCGGCCGGCGGCTACCCGCGGGCCGCCCTGCTGGCGACGGGCACCGCGCCGGCGCCGGCGCCCGCGGGAGCGGAGCGGTGGATCGTTCCGCACCTCGAGCAGGTGGTGCTTCGCGAGCGGCTCACTGTTCCGCCTGCGGAGGACCAGTCGGGTGGTGAGCCCGGTCGGGGCGGCAGCGGCGGACCGCAGCCGCTGGAGAGCAAGCCAGCGATGCTAGCGCAGGCGCCCGCCCCGACCGCGGACCAGGGCACGCAGTCAGAGGCTATGGCGCTGGCGAGTCCTGCCGGCCGGCCGGTGGCAGGCTCCACCGGAGGTCTCGCGCTGCCCAGGTCGGGGCCGCGCCAGATCGGGAAACCGGAACCGATCGATCTCAGGAAGGCAACGGCCCCGGACGGGCAAGCCGTGCGATCGGTCTGGCTCGGCGACGACCACGACTCCCTCCGGAACAAGCAGCAGGTTCTGAAGCTGCTCCCACACCTCCGGGAGGCGGGGGTCACGAAGCTGCCGGTGGAGTGGTTCCCCCAGGACCGCTCCGAGTTCAATCCGGACGATGCGCGCGCGGCGAGAGCCCGCCTCGCGACCGACCGGATCGCCATGCCGATCAGGTCGGCGCAGATCCAGATCTACGACGAGGCGCGAAGGCTCGGAATGCGCGTCCTGGGACTGCAGCCGTCGAGGCGGGTGGTCCTGGGAATCCCTCCCGACACCTCGCTGTTCTGGGCCAACTTCTATTCCAGCGCCGAGATCATGCGGCGGGTCCTCGCGAACCTGCCGGCACACAACGAGGCCATCGCCACCGAGGTCGCCCAGCTGCTGACGGACGACCAGGAGGCGATGGTCGCCTCCCTCTACGGCCGAAGCCACTTCGGCTACCTGCCGACTACGACCGCGAATGCCCACCTGGCCAAGGACTACCCTTCGGTCGTCATCCAGCTTCGCTCCAACGACGGCAGGAACCCGCGGGAGATCGAGCACGAGCTGCTGCCGTTGTTCCAGCAATTCATACCCGATGGATTCATGATGCGGGTCAAGGGCCCAGGCCCGTACGACTACCTGATCTCTTTCCCTGACCAGCCGGCCAAGCCGCTGAGCGCGGAGGCGGCGGCACTGCAGACGGTCGCCCGCGACAAGCTGGAACGGCTCGTGGACGTCATCAACCAGCACTACGAGCTCCTCGACCAGCCGCCGGCTGACCGCGATCCGCAGCAGGTCGAGCAGAACGCCCAGGAGCGCAAGCAACTGCTTGGCGAGCTCGTCGAGCTCGCCAAGCAGTTACAGAGCCTGCCGCCGGCCCCGGAGCGGGAAGCACCGAAGAAGGGCTCGCTGGAGGAGGATGCGGCGCCGGCTGAGGTCATGGTGGGCGGGCTGGCCACGCCCCAGCCGGTCGGCGACCCCGCCCGGAACCACGCGACCGAGACCGTGGTCTCCCAGGACGTGCGCTCGCCGGACCCGGACGAGGTGCGCTCATCGAACACCGACGTCCAGCCCGGCGGGCAGCCGAGCGACGGCGCCCACGCCTCCCTGACGCTGAGCATCGAGTCGGTGGAGGGAACTTGGCACGACCTCGTCCAGGAGCCACCGGCCGGCACGCCGCCGGGACCCTCCAGCGAGCCGGCCGGCAGCCAGGCAGGCGGCACCGTCCCCCTACTCGACGTCCCCCCGCTCGACCTGACCGGTGCCACCGTGACGCCGGTGGACGCGATCAACCAGCAGCTGCCACAACCACCGGCACCACTGCGGCCGCCCGCTGCCGACCGGGTGTCGATGGATCTCACCAACGCCGTGCCCACCCGCGAAGGGGACTTCGACCAGGGCGGCGCGACGTATCAGGGCACCGCCGACATCGAGACCGCCGTTGACCTCGACGGTCACAGCGAGCTGCACACCGAGGGCGACCTCGGCACGTTCTCCGGCTGAGCAATCGACTGGTCACGACACTCTCGGCGCACAGTCCCGACCCACCGCTCGGCGTTGGCGTTTCCGTTGGGCGCCCGCACCCGGCGAGCCCACCGATCGCACACCCTTGCCCCCTCGCACACAGCGGCGACGGCGGTCGTCTGGGTCAAGAAGCACAGAGTGAAGGAGTCACGAACGCCACCCTGCGACCCTGGGCCGCGATGAGATCCTCCCCACGTGTCGAACCCCGACGCTGCTCTTGTCCGGCCTGACCTGCGCAAACGACATATTCTGTCACGCCCGCGCCCGCCTGGGCGCTTCGCCGTCGAGCGACGTGCCCGCAGCCAGCCTGACCACCCGAGCAGGACGAGCGCGCCGCAGCGCTCCTGGTGGACCTCTGGGCGGCGGCAACCCGCCACGGCATTGCCCGGGACCAGTCGGGCTGCACCCTCCACCTGCCGCGTGCCACCCTGGACGCCACCGGGCGCTGCCGGTGGCAAGTGAGCGTCTCGATCGATCCACAACTCTTGACGATGGCTCGTCACCGCGTAAGTCCTGTCAGGTAAGAGTGACCAGCGGCTCACCGTTCGCGGCGCGGGCCAGCAGCGCGCGCAACCGCGCCACCTCCTGGATGCGCCCGACAAACCAGCCGGCACTGACCTGGTCGGCCATGCCAACTCTCCTCTGACACTGCCCGGTCCTGAGCAGGGTCAGTCAGGAATCTGAGGACCCCAGCAAGGAACCTGAGGACCTGGATAGGGCCGGGTGCCGATGCCGGCAGGGGCGGTCGGCTGTAGCGTCACCAGCAGATGGCCAGCGGTGGATCGGAGTCAGGTGACGGTATCCCCGTGGAGCAGACCAGGATGCCACGCCGCCGGACCCGGTTTGCGTAGGCCACCGGCGGTCGGTCGCCGCCGCATGGCCGCTGCTGCTGCTCACCAGCCGGCCTGCGGATCACGCCTGCCGCACTCACCCAGGTGACAACCCTTGGCTCCGCATGAAGCAAAGGACCTGATTCGGTGCTCCAAATCCTGATCTTGCTGCTGGCACCGGTGCTGGTCGGTATGCTCATCGGTTACGCGACCGGTGGCCGGCTGGCCAACCTTGTAGCGGTGCGGCTGCGTGGGCTGTGGCTGCTGTGGCTGGCCGCCGCCGTCCAGGCGGCCCAGTACTACCTGCCGCCGGTGCGCCGGCTGGTCCAGGACGACCTGGGCATCCCGATGCTCGCGGTCGTGTTCGGCCTGGTGTTGGGGTGGGTCGCCCGCAACCTCCTGCGCTGGCCGCGGGTGCTGCAGTTGGCGGCCGCGCTGGTCGTGCTGGGCGCGGTCGGCAACGGCCTGGCGATCGCCGCCAACGGCAGGATGCCCTACGCGCCCAAGGCCGCCGTCCAAGCGCAGCTGCCGGCGACCGTGGCCGGTCCCAAGAACCAGCCCGCCGACCAGAGCACCCGGCTTGCGGTCCTTGGCGACGTCATCCCCCTGCCCCCGGTCCGCAAGGTCCTCAGCATCGGTGACCTGCTGATCGCCGCCGGTGTCAGTGCGGCGGTGGCCATGGCGTTGCGTGGCCGCGGCGGTGGTACAGCCGCCAACCCTGTGATCGGCGCGAGGCCTTCCCAGGCGGTCGGCGACCACGCCCGCGGGTCCTCGCCGAGCCCGTGAAGGAGGTGAACATGACCCGAAGGATCAGCTGGACCCGGCTACTCGTGGTGCTGTACGCCCTGGCGGCCCTGGCCACCCTGCTCTACACCATCGGCGCACCTCAACCTGAGTCGATGTGACTAGCCTGCTCTACAGCATCGGCGCACCGGGGTCTGGTCAGGCAGCTGAGACCAAGACACCCCTGACGCGCTGGCCGTGCCCGACCTGGGGGCTGCACATGGGACTGTGGCGGGTCTCGCGGGCACGGCCATGCCTGTTCCAAGCGGGATCGGCCGGAGGACGCCGGAACCATGCCGGAGGGCGAGGTTCAGCGATCGACCCGGAGCATGTCAAGCGCCTTGAGGTGATCCTCCTCGGTGGGCTTGGTGCGTGTCCGGACGATTCCACACGGGCGTGGCCGAGGATCTGGGGACGGTGACCAGGTCGGTGCCGCCACGAACGAGGATGGTTGCGTAGGGCCATACTCCGCCGCTCGAGGAGGTCCGCGATGGGGACCACCCACCACTGGAAACGTACTTCGCGTCCCGGTCCCTGACCAAGAACCGGAAACCTCCCCCGCCAGCGAGGTCGAACGACAGGTTCCACTTCCTGCGGACCAGCTCACGGTGCCAACGCAGCAGCGTCTGCGGGCTCACGACGAACGACGACCACCGCGAGCGAGGAAGCACCCGGCTGAGCGCTGCCATGACCAACCGGTCTCGACGGCGAAGGCGCGGCCTGCCGACCTGGCGCTTGAGCACCGCGAGCTGATGGCGAAGGACCATGATCTCGATGTCGCTGTGCAACTCGCTGGCCGAGCCGGCCGCCAATCTGACTGCCCGGCGCACCAGCAGATAGATGAGAGCGAAGAGCACGAAGCGGACCTCCTTCCAGGAAGAAGGCCGATCCTACGAACACGCTGGCTACGCCGACGATCACGGGTTTCTGTGCCCTTCAGGTGCCGGAAACGTCGTCCCCGAGGTTGAGGCACGGCTTCGCATCACCGGGTGGAGGACGGCGGCCAGGAGCCTGATAGAGGGCAACGTCCCGGCGACGACACGGCGGACGCCCGGACAAACCTTGTCTGCAATCGCGGCGACGACGTCATGAGCCAAGAGAGGATCGCCGCCGAGAGCGTAGAAGTCATCGTCGATGCCGATGGGCCAGACCTTCAACACGTCGAACCAGATGTCGACCAGGACCTTCTCAATGCTCGAGGTAGGGGGCTGGCAGGGCTCGTCCAGGAGCCGAGGGAGCCGCGACGGCGGTGGAAGGTCCGCGTACGCGCACTTGCCGCTAACCAGTGTCGGCAATTCGGGGAGGAGAACGAACGCCGCCGGTTGCAGCATCGCGCTTGGCAGTGCCTCGACAAGGTAGGACCTGAGGCTTGCCTCGGTGACGGAGGAGTCGGCGGGAACGACGTATGCGATCAGTGCGTCACGCGGTGGGTCACCGACGGCCTTGACCGTTACCGCGCAATCAACGACGCCGTCATGCAGTCGGAGGCAGCGCTCTAATTCCAATGTCTCTACCCGGATACCGTTGAGCTTCAGGTGCCCATCAATGCGGCCGAGGAAGACGAGGTTTCCGTCGTTGCGCAGCCGGACCCGGTCATTGGTCCGATAGAACGGCCCGCCCTCAAGGCCGTCGATGGCTTCCACGAACTTCGGCGCGTGGTCGGACTCGCCATCAATGTAGCCGGCTCCGACAGCTACTCCGCTGATGCAAAGCTCGCCCGGAGTCCCGTCCGGCACGACGTGCTGGCTGGGGTCGAGCACATATGCGGAGTTCGGCGGAATGGGCATTCCGATCGGAATCGGGTCCAAGAGGTCGCTCCCGATAACCCGAAACATCGTCGACCAAATCGATGCCTCCGTCGGTCCGTAGACATTGTAGAGGCGCACACGCGGATTGGCGAGGAGCTTCCGAGCGAGCGTGGAGTCGAGCGTCTCGCCACCCGAGATGATGCTGATCGGATGATCGATCTCAGTAAACCCCTCCTCGGTCGCCAGCCGGCGAAGGATCGATGGGACCGCGTTGACGCCACTCACCCGCTCATCCCGAATGAGCCGTAGGAGATAGGTGGGATCCTGAGTGCCCGTGTTCTCCGCCATGACGAGACGGTGCCCGGAGCCCAGCGCCCAGAAGAACTCGAACAGCCACACGTCGAAGACGTGGGCTGTGCGCATGAGGATTGCGGACTGTTCCGGGAGCTCCAGCTCCGCCTCGACCCACCGGACGAGGTTCGTCACTCCGGCGTGGCGGGTCAGGACGCCCTTCCTCGCTCCGGTTGATCCAGACGTGAAGAGCAAGTACGCGATCGAACTCGAGGGAACGGACGGCAGTTGAACCCGATCGTTATCAGGACTGGTGTCGAAGGGTGAAAGGCTTGCGCCGGTAATGTGTACACGCGGCGACGCCTCGGCGGTTGTGACAACAGCGGCCGGCCGCGCCTCCTCGAAAAGCAACTCGATCCGCTCGGCACTGAGACACGGGTCGATCGGGACGAGCACCGCACCTGCTTTGAGCACGCCGAGCACGGCGGCAGCGAACGCAGGTCCGTTCGGGAGCAGCACAGCAACGCGCGCGCCTGGAGCAAGCGACCGTGCGACAAGCGACCGAGCGATTCGATCCGACCACGCTCTGAGATGGCCGTACGTCGTCGAGCGTCCCCTGAACCGCACAGCAACGGCGCCGGGACTCCGTTCGGCCGCGGCGTCGAACAGCTCATGGAGGCACCCCAGCCCTAATCCGTCGCCGCCCTTGGCCAAGCCGTCGGCGCTCATGGCCCGACACCCCCGAGGACCGTCCCGTCTTCATGAGCTGTTCCGGGCTTGGCATTGCGACGCCGGCTGCCGTACGCATCGTCGGGCGAGTCGACCTTGCCCGGTCTCCGTCGTCGGGTCCGCTCGCCCCTGCAGCACGGAAGCGCCACGACGAGAGCTCCCTCCGGCATGGAGGCGAGTCCAGGCCATCGGCGTGAATCCAGGGGTGTCGCCCTTCGTCGAGCTGTGACCTGCCACAGCGATGGCACGTCTGCGAGCGTTGACCCAGCGGGCGCCCAGGGTGCCCATGGCCAGCTCGTCCTCATGAATGTCAATCCCTTCACCTGTTGAACTGTTCGTCGGCCGGGAAGCTCGCGTCGCAGATTTCGCATCAGTGGCTCCCTGGCGACGCGTGTGTCGCGGGGGGCCGCCGCGAGGGATGTCCCTCGCGGCGGCCCCAGGGCCCGGGGACTCCGCATTCAGGACGGTTGCACCGCCGAGGTCGTACAATCTTGTCGGAGCGCCCGTGCCCGTCTTGCTGTCTCGGTCACTTTATCCAGCCGTTGATCGACGGAGTCTCGATTCGGTCGAGTCGCCGCACCGTGATCTTCACTTGGGGCGCCTTCTCGTCCTCGCGGTCATCTCCCCTGCGGTCATCTCCGCTGTCTTGCGTGATCATCGCTATCACCTCCTTTCATCGTCAATCGACCCTCTGAGCGGTGCGCCACCGCGCGCGACAGCACAGCCCTTCGGGTGTACGTACGTTGAGGGCTTGTTTAACTCTGTCGCCGTGCCGGCTCCACCAGGCGCGTAGCCAAAGGCCTTTGAGAGATCCGAGTGTCACGAGCACAAGGGCAGCGTCCAGAACGGACGGCCAGGATCGGTTGGCGAGGAGTTCAGCGACCGTGTTTTCTATCAATGCGAAGGTGATGGATATGGTGATGCCGAGGCAGGCGGCGCTACCAAGGACAAGCAGAACGGTGTAAACGCGCACTGCTCGTCGCTCCTGGGGTGGGAGGCCGGCGCTCGGGTCGGTGGGTGTGCGGTGGATCAAGCGTTTGGCCAGATGGACTGCATAGGCGGCGCCGTCAGCGGAGAGGTTGCGGCAGCGGGTCAGGTCCTGCATCACGAAATACAGATCAGTCCGCATGAAGACCGCTAGTTGCGGGACGAGAACGAAGGTCACCATGACGACGAGGAATGACAGCGCTCGGTGAGCTGCTCCGGTTGGCTCGACGGTAGCGAGAACGAGAACGGCAACGGCGCCGATGGTGGCGTCGAGGGCCATTCCCGCGAGATAGACAGTCAAGCGGATCCGTCGTTCAGCCGACCAGATGCCACTCAGCTCAGTTTGTGCCACGAGGAAGTAGAGCCGGGTGCTGAGTTGAAGCCGCCCTGGTACGCCGACGGCGCGGGCGGTCGACAGGTGAGCAAGCTCGTGCAAGAACATCAACATCCAGGACACTGTGGCTCCGCTGACCAGCACGACGCTGCTGCGGTCACTCCACAGCGCGTCACGAGGGCTGGGCCACAGGTCAGGTCGCGCCGCTAGAACTCCGAGCCCAGTCGCGATGGTCGCGGCGACCGCCACATGTAATACCGGGCTCAGCAGCCATTGCACATACCGCCGCTTCAGCCAGATCAAGCTGGAACGACGCGCTGGTGGTGTATCGAGCTCATGACCATCAACGCTTGCAACGAAACCCAACCCGACCATACAAGCCGCAAATTCGGCCACGTCGATCTGTTGTCCGGTTTCGGCCCGCAGTCGTGACGCTGCATCGTTCAATGCAAGGCCGTCACTGAGTAACTGGATGACACGAACCCCCACGGGGGGAATGGCCACAAAGTCGCCTACGTCGACTCGGCCGACAAGCCATTCGGGGCCGTCTTGACGCATACGCAAATCGTGGAGGCCCAGACGCGACGCACCGGTGAGCGCAGGCTGCTGGTGAGTCACGGACCACCTACCTGACAGTCAGGCAGTCCCATGGAACGCACAACGAAATTATGTCCCGGCGCCATAAAGTCACTCCAGACAGAACCCCGCTAATCCAACGTCAGGGCTGCCATGCCGCGTCCTCAACCCGGCCAGGCGGCGCGGCATGCTGGTCTGCTCCCAGGCGGGAGGTCGTCACCCCAGTCCTCCGGTCCACCGCTGGCCACCTGCTGCTGGTGACCCTACGGGTGACCGCCCTGGCCGGCATCGGCACCCAGCCGTACCCAGGTCCTCAGATCTCCGGTCCGCGACCTCAGATCCCGGTCTGACCCTCCTCAGCACCGGCCAGCGTCATAGTGGGGCTGGCATGGCCTACTGCGAAGTTCACTCGCGGCTTCCCGATGATCAGGGCGTTCACGCTCGTTGGGGCTGGTGTCGGTGTTCTTACCAACACCCCTCGTTGAGGAGCCGCCATGCGGTCAGGGCGAGTCTGGCCCGTAGCAGTCCGGTGGGTTCGGTGAGGTCGATGCCCAGGGTCTTGCCGAGCTGTTCGAGTCGGCGGGCGACGCTGCTGTGGTGCAGGTGGAGAAGGTCAGCGGCCCGGCGGAGGGAGCCGGCGGCGCAGTAGGCGTCCAGGGTCTCCAGGTCTTCGGGGTTGCCGGCCATGCGGGCGATCGCGGCCACGTCGGTGTTGTCCCGCGCGGCGTCCTGGGGTACCTGTGCCAGCAGCGCGATCGCCCCCAGGTCGTCGTAGTGGACGACCGGCTGGCGTGGGGTGGTGAAGCGCAGGGCGGTGCGGGCCTGCCGCCAGGACCGGTCGGGGCTGTCGGCGGCGCCGATGCCCGCGCGGACGCCTGCCGGGAACCCGGCCGGGTCCAGGGTGGTGGCCAGGAGGACGCCCACGTCGGCCAATGGTGCCGCCTTCACCGGGCGGGCCGGGCAGACCAGGCCGCCGACCTGGTCGAGCGGGAGCTGCGACCGGACCGCGGCGACGCGGACCGGCAGGTCGGCGGCGAACCCCAGCAGCCGCAGCGCCCGGGCTCTGGCCACCTGGTCGCTGTCGGCGCTGATGGCCAGTTCGACCAGGGCGGGGTCGGCCATGGTGGTGCGCGCCGGGCCGTAGCGCTCCACGACCGCCGCGGCAGCGATGGCGAGCCGGTCCAGCAGCAGCTGGTCCAGCGGGCCGGGCGCGCCGGGGCGTTCCAGCCACACCGTGCCGATCTCCTCCCCGTCGAGCGTGATCGGCGCCGTGGTGGACGCGGGCGGGGCGGGAGCGGGCGCTTGCCTGCCGTCGGGCGCAATACGGATCGCGCGTCCCGTGCCGTGCAGCCGGATCCCGGCCACGCACTCGGCCAGGCCCGCCGAGGCCCGGGCGAGCGCCGGGAGGTCCACCCGCCGGCGCATCAGCGTGTCGTAGAACATCACGACCCGGAGCGCGCCTTCGGCCTGCGAATCCAGGTGCGACAGCCGTTTGGCTAGTGCCTCCATGCCAGGAGTATAGGCGCACCGATCGGTGCGCCATCCAAGTGGAATGCCCGACGGATGGCGGATGACCTCGGGGGGTCGCGACCGTGAGGATGGTCGGCGACGATCCCGAACCTGTGAGGACGGCCGACATGGACCCCGAACTGGAAGCATTCATCCCACTGTTCCCCCCAGCCGACCTGACCGACCCCGCCGCCGCGCGCAAGAACCTCGCCGGGCTGGCCGCCGCGGTGCCGGCGCCGGACACCACAGGCATGGAGATCGAGGACCGCACAGTGCCCGCCGACCCGGACGTTCCGGTGCGCATCTACCGCCCGCACCAGGCACAAGGCGCCATCGTCTGGCTGCACGGCGGCGGCTTTGTCATGGGTGACCTGGACACCGAGCACCCGTGGGCCGCCCGGCTGGCGGACGGCACCGGCGCCGTGGTGGTCTCGGTGGGCTATCGCCTGGCCCCCGAGCAGCGGTTCCCGGCCGCCCTGGACGACGCCTACGCCGTCCTGGCCTGGACCGTCGAGCACGCCGCCGACCTCGGCATCGACCCGGCCCGCATCGCGGTCGGCGGGCACAGCGCCGGCGCGGGGCTCGCGGCCGCGGTGGCGCTGCGGGCCCGCGACCAGCAGGGGCCGCCGATCCACTTCCAGCTGCTCAACCAGCCCGAGCTGGACGACCGGCAGGAGACGTGGTCGGCGCGGCAGTTCACCGACACGCCCTGGATGACCCGCGACAAGCTCGCCGCAACCTGGCGGCACTACCTGGGCTCGACGCCCGCTTCGCCCTACGCCGCCCCGGCGCGGGCCGATGACCTGTCCGGCCTGCCCTCGGCCTACGTCGCCACCGCGGAGTTCGACCCGCTCCGCGACGAGGCGATCGGCTACGCGCTGCGCCTGCTGCAGGCGGGCGTGCCGGTCGAGCTGCACCAGTGGCCCGGCACCTTCCACGGGTCGCAGGCGATCCTGTCCGCCGAGGTGTCGCAGCGGCAGATCGCCGAGGTCGCCGCGGCCCTGCGCCGTGCCCTGGCCGAGTGAGGCGGTCGGCCTGGTCGCAGCCGACCAGACCGACCGCCCCCATGCCACAACCCACCAGATGAACGACCACCGCATAAGGACGCCCCTCCACTGGCCTGGGCATCCAGGCCTGTTGGCCCAGACAACCCCAACCGTAGGGAGACGCCATGCACGAGGCCACCATCCCGCAACGCCTACCCACCCACAGCCGCGACGACGCAACGCCGAGCGCCCCGCGCGGCTGGCGGGCGTGGGGCCGACGGCGACGGATCGCACCGGTGACCGGCGGCGTGCTGGCCGCCCTGCTCGCGGTGAACACCCTGTCAGTCCGCACGGCGACAGCCGAGGCTTCGGGTGAACAGATCGTGCGGCTGGCGGGCGGTGACATGCACGTCGTGCAAAGCGGGCCGCCTAGCGCACCCGCGGTGGTGCTCCTGCACGGCACAGCCGGCTCGACGGCATGGTGGGACCCGGTGATGCCGGCATTGCGGGACCGGCATGTGGTGCGCGTGGATCTGCTCGGGCACGGCAGCTCAGCCAAACCGGCCGGTGGCTACCGCGTCGCGGAGCAGGCACGCAGGGTCGGGGCCGTGCTCGACCACCTCGGGGTGCGCCGCGCGACCGTCGTCGGGCATTCCACCGGCGGCATGGTCGCCACGTCACTGGCCGAACAGCGGCGCGACCTGGTAACGGCGATCGCGCTGATCGACACCGGCCCACGGGCGGACGCGTACATCGGCGACAGCCCGATCAGCCGCCTGCTCCCCCTGCCGGTCGTAGGGCAGCTGATCTGGCGGCTGCGCACCGACGACACGATCCGTGGCGCCCTCGGCACCGCGTTCACCCGCGAGGTAGCGATTCCTGACCAGATCATCGCCGACGTCCGGGACATGACCTACCGCAGCTTCACCGCAACATACCAGGCGTCGCTGGCGTTCCTGAGGGAACGGCCCGTGCCCGATCGGCTCGCCAAGCTCGGCCTACCCGTCCTGGTGATCTTCGGCTCCCGGGACCGGCGATGGCAGCCATCCTCCGCCCAGGACTACCGCCGAGTCCCGCAGGCTCGGATCGAGATCCTCGATGTCGGCCACACACCCATGTTCGAGGATCCGGACACCACCGGTGCACTCCTCCGCGGCTTCGCCGTCGACACCGCATCACGCTGATTCGGCATGACCATTCGTTCTTGCCGGATGTGCGAGCCCACGCCGTGTCCTGGCCGAGAGAGGTGGTCGGCCTAGTCGTGGCCGACCAGACCGACCGCCTCCATGCACAACTCACCAGATGGAAGTCCACCGCACGAAGGACGGCTCGGCATGACTGCTACCCCCGATCGCGATCTCTTCGCGTCCTCTGTCCACCGACGTCCCAGAACGCTCAGGGCCGGCACTGCACCACTGCGAGGCATCGATGGGTGACTGGTACACCTGGCTGAAGTTCGGGCACCTGGTCGGGCTGGTGCTGCTCAGCGGCGGCATGGCGACCCAGCTGATCGCCTACGCCGGGCTGCTGCGCGCCAGCACCGTCGGCGAGCTGCGCACCTGGCAGAAGCTGCCCAAAGAGCGCCTCACCGACGGCGGCATGGGGCTGCTGATCCTCACCGGGCTGGCGATGGCCGGACAACGCTGGTCGTTCACCGACGGCTGGATCCTGGCCGCGATCGGGGTGCTGGCGGTCACCATCGCCGCTGCCGTCGCCGGCGTCGGCCCGCGTACCACGCGGCTGAAGGCGGCGCTGGCAGCCGCCGGCGACGATGCCGCGGCGGCGCCCGCGGAGCTGACCGCGCCAGCGCGCGACCCGGTGCTGCACGGTGCCATGCGGCTGCAGCTCGTCGCGCTGGTGGAAATCGTCTACCTGATGGCGCGCAAGCCGTCCGGGGTGGGGATCCTGGTGTCGCTGCTGGTCACGGCGGTGGCCGTGGTCGCGGTGTACTGGCCGCTGGTGGGCGGGCGGCGGGCGGCCGCCTGGTCCTCCCCGCCACCGGCCGGCATGGCCTGGCTGCGGCGGCTGCTCGGCGACTGGGCGGCGCAGGGACGCACGGGTGCTCTTCTCCAGCCACGTCCTCGCCGAGGTCCAGATGGTCGCCGACCGGGTGGTGATCATCGACCACGGCCAACCTGGCCTACCGGCTCGAGGGCGTCACGTTCCCGCTGGACTCCTCGCAGGCGTGGTCGACGCTCGGCGGCGCGGTGCTGTACGCCGTGTTCTTCGGAGCACTGGGCGCCGCCACCGGCAGCCTGGTCCGCAACCAGGTCGTCGCGATCGTCGCGTTCACCGGCGGGAGCCATGACGCCGTCCGCGACCATATCCTCGACGCAGCCCCGCGGGTGATCGAGCGCGACGGGCTCGCCGCCGCCTCCACCCGTGCCATCGCTGAGGAGGTCGGCATCGCCGCCGGCACCCTCTGCAACTACTTCGACAACCGCCGCCAGCTGCTCGTCCGCGCGCTGTTTCGGCGCATGCACGTGGCCTCCGCGCCGCTGGGCGACATCCCGTCCCACGCGGGCAAGGACACCGTCGCCGGCAACCTGCGCGAGTTCGCCCGCCTCGTCGGGGACATCCTCGAGCAGCTCGTGCCGCTGTTCGCCGCCGCGTTCTCCGACGCCGGGCTGCTCGTCGCACTGCGCCAGGAGCTGCAGGTGGTCCGCGGCCGCCGGCCGGCCCGTTCGTGCCCCATCCGGTCGAGACCTACCTGCTCGCCGAGCGCGACCTCGGCCGCATCGCGCCCGACGCCGACTGCCGCGCCGCCGCCGCGCTGTTCGTCAGCCTCTGCCACGACCGCGCCTTCCACCGCTTGTTCAGCGGCCACGCGAGCCCGCCGCGGCCGCTCGACGCCGAGCTCGACCTCATCGCCCACGCGCTCTCGGCGCCTCGCGCGTGACGCCCCCGGCAATCGACCACAGGAGACCGCCATGCTCCGGCGGGCGCAGCGACACCGTCCGCGTGAGGCCGGCAGAGCCAGCCGCCGCGGCCGCCAGCAGCTTCGGTGACCTCACGCGCGGCGGATCGCCGCGTACGCGCCTTCGCCGGCGGTCAACCGAACAAGTTCGCCGCCACTGCTGAAGGGCGAGGTCGTCGGTGGGTGCCAGGGCTGTCTCAGCACATCATGCGGATGGCTGCAGCGCCACACCGGAGCTGGTCGCCCGGCTCGCGCATGAGGCGTGTTCGGCCCAGCCGCATGCGACACGCGGGCGCTGACTACGACGCGTCCAGCGGAGGGGAACCGGAGCGAAACCCGACCCGCCGGCGCGGCCTGCCCAAGCCACGCGGCAGCCGCGTTTCCGCAGCTCAACAGGAGTGTGGCAGGGACAGGATTCGAACCTGTGTAGGCGTCAGCCGGCGATTTTACAGACCGCTCCCTTTGGCCGCTCGGGCACCCTGCCGGGCGTCCGGCCGCGGGCGGCGAGCCCTGCCGGACCGGTCGGGATGGTAGCGACCGATCCGGTGGTCGCACAAGGCGGTTCGGCCAGCGTGGCGCGCAGGCCAGGTCGGGCGGTAGCGTGCCTGCGACCGAGGGAGAAAGGAACGAACTGACATGGCCGACGCCTCCTTCGACGTCGTCTCCAAGGTGGACCGCCAGGAGATCGACAACGCGCTGAACCAGGCGAAGAAGGAGCTTGCCCAGCGCTTCGACTTCAAGGGCACGGGCACCAGCATCGAGTGGTCCGACTCGGACGTCGTGATCGTCTCCAAGGCCGAGGCGCGCGCGGTCGCCGCCCTGGAGGTGTTCAAGGAGCGGCTGGTCAAGCGAAAGGTTTCCCTCAAGGCGCTCGAGGCCGGTGAGCCGAAGCCCGCCGGGGGCGGCACCCACCGGATCGTCTGCAGCTTCGTCGAGGGCATCCCGGAGGACAAGGCCAAGGCGCTCGCGAAGACGATCCGCCAGTCCAAGCTGAAGGTGCAGGCCCAGGTGCAGGGGGACCAGCTGCGCGTGACCGGCAAGAGCCGCGACGACCTCCAGCGCGCGATCAGCCTGCTCAAGGAACGCGACGAGGGCCTCGCCCTGCAGTTCACCAACTACCGGTGATCCGGCCGCGTTCGGCCGCCGTGACCTGCGGCGTCACCGGGCTGCCTTGTCGTCGGCGCACATCTGGCGCACACCAAGCGCGGCGTCGACGATGGCGCGGGTCCGGTCGACCGCCTCAGGCCACTCCCCCACGTAGCAGTCGAGCGTGACCGTGGGCGTCGAGTGCCCGAGCGCCATTTGCACCGTTTTCACGGATGCGCCCGCGTGAATCAGCGACGTGGCGTAGAAGTGGCGAAGGCCATGCAGGCCAAATCTGGCCGGCAACCCGGCCGCGCGCACGGCCGGCGCCCAAATGTGGCTCCAGGTCGCCCGGTGGATCGGCGCACCCCGGTCGTTGGTGAATACCAGCGCCGCAGCCCGCCGCGCCAGATGGCGCG
>Ga0126377_10000035_pt1 | contig 57031 bp, 58 predicted proteins | sample PanSoiMetPlot_22_FD_92647 | JGI IMG/M metagenome (GOLD analysis project Ga0126377, IMG submission 92647) | Tropical forest soil microbial communities from Panama - MetaG Plot_22 | ecosystem: Environmental > Terrestrial > Soil > Tropical forest > Bulk soil | place: Panama | collected 2016-02-17 | reverse complement strand
GGCACCTGCGCCGCTGGAATCTGCCGTCCATAATAGGCGACGCCGGCATCGAGCTGCGGGCTCGATGCCGCCAGCCGGTTGATCATCAAACCACCGAAGCAATAGCCGACGGCGCCGACCTTGCCGGTCGACTCGGCGTGGCCCTTGAGGAACGACACGGCCGACACCAGCGCCGCGACGGCGTCGTCCTGGTTCATCTTGGTGTGCAGATCGCGCGCCGCGTCCTCGCTTGCGGGCGTGCCGCCGACGAGCGAGAGCAGATCGACCGCGTAGGCGAGATAACCCTCGACCGCGAACCGGCGCGCCACATCCTCGAGGTGCGGATTGAGCCCGCGGTTCTCATGGATGACCAGCACGACCGGGCGCTTGCCCTTGGCGGTGGCGCGCACGAGATAGCCGTTGATCCGGCCCTTGGGCGAATCGTAGCCGACGCGTTCGCTGACGAGGCGCGGATCATTGTCCGCCACGATGGCGGCTTGCGCGTAGTTGTTCTGGAGCAGCGGCAGGAGCGCCGCGGCGGCTGCTGCCGACCCAGCGAGCTCGGACAGGCGGTCGAGAAATTCCCGCCGGTTCATCCCGCCATGGGTGAAACGGTCGTAAAGATTGACGATTTTCTGGTCCACGGTTTCGCTCCCTTTTGCTCCCGATCCCATCCTAACACGTCGCGCCGGCCCGGTATTCCCTTGCGCGCCGCATCCGATGGCTGGACACTTGCCGCGGCGAATCGAGGGCGACATGTGGTGGCAACAACGGCTCAGCGAGTTCGTGACCCTGTTTCTGGTCATCAACCCGTTCGACGCGCTGCCGACATTCATGGAAATTGCTGCAAAGCTCCATCCACGGGCACAGCGCAGGCTCGCCATCCAGGCGATCGTCATCTCCTTCGTCGTCCTTGTCTTCTTCGTCATTGCCGGCGCCTTCGTGCTCGAGCACATGGGCGTCTCGATCCGCGGCTTCCAGATCGCCGGCGGCATCCTGCTGTTCGTGATCGCGCTCGACATGATCCGGGGCAACTCCCACGCGAGCGGACACGGCAAGGAGCAGGGCAGCATGGCGCTCGCCGTCTATCCCTTGGCCATCCCCAAGATCGCCGGCCCGGGCGCCATGCTCACGGCGGTCCTGGTGACGGATGACGACCGCTTCAATCTGGCGGGGCAAATGGCCACCGTCGGCATGATCGCGCTTGTGTTGCTGGCCGCGTTGCTCATCCTGCTGGCGGCGGGACCGATCTCGCGGTTGATCGGCACAGCCGGGGTCAGCGTCATCAGCCGTGTCATGGGCATGTTGCTGGCGGCCTTGGCGGTCACGCTGGTATTGGGCGCCGTCAGCGATTGGCTAAGCCTACCCAAGCTCTAGAGCATGATCCCGAAAAGTGGGAACCGGTTTTCGGAGAAGATCATGCTCAAACAAGAAGCTGGACCATGACCCGAAGGGATCATGGTCCAGTCCGAAAAAATTCCTGCAAGTGTGGTTTTTCGGTCATTGCCGGAATGGCCCCCCGCTGGCGAAAATCAGCGTCTCAATCATCGCCTCGCGCTGTTCCGCAATCTCCTTCCGACAACCGATTGGAGCGTCCCCATGTTGCGTTCGCTGGCGTGTCTCGTTGCCCTCATCGGCTCAGTTTCCATCGCCTTCGCCGCGGAACGCAGCTTTCCCTTCGACAGCGAGCTCATGCTCGACGCCAAGCCCATGAAGGGCTCGAAACGGATCCCGGTGATGACCATCGGCCCCAACGGCAAGGCCGAGATCGACCTCTGGTGCAACAGCGTCGAGGGTCAGGTGGTCGTGGTGGACAGCACGATCACGGTCATGACTGGGACGAAGACCGAGCGGCAATGCGATGCCGCGCGCAGCCGCGGCGACGATGAGCTCCTGGCGGCGCTGTTGCAGGCCACCAGCTGGTCGCGCGAGGGCGACGTGCTCACGCTGCGCGGCAGCAAGACGCTGCGCTTTCGCCAGGCGACCAACTAGTGCCGCGAACCCGAAGTTCGCACGATTTCGCGGCAAGTACGTTTGCGAACTTCGGGTTCAAAAGCGGCACTAGAATCTTAGAGTTGCTAGTGTCCCTTTGATTCCGAAGTTCGCATCCGAACGCGCTGCAAACTCGTGCGAACTTCGGAATCGGGACACTAGCTCTTGGCGCCCCCGCGAAACCAGCCGCCCGAGGCGATCGCTGCGAGCAGCGTGGTCCCGTGCAGGAACAGGCCGAACGCGAGCGCCGCGAACAGCCAGTGGAGCGAACCGGTCAGGCGGAGCGCGATGTAGCCGCCGACGATCGCGACGAACATGCGCAGGAAGCCGGCAGACAACGGCCAGAACAGCCGCCCCGCGCCCTGTGATGCGAAGTAGAGCGCGAGGCCGAGGCCGAAGAAACCGTAGAACGGCCCGACGATCCGCAGGTAGGTGCTGCCGGTCTCGATCACGCGAGGATCGGCGCTGAACAGCGCGATCCAGGCGCTCGGCCAGAGCGCGGCGGCAATGCCGATCGCCTCGGTGAGAGTGAAACCGATCGCTCCGCCGATCAGCGCGATGCGCAAGGCCCGCTCGCGCTGGCCGGCGCCGATGTTGGTGCCTACCAGCGCCACCAGCGGGGCGCCGAGACCGAAGATCAGCGGGATCAGCAGATATTCGAGCCGCGCGCCGGTGCCGTATCCCGCGATCGCGTCGGGGCCGGCGGCCATCGCCACCAGAGCGGTGGCGAGCGCGATGATCACGTTGGTCTGTACCGATGTGACGGATGCGACGGCGCCGACACCCAGGATGTTGCGAAACAGCGGCCAGCGCAGACGCGACCACCGAAACCGCGCGAGATTGCGCCCTGACAGCACGTACCAGCCCAGCACGGCCGTGCCCGCGGCGTAGAACAGGAGCAACGCAACGCCACCGCCCGCGATGCCGAGCGCAGGGAACGGACCGATGCCGAAGATCAGCAACGGCGACAGCGGCACCAGCAGGATCACGCCGACGCAGATCACCGCCGCCGGCACCAGCATGTTGCCAGTGCCGCGGACGACGCTGGCGAGCCCGTTCAGCAGCCACAGCAGCACGTTGCCGGCGAAAACGACGTTGGAGTAGGTCAGCGCCGCCTTGAGTTCGCCGCCCTCGCCACCGAGCGTCCGGTAGATCGGCGCGCCGAAGGCCAGCATGATGATGGAGAAGAAGACGCCGAGTGCGACGTTGATGATCAGCGCGTGCAATACCAGCGCATCGGCCTCGTCGCGGCGGCCGGCGCCGAGCGTGCGCGCGATCGCCGACGAGATGCCGCCGCCCATCGCCCCGGCGGAGATCATCTGCATCAGCATCACGCCGGGAAACACCAGCGCCATGCCGGCGAGCGCATCGGTGCCGAGCCGGGACACATACCAGGTCTCGATCAGCCCGGCCGCGGTCTGCGCCAGCATGACCAGCATGTTCGGCCAGGCCATGCGCAGCAGCATCGGCAGGATCGGCGCGTTGAGCAGTACGCGGGTGCGCGGGTTGAGCTCGGGCGCCGCGACCGGGGCTGCAGCGCGCACATCGAGGGTAACGGAGACTGTGCTCATCGGGCGCCCCCGCGACGGCCGGCGGCGTAACGTTGCCGCGTCCGCTCGGGCGCTGCCGGACCGGCAGCCATCACGTAGTTGGGCGCCTTGATCGGCTCGCCGGTGGCGGGATCGACCAGGATGGGGTCAACTGCCGCGCCGGTCCTGGTATCGATGAGCTGCACGCTCGCGCCCTCCGGCGCGAAGTGCTTGTTTCCCCACGCCATCAGCGCCGTGAGCACCGGGCGGAAATCGCGCCCCAACGCAGTCGGCACATATTCGTCGCGCGGCGGATGCTCGCTGTAGCGGCGGCGCTCCAGCAGCCCGGCCTCGACCAGGGCGTTGAGCCGCCGGGTGAGCATGTTGGGGGCGATGCCGAGGCTGCGCTGGAACTCGTCGAAGCGCGTGAAGCCATGGAGCGCGTCGCGCATGATCAGCATGCTCCACCATTCGCCCACGCGCTCGAGGCTGCGGGCGATCGGGCATGGCATCTGTTCGAAGCTCTTGCGTTGCATTGACACAAAATAGCCTAGTGACTATCATCATGCAAGTCACTAATTCGAGAGGTCTCCCATGGCGGAATTGGCTGAACCGGCCGAGCGCTTTTATCTCGACGACCTGCAGGTAGGGCAGCGCTTCACCAGCGGCACGCGGGCCGTCGACGCGGCGCAGATCAAGGCCTATGCCCGCGAGTTCGATCCGCAGCCTTTCCACCTCGACGAGGAAGCGGCGAAGGCTACGATGTTCGGCGGCCTGGCGGCGAGCGGCTGGCACACGATGGCGATCACCATGCGGCTCCTGGTCGAGAGCGGATTGCCGTTGGCCGGCGGGATCATCGGCGCCGGCGGCGAGATCAACTGGCCCAAGCCGACGCGGCCGGGCGACGTGCTGCATGTCGTGAGCGAGGTCGAGGAGGTCACGCCCTCGCGTTCGCGCCCCGACCGCGGCATGGTCCGGGTGCGCAGCGAGACACGCAACCAGCGTGGCGAGGTGGTTCAAGTGCTGATCGCGAAGCTGGTGGTGCCAAAGCGCGTCGACTAATCTCGCGTCGCCAGACGTGGGAACCGCCATGACCGACATCACGCGCCGCGATTTTCTCAACGGCGTCGCCCTTACCATTGCGGCCGGGCTCACGCCGATGGCGCAGCTCAGCGCGCAGGGGCCGCCCGGTCGCTATCCGCCCGCGCTCACCGGGATGCGTGGCCAGCACGCGGGATCGTTCGAGGTCGGCCACGATCTGTGGCAACACAAGACATTTCCACTTGCAAGTACGCCGATCGACGAGCGCTACGACCTCGTCGTGGTCGGCGGCGGCATCAGTGGGTTGGCAGCGGCGTGGTTCTACCGGCGCGCCGACCGCAGTGCGCGCATTCTCATTCTCGACAATCACGACGATTTCGGCGGCCATGCCAAGCGCAACGAATTCCACATCGATGGCCGGCTGATCATCGGCTACGGCGGCAGCGAGTCGATGCAATCGCCCAAGGGCATGTACAGCGACGTCGCCAAGGGCCTGGTCAAGGACCTCGGCGTCGATATCGCCCGCTTCGAGACCGCCTTCGAGCGCCGGCTCTATCGCTCGCTCGGATTGTCGCGCGGCGTCTTCTTTCCGCGCGAGGCATTCGGCCGCGACGCGCTCGCCACCGGCGACTCCACCGCGACCGTTGACGACGATGTCGACAAGTCGCCGCCCAACACCAAGCCGCTGCGCGAGTTCATCGCGCAATTTCCGCTGTCCGCCGCGGGCAAGGCGCAATTGATCGGTCTCCATGAGCAGACCAAGGACCCGCTCCCTGGCAAGACCAGGCGGCAGAAGACCGACATCCTCGAGCAGACGAGCTACCGCGACTATCTCACCGAGATCTGCAAGTGCAACAAGGAGGTCGCCGACTGCTTCCAGGGGCGCACGCTCGGATTCTTCGCGCTCGGCATCGACGCGGTCCCGGCATCCGATGCGCGCATTGCCGGATTTCCCGGATTTACCGGGCTTGCGCTGCCGGCCGCCTTCAGCCCGGAGCGCGCGGAGCCTTACATCTATCATTTCCCCGACGGCAACGCCTCGCTGGCGCGGCTGCTCGTGCGCGCGCTGATACCGTCCGTGGCGCTCGGCAATACGATGGACGACATCGTGCTGGCGCCGTTCGACTATCGCAAGCTCGACGTCGACGGGGCGCCCGTGCGCATCCGGCTCGACAGCACCTGCGTCAACGTCCGCAACGCTGGCGACGGCGTCGAGCTCGCCTATATGCGCGAGGGCAAGCTTCACCGCGTGGCGGCCGAGCACGCCGTGCTCGCCTGCTTCCACTCGGTCATCCCCTACATCATGCCGGAATTGCCGCGGGTGCAGCGCGAGGCGCTGGCGCAGAACGTGAAGGCGCCGCTCGTTTATACCAACGTGCTGGTGCGCAACTGGCAGCCTTGGGTGAAGCTCGGCGTGCACGACATCGTCGCGCCGATGTCGTTCCACAGCCGCGTCAAGCTCGACTTTCCCGTCAGCCTCGGCGGCTATCGGCATTCGCGCGACCCGTCCGAGCCGATTTGCCTGCACCTCGTGCACGTGCCGGGCGAGCCGGGCCGCGACGCACGCACGCAGTTCCGGCTCGGCCGCACCAAGATGCTGACCATGGAATTTGCCGACCACGAGCGGCGAATCCGCGACGAGCTCGACCGCATGCTGGGCGCCGGCGGCTTCTCCGCCGCGCGCGACATCGCCGCCATCACGGTCAATCGCTGGTCGCACGGCTACGGCTATGTCGAAAATTCGCTGTTCGACGGCAAGGACTACAAGGCGGTGCTCGAGCGCGCCCGGCAGAAGTCCGGCCGCGTCGCCATTGCCAATTCCGATGCCGGCGGTGACGCCTATGCGCATCTTGCGATCGACCACGCCGCGCGCGCTGTGCGCGAGCTGGTAGGGTGAGGGGGAGCGCACGGCATGCGCGCCGCCTCTTGAAACGAGCGAGCTAGCTGACGAGGAGACATGCCGTGCCGAAGACCCCCGATCATTTCGTCGGCAAGACCATCATCATCACCGGCGCGGCCAGCGGCATCGGCCGGGCCGCGGCGCTGATCTTCGCGCGCGAAGGCGCCAATGTCGTCTGTGCCGACATCGACGGCGACGGAACCCGCGAGACCGCCGACCGGATCACCGGACAAGGGGGCAGGGGCAGGGCGCTGGCGCTGCCGACCGACGTCACGTCGCGGCAGCAGGTCGACGAGTTGGTGCGGCGGGCCATCGACACGTTCGGGAACGTCCATTTCCAGTTCAATTCGGCGGGCGCGGCGCTGCGCCGGTCGAAGTTTCTCGACATCGACGATGCGCTCTTCGACAAGACGTTCGACCTCAACGTGAAGGGCACGTTCTACTGCATGCAGGCGGTGTTGCCGCACATGCAGCAGAACAAGTACGGTGTGATCGTCAACATGGCGAGCATGGCCCATAAACGCGGCGGCCCCGGCTCCTCGGTGCACTATGCCGCGGCGAAGGGCGCCGTGGTGACGATGACGATGGGCGTCGCCCGCGAGTTCGCCCATCTCGGCATCCGCTGCCTGTCGATCTCACCCGGGCCGGTCAGGACGCCATTCCAGAGCGCCGCGCAGACCTCGCCCGAGTTGGTGAAGCAGTTTCTCGACGACGTACCGATGAAGCGCTTCGGCGAGCCCGAGGAGATCGCCGAGCTGGTGCTGTTCATGTGCTCGGACGCCTGCAGCTTCATGACCGCGGACACGGTCTACGTGAACGGCGGCGGCGGCTGGCGTTGAGCGGCCGGTCCGCAGGTCAGAAGCTCACGCCAGCGGCGCCCAGCAGCGCGCGCGCCCGTGCGCGCTGATCGTCCGGGATGACGAGACGCTCGGCGAAGTCCCGGCCGGCCGGGCGCGTGGCGTCGATCCCCATCTTCGTCACCGTGAAGTTCTCGGGATCGGAGGTCGGATCGAGGATCGCGCCCTTGGCGCCGGGGATGAAGAAGATGTCCTTGTCCGGGCGCACGCGGGTCGCGACCGCCCACATCACGTCGTTGGTGTCGAAAATATCCACGTCGTCGTCCACGACGATGACGTGCTTGGTGTAGAACTCGGTGCCGAGCGCGGCCATGATCGCGGTCTGCGGCTCGCCGTCGGCGATCTTCTTCATCGAAATGTAGGCGGTGAAGGCGCCGCAGCTGGTGTGCGGCACGTGCACGGCGCGCACGTTCGGCAGGTTGCGGCGAAGCGTGTTCAGAATCTCCCCTTCGCGCGTGATGCAGGACACCAGGATGTGGTCCCGCGACATGCCCGAGGTGACGCTCTGGAACATCGCGTCCCGGCGCATGCGGATGCGATGGGCGACGAACACGTGCTGCGTGCTGCGATAGGAGGCGTAGCCCGTGAACTCGCCGAACGGGCCTTCCGGCTCGCGGGTTTCGGCCAGGATTTCGCCCTCGATGACGATCTCGGCGCCGGCGGGCACCTCGATCTCGCCGACCGAGCAGCGCGCCACCCGATAGGGTTCGCCGAACAGGCCGCCGATGATCTCGAACTTCCTCACGTGCGGCGGATAGGCGTAGACCATCGAGCCCATGTAGTGCAGCGGATGGGTCCCGATGGTGACCGCGGCGGGCAGCGATTGCCCGCGCTCCTCGGCGCGGCGCTGGAATTCATACATGCGGCGGCGCGAATGGAGCGAGACGCCGAGGCGATTCCTGCCCTTGACCATCAGCCGGTGAAAGCCCGAGGTGTCGACGCCGGTGACCGGGTCGCGCGCCGAAATCTGGCCGGCGGTGATGTAGGGGCCGCCGTCGACCGAGAACTGGAGCGGGATCGGCAGCCTGGAAAGGTCAACGTCGTCGCCTTCGATGACCACGTCGTTCCAGGCCGCGTCCTTTACGAGCTCGCAAGGAATGTATTTCTGCGACCGCTCGCGGAAGGCGGCCGGCAGGTCGTCGACAGCGACGCCGAGGCATGCCGCGAGCAACTTGCGGTTTCCCGCCACGTTGGTGACGACCGGCATGCCGTTTGCCGGCATCCCATTTGCCGAGCTGCCGTTGGCAGCAGGGTGGGGGCGCTCGAAGATGATGACGGGGCTTTTTCCCGCGCGCTCCAGCTCGTACACGATCGCGGTCATGTCGAACCGCGTGTCCACGGGCTGGGCGATGCGCAGGAGGTCGTCGGGATGGTCGGTCGCGACCATGTCCAGGAAACTGCGCAAGCTCTGATTGTCCACATTGGACGCAGCGTTTGGCATGGCATCTCCGATCGTCCCGCCAGGCTCATCATAATGCGCAGGTGGCTCGAAACCAGACCTGCCGCTGACCCATGATCGCATCCACGGTTTCGGCTCGCTGCTGCGGCCTGGATCACGCGACTTGGGGGGTGCCCAAGATCTCGGCGGGCGCCGCCTCTGGGTTGCTGCTGCCTTCAGCAGGTTTTGATTTGCCGCGCGTCTCCGATCGGATTTCGCTAGCGGCGACGCTCCGCAGCCATGCCCTGTTCTCGGTATTCCGCGACCGGTCGCGATTGGCACAGGTGCTGCATGCGTCCAACAGGACATTCATACAGGGAGGACCATCGAATGTGTGCAGGCGATGATCGCAATTGCCCGGATTTCGAGTTCCACCGCCAGAAACTGCTCGACGATCTCGATGCCGAACGGCGCAGCTTTTTGAAGAGCGCGTTCGCGGCGACGGGAGGCGCCGTCGCCCTGACGGCCGGCGGCGCGCCCTTCGCCTCGCCGGCCGCCGCCCAGACGGCCGGCGCGCGGCAGGGCAAGCCGAACCATCACTACGTGCCGGCCACCGCCGAGACCGTGCATTGGGGCTATTTCAGCAAGCTGCTCAAGCCGGTGGTCGAGATCGATTCCGGCGACTACGTCACCATCGAGACGCTGACTCACCACGCCAACGACGATGCCGAACGCATGGTCAAGGGCGATCCCGGCGCCGAGAGCGTCTATCTGTGGACCAAGGACAAGAAGGGCGTGAACCGGCGCGGGGCCGGTCCGATCGACGGCAAGCTGCTGGGGCGCGGCGCGGGCGAGGGGCTCGGCGTGCACATCTGCACCGGGCCGGTCTACGTGCGCAACGCCGAGCCCGGCGACATCATCGAATTGCGGATCATGGACGTGAAGCCGCGGCCATGCGCAAACCCGGCCCATGCCGGCAAGTCGTTCGGCAGCAACGCGGCGGCGTGGTGGGGCTTCCACTACAAGGAGCTGATCACCGAGCCGAAGCCGCGCGAGGTCATCACCATCTACGAGGTCGATGCCACCGGCCAGCGCAATTGGGCGAAGGCGGTCTACAATTTTCAGTGGACGCCGCAGACCGACCCCTTCGGCGTGGTGCACAAGACCATCGACTATCCCGGTGTCCCGGTCGACCACAGCACGGTCAAGGAGAACCACGGTGTCCTCAAGAACGTCCGGATTCCGATCCGGCCGCATTTCGGGGTCATCGGCCTTGCGCCGAAGGAAGCCGATGTCGTCGACTCCATCCCGCCGGGTTATTTCGGCGGCAATATCGACAACTGGCGCATCGGCAAGGGCGCGACCATGTACTACCCCGTCGCGGTCCCTGGCGCATTGCTGTCCGCGGGCGATCCGCATGCCTCGCAAGGCGATTCGGAACTGTGCGGCACCGCGATCGAGTGCTCGCTGACTGGAACGTTCCAGGTCATCCTGCACAAGAAGGCCAGCCTGGCGGGAACCTCGCTCGAAAGTCTCGACTATCCGCTGCTCGAGACCCAGGATGAATGGGTGATGCACGGGTTCAGCTACGCCAATTATCTGCAGGAGCTCGGCGAGAAGGCCCAGTCGACCATCTACGAGAAATCGTCGGTCGATCTTGCACTGAAGGATGCGTTCCGCAAGATGCGGGGGTTCCTGATGAACACCAAGGGCCTCAGCGAAGACGAGGCGATCTCGCTGATGTCGATCGCGGTCGATTTCGGCATCACCCAGGTGGTCGATGGAAACTGGGGCGTTCACGCCGTCATCAAGAAGAGCCTGTTCGCCGGCGCCGTCGCCTGAGCCCACATGGGAGTGTGATCCCGAAGGACCTGCCTGCAAGCCAGAGGAGCAGGTCCCGGACTTGATCCGGGGCCTGCCCTCGGGCTTTATCCGCGGGCGAGGTAGCTCATGACACCTAAATCCTGGGTCGGCCGGCTCGGCGTCCCATTGCTTGCTTTTGTCTTGGTCGTCGCGCCGGCGGTTTTGCCAGTGCACGCGGTCGAGGATGCCCGCAGGGTGAGCGTGGTGTCCTTCGGCCTGTTCGGCGATCAAGGCGTGTTTCAACGCGAGGCGACCGGCGCGGCGCGGATCGTCGCGGACCGGTTCGGGAGCGGCCCGGTCAACGTGCAATACAATTCGAAGACAGGCGGCGGGGCAACGATCGAAACCCTGGCCAGGTCATTGCAATGGGCAGCCACCGAGATCGACGCCGAGAGGGACGTCCTGTTTCTGATCCTCACCTCGCACGGCTCCCCCGACGGCCTTGCAGTCAAGGCGGGGCGGCTGATGCAAGTGCTCACGCCGTCGAATCTCGCCGACATGCTGGCGCGGACGCAAGTGCGACACAAGGCGGTGGTCATATCGGCTTGTTATTCCGGCGTCTTCATCCCTCGCCTGGCCAACCCCGATGTGCTGCTGATCACCGCGGCCGATGCCAACCATCCTTCGTTCGGCTGCCGGGACAAGGCCAAGTGGACCTATTTCGGCGATGCCTTTTTCAACGTCGCGCTCCGGAAAGCCAAGAGCCTGGAGGACGCGTTTGTTGTCGCGCGCGGGCTCGTGCTGAAACGAGAGCTGCGCGAGCACTTCGAGCCGTCGAATCCGCAAATGGCTGGCGGCGCGAACGTGCAGCCGTTGCTCATTGCGCGTCCTTAGCGCCCACCTTGGGCGTCGGTTACAGGCCCAGATAGGCTTGGCGGATGCCGGGATCGTCGGCGAGTTGTTGCGTGCTGCCATGCATGCCGACCCGGCCAGTCTCGATGACCAGGCCGTAGCGGGCGATCTCAAAGGCGGTCATCACATCCTGCTCGACCAGCAGGATGGTGACCCCCTCGCGATTGATCTCGATGAGCGCTTCGCTGAGCCGCTCGACCAGTTGCGGCGCGAGCCCGAGCGACAGCTCGTCGATCATGAGCAGCTTCGGCCGCGACATGATCCCGCGCCCGATCGCGCACATCTGCTGCTCGCCGCCGGACAGCGTGAGGGCGTCCTGCTGCTGCCGTTCGCGCAGGATCGGGAACAGCGAGAAGACATGGTCGAGGTCGTTACGGATCGCGGCGTCGTCACGCCGCAGATAGGCGCCGAGCAGAAGGTTGTCGCGCACGTTCAAGCCTCGGAACAGCCGCCGCCCCTCGGGAACGTGCGCAATGCCGCGCCCGAGGATTTGGTCGGGACCGAGCGAGGTGATGTCCTCGCCTGCGAAGCGGATACGGCCCGAGGCTGCGCGCACCAGGCCGGAAATGGTCCGCAGCAACGTGGTCTTGCCGGCGCCGTTCGAGCCGACGATGCAGGTGATCTCGCCTGCCGGGACGGCGAGGCTGATGTCCCACAGCACGCGCACGTCGCCATAACCAGCGCTCAGCCCGTTGATCGTGAGCAGCGGCTCAGCCACCGGCGACCTCCGCGGCGACGCGACGCGCGAATTTGGCGCCGAGGTAGGCTTCGATCACCCGCTTGTCCTTGACGATCTCCCTGGTCTCGCCCTCCGCGATGAGCTGGCCGTGATGCAGTACCAGCACGCGCGCGGCGAGCGACAGCACTACCTTCATCAGGTGCTCGATGACGAGGATCGTCACGCCGCGGTCCGCGATCTGCCGGATGATCCGCAGCGCGCCGTCGATCTCGCTGGCATTGAGACCGGCATTGACCTCGTCGAGCATCAAGAGCTTGGGCTGCATGGCCATGCTCTTCGCAAGTTCCAGACGCTTGCGACCGGCGAGCGTCAGCGCCGACGCCGGCCGGTCGGCCATCGATGCGAGGCCCATGAATTCGAGCTGCTCGCGGGCGATGGCCTTGGCGTCGGCGACGCTCGGGCGGGCGCCGCCGAACAGCGCGCCGGCTGCGACGTTCTCGAGCACGCTCATGCGCGGAAACGGCTGCACGATCTGGAAGGTGCGGGCGATGCCGCGGCGCGCCGCCTGGAACGGGCGCTGCCCGGTCACGTCCTGGTCCTGGAAGCGGATGTGTCCTTCGGTGGGGCGGTGCACGCCGGTCATCAGGTTGACCAGCGTGGTCTTGCCGGCGCCGTTCGGGCCGATCAATGCGACGATCTCGCCTTGCTTGAGTGCGAAGCTCACGTCGTCGACGGCCTGGATGCCGCCGAAGCGCCGGCTCACGCGATCGGTCACCAGGATGGTGGTGCTCATGATGCTGTCTTCGGTCGGCGGTGCGGCTTTGCGATCCGCGCCGCGATGTCGCGGTAGGAGAGCCCGAGCAGGCCGCCCGGCAGGAAGAAGATGAGGACAACGATGACCGCGCCCAGGATGGCGCGGTTGTAGTCGAGGAAGTTCGCCCAGAACACCTCTTCGAGCAGCGTGAAAGCCGCCGTGCCGACCACCGGGCCCAGCACGGTGCCAGGCCCGCCCAGGAGGCACATCACCGGAACCTTGATCGTCATGATGATCGAGAAGGAATCGTTCGGGTCGATGTAGCCGATCCATGAGGCATAGGCCGCGCCGACCGTCCCGCAGAACAATGCCGACAGGAAATAGGCGATCACCTTGTAACGGGTGGTGTCGACGCCGACCATGTCGGCGGCGTCCTCATTCTGCTGAATGCAGCGCAGCCCGTAGCCGAAGCGGTTGCGGTCGACGATGACGGTGACGACGAACGTGACGACCATGATCGCGATCATCACGGCCAGGAAGATGCGCGCGACGGCGTTGGGGCCGCCGCTCAGGAGCGGCAGGTTGAGGCCGTCGCCGCCGCCGGTGAGGCTGCCCCAGGACGATACGACCAGGCGGACGACCTCGACGATGCCGATCGAGCCGATCGCGAAGTAGTGGCCGCGCAGCCGCAGGATGATGGCCCCAAGCGCGGCCGCGAATGCGCCGACGAACAGCGTGGCGATGCCCCAGGCCAGGACCATCGGAACGCCGGAGCGTTGCGACAAAGCGCCGGCATAGCAGCCGAGCCCGAAAAAGGCTGCGGTCGAGAACGACGGATAGCCGGTGAAGCCGCCGATGAAGTTCCAGGAGAGCGTCAAGGTCGTGTACATCGCGATCATGATCGCCAGCCGCACGATGTAATTGCTCGCCCACAGCGGCGTGGTCGCGAGTGCCAGCACCCACACTACGAACAGTACGTAGTGCCAGCGCCGCGTCATCATTCGTAACCCTTGATGCCGGTCAGGCCGGTCGGCTTGACCACCAGCAGAACCAGCATCAGCACGAAGCCGACCGTGAGCGCATGCTGCGGTCCGAAGAACTGCCCGGCGAAGCTCTCGATCACACCGAGAACGATCCCGCCCGCCAGCGCGCCCGGCACGCTGCCGAGGCCGCCGATGACGCACACCACGAACGCCTTGCCGAGATAGATGCCGGCGAGATTGGTCGTGACGGGATAAACCATCGCGAAGATCACGCCGGTGGCGCCCGCCATCAGCGCACCGATCCCGAAGGTGACGGCATAGATGCGATTGACCCGGATGCCCATCAGCGCGGCCGCCGCGCTGTCCATGCGCACCGCGACGATCGCCCGGCCGATGCGCGAACGCCGCATGACGAGATAGAGCAGGGCGGTCAGCACCAGGGCGAGCAGCATCCCGAACAAGCGATCGACCGGCATGACGATGCCGCCGATGTCGATGGCGCCGAGATCGAGGGTCACCCGCCGCGGCGTGGCCGTGTAGTAGACCGTCATGAAATTGTAGAGGATCAGGTCGAGGCCGAAGGTCAGCGTCAGCGTCGTCAGCACCGGCTCGCTGACCACGCGGTTGATCACTGCGAGCTGAAGGGCGTAGCCGAGCGCGAACAGGAGCAGCGCGACCACCGGCAGCGCGAGCAGGGGATAGATGCCGTAGCCTTGCCAGGCGAAGAAGGTGAGATAGCCGCCCAGCACGATCAACGAGCCGTGCAGCATGTTGACGATGTTGAGTACGCCCCAGACGAGCGAAAAGCCGACCGCCAGGCACGCATAAAGCGCGCCCAGCACGATCCCGTTCACGAGGGTCTGCAGATACGCCATCGTCCCGTCGCCGCCTCAGCCCGGCGGGGTAAAGCTAGCGCGAGACTGTGGCCCCGTCACTTGATCAGCGACAGATCGCCGTTCTTGATGTCGGCGGGGGCAAGCACCTTGATCTGCTTGTCCTGCACCTGGATGATCGGCAGATCGCGCCCCTGGTTCATGCCGTTGGCGCTGAATTTGACCGGCCCGTAGAAGGTGGTGACGTCGGTCTTGGCGAGCTCGTCACGCACCTTTTTCTTGTCGGTCGTGCCGGCCCGCTCGATGGCGTCCTGCAGGATCACGGCGGCCGCCGCGCAGGAGGCATGGACGTAGTCCGGGTCCGACTTTTCCTTGGCGAGGAACTCCTTGTAGAAGTCCTCGGTCGTCGGCCATACCCCGACCCCCTTGTAGCTCGTTGCCTGGTGCCACCAGCTCGAGCTGGTGATGCCGTTCGCCAGATTGCCGAGCCCGTCGATGTATTCCTTGTAGGCGGGGCCTGCGACCATCGTGACGATCGGCGCCTTCAAGCCGAGGTCGGACATCTGCTTGCGGACGAGGATTAGATCCTGGGTGTAGCCGGTGACGTAAATCCAGTCGGGATTGCCGGCCTTGATCGCCGATAGCGCCGCCGAATGGTCCATGGTGCCGACGGCGTAAAGCTGGTCATAGACGACAGTAAGGCCTGCGGCCTTCGCCGCCGCCGAGACCCCTTGTGCCATCGCCTTCGGAAAAACGTCGTCGCGGCCGAGCACGGCGACCCGCTTGAGCGTCGGCAGCTTCTCCTGGAAGAGTTTCACCATCGGGCCGAACATGCCGGCGTTGGGCGACAGCGTGCCGAACAGATGCTTGGAGTTCTGGTCGAAGACCGATTCGGAGGACGCGGCGCAGGCGACGACCGGTGTCTCGTACCGCTCCGCGATTGTCGCGACGATCTTGGTGTGTCCGGATCCGAACGGAGACAACAGGAAATCGACCTTGTCGCTGGTGATGAGCTTCTCGGCGAGCTGGCCGGCGCGCTGCCCGTCGGACTGATAGTCGTACTCGACCAGCTCGGCCTTCAGTTTCTTCCCGCCGACATTGATGCCGCCGGCGGCGTTGACCTTCGCCAGCCACATCTTCCAGGCAACGTCCTGCTTCTTGGCCTCGTCCGCGAGCGAGCCGGTGAGCGCCAGCGGCGCTCCGAACTTGACCACGTCGGCGGCGTCAGCCAAGCGCGGCGAGATCGCGATCACGGCAATGCCCGCGGTGAGAATAATCGCGCTGGCATACCCAGTGGTTGTGAAATGCATGGGATCACCTCCGTGTCGGATCGTTGCGTGCCCATCACAAGCAATCGCCGAGCCAGTCCATGATATCGATCTTCCCATTGCCGGAGTAGACATATTGATTATGGTTTGAGCAGGTGGGCGAAGAACCTGGCTATGAAAAGTGCAGCATCCGTGCTGGGTTGCCGTTTAAGGTCATCACCATGACGATGGCGACCAAGACCAGGACCGGCGTGGGGGCGCGGCTTCCGCGCAAGGAGGACAACCGTTTTCTTCGCGGTCGCGGACAGTACATCGGGGACATTCCGTTTCCGGGCCTGCGGGAGGTTGCCTTCGTCCGCAGTCCGGTCGCACATGCGCGGCTGACCGGCATCCGCATACCCGACCGCCTGCGGACCTGCGTTTTCACGGCGACCGACCTCGCCGGCGTGCGCCCGATCCGGGCGGTTTCGCCGCTGCCGGGCTTTCAGGCGTCGGAGCAGCCGCCGCTGGTGACGGACAGGATCCGGCACGTCGGCGAGCTCATCGCCATGTGCGTCGCCGACACGCGCGCCGAGGCGGAGGACATCGCGGCCGAGGTCGTGGTCGAGTACGAGGAATTGCCGGCGGTCGTCGACATGCTGGCGGCGCAGCAGCCGGGCGCCGTGCTGGTGCACGACACCGTCAAGCGCAACGTCTACCTCGAGGTCGGCTTCGACGGCGCCATTGAAGCCGCCGCGCAAAACGCCCCGGTGAGGATCACGCGCGAGCTGCGCACGGCGCGGCAGGTCATGTCGCCCATCGAGTGCCGCGGCTTCGTTGCGCAATGGGATCAGCGCCTCAACCAGCTGATCCTCAGCGGCGCCACGCAGTTTCCGCATGTGGTTCGCACCGGCCTGTCGCAGGTGCTGGGGCTGCCCGAGGTCCAGATCCGCGTCATCTCGACCGATGTCGGCGGCGGCTTCGGCTACAAGGCGATCCTGGCCGCCGAGGAAATCTGCCTGTGCTGGCTCGCGATGCGCTGCGGCCATCCGGTTCGCTGGCTGGAGGATCGCCGCGAGCAGTTGACAGCGAACGCGAACTGCCGCGAGCACCATTATGTCATCTCGGCCTATAGCGACGAGCGCGGAAAGCTGTTGGCTTTCGAAGCTAAGGCGGCCGTCGATTCCGGCGCTTATTCCGCCTATCCGTTCACCGCCGCGATCGAGCCCTCGCAGGTGAGCGCCATCCTGCCCGGGCCGTACGTGATCCCGGCCTATCGCTGCAAGACCGCGGCGGTCGTCACCAACAAATGCCCGCAGCTGCCGTACCGCGGCGTCGCGCGGCCCAACGTCTGCTACGCGATGGAGCTGATGATCGATGCGATCGCCCGCCGCATCGGCCGCGAGCCCTACGAGGTGCGCCTGGAAAATCTCGTCCGGCCTGAACAGATGCCCTACGACAACGTCACCGACAAGCATTTCGACAGCGGGGACTATCCCAAGCTCCTGCGCATGGCGGTCGAGGCGATCGATCTGCCTGCCGTCAGGGCGCGGCAGAAACGCGGAGAGGCGGATGGCCGGCTGATCGGGCTCGGCATTTCGGTCTTCTCCGAGCAGACCGCGCACGGCACCACCGCCGACGGCAAGCGCCGCGCGCTTTACGAGCAGGCCTTCGCCCGGCTCACGCCGGACGGCGGGCTCGATGTCCGCCTGGGGATTCAGAGCATCGGGCAGGGGCTCGAAACCACATTGGCGCAGATCGCCAGCCAATATCTCGGGCTTCATCCGTCCGATGTGCACATCAAGCTCGGCGACACCGAGCTGTCGCCCTATTCCAGCGGCGCCTGGGGATCGCGCGGCATCGTCTGGGCCGGCGGCGCCACCGCGCGGGCCTGCAAGGAATTGGCGGAGCGGGTGGCGAGAATCGGCGCCGCCCTGCTGCAGACGGATGTCAATTCCGTCGCCGTGCGCGACGGCGGAGTCTACGGCCCGAGCGGCAGCGTTTCGCTCGGCGACATCGCGCGGGCGTTCTACCTAGCGCCGGCCGACCTGCCGGGCGACATCGATCCGCATGGGCTCGAGGTCACGGGCGGCTACGCCCCGACGCGGCTCACCGGCATTCACACCGGCTCGGTGCATGCCGCTGTGGTCGCCGTCGATCCGGAAACCGGCGGGGTCGAGATCCTCGATTACGTTGTGGTGGAGGACGCCGGCGTGCTGGTCAATCCGATGGTGGTGGACGGACAGATAGTCGGCGGTACCGCGCAAGGCATCGGCTCGGCCCTATTCGAGGAGATGCCGTTCGACGCGCAGGGCCAGCCGCTCGCCTCGACGCTCGCGGACTACCTGTTGCCGGGATGCCCCGAGGTTCCCAATGTCCGCATCCTCCATATGGAGACCCCGTCGCCCTATACCGAGTTCGGGCAGAAGGGGGTTGGCGAAGGAGGCGCAATAGGTCCGGCCGCTGCCATCGCCAACGCCGTGAACGATGCTCTGCAGATGTTCGGGGTCGAGCTCTGCGAAATCCCGATCACCCCACCGCGCATCGTCGCGGCGCTGTCGAAGGTTATGTCCACGATGCCCAGGAATCGGGCATGACCCGCAAAATTGCCGTGCTGGAACAGGCGCAACGATCAACTATACTGGGCGCGAAAGTTTCAACTTAGTGCCCCGAACCCGAAGTTCGCACATAAATTGCCGCAAGTGCGTTTGCGAACTTCGGGTTCAAAAGGGGCACGAGAATCATAGAGGTGCTAGTGTCCCTTTGATTCCGAAGTTCGCATGAGAATGTTGCTGCAAATGCGTGCGAACTTCGGAATCGGGACACTAGCCCGCTGACGACGGAGATCGACCCATGGCAGAGAACAGCACTTACGATCTGTTGCTTCGCGGCGGACATGTCATTTGCCCCGCATCCGGTCTCAACGCGGTGATGGACGTGGCGATCCGCGATGGGAAGATCGCCGCCGTCCGGCCCGATATCCTGCCGACCGCCGCCAAGGAGGTGCTCGACGTTCGCGGACGGCTCGTGCTGCCGGGAATGATCGACACTCATGCCCATGTCTACAAATACGTCAGCGGCCGTTTCGGCCTGGATGCCGACATGGTGGGCGTGCATTCCGGCGTCACCACCGTCATCGACCAGGGTGGCCCCTCCTGCATGACCTTCCCGGGCTTCCGCCACTTCGTGGCCGAGCCAGCCAAGACCCGTGTCTACGCGTTCCTATCCTCTTATCTGGTGGGCGGGCTCGAGGGACACCTCTATCCGAACCTCTATAGTCCGGATGGCATCGACATCGACGCAACGGTGAGGGCTGCCAAAGCCAATCTCGATCTCGTGCGCGGGATCAAGGGCCATGCAGAGATCGGCGGTTTCGCGCGCTGGGGTATCAAGGTTCTCCAGATGTCGGCCGAGATCGGGCGCAAGACGTCGCTGCCGGTCTACGTTCATTTCGGGCAGCTCTGGGGCCTGCCCAAGAGCGGGGCCAACGGCGAGGACGCCGATACGATTCTTGAACGCGTCATCCCCGAGTTGCAGCCGGGCGATATCCTCGCCCATCCCTTCACCCGTCATCCCGGCGGCTTCGTCAACCGCGAGGGGAAGGTGCACGAGGTCATCCGCGCTGCGCTCGATCGCGGCCTCAAGGTCGACGTCGGCCACGGCAGCCATTTCTCCTATCGCCTCGCCCGCAAGGCGCTCGACGCCGGCATCGTCCCGCACACGCTGGGCGCCGACATGCACGGCTACAACACCCACGTTCCGCCGCCGCCCGGCACACCCGCGGAGCACGCCGATGACGAGGCCCATCCGTTCGCCGGCCAGGCGAAGTTCAGCCTGACCCAGGCAATGAGCTCCATGCTGGCGCTCGGCCTGTCGCTCGAGCAGGTGGTACCGATGGTCACGACCAACGCAGCCGCCATGATCGGCTTGTCCGACGAGATCGGATCGCTGCGGGTCGGCACGACGGCCGATGTTTCGGTGCTCTCCGATGATCGCGGCCGCTTCGTTTTGCAGGACAATGAAAAGACCCAGGTGGTGGCGGAGCGCTTATTGCAACCGCTGTTCTGCCTGCGCGCCGGCAAGCGTTACGATGCCGACGCAGTGATCCTGCCGCAGGCGGTGGCGGCCTGATTCATCGGCACTATCGGCGAGCGATGGGCGTGGCGTTCCTGCCAACATGCTGAAATGTCGTGAAATGGACGACGGCAAGGAATTTGCTTCCTGAGCTCTGAAAAGACACGGAGAGCTTCATGAAGCCCTTTGCACGAAAGCGCGTTGCATGCTTGGTCCTGCCGCTCCTGCTGGCATTGGCGCCAGGCGCGGTTCATGCGCAGGACGCTTGGCCGGACCGGACAATCACATTCGTGGTGCCCTACGCGGCCGGCGGTTACACGGATTTGGTCGGCCGCCTGAGCGCGCGCTATGTCGAGAAATCCCTGGGCAAGCCGGTCGTGGTCGACAGCCGTCCGGGCGCCGGCGGCATTGTCGGGACGCAGTCGGTCGCGAGCGCGGCGCCCGACGGCTATACGTTCTGCGTCTGCAGCGTCGGCGCGGTCTCGGTCGCGCCCTTCGCCCAGAAGGTCGGGTACGACCCGTTGCAGGACCTGGCGCCCGTTGGCATCGTCAGCTCGATCGTGCAGGCGGTCATCGTCAAGAAGGACCTGCCGGCGAAGACTCTGGCCGAGCTCGTGTCCTACGCCAGGGCCAATCCCGGCAAGCTCAACTACGGCTCCAGCGGCGCCGGCGGCCTCACGCATTTCGCCGTCGAGCTGTTCCAGGCCCGCACCGGCACCAAGGCGGTTCACATCCCGTTCAAGGGCGGCGCGCCGGCAACGGCGGCGCTGCTCGCCGGCGAGATCGACTTCGCCTTCGCCAACATGTCTGACGCCTTGCCGCAGATCGAGGCGGGAACGGTCCGCGGGCTGGCCGTGACCTCGCTCGACCGCAGCCCCTATCTCCCCGACCTGCCCTCGGTGCATGAGGCGGCTATCCCCAACTTCATCGTGGAGACGTGGAACGGAATCATCGCCCCGTCGAAGACGCCGCCATCGATCATCCGCAGGCTGTCGGAAATCCTGCTCAAGATGGCCGACGATCCCGAGGTGAGGGAAGCGATGCGCCGCGCCGGCGCCAACACGGTCAAGTCCACGCCCGAGCAGTTCCGTGTGCAGATCGAGCAGGAAGTCGCGCAGTGGAAGCCGCTGATCACGGAGATCGCGGAGAGGAAGTAGCCGGAAAGCCATCCCGACGCGCTTGAACGGCCCCGGCCAGTTTGGGACTATCCGAGTTCTTCGGAGTCCAGGGGCGGCGGGCAATGACGGCGTCGAATCATGACATTGGTGTTTCGGTTTCTCGGCGGCACATCATGGCTGCGGGCATGGTCGGCGGCCTCGCGGGCGCGGTCGGCGTGACGGGTACAGCCACGCCGGTGCAGGCGAGAGACTCGATGAAGGGCCTGACGACACCGATTCCGCCGCAGGCGCCGATGACCGAGGGCATTGCCGATCTCGGCAATACCCGGCTTTGGTACTGGGACACGGGCGGAACGGGAGAGGCGGTGGTCTTTCTCCATCCGGGATCCGGCAGCGGCGAGTTCTATCCCTATCAGCAGCCGGCCTTTGCCAAGGCCGGATACCGCGCGATTTCCTACTCCCGCAGAGGTCAACACAGGTCGGAGATCGGCACCGATGCCGACACCTATTTCGCCGCCGACGACCTTCTCAATCTGATGAGCCATCTCAAGATCGACAGGTTCCACGCGGTCGGCAATGCGCTGGGCGGATATATCGGCCTCGACATCGCGATGTCGCAACCCGATCGGCTGCGCAGCCTGGTGCTGGCGTGCAGCATGATGGGAATCTCCGAGCCGGAATTCGCCAAGGTGCTGCAGTCCTTGCGCCCGAAGGGCTTCGAGGAACTGCCGATGGAGGTGAAGGAGCTAGGGCCGTCTTACCGGGCCGCCAATCCCGCGGGCGTCGCGGAGTGGAAGAAGCTGCACGATCGGTCCGGGACGCGCAGCCCGGTCCGGCTGCGCAACAAGTTCACCTGGGCGACGCTCGCCACCCTCAAGGTGCCGACCCTGCTCATAACCGGCGATGCAGACCTCTGGATCCCGCCCTATCTGCTGCGGCAGGTCGGGGAGAAGATCCCGAACAGCAAGGTGGTTATCGTCCCGGATTCCGGCCACGGCGCGCAGTGGGAGCAGCCGGAAATCTTCAACGGCACGGTGATCGAGTTCGTAAGGGCACTTGCTGCAAAATGATACGAACGTCGGAACCGGGGCCCTAGCGCCGTGCGTTGATGCCGTCGTGTCGGCGGCGCAGCACCAACATGTGCGCGGCGGCGGCGGCGCAGGCGCCGAAAAACACGATCGAGCTCATCGCGATGAGCCGCTTCTCGGGGTCGACGACGAGCATGACCAGGCCGGTCGCGACGAACATGAGCGCGACGATCTCCAGAAGCCATAGGCCCACCGCGCCGTGAGCCCGCGCCTGCGTGGCCATGCTTTCCCGGATCGATAGCCGCTCGTCCGACGGCTGCAGGCCGCGCACCAGATACTTCGCCCAGGCCCCATAGCACGCGACGGACAGCCCTGCGATGACGAATGCGGCGACGTAGAATTTGGTGGCAACGGCTGCGACGATCGCGACCAGCGACACGATTTGGTAGATCTTGATCGTTCGATGCAGTTGTTCATAGGCCGGTTGCGACGGAATGACGTAACCGCGGCTCGTGGCGCCCCACGGAAAGAACAGCTTGCGGCCGTCCCGTGCGATCTTGAAGTAGCCGCTGGTCAGAGCGTTGAAGTAGCCCGTGCGAGGTTCCTGTAAAGGCTTCGTCATGACGCTGCTCCAGACCCATGCGGGGGCTATCCGCCGCCCATGCTCGGGAGCAGCATTCCTGATCGCTCGTTCAGCCGATGTGATCGCGATCACGATTTGGTCGAATATCGCTACGAGGTGCGTCCGCACCGAGGCCCGGCGCTGATCAATTGAGCAGCGGCGAGCGCAGGCACTGCGTCACGCGCGCCCGGCGGGCCTCGAATGACAGCCGCAGCGCGTCGGCCGCGATGCGACAGCGGGGCATCCGTCGTTCCATCGGCCCGATGACGTAGGCGCGAGCGGGGTAGGGCAGCGGCGCCGGACAGGGGAAGATCTGGTAGGGAATCTCGGCGGCGTTGTTGATCTCTTCCTCTTCATCGAGCTCATCGCTGAGCCGGTCGGCCGCGTGCTGCAGGCGCAGGGCCAAACCTGGCTCCCGGTAGAGGATTGCCCGGCTGGCGAGGCGGGCGAGCTCCTTCAGCACCGCTTCGCCCTCGCGCATGGTGGCGCAATAGCTCGGCGGCGGCGGCGTGATACCGGTCCAGGCGCCGGGTCCGCGGTGGTAGCTGGCAATGCGGGCGGCAAGGGCGTGGGCCTCGCTGACGATGGGCTGAGCGGACGCGCTCATCTCCGCCGTTGCCGTGACACCGAGCACGACCAATACCGATACCAGTAGTCGATGCAACATGGCTGCCCCCCGAGTTGCTTGCGACGAGTAACGCTAGCGTAAACGACGGCCGGCCACAACGTTGCTGTAAGGCTGCAGTAAGCGGTGAGTAAGCATGCAGTAAGTGCACACGACTAGACTTTCTCGCAGTGAGCGGGCCGGAGGCGGCGGTCGAGAGCAAACAGCGAGGAACCCGATGAACGATCAAGACGAGCAAGTCGACATCAAGGGCGAAAGGCGTGCGATGTTGATCTTCACTGCGGTGGGTGTGCTCATCATCCTTGGATTGATGGGCGTGAGCGTGCTGACCAACCCGAACTGGATGCAGTTGCAGTGACGCCGAACTAGTGCCCCGAACGCGGCCGGTTCAAGCCGAAACGCGATTCTTCTCCTTGGCGAACGGGCTCAGCCCGAGCCATTGCTGCATCGATTGCGCGATGTCCTTGTCGCCGATCAGCTCGACCTGGCCGGCGGACATCTCCTTCTGCACGGTCGAAAGGCCCATCCAGACAGCCGTCATGCTCCGGAGCGAGCCGCGCACATAGAGGTCGACCTCAAAGCCGGGGTTGACCGAGCACAGGTCGACCATCCCGTTGTCGATCACCAGCCACCACGAGCCTTTGGCGGACTTGAGCTCGGGAAACAGGAAATTGATGGTGCAGCGCCGGGGCGGCAGCGGCGTCGGGTCGAGCATGCGCCGCATGTCCCACATCAGCAGCGAGGGGTCGAGGTTCTTGAGCGAGAGCGACGACTCCACCCAGCGCTGCCCCCAGACGCCGAGCGACATGACCACCGAGCGCAGCTCCTCGCCGGCCTCCGTCAGCTTGTACTCGGATATTCCGCCTTGCTTGGTCGGCACGGCGACGACCACGCCGGCCTGCTCGAGCTCCTTCAGTCGCTTCGACAGGAGCGTCGGCGACATCAGTGGCACGCCGCGCCGGAGGTCGTTGAAGCGCGTGGAGCCGCATAGAAGCTCGCGCAGCACCAGCGCGGTCCATCGCGAGCAGATGATTTCCGCGGCCATGGCGACCGGACAGAATTGGCCGTAGCTGCCCAGATCCTGGCGTTGAGACATGTCGTCCTCCCCTGGCCGATACCACCAAGGCACAGAGAAACCGGGGTCAAATGGATGGTACAGATACTGTAGCGAGTTGTGATCCCGGCGTCATCACGAACCGGCTAAAATGGCCTGCGACCGATAGCCCGCTGCTATCGCTACACTTTCAGGACTGGAGACGAAACGCGCGACGGGGCAAATGATCGCCCCAAGGCAGCTGCCGTGACGGTCGTCAGGGCAGCCTTTGCCCGCATGCTCGTCAGTTCCAGCAAGAAGGAAAGATCGCCATGAGCGCCACACCAGCATTGAAGGTCACCGGTTCTGCGCCGCGCCGCGCGGTCGAGATCGCCCGCGAGCTGGGCCCCATATTCGCCGAGCGCGCCGACAAGGCCACCGACGAGGACGAATATGTCGCGGACGACTTTGCGCAGCTGAAGACGGCGGGCCTGGTCGAGGCCGGCGTGCCGGCGGAGCTGGGCGGCGGCGGCGCCGACGTCGACGAGCTCGCCGCCATGCTGCGGACGCTCGCCTATCACAACGGTTCGACCGGACTGGCGTTCTCGATGCATACCCATCAGGTCGCCATCCCGGCCTGGCGTTGGAGGCATCAGAAGGCGGCCACTGCCGCCGTCGAGCCGCTTTTGAAGCGGATCGCCAAGGAGCGCATTCTGCTGCTGTCGAGCGGCGGGTCGGATTGGATTGCCGGCTCCGGCAAGGCGGAGAAAGTGGAGGGCGGCTACCGCATCACGGCGCGCAAGGTCTTCTCCTCGGGCGCGCCGACCGCCGACCTCCTGATGACCGGGGCGGTGCTCGAAGCCGACGGCGAGCCGCCGATGGTGCTGCATTTCGGCATCCCGATGAACTCGCCGCACGTGAAGGTGCTCGACACCTGGCGCACGCTCGGCATGCGCGGCACCGGTTCGCACGACGTGATGATCGACGGCCACGTGGTGCCCGAGGCCGGCGTGTCGGTGCGGCGCAAGGCCGGCGAATGGCATCCGATCTTTCAGATCATCGCCACCATCGCCTTCCCGCTGATCTACGCCGTCTATCTCGGGGTGGCCGAGAGCGCGCGCGATATCGCGATCGGCCTCGCCAAGCGCAAGACGCCCGGTCGCCACGCGATCGATCTCGCCGGCCGCATGGAGACCGAGCTGACCGCGGCGCGACTGGCGCATGAAGCGATGCTGGCGGTCGTTCGCCGCAACGCGCCGTCGGCCGACACCGTCAACGACGTGATGATCGGGAAGGCGCTGGTTGCGCGCCACGCCATCGCGGCGGTCGAATATGCCATGGAGCTCGCGGGCGGCGCCGGCTTCTACCGCGCGGCGGGTCTGGAGCGGAGGTTCCGCGACATCCAGGCGGCCCGTTATCATCCGTTGCAGTCGGGCCCGCAGGCCGAATACGCCGGCGCCATGGCGCTGGGACTGCCGGTCGATCGGATTTACTGAACTTTGTCGTCGGGACGAAGGCCGCGGCGTCAGCCGCGCCCTTCGTTCGTTTCAACCCGGAGCGACGGAATTTGATGGCATCAGCTGTTTGGCAACGAGCGTGACATGAGCAAATTCAAGCCGGACGGCTGGCCTACGGTGACACCGAGGATTTTCACCGGCGATGTCGCGGGACTCGTGGGCTTCTTGAAGACGGTATTTGGTGCCGATGGCGAGCTGCGATCCGAAGCACCGACCGAGATGAGGATCGGCGATTCGGTCGTCATGATCAGCGACGGCGGCGGCGTGCGCGAGGCCATGCCGGCGTTCCTCTATGTCTACGTCGAGAATGCCGACGAGACCTACCGGCGAGCGATGGCCGCCGGCGCCCGCCCGATCGAGAGCCCCGCGGACCAGCCGTATGGCGATCGACGCGCGATGGTCGGGGATGCCTGGGGAAATATCTGGCAGATCGCGACGCGCCGCAGTCAGCGATAGCCGGTAGTGTCGGCGGGCTTGCCGGCGTCCTGCACTTCGACGACGTATCGCCAGGCGTCGGGCCGGCTGCCGTCGATATCGGTGAAGCCGTAGATCTTCGCGAGCTGGCCGCTGGACAGCGACTGCCCGGTCCAGCGCGACACGTCGGGGTCCTGCGCCAGCGCCGCGACCGCCCGGCCGACGAAGGCCGGGCTCTCGGAGATGGCGAAGTGGGGCTGGCGCTTGGTCGCGTCACGCCAGTTCTGCTCGGTGACGCCATAGGCATCGAGCATGGCCTCGGAGCGCAGCCAGCCTGGCGTGAGCGACACGGCGGTTCCGTCGTAGGGCAGCAACTCGTGTGCCAAGGCGAACGCCATGCGGTTTACCGCGGATTTGGCGAGGTCGTAGAAGAACGAGACCCGGTAGTTGGCTGAATTGTACTCGTCGGTTCCGTCGGTGACTTCGACCACCAGACCGCCCGGGCTCTCGATGAGCAGCGGGATCGCGAAATGGCTGGTGATGGCGTGGGTGTCCACGCCCAGGCGCAGCGTGCGCAGCCCGTAGTCCAGGGAGGATTCCCATACCGACTTGTTCCACTCCATCCGGGTGGCGCCCCAGATATCGTTCACCAGGATATTGAGCTTGCCTTGCTCGGATCTGATGCGGTCGACCAGCGCGCTCACCTCGCCCGGCACGAGATGGTCCACCTTGATCGCGATCCCGCGGCCTCCGGCCGCGTCCACCAGCGCCGCGGTCTCTTCGATCGTCTCCGGCCGGTTCATGTCCGACCGCTCGGAGCGGGTCGTACGTCCGGTGACGTAGACCGTGGCGCCGGCGGCGCCGAGCTGCACGGCGATGCCGCGCCCCGCTCCACGGGTCGCTCCCGCGACCAATGCAACCTTGCCCCTCAGCGATGTCGCCATGCGAAGGATGCCCGCGGGACGCTATTGCGGCTTGATATTGGCCTTCTCGACGATCTGGCCCCAAGTCGCAAGCTCGTTGCCGACCGCGCGCTGAAACTCTGCGCCCGGCATGCTGGTGAGCTCGAAGCCGAGCTGGCCGAGCTTCTGCTTGATGTCGGGCATGGCCGCGACCGTCAGGATCGCCTCGCCGAGCTTGTCGGCGATCGGCTTCGGAGTCTGCGCCGGCACGAAGAAGCCGTTCCACACCGTCACCGCCACGTTGGGGTAGCCGGCCTCGGTCGTGGTCGGCACCTCCGGCAGCGCGGCCGCGCGCGTGGGCGTGGTCACCGCGATGCCCTTCACCTTGCCGGAGGTGACCAGCGACACCGCCGGCGGCAGCGTGACCACCGCCACCTCGACCTGGTTCGACAGCACCCCGGTCAGCGCCTGCGCTGCGCCCGGGAACGGGATGTGCTCCATGCGGACATTGGCGGTGGCGGTGAACAGATGCTCGATCACGAGATGCGGCACCGAGCCCATTCCGGGTGAGCCATAATTGAGCTTGCGCGTGCGCGAAAGCGCCACCAGGTCGGCGAGCGAGGTGACGGGAATATCCGGGTGGGTGACGATGATCACGGCCTGCGGCGCGGTGCTGGCGATCGCCTGCAGGTCGCGCTCGATGTCGAGGCCAGTGCGCGGGTTCATCACCTGCGCGACCAGCATCGAGTTGGATGCGACCAGCACGGTGTGGCCGTCGGGACTGGCGCCCGCGACCTGCTTGCCGGCGATGCTGCCCGAGGCGCCGCCGCGGTTCTCGACCACCACCGGCTGGCCGAGCATGGGGCTCATCTTGTCGGCGAACAGTCGCGCCACCGCGTCAACACCGCCGCCGGGCGGAAAGCTCACGACGAGGCGTATCGGGCGGGAGGGGAAATGGTCCGGCGCCTTTTCCTGCGCGAGCGCGGGCAAGGCGGTGCCGAGCGTGGCGCCGGCCAGCATAGCCAAAACCAATATCCGTCGATGCATGGTCGTCCCCGGCTGACACGTCGCATTATGCCATTCACAGGCAGCGTTACAAATGATGGATCGGACGCCGTCCTTGCCGGGATGCGCAAAATGACGCATGCTGATTCGTGCAACACGTCATAGCGGTGGAGGGAAGTGATGCCAATCGTTGGATTCCTCAGTACCTTGACCGAAGATGATTTTGGCCATCTGCTCACGGCGTTCAAGAACGGTCTTTGCAACAACCTACATACCCCCAAGACATGCGTCGGCTCCGGCCACAACGTTCCGACAAGTCTGGGCGCGAACGATGTATTCATCCAGACGCGTTGGACCAAAGGGGTCTATGGCCCAACGCTGAAAAATGCGGCAGGAGACCTGGTAAGGTCGCGACCGGCAGTGATCGCGGCGACCGGGGGGGTGGTGTCAGCCAAAGCCGCAGAGTCCAAGACACGCACTATTCCGATCGTCTTCCTCTCCGGACGCACCAAGAACCAGGAGCACGATGACCATCCCGCAAATACCGCAGGCATCTGGCTGGGGAATACCAAGTACGCCGTCGAGAAGCTCGGCCGTCACGAGATCCTTAAGGAGCTCTTCGAATTCACAAGATTGGAAATCTTCAATCTCATCCACAAGCAATCCATAGTGTTTGACGACGAGAAGGATTGGACGAACGCAATCGTCGTCACGAATGGTATCGAAAAAGGCTTTGATAAAGCCTTTGATGAAATTCTGAAGTGTCGCGCGCGTGCGCTGACGATCAGCGCGGATTCATTCTTCACCACACGCAATAAGGTCATCGTCAAGTTTGCCAATGAACGATTCAATAAGCCGGTATGCTATCCCTTCCGCGAGTATGTCGAGCATGGCGGCCTCATGAGTTACGGCCCCAACCTCGCCGACGCATATCGGTCGCTCGGTCTTGAAGCCGCACAAATCATAAATGAGGGCCTGACCGGGAAAACGATCGGCCGGCTGAAAAAGCCGGCAAAAGTGGAATTGAGACTGGTGGCCAACCGGGCGACTGCAAACGCCCAACTCGGCAGTGCGGAGGCGCAGAAACTGCTCGGGGCCGCCCATGATGTGATTTGAATGCACGAGGATCGACATGAGACGAGGGGCGCGGCTTGTGCTGCGCCTCTCGCTTTTGTGCGGCCGCTTACCTCGTGAGCTGGCACGTGTGGGGAGCGCTGCAAACAGCCTGGCGCGGTGTTGGTACGCTGTCCGACAGACAAGGGGCCGAATGAAAGCGTAGGCTCTCCCGAGCCGGCCGGGGGATCGCGCGGTGTTGACCAAAAAGCAATATCTCGAATATGCGCGCGACTGCGAGCGGCTGGCCGAGACGATCAGCGATCCGGAGCTGCGAGCCAAGCTGCTTGAAATGGCAGAGGCGTGGCGGGCGCTCGCCACCGATGAAGCGAAGGCGCCCTAGCGGTCGGCGCGCGCGAACGACCGGTCAGAGCTTGATGTCCATCAGGTCCTTCGCCAGCACGAGGTCGCCTTTCCAGGTCTCGCGCACGCCGTCAGGCTAGCATTTTTCGCGCAAAAGGCCGACGAATCTGCGTAAGGTCCCCGATCCGAACACGACCTGTGACGGTTCACCCATGCGTACGACTGCGGCCCGGAAATTTCCGTCGTTGTCCACCAAGCACCTGACGCTGCGCGCGCCGACCCTCGCCGATGCTGCCGCCTTCCGGGCGGTGCTGTCGATCCCGGCCGTCACCCGCTTTTCCAATTGGCCGGACGCGCCCACCAAAGCGCAGGGCGAGCGCTACCTGCGCTGGATGAGCAAGCTCTACGCCTCCGGCAAAGGGTGCGCCTGGATCATCGAGCATCGCTCCTCGAAGACCGTCGTCGGCGCGCTCCGATTCAACAGGTTCGAGAGGAAATGGAACGGCGGCGAGATCGGGTATGAGTTGCACCCGGACTTCTGGGGGAAGGGCCTGATGACCGAGGCGGTCCACGTCGCGGTCGCTTGCGGCCATCGGACGTTCGGGCTCAACCGGATCGAAGCCTGGACGCTGCCCGGCAATCCAGCATCGGACCGCGTGCTGGAAAAATCGGGCTTCCGATATGAAGGCACGCTGCGCCAGAAGGCGTGGTTCAAGGGCGCCTACCACGACTTTCGCATGTTCGGGCGGCTCGCAGGCGATCCAACGAGCTGAGGGCACGGTCGCGGCGGCGCGGTGCGGCGCTATCGCTTCAGCTGGAAGCCGGGCTTTCCCGTGAAATAGGCGATGGCCTCGTCGTAATCGCGCACCAGCAGCGAGATGTACCCGATGCTTTGCCGCATGCAGCGGCAGTGTACGTGACGGGCCAGGCCCTGCAACGCGTCGGGAACCAGCGAGGTCCGACGATCGCGAGTCCTTGACCGGACGCGACGGCAGTCTTGTCATCATAGTGTCAAATTACGGTGGGGCAGGAAGACAACGACTGCGATATGCGTTCATGCGGTTTCGTCGGGGCAGGACCGCAGCAGCGCCGCGCGTGCCGGTTTGCGCCGGAACGGCTCCGCGCAAACTTAGTTGGCCGAGCAGGGGGGATGATCCATCAGGATGGAGACGCAATATGAAAACCTTCGTGACCGCGCTTGCTCTCGGCGCTCTCATCGCCGGGCCGACTTTCGTGCAGCCGGCGGACGCACAGCGGTCCAATAATGGCCTCAACGCGCGCGAGCGCGCGATCCAGGACTGCATGGCGCTGAACAAGAAGGAAAATCACGATCCGTATAGTGCGACCGGCGGTGTGCAGCATCACTACCGGGCCTGCATGATGGAACGCGGCGAGTTCGAATAGTGCGTTCGACGTCGGTGCGGCCGGCGTCACCTTTGGAGCTAAATTCGGAAAAAATCGCTGCGAGCGTGACTGTCACCTTGTTGTGACAAAGGAGAAGGGCGCGGCCTGTACCGCGCCCTTCCTTGCAATTCACAGGCGTCGCGGCCGATGGGAGTGTCGCATTTTCGGCCACAAGGAATGGTAAGAACCATATCAAGGGCGCGACTGTTCCATGGGGACATCTGATGAGAACCGTCGTGATCGCGCTGGCGGCGATTGTCGCTTTGACTGCGCCGGCTTTTTCCCAGGGCAGGGGAAAAGGTAGACATGCCCCGGCCGGATCCGACCAGCAGGCCGCGGAGCAGAAGAAAAAGGCCGACAAGGCCTATGAGGACTACAAGGCTGCCATCGACAAGCTGCCGGACAAGAAATTCGACCCCTGGGGAAATATGCGCTGACTGGGTATGGCGCTTGCGCGCGGCTATGTGGTGCGTTCGAGCGCCGCGCGGTCCCAGTGGGCCTGGTCGGCGGCGGCCTCGTAGGTCTCCTGCAGGAAGCCCAGCAGCAGCGTGTCCGGATCGCCCGACCGGCGAACCACATCGTAGGGCAGGATGAACTGTCCTAGACCGCCGTCGTAGAATGCGCCGGCCGTGCGCAATGCTGTCTTGCCGTAGTCCGCAGGCTCGGGATACGCATAGACGTAATACGCGGCCTGTCCGTAGCCGCCGTTGCCGGGCCAGAAGCCGCAGCTGCTGACCTCGTGCGAGTAGGCCTCGGCCATGACCCAGCTCGCGACGTTCGGAGTGCTGCCGGAGGGCGGCAGTGCGCGCCGCCCCGAGAAGCGGGACACCGCCAGGTCGAAGCTGCCCCAGAAGAAATGCACCGGGCTGGCCTTGCCGAGGAAGCGGGCGCGAAAGGCCTGCATCACCCGGTCGCTCTGCACCAATGCGTGCCAGAAGCGCTGCGCATAGATCGGATCGTACTGGGCATGCAGGCGATCCTGATCGAAGGGCACCGCATTCTCGATCTCGCTCGGCATGGTCCAGATCTGGACTGCGATGTCGAGCCGCCGCAACCGGCCCATGAACTCGTTGTAGAACTCCATCACCGACATCGGCGTGAGCTCGATCGCCTCACTACGCCCGTCGCTCGTCTGGATGAGCAGGCGGTGCTGGACGAAGTCGAAAGCGACATCGAATGTGCGCGCGCCACAGGGAATGGGCGACGTGACCAGGCCGCGAGCGGTCACGTAGAGGGTGACGTTCCACCAGTGATTGACCAGGGGCGTCAGCGTCATGCGGACTTTGCCGACGATCTGGGTCCAGCGGTGGAGCGTCTCGCAAGTGTCGCTCCAGCTCGACAGCGGTAGCTCCGGCCAGGGAGAAAAGTTGTCGTTCATGCCGATCATCCGACTGTTGCCGGCCTCGGCGGCGCTTCGTGCCGGCGGTTTCTCAAGACAGGCTACACCACTTGACTGCTGTCCGCGAAATAGAATGCTGCGGCCACGAGTCGATGCTAGCCTTGGGCTGCAAACGAAATCGGAGCCGGGAGAAAACATGGCACGCATAGCAATCTTGGATCGGGCCGACATGAACGCCGAGCAGGCGCGGGTCTACGATGCAGCCAAGGCATCCAGCGGTATCGTGGGCGGCCCGTACTATGCCTATATCCGGCTGCCGAAATTGTTCGAGGCGTGCCAGACCCTGAGGGGCTGTCTGTCGTCCGGGCCGTTGTCCCGCCGCGAGCAGCAGATCGTAAACCTCGTCGTCGCGCGGCACTGGAATGCGCGATATCCGTGGTTCGCGCAGGTGCGCGGCTCGCTCGCCGTCGGGATCGAGCAGGCCGTCATCGATGCGATCAACGCCTGCAACATCCCGAGCCTGACCGACGCGCGTGAGCGGACCTGCTTCGAAGTGGCGCGCGAAATCCTCGCAAACAAGGGGCTCAGCGACGAAAGCTATGCGGCCGCGGAAAAGACGCTGGGGTTGGAAAGTCTGGTGGCGCTGGTCGCAACGACGGGCAGCTTCTCGATGACCTGTCTGACCGCCGCCACCTTCCGGATCGATCCGCCGTCAGCCAACCCGACGCCGCTGGCGGAATAACGCGAGTCGTTTCGACAAAGTCGAAGGGCGCGACTTGCGCCGCGCCCTTCGCTTGTTTGACGCCTTGTTGTTCGTTCGAACGGATCAGAAGGTTTCCGTTAGAAGTCCATTCCGCCAATCGAAGTCGGGCTTGCCCGACTTCGATCATTTCAGAAGTCGGGCGGTTGGACTTAGAAGTCCATTCCGCCCATGCCGCCACCACCCGGCATAGCCGGGGGCGGAGCCGACTTCTTCGGCGCCTCGGCGACCATGGCTTCCGTGGTCACCAGGAGGCCCGCGACCGAGGCCGCGTCCTGCAGAGCCGCACGGACCACCTTGGCGGGGTCGATGATGCCCTTGTCGACCATGTCGACATAGTCCTCGCTCTGGGCATCGAAGCCGAAAGTCTCGGACTTGTTCTCCATGATCTTGCCGACCACGATCGAGCCCTCGACGCCGGAGTTCTCGGCGATCTGCCGCACCGGCGATTCCAGCGCCTTGAGCACGATGTTGATGCCGGCCTGGACGTCGGAGTTCTCGTCGGTGATCCTGCCGACCGCCTTCTTGGCGCGCAGCAGCGCGACGCCGCCGCCCGGCACGATGCCCTCTTCGACGGCAGCGCGGGTGGCGTTGAGCGCGTCCTCGACCCGGTCCTTCTTCTCCTTGACCTCGATCTCGGTGGCGCCGCCGACGCGGATCACCGCGACGCCGCCCGCGAGCTTGGCGAGCCGCTCCTGCAGCTTCTCACGGTCGTAGTCCGAGGTGGTCTCCTCGATCTGCGCCTTGATCTGCCCGACGCGCGCCTCGATGTCCTTCTTCTTGCCGGCGCCGTCGACGACGGTGGTCTTCTCCTTCTCGATGATGACCTTCTTGGCGCGCCCGAGCATCGCGGTGGTCACGTTCTCGAGCTTGATGCCAAGGTCTTCCGAGATCAGCTGGCCGCCGGTGAGGATCGCGATGTCCTCGAGCATGGCCTTGCGGCGGTCGCCGAAGCCGGGCGCCTTGACGGCGGCGACCTTGAGCCCGCCGCGCAGCTTGTTGACCACGAGCGTGGCGAGCGCCTCGCCCTCGATGTCCTCGGCAATGATCAGGAGCGGCTTGCCGGCCTGCACCACCGCTTCGAGCACGGGCAGCATCGCCTGCAGGCCCGAGAGCTTCTTCTCGTGCAGCAGGATGAAGGCGTCCTCGAGTTCGGCCACCATCTTCTCGGCGTTGGTGATGAAGTAGGGCGAGAGATAGCCGCGGTCGAACTGCATGCCCTCGACGATCTCAACCTCGGTGTCGAGCGCCTTGGCCTCTTCCACAGTGATCACGCCCTCATTGCCGACCTTCTGCATCGCCTCGGCGATCATCTTGCCGATCTTGCTGTCGCCGTTCGACGAGATGGTGCCGACCTGGGCGACCTCGGCGGACGAGCCGACCTTCTTGGCGCGCTTCTCGATGTCCTTCACCACGGCGGTGACCGCGATGTCGATGCCGCGCTTGAGGTCCATCGGGTTCATGCCGGCGGCGACAGACTTGGCGCCTTCCTTGACGATCGCCTGCGCCAGCACGGTGGCGGTGGTGGTGCCGTCACCGGCGAGGTCGTTGGTCTTCTGGGCCACCTCGCGCACCATTTGCGCGCCCATGTTCTCGAACTTGTCCTCGAGCTCGATCTCCTTCGCCACCGTCACGCCGTCCTTGGTGATGCGGGGAGCGCCGAAGCTCTTGTCGAGCACGACGTTGCGGCCCTTGGGGCCGAGCGTCACCTTCACGGCGTTGGCGAGGATGTCGACGCCGCGCAGCATCTTTTCGCGGGCGTCGCCGGCAAACCGTACGTCTTTCGCAGCCATTTCAAGTTACTCCAAGTGATGTCGAAGATGACCTCATCCTGAGGAGCGAGGCCGAAGGCCAGGCGTCTCGAAGGATGCGGCCGGGGATTTGCTTCAGGGGGTGGGCGTCAGGCGATCACGCCCATGATGTCGGACTCCTTCATGATCAGGAGATCCTCGCCATCGAGCACGACCTCGGTGCCCGACCACTTGCCGAACAGCACCTTGTCGCCCGCCTTCACGTCCGGCGGAATGATCTTGCCGGCTTCGTCACGGCCACCGGGGCCGACGGCGATCACCTGGCCCTGCGACGGCTTTTCCTTCGCGGTGTCGGGGATGATGATGCCGCCCTTGGACTTCTCCTCGGCATCGATACGCTTCACGACCACCCGGTCGTGCAGGGGACGGAACTTGGTCTTGGCCATATCGGATTTTCCTCACAGGCACTGTGTACTCAGGCTAAGTCCTTGACAGATAATGATGATCCGTGCGGCGCTTAGCGCGTTCTGTGCTGCTAGCACTCCATATTAACGAGTGCCAAGAAGCTGGCGCGGAGATAGGGGCTGGCGGTTGGCCTGTCAAGTTCCGGGTGTCGGGCGACGCTGCTACCCGCAGCCTCAACCCACCGACCTTTCTTTGTCCCGACCTCGATCGAGTGTCGACGCGCCCGCTTGTCAGTCCGGTAACCCAGTCGATTGCGGCATCGTACCAATGGCAGCGGATCGTCCGGATTACCTGCGCAGGACCGCAGCCGAATGTCTCCCTCCGGCGCAGACGACAACGGATTCGCAGCGTGCACCAACGTTGATCCTGACGGCTGGGAGGCCCTCCGATACTGCAAGCCGGGCGGCGGTCGATTTCGATTCCGTGGTGCAAGGCGTCAGCGATGATCAAATGACTCGCGCACACGAATCCTGCCCTGTGATGCAGCAGCAACAGCAAGTCCAGCCGCCGAAAAAGAACGAGAAGGATTAGTCGGACTTGGATTGGCAAACGATGCTCGCAGTCTCGTCAACGCTCTTCCAAAAATACCCGGAGGGCAGCATGCGAGGGAACAAGAGTGGGCCTCGAGAATTCATTCTTGTATGGACAAGAGCGAACGACGGACGGCACGTTGGTTTGGAGTCAGTCTTGGCGGTCTCTTGGTTGTGCTCCTGACTCTGAATGCCATCACTTCCTAGAATTTCGTAGATGAAAGACGCTACGCGTGAGAAGGCCCCGGGACATCCGGGGCCTTCTGCACGACGTGGACTACTTGCAGACCACAGCCAGCTCTTTCTCCGCATCGCCGCGGACCTTGTAGGCCTTGTCCCCGACCACGACGATCTTCGTGTCGGTCGGCCTGGTCTCGACCACCCGGCACGGACCGGTCGGTCCTTCCCGCACGATGAAGAAGTCGGCGAGCGCCGGAGTTGCCGAGGCGGCGATGGCAAGCGTGGCCACCAGAAGTTTTGTTCTCATTGGGCGTGTTCCTCTCTGGACTTATTCAACAGCAGAAAAACGGATTGAATGGGATTTTGTTCCGAGACGACGCTCTCAAGACTGCAAGTTCCCTTGTTCTCGCTTGCGCTCGATGTCCTCCGGCTCCTCCTGATCGAGGTTGCTGAGCTCGGTTCTCGCTTGCGCGTTCGCGCTCAGCAATTCGTCGAGCTTGGCGTGAATGGCCTGCGTGTCGCGGTGCTCGGCGCGCTGGATGAGCAGCGTCATGAACCAGGTCGAAAGCGTGGCGACGGCGTGCCAGTCGAAGGTCGCGGGCTGGAACAGGAGCCACAGGGCGGCGTAGCTGCAGACAATGCTGAAGGCGAGGGGATGTGCGGTCAATACGCCCAGCGTGGTAAGCGAGTGGCGCAGCATCTGAGTGAGATTTTCCATTTTGATGACCTGGGTTGACTCTATGGCTTGGCGAGATCCGTGCCGCGGGTGCAAGGGCGGAGCGGACAGGACGGCAGTCGTCGGGTGCTAGGCAGCCGGCGTCGTCGCGAGCGGCCTTGACCTGCGCCGGAGCGGCGTCTCCATGCGGCAAACCAGGCCCTCGGTCTCGTAGAGGATCGTGGCTGTTCCGCCGCTTTCGTCCGAGAGGCTGCGTTCGATCAACCGCGTGCCGAAGCCTTGCCGGGTGGGTGATTGCACGAGCGGCCCGCCCCGCTCGATCCAGCACAGCTTCAAATGCGGGTCGTCGAGCGGATCGGTCACCTCCCAGGAGATCGTCACGGATCCGCCCTCGGCGGAGAGGGCCCCGTATTTTGCCGCGTTGGTGACCAGCTCGTGCAGCGCCAGCGAAAGCGAGACGGACAAGGCGGGGCTCAGCCACACGGGTGGACCGCTGATGACAAATCGCTTGCCGCCGGCGTGCGGGCCGGTGACGCCGGCGACGATCTGATGCAGTTCCGCGCCTTCCCAGTTTTCGCGGGTGAGCACGTCATGCGCTTTGGCGAGCGCGACCAGCCGGTCGGTGAGGGCCTTGCGTGCGTCCTCGATCGACCCCGCGCCACGCAGCGTGTGCAGCGCGATGGACTGCACGGTTGCAAGCATGTTCTTGACGCGATGGTTCAGCTCGTTGATCAGGGTACGAAGCTGCTCCGAGGTCCGCTGGCGTTCGTGCGCTCGCTCCTCGATCGCGCTGGCGGCCGAGGCGAGCGCGTCGCCAACCAGGGTGAACTCGGCGATGCGCGAAGGCATGGGATGTACCGGGCGGCCCTCCCCCAGCGACGCAGCGCGTTGCGCGAGGCCGGCCGTCGCGGCCGTGAAGCCTTTGCCGAACAGATAAGCGAGCAGGGCCGAGAGGGTGAGCGCGGCAGTGCCCAGCGCCGCGAGGATGGTCAGGGATTGCCGCAGCGGCGTTTCGACGGTCTCCTGGCGGATGTTGGCCGCAAACAGCCAGCCGGAAAAATCGGACCAATAGTAGCCCGCCAAGATCTCGACGCCGTCGTAATTGGGCGAGGTGAAGGTCCCCGAGCGGTTGACGGTCTTCGCCAGATATTCCGGGAGCCCGGGTTTGCCGGCGACCTCCTCGTGTCGCACCGACCGCGTCACGTAGGTGCCGTTGCGATCCCCGACACCGACGATCCAGCCCGTTGGAACCGCGGGCACGAGCGCCTCGTGGACGCGCGATACCGGAACGGTGATCGCGAGCACATAAGTGGGCTCGTCATCGCGGGCGATCGGGATCGCGACCGCAATGCGAAGCTCGCCCGTGAGCGGGCTTGGGTACACCTCGGAAAAGACCGGCCGGCCCGCGGCGAACGTCGTCCGGTCCGCCGGGGAGAGCGGAACGGCCGGCGGAAGCGGGGTCCCGAAGTCGCGTCGCGTGTTGAGGATCTGGCCGGTGCCGAGGTCGCGCAGCACGACGATCTCGTCCTTTCCTGCAACGAGCCGGTTTGCCTCCATATGGAATTGGCGAAGGTCGTTGGTCGCGAGCGCGGATGAGGTTGCAAGCCCCTTGAGCAGGGAAACGAAACCCTCCAGCTCGCCGTCGACGACGAGCGCGACATGGTGGGCGATCTGCGCCGCGTCCGACTCGAAGCGCGCGCGCTCGGTCGCGGCGTAGCGGGTCAGCAGGAAGGCCGCAAAGGCGAGCACGGGGATAACGGCCGCGGCGACGAGGCCAAAGAGATAGCTCTGCGTCGAGAATTGATGACGTGTTGGGCGGGGCGCGGGCACTTCAGTGGAAAGTGCGCTGCGGCGAAGCGAGCAACGCGACATGCAGGCGGCCGATTGCCTCGACCTCACGCGCCACGTCATCGACGCTCATCGTGTCTTGTTCGGTGCCGAGCGCGGTCCACAAATTCTGCAAATGACCAAGCATCGCCTGGTGCTCAGGTTCGACCGTTGCTGCCGCCGCGCGGGCGCACTCTGCCGCTTTCTCCCAAGGATCGACTTCAGACATAGGGGACCTCCCGTCTGCGCCGACTCAACCGGGCCAGGGAAACTTTGGTTCCAATGGAAAAGGCGCGTCGGCCGTGTGCGCAACCGCATCAGCTTCGCTGCGCGCGCCGTCCCCAGTCCCACAACAGGTGCGGTGACACACGCCCGTCGCGCTGCTCGCCCCCCGCCCAGCCGGCGAACCAGGCCGCAACTGCGCCGGCCAGTGCCGCTGCGCCGGCCATGAACGCGAGGACAACGGAATTGCGCCGGGCACGCGCGATGCTGTCCTTGACGCGTGCGATCACGTCATCGACTCGCCGTTCGGCGTCCGCAGCGGCGAGCCCGGTCTGCGCTGAAGTCAGTCGGATCAGGTAGGTGCGATCCTCCTGCTGAATGCCGCTGTGACCGGAGGCGGTGAGCAGGATGCGTCCAGCTTCGGCACGGGCGTAATTCAGATCGCCTTGGCCCCGCCGTTCGCCGCGGAACAGCCGGTCGAGGTCATAGGCGATGATGTTTTCTCCGGCCACGGACGCCGATGGTCCCGCCGCGGCGCCGGAAGGCGCGGCCAGCCGCGGCAATGACTGCAGCGCGGCGAAGGCGAGCACGCCGGTCAGCAGCGTCGCCAGCGCCCAGGCCAGCAATCCGTGCATGCCGTCCTGGAATTCCACTTCCTCGACTGGACGAGTCGCGGCCGGCGCGCGCATGCGCGCGGCGATGTAGCCGCCGAAGCCATAGGACGCGATCGCCGCCAGCAGCAGGTAGAGGCCGCTGAGCAGCACCAGCGCCACGGACGAATCCCGCCACGTCGGCGCCGTCGAGCTCACGGCGAGCCCGATGGCGACGGCGAAGCTGTGGAGGATCAACGCCAGGGCTGCCGCCGCGACCGCCCCGGCCACGATCGGTGCCCATTGCAGATTCAACGTGGTTGCTTCGGCGAGCGGCGCGCCGCGCAGTTCGGTGGAAGTCATCGGATCATCCTTTCTCGGACTCGCGACGCGCGCTCAGCGCAATCCGAGCAGCGAAAGGATAACCATGATCACAACGATCAAGCCGACAAGATAGATCAGGCCGTTCATGAGACGCCTCCATGCCCAATCCAGCGCGCCGTGCCACGGCTGGAGGCGTTGGCAAAACGGATGGAGACAGGAAAGGTTCCTGGAGGCGCGGTCGCGCACGCGAGCTTTCGAGGTGCTGGTGCACCGCATCAGGCAGAGCGGGGCTGTCGAACTCCGGAAGAGACCATGCCCGGCCGGCAGCCGACTCTCGCTGTGTCGGACCGGAACCCAAACATCGCGCGTCGCGTTCCGATTCTCGGAGGGGAGGCATTTCGATCGTTGAATTGTCAGGAGGATTGCATGGCCAAGAGACGAAAGCGCAAGTATTCGCGCGGCACCGGCTCCGAAGTGCAGCGGGAAATGCATCGGTACAAGCGCGGCAAAGCCAAGAGCGGCAGAAGCGGGAAGGGCGGCAAGGTGAAAAGCCGCAAGCAGGCGATCGCTATTGCGCTTTCCAAGGCCCGCAAGAAAGGCAAGAAGGTGCCCAAGAGAAAGAAGTAATCAAAAGCTCACGGATTGGCGCTCGCCGTCATCGAGGTCAGCGTAGACGCGTCGCCACTGGGTTCAAGCGCCGCGACCTTCTCCCTGGGGCGGTCGACATTCGCGTCGATGACATGACCCTCGAACTGCGCGCTGTTGCCGATACGAATCCAGGAATCTCGCAGCTTGCGGAACTTGCTCTGCAAAACCTTGTCTTCGGTACTGCGCGCGTGGAGCTCGCAGGCCATCGCCTTTTCCCACGCAACCTGTCCGTTGTTCATGGCACCCCTCAGGGCAGATCCTCGCCTCCGGCGATCGAGCCGGCGAAGAAAGTCGTGCATTCATCGAACACCGCAACGCGCCTGCGCCCGATCGGTTCCAGCGGCCAAAGGCAGCAATGCCTCAGGGAGGGTGACTGGTCCGGATGTCTGGAAAATTCATCTGTAGTGCTTACTCATTCTCATTCATTCGTGCAGAATAGCCGCAGGGGGCGACGGCAGGCGGAGGTGCAGTCCATGGCCGAGCTGTCGCATGATGAAGTCGTCGCGATTCTTGGTAATCTGAGCGATGTGGTTGTGGCTGAGATCATCGCCACCGGGATCAACAAGAGCGAACTGGCGGCGGCGCGTGAGCGCGTTCTGACAGATCGAAGAGCCCACAATCCCGGTCCTCCGTTGGAGCCGGGACCATTCGCGCAAGTTGTCGATATTCTGGAGCGCATGCGTAGCCGGGGGATCCTGGGCGAGGCCGGTTCGACCCTCGAATAAGCTCGATGGCCCCTCCCTTGGCGCGACCGCAGGAGTGGTGCGCGCCAGATCGTCGATCAACGCCCGACCAGCTTCATGGCCCGCTCATAGTAGCTGAGGTCGATGTAGCGCTCGGGCGCCGCCGGGCTGCCGCCTTCGATCTCGGCGCGCAGCGCCAGCACGTTCTTGAAGCCTTCGAGGTCGAGCCTGGCGTCGGGCGTAAAGCCGAAGGCGGGGTCCATGAGCAGCGCGTAGGTGCGCTCGGCCTCCTTGCCGGAAATCTTCAGCTTCTCGGTCAGCAGCGCGATGTTCTCGGCGCGGTTGGCGGGATCGCGGACGAAGCGCAGCGCCTCGACATAGGCCGCGATATAGCGCTCGAGCGTGGCCGCGTGCTCGCGCGCCCAGGGCCGCATCACGAAGGCGCCGGCGGCCTGGTAGGGGCCGAGCATGTCGATGGTGCGCCCGAGGCTGCGCATGCCGAGCTGCTCGGCCTGCACCGTGAAGGGCAGGTTGAGGATGGCGGCGGCGTTGTCCTTGCTCTCGGCCATCGCCTTGAAGCGGAACACGCCGGCGCCGACCGGCTTGACCGTGTAGTCGGCGCCGTCCTTGAGCCCGTGCCGGGCCAGGATCTTCTTGGCCTGCAGCGCATAGGCGGTGTCGGGCGCATCGACCACGAGGACGCGGCCGCGCAGGTCGGCGAAGGTCTTGATCTCGGATTGCACGAAGAACTCGTTCATGCCGCTGTCGCCGCCGGTGGTGATCACCACGTCGTGCTTGCCGATCTCGATCATGGCGAGCGCGTTGTCCACGGCGGAATGCACGATCTCGAACTTGCCCGCGGCCAATCCGTCGCGCTGGCTGCGCGAGTTCTCGGTGAGGTGCAGCTCGATCTTGAACCCGCGCTTCTCGAAGATGCCCTTGGCGATGCCGGCATGCAGCGGCAGCGCCTTGGCGTTGGGGAAGGTGTTGACCCGCAGCTGGATCGGCTCCTGGGCGCAGGCGGGGCCGGCCGCGAGGCCGATCCCGATTACGAGCCCCAGGCAACACGAAACCCGCGGAAAACTGGGCATAAGGTCCCTCCCTTGCGCGCTCTCTGCGACGGCGCGTCGTGGCAAATGGTAGCACGTTAGCGCGGGCACTCTAGTCCGGTCTTCGCGGCGCCGCATATGGGGTCTACCGACCAGCGGTGCATCGAGACAACCTCAAGGCTGGCTGAGCCATCGCTGTGGTCGACGAGAAGGCTCCAATCATCGATTGCCGTGCGGAGAACCTGCAGCTGGCGCTTCAGCGCAGGGGCGCCTATGCCGTGTCGGGGTTCAGCAAGCCCGTCGACTTCGGGCGGTACTTCACCGACGGTCTCATCGATGGCGTTCGCATGCGGATGGAGAGCCTCGGCGAACTCGACGTGCCCACGGGGAACGTCGTCGCCTGCGATCCTTTCTACGTGATGGAAGACTTCACGTGTCCGTTCGAGAGACGCATCGCGCCGGGGCGCTATCCGGTCCTTGCCGCCTTGGCCGACCTCGACAGCTGGGGCCATCGGGTCGCCTTCGCGATGCTGCGGCTTTCCACGACAGCACCTGCAGGCTGGCAATTGGCGACGACCACGTTTCCGAACCAGGGACACGTCTTTCGCAGCCACTACGGTGTTGAGGCCGGGCTTGGGCTGTTTGCCGATCTGGCCGCCGCCGAGCTTTTCGCCCGGGTGCAGACGGAGCTCGCCGCCGCACAACCGCGGGGAAACTACTACGACGATGTGCTCGCAGACTGCTTCGAACGGCACCCCAACTGGTGCGATCACCGTCCGGACCCGACCTCGAGCCTGAACGCCATCATCTTCAGCACCGGGCTGGGCGATGGTGTCTATGCATCCTATTGGGGCTTGGCGTCCGGAGGCGAGCCGGTCTGCCTGGTGACCGATTTCCAGTTGTTCGACCGGGAGGGCGTGATCCTCCAGGCTGCGGGGCCGCGCCCGCAGCCTTGAGGGCTCACGTCTTCTCGTGTGGCGACTTGTTCTCGTGTGGCGGCCTGCGGCGCGGAAAGCGGGACAATCGTTCTGAGAATTCGTAACTGTGGGCTAGAAACAGCCAGCGGCGCTCCGCGTTCAGGTGCGAGGTCCTCATCTCGGGATCCCTCGTCTCGTCAGCCTTCCGGCGAGCCTGGAGAGCTTCCTGATAGCATTCCCGGATTTGCTCACTCAGTTTGAGCAGCATGACACGCGTTACGGGCGATAGCTGGGAGCGATAGATTATAGGCCGGACGAGGCTGTCACGAAAGTAAAATTCGCCAGCCGGATCATAACTAAATTGAATCGCTCAAATTGCGCGGTTATTTCGCGTCTGCTTGGTACCGTCCGAGCTTGCTGCTCAGCAGGGGATGCTCTCGGACCTTTCGTACTTGTCGCTTCGTGATCTGGTGGGCGCGATCGGCCAAGTCGAGCCAGGCTTCGGCCATTGCCAGGAGCCGGCTCTTGTCCTCGGTGCGTTTCGCGCGGTGGGCCAGGCTGATGGTCTCCGCTGCCGCGCGTCGGTACTGTTCTTCTTTGCTCATGGTCGCCACCACAGAGTCGCTCACCCGACACTGTGACAAACCAACAAACCGTCGGGGCGTTCCCGAATTTTGCATAAATTAGCCAAGTTCCGAATCGAGGGCGCGCGTGGAACTCGGCAAATTCCTGCGTGCGGCCGGCATGATTTGACGCCACGGAGGGTGATCCTCAGCGGAGGAACTCGCTTACCCGTCCTTCTTCGGCTGGACCTGCTGCGCGGCGGACTTTGCCGTGTCCTGAGCCCCAGGTTCAGTCCAGGTCGCGCTTCTTTCGTTTCGCGAATGGTGACGCCAAAATCATTCGCTCGCTTTCGAGCTCCCTCAGCTCCTGGCTCTCTGCCCGATAGGCCAGCTCAGTGTGCTGGGCCGCGAGCCGCATCATGGATGCGGCCGTCGTGGGGTCGCGGGTCAATCGGGCGAGATTGGCGAGGGTACGCGCCTGATCTCGATGATACTCACTCCACATGGCTTCCTCGGCACAGGCGTGAGTCGGCGATCCGACTCAATGAAGTCACGCCACGCTGTCGGGCCCTCACGACAACGGCGTCCTCCCGACAACAGCGTCAGATCAGCGATCTGGACGCTCTTGCGGCTGCTGCGTAGGCTGCCGCTCCGTGCTACGGGCCGACATCGTGTGCGGTGCCGGCTTGTCGTCCTCGACGCATTCCGCCCACTGCAAGTAGGCCTTCGCCACACCGCTCAAGAGGTGCGCTCGGCTTCGGTCAGTGGCGGAGTCGGCCAGACGCCTGAAAAGCGCGGCCTTCCCTCGTAGCTCGTCCGCTTCAGACATGATTGACGTTGCCCCGTGCGCCCCGGTCAATTCCGGATGCGCGCGGTTAATTCCGGTAGCGGACAATGAGTTCCGTACGGTACCCGACACATGGATCGAACAGACCCGAAAGCCGTTCGATGGGCGCGTCTACTTGCGGTTACGCTTCCTGATCCAGTCGTCGATCGCCGGCAGCGCGCGGGTCTTGAGGTCGGCGTCGAGCCTGATCGTTTCCGCCGCCCGCGCGGCGGCGCTGCGGCCGCCCGCCGTCGCGTTGACCGGGGCGAAGCCGACGATCTCGTCGGCGCGCGCCGCATCGCTGAAATGTCTCATGAAGCCGGAGGCGAAATAGTTGCGGAACGTCGTCCCTTGCCGTGCGGCCAGGGTGGAAAAATTCCGCTTCACGAAGCTCCAGGCGAGATCGGGCTGATCGCCGGTCGAGGCGACTGTATTGAGAAGGGTCTCCACCAGCGCGCTCGGCAGCTCGTCGGAGAGCATGAGCTCAAGCGTCTCGCGCGCAAGCGCGGGATCGCGCGCGGCGGCGGCGGCGGAATAGTAGCGCTCGCGCTCGGCGCTGTTCGTCGCCTTGCGCGCCAGCGACCGCAGCGTGTTGTAGGTCCGCCGGTCGGCGGACATGCCCGCGATGCTCGTCACCGCGTCGCGCAGCCCAGGCGGCAGCGACGCCGGATTTCGCAGGGAGGCAGCGAAGCGGCGCTTCGCGTCGGCGATCACCGCCTCGTCGTCGAGCTCGCCCAACGTGCGGATCAGCCGCGCCCGCAATATCCCGGCGCCGTCGGCATCGGGGCGGGCCTCGTCCCAGCCGAGCCGGTCGAGCATCGGCCGTAGTTTGGCGCGCGCATAGGCGCGAAACGCCGCGCGCTCCGGCCGATTGCGCTGCAGGCGATCGAGCCGTCGCAGGATGGTGTTCACCTGGTCCCACGCGGCGCGGCTGTCGCCGCTGCCGATCTCCTCCATCAATTCGAGGTAGGAGGTGGACGAGCCGCGGCCGGCTTCCGCCAGCGCCCAGCCGTCGGCCAGCAGATTGACCCGGTCGGCCGGCGACATCAGCGCGAACGACTTGGCAAGTGCCGCCCGCGCCGGCGCATCGTACTCGACCCGGTAATAGCCGAGGTCGCCGAGATTGATCTTCACCGGTTCGCCGCAGCGGCCGGCGGCGATCTCCTTCGGCTGGTCCTGCAGCAACACCGTCTCGGCCGGCTGCTGCGCTCGCGGCGCCCCGACGGCGACCGGCACCTGCCACATCTTCGCTTGCTCGGCGGGGCTCGCGGCAGGATCGCGAATGGTGAAGGGCTCCTGCTTGAGTACCATTCGCTGCTCGTCGCCGTTGCAGATCGTCTTGCCGACCACGAGCGGAACACCGGCCTGCTCGACGAAGGTGGCGGCGACAGCGCCGACCGGCTTGCCGGACGCGGCCTCGAGCGCGCGCCAGAGATCGGCCGTGGTCGTGTTGCTGTAGCCATGATCGGCGACGTATCTCCGCAAGCCGGCGCGAAAGACGTCCGCGCCGAGATAGCCTTCGAGCATGCGGACGACGGCGGCTCCCTTGTTGTAGGTGACGCCGTCGAACATCTCCGAAGCGGCGTCCTCGCCGGCCACGGGCTGGTGCAAGGGGTGCGCGGTGCCGCGCGCATCCATGCTCATGGCGTATTGCTTCTCGTCATTGTTGTTGAGCCACGGCTGCCACTGCGGATGGAAGTGCTCGGTGGCCTTGGATTCCATCCAGGTCGCGAAGCCCTCGTTGAGCCAGAGATTGTCCCACCACGCCATGGTGACGAGATTGCCGAACCATTGATGCGCGAGCTCGTGGGCGATCAGGCTGAAAATGCCGCGGCGCGCCGTACCGGCGCTCACCGCCGGATCGAACAGCAGCGCGCTCTCCCGGAAGGTGACCGCGCCCCAGTGCTCCATGGCGCTGACGTAGCCGTGCGGGATCGCGATCAGGTCGAGCTTGGGCAACGGATACTTCACGCCGAAATAGTCGTTGAAGTAGCGCAGCAGCTCGATCGCGCTTGCCAGCGCGAAGCGCCCCTGCTCGCGCTTGCCCGATGTGGCGATCACGCCGATCTCGACCCCGTCGACCTCGCCCGTGAGGCGTTCGAGCTCACCGGCGGTGAGCTGCAGCAGGTAGGTCGGCATTTTCGGCGTCGGCCGGAACGAGACCTTCTTCTTCGAGCCGGCATTGACCGGCTCTTCTTTCGCGACCGGCATGTTGCTGACCGCGAGGAAGGCGCGCGGCACCGTGACGGTGAGCGCGAATGTCGCCTTGAAGGCCGGCTCGTCGAAGCATGGGAACACGCGGCGGGCGTCCGCCGGCGCAAGATGGCTCGAGATCATGCGCCTCTTGCCCTTCTCGGTCTGGTAGTCGACCGCGTAGAGGCCGGGCCCGCTCTTGTTGATCTTGCCGGTGAAGGCGATGCGCAGCTGATGGCGGCCGGCAGCGAGCGGCTGCGCAAAGGTGAGGGTGGCGGTCTCGGCGTCGTCATCAAGTTCGACCGCTGCCCGCTGTGTGCCGTTATCAATGGTGACCGCGCCGAACGTCAGGTCGTCGGCGTTGAGCACGATCCGCGCCGTTGGCTCGCGCACCTCGATGTCGATCACCTCGGAGCCCGTGAACGCGAGGCCCTCCGGGTTGAGCACGAGCTCGATCGCGTAGTTGAGCGGCGCCACCGTCTTCGGCAGCTTGCCGGGCGCAGTGTCGAACGAGTATGCCGGCTCAGCCGCGGCGGTGCCGGCGGCGATGAGCGCGAGAACGACAGCCGCTGCGATGCGCGCGAATGTGCCGTAGAGGCGGTGGAGCGGGTGGGGGAGGGCGGTCATCCGGACGGATGTATCGGAACCGGAGTGCGATCTCAATGTGGATGGATCAGTCCTTCAATGCTGTCATGGCACGGCAGCCACATCTGATCTACGCTGCTTCACATATTTGCCAAAGTGGTCGCAGGAACTCCGCCGATGTCGCGAACTTATGCAATTAAAGGCGGCCGGTCGGGTCGAGAACGGCTGCGTATATTGAGCCATGTGCTGCAAGCTGGGACGTGTGATTTCCTGGATAAGGTCGGCCTTCGTCCAGGCATGGCATGCCTCGATGTCGGGTGTGGTGGCGGCGACGTTGCTCGTGAGTTGGCGAGGCGGGTAGGTGCCGCGGGCCGAGTTATGGGCCTCGACATGGATGCGGCTCAGTTGGAGATCGTCCGCGCCGAAGCAGCCGCCCAGAATATCCCGAACATCGATTATCGCGTCGCCAACATTGCCAACCCACCCCGCGACCTCGGGACGTTCGATCTCGTGTATAGCCGCTTCCTGCTGTGCCATTTGGCCGAGCCGAGCGAGGCGCTGTCGTGGATGGTAAGTTGCCTGAAGGTTGGCGGCGTTCTGGCTCTCGAAGATTGCGATTTCACTGGGCATTTCTGCTATCCCCCATTGCCGGCGTTTGACCGCTACGTCGCTCTATGCGGCGAGGTCATGCGTCGTCGAGGCGGTGATCCTGTGATAGGGCTGAAGCTGCCGCGGATGTTGATTGACGCGGGCCTCGTCATCGGTGGAGTCGCTGTGGCGCACCCCTCTGATGTCGACGGCGACGCCAAGCTTCTGAATGCCTTGACCATGGCAAACATTGCCGATGCTGCCGTGAGCGATGGCCTGGCGAGCCGCGATGAAGTCGATCAACTCGTGGCAGAACTCAGCCAGTGTGTGCATGACACACGGACATTCGCCAGTGTGACGCGGACGATCCAGGCGTGGGGCCGACGGGGATACCCGAGTTCTGCCAAATAGCGAAAATCAATCGATGCCCTCGTAGCTACCTTCTCCGCCTTCCTTGGGCGCGATCATCAGCCCCATGGCATGGAGTTCGAGCGTGCACTCTCGATGAGACTGGCGGCGACGCGAGCTGTCACCGATCGCCGGCCGGCGCGGCTACCATTCAGTGCCTTGTTACCGGGTCATCAGGGTTTTCCCTGAAATGTGACGAAGGTGAACACTGAGACCAAGCTGCGCTTCCGAGTTTCAATGGACAACGCGGAACGAGGCATCCCATACTGACGACGTCAATCGCAGTTGTGTTCAGTGGACTGGATGTCGAACGATCCTACTGATTGCCGCGAGAAGGCATTGCGTTGTGCCGAGCGAGCCGCTGCGGCCCGGTCGCCCGCGTTCAAGGCGCAACTCGGCTTGGCGGCCAGGAACCTGTTCATGCGTTCGGTCGAGCTTGAGCGCCTCATCGTGGCATCGGAGCGCACTGCCTCCTCGCCCGCGCTCCATGTCCGGGATCACCCGGAAGACAGGATTGAGAGCCTTCGGGTGCTGTTGAGCAATGCCGATCAGCAAGTTGCCGGGAGCGAACGGATAGTCTCGGATTGGAGCACGTTGGTTGACAGCATGCAGGCAGAAGGCCGCGACGTGACTCTGGCATGTGACCTGCTCGAGACCTTCAGGCGAAACCTGGAGGCTCACCGCGCCAACCGCGATCTGGTCCATCAGACCTTGCAACGCGTCAGCAGAACGTGTTGGTCGCGCTCGCCGGGCGCATAGCGCACGCGACAAGTGTTATCCGCGGACGCACGGCCGCCAGCGCGCGGGAACTCTGGCCATGACAAACAGAAACCCCGGGCGGAGCCCGGGGTTTCGGTGTCCTGCGCGTTCCCGATCAGTACCTGCCCGCGACCGGTTGCGGGCCCGCGCCAAACAAGACGTTGAGCCCGACCTTGAGCACGCTCTTCCATTCCTTCACGTCGGTCCCAATGAACAAGGGGCCTCCGGCGAAGCAGGCGACGGGCCCGCAAACGATGTTGTCGCCGCGAGTGCCAAAGTTGTAATAGTCGTATTCGATGAAGCCGGTCAGCCAATTGGTGAAGGCGTATTCAGCGCCGATGCCGACCGTCCAGCCGGTGCGCGTGTCGCTGAACGAGACAGCCACCGCCGGGAAGGTGAAGTCGAGTGTATCTCGCTCCCACGCGACGCCGCCTTTGACGTAGCCGAGGAAGCGATCCCAAGCATAGCCCCACCGGCCGGTCACGGAAGCAACCGATTTGACGTTGAAGTCCGCAGTAAAGGGAAAGCCGCCGATAAATCCGGTTCTGCTGGGACTGACGTTGGTCCAATCGTAGTCGGCCTGGATGCCGATCACCCACCCGCCGGCGAACTGATAGTTGCAGCCGGCTTGCACACCTGCGATTACGCCGCTGTCGTCCGCGGTGAAGGTCTGACCGAAGACCGGACCGGTGAGTTCCTTGTTGACCCAAACCCCGCCGACGTTGCCGCCGAAGTAGCAGCCGGTCCAGCTGAAGTAGACCGGTGGTGGAGGCGCCGGTCGCGCCTTGACCGCCAGGTCGGCGGCCGCAGCGGGCCCCGCGATCAGTGCAGCAAGACCAAGAGCCGCAAACGAGAGCTTCTTCTTCATGGTGCCACCCCTTTCTGCATGAACCTCTTGTCCAATATTCATAATGCAAGTGGGCCCCCGAGGCTGTTGCATGGCTGCCACAGCGGCCGAGATTCGCGTCAGAGATCGTTACTGGGGTATGGCCTAACCCTACCAAAGTGTGGTTAGTGATAAGATTCGTTCGATGGAGGATCGCGCGGCTCCGTCGCTGATCGCGCGATCGGGGCGCCTGCATCATCGCTTCGAATATGACCCGATCGATGTAATCGTGCTGCACAAGGTGAGCGGGGACGCGGCGCAGCTTTACTTTGTGATCGTCGTTTGTAATCAGCAGGCGAGCGAGTTGCGGCACACGCGCGGCCTCGCTGCCGAAGTTTGAAGGATCGGGCAGCGCCCAAGGGCGTTCAGCTGGCGATGACAAGAACGATGATCGTGCCCCAGGTCGTCAGCAGGATGTTGGCGACCGGATATGACGGCGTATAGCCCAGCACCGCGACGGGGCTCCCTGAACGTTCCTGCACGGCGGCCATCGCCGCCGTCACCGTCTGCGACCCGGTCAGCGCGCCGATGAGAAGGATCGGGCTCATGCGCAGTGCGAAATGGCCGAACAACAGCCCCACGACCTGCGGCAGCAGGGTCACCACCATGCCGCCGAACAAGAGCCCGAGGCCCGCCTCGCGCACAGCCGAGAGGAAAATCGGTCCCGCATAGATTCCGGTGAGCCCCACGAACGCCGTCAGCCCCAGCGACGTCATCAAGGATATGGCGCCGTCGGGAATCCGTCCAAACAGCGGATAATGAGTGCGGAGATGGCCGACCAGAAGTCCGGCCAGCAGGGTGCCCACGCTCGTGCTCAGCGAGATTTTGACGTTTCCGACGGAAAAGGTCACGAGAACGCCGGCGACGCCGCCGAGGAAAATCGCCAGTCCCAGCACGACGAAATCGATCGTCGTGCTGGGAGCGACGATGGTGCCGATCTTTGCAGCCGCGCTCTGCACGACCGCTTCCTGGCCTACGATGCGAAGCAAGTCGCCGCGCTGCAGCACGACCCCGGGCGCGATGGGGATCTCCTGACCGCCGCGGCTTACCGAGCGCAAGTAGATGCCGCGTGTCCAATCCTCCTTCGAGGCGTCTGCGAGATTCCTGCCGGCAAGCTTCGGGTTCATCAGGAGGACGTCAGCAGTGCTGACCGGGATATCGAGGAGCTCCTTGTCCTCGACCTCCTCGGCGCGTGGTTCGATCAGCTCGACGATGATCTGGCGTGGCCCGGAGAGCGCGATCACGTCGCCGGCTTCCAGCGTCGTGCCGGGCTCTGCTTCGAGGATGCGTTCTCCCCGGCGGAGCCGGTGGATGAACAGCCGCTGCTCGGGCACACGCGCCTCGGCGGCGGCGACGGTCGATCCGGCCAGTGCGGACGCTTCGGCCAATCGATAGGCGCGCAGCTCGAATTTCCGCCAGGCGGAGGCCAATCCTGGCTTGTCGCGCGTCATTCCCAACGACTGCTCGAGCTTCAGTGCCTCCGTCCTCAGGTCGATTTTCAGGAGTGCCGGGGCGATCGTCGTGCAGAAGACGATCACGCCGGCATAGCCGAAGATGTAGCAGACCGCATCCGCAACGGCGACGTGGGCAACAAACCGTGCGCGGTCCGCCTCGGGCAGCGCCAACCCGTTGATCGCGTCGGTCGCCGTTCCCATGGCGGAGCTCTGGGTGAGAGCACCCGACAGGAGCCCGGCCGCAAACCCCGGATCCAGCCGCAGCATCTTGGCAACGAGGATCGCGGCGGCAAGGCCGGTGAGGCACACGACCACGGCCAGCAGCATCGGCTTCAATCCATCCCGTTTCAGGGCTTGCATGAACTGCGGGCCGACCGAGTAGCCGATGCCGAACAGAAACAGCAGGAACAGGAAGGATTTGGTCATGCCCGAGACAGGGACATGAGCGAAGTGCCCGACAAACAGGCCGGCGAACAGAGCTCCCGTGACAGGGCCGAGGCTGAAACCCCAAATCTTGAAGCTTCCGATCCAGTAGCCCGCGGCGATCACCAGGAACAGCGCGAGCTCCGGGTAGCGGACCAGGAACTGCTCCAGCCAAACTATCATCGCGATCCGCCCCATCGTGGGGGCCGCCTTCGGCGCCGATAGCAGCCGCTACAGGCATCCCCCGTCTTCGCAGATTCCCTCAATTCTCGGCCGGTGGTCAATTGTCGGTCCCGGGCTGGCATGTAGATGTGGACAGCATTGGCACGTGAGTGCCATCAAGGATTGATGTCGTTGTTTTATTTTCGCTGTAACCACGGCCGCGGTGGAAGGCCGAGAGGTGAGTATCCTAAGTCACCCGTCGAGACGCGAACGGAACCTGAAAGCAAGCAATGACGTTGGGCTGCTTGGAGGTAGCATCGTGAGCGTCAGCAAAGAGCGTACGATTTCGCTTTGGATGAATACGCCGGTGGCGGACCACGGCTCATCTCACCGCGATCTGCGACGATTCCCTCGGTTCCCCGGCATTTCCTGCGGTCGGTCAAGGCGTGTCGTTGAGTCGCTCCAAGCGACATAGTTCGCTCGCATCACCACCCGCCCGCGCGAGTAGTCCGCCGAGCTTGCTGCTCTTCTTTAAGCTTTCTTTTTCGCGCGTTTATTGCTCTGAGCGCCCTGATAGCGTGCCGCAGCTGCGACCGCAGGCATCTTGATGCGCCCGTAGCGCTGCGTCAGTCCATCGTTTCGCGATGCCAGAACTGGTGTCTTCTTCCTTTTTGCCGTCATGAGAGATCCAATTTGAGCCGCGCGTTTCATTGTTGAACTAGTTTAGCGTGTGGGCTGCGGCGCCGTTCCAGCAGGCTGGGCGAGGCAGCAGCAACGGTGTGCGTATCAGCGCTATCCGGAAAGCCGAAAGCTGCGCCTTACCGCGCGCCCCGATTCCGCTGCTCTTCAGTACCGCAATACTCGCAGGTGAACCGAACCAACTCTCGTCCATCCCGGACTTCCGCCCACCTGATGTGCATCGGCATCAGGCAGTGCGGGCAGGTGAGGTGTGCGGTAAACCTTGGAAGTTCGCGCCTAAGCTGTGGCATGATTCGCTCCGTGGGCGCCCGTGCGGTCATTTCAGCACCGGCCGTCACTCTCTCCTTGCCGGCAATCTCGCAGCAGAAAGCCCAAGGCTGCAGCAGGGACGCGAGACTAACGTCGGCGCGCCCTGCCGTGTTCCCGCCGCCTGGACAACCGTGGATAAGCGTTCTGACCTTGCCGGCCCATGTACCGGCATCAAATGCAGGCATCGTATGGGCGCTGCGCTTGATCTTTCATGCGACTTGGAACGGCGCAGTGCGGTGGCACTAGCGGCGTTTATAATGCGGCCGGAACGTTAAGGCGGTCGCGCCCTTGTCAACTATTCCCTGGAGTTTGGTCGGCGAGAATTTCGTTCAATGCATCATCGCGCATCAAGATTTGAAAACAGCGGCGTCGTGGTGACTATTTTCTCCGCGTGCCGCGACGACGTCGAGCACCTGTCGAGACGAAAATCGGATCTGACAGCTCATAGCTGAGAGCCAGCGCGATCCATCGCTGCTCGGCATCCAGGAAACCTTGTTTGAGGTGCAAATTCTGCGCGTGCTCGGCAGCTTGACGTAGCCGAAGGGCCTGCTTGTGGCACTCGCGAATTTGTTTTGTAAACTTCAGCAGCACGACACGAATCCAGGAACGCGCGTCCTATATCCACGGAATGATGCTACCATTCAGCCAGGCGCCGCGTCGGTCGGGAATGCGATTCAATGGTAAATTCGGCGTGATATGGCTTGCCGGCCCGGCTGGATTTGCGCGGAACGGGCGCTACGAAATATCTGGCGGAGATCGCGCGGATCAATCCGGTTTGACGCCCGCAAACTTGATCACCTTACCCCACTTGTCAATTTCGTCGGCGATGAGCTTGCCGAAGTCGGCAGCCGAGCCGGCAAGCACCATGCCTCCCAGGTCGGTAAGCTTTGCCTTGATCCCAGGATCGGCGAGCCCCGCGTTGATCTCTGTGTTGAGCTTCTGAATGATCTCGATCGGCGTGTTCTTCGGCGCGACGATGCCGTTCCATCCGCTTGCCTCGTAGCCTGGAACGAATTCGCCGACGGCTGGCACGTCCGGCAACGCATCCGAGCGCACGGCTGTTGTCACTGCCAACCCCCGCACCTTGCCTGATCTAATCAGTTCGATTGCAGGAGGCAGCGGATCGAATGAAACCTGCACTTGACCACCGATCAGGTCGGTCAGGGCCTGCGCCGCGCCACGATAAGGCACATGGACGAGGGTGACGCCGGTCATCATCTTGAACAGCTCGCCGGCCAGGTGCTGCGATGTGCCGTTTCCCGAGGATGCCATGTTGACCTTGCCCGGATTTGCCTTCGCGTAAGCGATGAATTCGGGAATTGTCCTGGCCGGAAATGATGGATTGAGATCGATGACGTTGGGAAATCGGATGACGCTCGCAACTGGCGCGATATCCCTTAGGAAGTCAACATTGAGCTTTTCGTAGAGCGTTGCATTGATTGCGTTGACGGCGCCGCCCAGCAGCAACGTGTGGCCATCGGCCGGAGCCCGAGCAACCGCTTCGGTCGCTATATTGGTGCCAGCACCAGGCCGATTTTCGACAATGAATTGCTGGCCGAGCCGCTGCGACAGCCATTGCCCGATCAGACGCGCAGTGAGATCAAAGTTCCCGCCGGCAGTAAAGCCGACGATGATGCGCACGGGTCGCGTCGGATAGTATTGCGCCCTTGCGGCTCGCGATACGGCCGGCAGCACGGGAGCGCCGGCGGCCAGACGCAAGAATGTACGACGAGCAAGTTTCATGGCTTGGTCTCCACGACTGGCCGACTATCCGCAAGCTACGGGACGCGGGCAAGCTCGCCTATGCCGATGACGAGGTCCGCGCCGGGATGGACGAGATCGCCGAGCGCGGGCTCGACCGCTGACATGGCCGATGTCCGCTTGTCCGTGAGCAGATGCAACGAGGATTACCGTAGGTCTCCGCACACCGGACAATGTTCGTAATGCGACATAACGTTTCTGATTTGTTTCGCGCACCAGACCAAATGTTTGCAGGAAGACATAACGGTCGTGATCTGTTCTTTGCATTGCTGCCGACCTTATGTCGGGTACTGGACGGAACGCATTGCCGCGCAACTGAATTGGCCCACGCATTGCCGCGCAACTGAATTGGCCCACGGGGAATTGGGTTACGGGGAGAGGGTGGGCTGTCATGACAAACGCGCAAAGCCTGCGAGAGCATGCCGAACGTTGCAGACGGTTAGCCACATCGGCCACTGATCGGAATGTGGCCCGCATCTTGACGGACTTGGCGGTCGAGTATCAGGACAGGGCGGAACGTCTCGAACGGCAAGCGACCGCATTATCGCAGCCGCCTGCCGCCGTCGCAGAGCAGCCGCCTATGCAGCAGCAACAGCAGATTCAGCCCAAGAAAGACGACGAGGGATAGGCCGCTCAGCGTTGGTTGCTCGCGCTAGGGGCGTGTACTCATAAATCCCTTCTGCTGACGTCCGCTTCGCTTCGAAAGCGACCGAATTGCTGCGACGCCGCGACATGTCGCGAACGGCCACGAAGCGGCATGGGTCTACTTCCCAGAAGCTGCAGCCTCGATCAGACGATTTAGGTCGCGGAGATAAGCCGATAACGCCTTCGCGCCACTGGCCGAAAGGCTATAATCGGTTCGTGGACGGCCCTCAAGGACCATCGCGCTATGCAGATATCCCGCTGCGCTGAACTTTCGCAGGTGCGCGTCAAGATTTCCATCCGTGATCTGCAACGCGGCTTTTAATCGCGAAAAACTCACTGGCCCCTGGCTCAAAAGAACGGCAAGGCGCGTCCGTACCGTCTGATGAAGGACTGGGTCTAAGTTTGGCAGATCGATCATCGGCTCAATTGCCGCAAGATGCATCTGCCTTGAAGGGGGTCCCACATCCACATCGGTTGATTGCTCGAAAGATGCACGCCTCCCAGCCACTCGTCGCGATCCATCAGCGACGATGCGTTCAATCGCATAGCGAGGACCTCCTCGCCCACGCTAGTTACTGCAAGCCGCTGCTCACGAAACTCTGCGCCCGAAATTTGTGTGGCCGGGGGATAGCGAAATATTCCATGGGGCTCGCAACACAATAGAGGCGTATGCGCATTGCAAAGATCGGCAATGTGTTTGAACGTCCGCCAATCCCCCTCGAACAGAACCATCTCGCAGTCCATGTTCGCCGCAAACAATTGTCCCGGCCGGTGAACGCCCTGGCGGACGAGTTCGACGAGTTGGCGCTCGCTGCGCGTCAGGCCGTCGAGGGTCCAGGGAAATTCCTCGAGATGACGCGCCAACGCCGCGCGCAAGAAAGGCAGCGGTTTCAGGTCAGTCGCTAAAAAAGCTTCCAGGCGCGTTGGACTTGACGCGCGGAACGCCTCCCACCCGGCAATCGCCAACCTGAGCTGCGCTTGAGTGATCGGCTGGCGCGTTGCGTGAAGCCCGGCAATCTGATCCTTGTTCAGTTGTCCAAGACCCCGAAAGGGTTCAATCCCTGGAAAGCTGTTGATGCATATCATCGAAAGCTTCGTCGCTCCAAAGTCCGTGTCGGAAAGCCAATCCAAGAGCTGCAAGATTTGAAGCTGGTCCAAGAGATCGTGCTCGAACCATAGAGTGACCTCGGGATAACGGGACGCCGCCTTCAAATGGTCGTTTCTCAGTAGGAAGTCTCGCGCAATGTCCGCGTGAGAACCCACAACTCCGGCAAGATAATGCGCCCGCAAATCGCTGAGGGCGTCGAAATCGAGGTTTGCCGGGAAAGGCCCGTGATGCATGGGATCGCGCCATACCAATACGTCCCCTTCTACGCCGCTTACTTTGAGCATGTTCGCGGCGCAGTCGCCGTTTGTAATATGAAGTTCGATCATCAGGTGACCCTCGAACCAGCAAACTCTGAAATACAGAGTTAGACTCTGCATTTCAGAGTGTCAAGACCCGCTAAGGCGGGTGACCCCGAGAAGTATTTCGTTTGACTACATATCGAAGTTAGTATAAGACACGTTCGTCTCGCTCATCGAGGGGCGTGTTCCGGAGACGGTCCCTGAATGCGGAGCGAGGTGTGGCGTCCTGCGGCGACGGCTCGTAACCGCGCCCCGGGAGGTCCGGGACACCGCCCGCCAGGCACTATACGACCTGGCTGCGAGGAGCTCGCTGCACGGGCTGCGGAGGAAATGCTGCAGACGGAAGCGCGGCCCCCG
>Ga0126377_10000034_pt1 | contig 58718 bp, 41 predicted proteins | sample PanSoiMetPlot_22_FD_92647 | JGI IMG/M metagenome (GOLD analysis project Ga0126377, IMG submission 92647) | Tropical forest soil microbial communities from Panama - MetaG Plot_22 | ecosystem: Environmental > Terrestrial > Soil > Tropical forest > Bulk soil | place: Panama | collected 2016-02-17 | reverse complement strand
TCCGATCGTCGTAACCTCGCTCATGGATGGCTCCCTGTTCCTGGTGATTCGACAGAACACCAGCTTGGCACGTCGATGCCGAAAGGGGGCCATCCACCCCATCACTCGATCACCTCGTCGGCGGTAGCGAGCAGCTGCGGATGAAATTCGAGCCCGAGCCTCTCGGCGGTCTTGAGGTTGATCACAAATTCGAATTTGGAATTTTGGACGACCGGTAGGTTAGCGGGCTTCTCACCCTTCAGAATCCGCCCGACATACACCCCCGCCTGGCGGTAAGCATCGGAAATGCTGCTTGCATAACTCATCAAACCACCAGACACGACCGCCTCGCGCTGTGCATAAATAGCTGGAATTGCGTTGCGGGCCGCCAGCGCGACGATTCGAGCTAGACTGTTGAAAAAGAACGTGCCTGTACCAACGTAAAGCGCTCCAACCCCGTCCGCGACCAACGTCGCGAAATCCGTCTCAAATTCGCTGTCGCTGCTAACATCAAGAATGACAAGTCGCTGCCCAAGGGCGTTGGCGGCAGCGATTACGTCTCAACCCGTCCTTTCCCTTCCCCTGGCCCACACGGTTACGGGCTTCTTTGTCACGACCGGTTTCGTGGTCGTGGCTCGCCGCTTGGCTGATGCGCAAGGGACGATCCGTCGAAGAAGGCCGCGTCGCGGCCGGCTATCTTCTCATCAAACTGGGATCCAAATCTGGCGATAAAGGACCCCACCTTGTTCTAGGTCTGCCGCTGGTGACTTCGAGTCATGCCGGACAGTCAGTCGTTCTTGTGGGAAGGTTTGTGGGACCTTTGTGTTTTTATGTCTAAGCATTTGATCTTATTATGACGCTGGCGGACACTTCCGCCAGCGCCGCAACAAGAGGAGACGTGTGATGCCTGAGAAGTGGGTCAAGGTCCGCTCGAGCGAAGGCGGCGATTTCGATTGCTATCTGAATGTGCCCAAGTCCGGCAGAGCGGCCCCGGCGGTTGTGCTCGCTTCTGCGGTTCACGGCGTCGATGACGATATCACCGCGATTGCCGATGAGTTCGCCGCAGCCGGCTACATTGCTGCCGCGCCGGACCTGTTCTGGCGCACGCTTCCGGGCCCGCTCTCCCACGACGACGGACGCGCGCAAGAGCGCTCGCAGCCGCGGCTCGACAAAATTAGAAAAGGCGAGGCTGACATGGCCGACACGCTCTCGAGCGTTCGCGGACTGGCCGAGTTCAACGGCAGCGCGGTCGCAATGGGCTTCTGCTATGGCGGTCCCTACGCGATCCTCGGGCCTAAACGCCTCGGCTACGCTGCCGGCATTTCCTGTCACGGCACGCAGATGCTCGATTACCTGCACGAGCTCGAGGACCTCTTGGCGCCTGTTTGTATCTTGTGGGGCGATCGGGATCACCGAGCTCCGGAAGACGTCTTGACCGCGTATCGCGCCCTGGCCGAAAAAAAGAATAATGTGCAGCTGTATATCTTTCCGGGCGTGCAGCACGGTTACATGATGCGCGGCAGTCCCAAAGCCTACGATGCGCGGGCGCGCGAGTTTTCCATGCAGCGCGCACTGGCGATTCTCGAAGGGCTTCGTTCGACCGCACGGCCGTTTGCAGCGGCGTAGGATGGCTGGAGCGCAAACGAAGCCATCGTCTGACCGCCGGCCCTGACCAGGTTCGCTGCGCTCAATTCCATCCCAGGGACCTTTTGCCCATTCGGAGAAGCGTCATGGCGAAATTCACGATCCAGCCGCACGGCCGCTTGCAGGAATGGATAGCTCACGAGAAGGGCTACTTCCGCGACGCCGGGCTGGATTACGAATTTCGCGGCGGCTTGTCGGCGGAACGCAAGAAGGAGGTCGCCGCCGGCGGCAAGATCATCGACGTCCTTTCCGGCGCGTTCGAAGCCTACGAGCAGGGCAAAGGCAACAAGGGCGTCAAGTCGGACATTTCCTGCGCGTGCCACTGGGCCGTCAATCACGCGTCCTCCCAGCAGATCGGACGGATGTGGGGCAAATCCTATGTGGTCACGCCCGGGGGCATCATGGTGCCGCCGGACTCGGCGATCCACAGGCCTGAGCAGCTGGCCGGACAGGACGTGGCGGTCGGCTACCATTCCGGCAGCCACTTCACCACGCTGCAGCCGCTTGAGCCGTTCGTCGATCGCGAGCAGATCAAGTTGAAGTTCGTCGGCTCGTCATGGGCGCGCGTCGATGCCGGCATCGAAGGCGACGTGCCGGCGACGAGCGTCTGGGGGATAACCTATCAGGTTCTGGAGCAGCTTGGCTTCCGCAAGATCGTCGACACCACCTTCATGATCGCCTTCATGTTTCCCCATGGCGTCGACCCCGCCGACGTCGACAAATACATACAAGGCCTCAAGCGCGCGCAGATGGATCTCGACTTCGCGCCGGAAAAGTACAAGTACTTGTACCTGAACGAGATTCCCGACCGTTATAAATCGCGGATCGATGTGCGCCGCTTCTCGACCGGCGAGCGTGTCGTATTTCTGCCTTACGGGGAGGAAACCTACGCCAAGACCCAGGCATGGATTCGCGAGCGCGGCATTTTTAACGCGCAGCCGTCGGCTGTCGACTACGCGGTCGCGAGCTGAGCTGCAATTTTAGTACAGCCGCAGGCGGATTGTTGCTGCAGCTTAAGCCGTTGCTTTCCTGCAAGGCACGCTGTTAACTCGCCGGCGCGCGGCCTCTGCTCGACGCCTAACCAAGAATGAGACGAAGAGGGGGCGTGCCCGAGGAGACTCCCATGAACCTTCCCCGTAGACGCCTCCTGCAGCTGGCCGCGGGCGCTGCTGCCCTCCCGGCGCTTGCCCGCAGCGCGAGCGCGCAGGGCTATCCGAGCAAGCCGATCACGATCATTAATCCGTTCGGGGCGGGCAGCGGCAGCGACACGGTCTCCCGCGTGGTCGCTCAGCACCTCGGCGCCGCGCTCAAGCAGAGCGTCGTCGTCGAGGATCGCCCTGGCGCGAACGGAGCGCTAGCGGGACTCTACGTCGCGCGCGCGGCGCCCGACGGCTACACACTGTTCATGAGCACCAATAGCCCGCACTCTGCCGCGCCCTTCCTGATGAAGAATGTCGGCTACGACCCGGTAAGAGACTTCGCGGCGATCACGCGCATGGGAAGCTTTACGCTCATGCTGTGCGTGCACCCGAGCATCCCGGCCAAATCGGTCAAGGAGCTGATCGAATATGCCAAGGCCAATCCTGGGAAGCTCTCGTTTGCCAGCGGCAACACGTCCGGCATTGTGGCGGGCGAGACGCTCAAGCACTGGGCCGAAGTCGACATGCTGCATGTCCCCTACAAAACCGTGCCAGTCGCGCTCAACGACGTTCTGGCCGGGCGGGTGTCGATGATGTTCGCCGATCTCACGACCGGATTGCCGCACGTGAAGGCGGGCTCGTTGCGCGCGTTGGCGGTGACCAGGATCAAGCGTTCGACGCTTATCCCCGAACTACCCACGCTCGACGAGGCGGGCGTGACGGGCTTCGACATGGATTCCTGGGCCGGGATCTTTGGGCCTGCCGGAATGCCTGCGGACATCATCGCCCTGCTCAATACGGAGCTGCGCAAGATCATCGACAGCGCGGAGGTGAAGTCGATTCTCGCCAATGCGGGCTTCGAGGCTTTTTCGAGCTCGCCCGAGGAGCTTGCGGTGCTGGTCAAGGACCAGCTCGGCAAATGGGGCAAGATGATCAAGGACGCCGGCATCCAGCCGGAGTAAATCCGGGTTGCCGGGTATTACGAGATTTCATTGCAGCGGGGTGCTTTTCTGACCGCCGAGGCTGCAAATCGCTCATCGCGCTGGCCGGGTCTATCGCGTCGCTGCGTGCAGCGATCAGGGCGAGCGAGCATTACTGGCTGACCCGGATTTCGCCTTGGCTCAATCCGGGCCACCTGCTCAGGAGGCCGGAATGACGGCACACGAACACCTGCGCTACGACGTTTCCGACCGGATTGCGGAAATTAGCCTGGCGCGCCCACCGGTGAATGCCTTGAGCCTGTCGTTGCTCGAGCAACTCATAGTGGCGCTGCGGGGGGCCGCGGCCGACGACGATGTGCGCGCGGTCGTGTTGACGAGTTCGCTGCCGCATCGATTCAGTGCGGGGCTGGACCTCGCCATGCTCAAGTCGCCATCCGACGTGCGACGCTTGTTGGGTAAACTCTACGTCGAACTGGCCGAGGTCCAACACGATCTCGGCAAGCCGTCGGTTGCCGCCGTCGGCGGCGCTGCGCGCGGTGGCGGCATGACGCTCGCCATTTCCTGCGACGTGCTCGTTGCCGGCCAAAGCGCCACATTTGGTTACCCCGAAATCGATCTCGGTCTCGTTCCGGCAATTCATTTTCTGCATTTGCCGCGGATCGTCGGCCGCCACCGCGCGTTCGAGCTCTTGTTCGGCGGGCGCACCTTCGGTGCCACAGAGGCCGCCTCGCTCGGCCTCGTCAGCCGCGTCGTTGCGGACGAGAAGGTGCGCGAGGAAGCGCGCGCGCTGGCGCACGCCTTTGCGCGGAAGTCGCGCGCTGCCATGCAGCTCGGGCGCGCTGCTTTCCGGCGTGCCAATGATTACGGCCGCGGCATTGCTGACGCGGTAGAGACTTTTTGCGCGGCTGCCGCGAGCGCCGATGCTCAGGAAGGCGTGCGGGCGTTCATGGAAAAACGTACGCCGAATTGGTAATGCTGCTCAGGGATGATGCAAGGTTCACGGCGGGACACCGTCGAGCAGTCTAGTCATCCTGGGTGCTAAGGCATTTCGCATCGATAGCGTCTAGCTCCTCCATCGTCGTACCATAGTTGTGCTTCGGCTGCGAAGGAACATGCGCCAGTGAGCGCCAACCACGACGTAACGACCTGGCTCGATAGTATCGGACTCGCACAATACGCACGGGTCTTTGCCGAGAACGCCATCGACCTCGATATCCTGCCCGATCTCACCGAGACCGATCTGGAGAAAATCGGCGTTGCGCTCGGCCACCGGAAGCGGATTCTCAGAGCAATCGCTTCGCTTTTGGCTGCGAGCTCACTCCCGACCGCCGCGACCCGGTCGCAATTAAAAGCCGAGAGACGGCAAGTTACGGTCCTCTTTTGCGATCTCGTCGGCTCGACGCCTCTGGCGGTCACGCTTGATCCCGAGGATCTGCGCGAGGTGATCCGCAGGTTCCAAACTTGCTGTGCGGCGGTGGTCACGCAGATGGGCGGGCACGTCGCCCGCTTCATGGGCGACGGTCTTCTTGTCTATTTCGGCTACCCGCAAGCGCACGAGGACGATGCTGAAAGGGCCGTTCGGGCCGGCCTCGAGCTCGTGGCAAAGGTGCGCCAGCTTCTGCTCCCAAATGGAGAGGCGCTGCAGGTGCGGGTTGGAATTGCAACGGGCGTGGTCATCGCCGGGGATACTGTCGGAGAGGATTCTGCACAGGAGCAGGTCGTCGTCGGGGGGACTCCGAACCTCGCCGCTCGCTTGCAAAGCGTGGCAGCCCCGAACTCCACGGTCATCGCCGCCAGCACGCTTCGGCTGCTCGGCGATGTGTTCGTGTGCGAGCACCTCGGACCGCTCGAACTCAAGGGACTTTCCGAGCCGGTGATGGCGTGGCGAGTTTTGGGGGAACGAGCGGCGGAAAGTCGCTTTGCCGCGTTCCATTCGAAGAACCTGACGCGCTTTGTCGGTCGACAGGATGAACTGCACCGGTTGTACGGTTTGTGGAAGCGCACCGAGGACGGGGAGGGTCAGGTCGCTCTGCTGTCCGGCGAACCGGGTATTGGCAAATCACGCATAAGCAAGGCTTTGCTGGATCGGATCGCAGATGATGCAAACGTGACGATACGTCTCCAGTGCTCGCCCTACCACAATAATAGTCCGTTTTATCCCATCATTGCCCAGCACGAACACGCAGCGCATCTGCGAGGAGCCGATTCCCCGCTGGTCAAGCTCGAGAAGCTCGAAGCGCTCCTATCGCGGATCGGCCCAGAGATATTGGCCGACACCCCGCTCTATGCCGCGCTCCTCTCGATTCCGACGCAGGGACGCTATCCACCCTTGGAGATGACCGCACGACGGCAGAAAGATCTCACGATCGAAGCCCTCACGCGCCAAATTATAAGCCTTGCGCAAGAAAAGCCGGTGTTGTTCCTGATCGAGGACGCGCATTGGATCGACCCTTCCACGCTGGAAGCCACCAATCGGTTCATTGAGGCGATCAAAACTGCACGGGTGTTCCTCCTAATCACCTTTAGGCCTGAGTTTTTCCCGCCGTGGCTCGATCGCGCGCACGTGACGATGATCGAGATCGATCGACTTGCGCGCGACAAAGCCGCCGCCATGATCCGCGATCTTGCGGGTGGAAAGGAATTGCCACGCGAGGTGCTCGAACCGATCATCGGCAAGACCGACGGGATTCCTCTCTTCGTCGAGGAGCTCACCAAGATGGTGCTGGAGTCGGGGCTGCTCCGAGACGAAGGTGATCGCTACATCACCGTCGGTCCGCTGCCACACTTCGCTATTCCGGCCACGCTGCACGATTCGCTGATGGCGCGCCTTGACCGGCTCAGCGCGATCAAAGAAGTTGCCCAGATCGGCGCTGCAATCGGTCGCGAGTTCACGTACCGACTGCTCGAGGCCGTCGCTCCTATGTCCGGGCTCGCACTGCAATCCGCTCTCGAGCAACTCACGCGCGCTGGCTTGATTTTTTGCCACGGCGCGCCGCCGGATTCCACGTACCTATTCAAACACGCCCTGCTGCAAGATGCGGCCTATGCGAGCCTACTGCGGGGAAGACGCCAGCAACTGCATCGCCGTATCGCCGATGCCCTGAGAGAGCAATTCTCCGACGTCGCCGAGACAGAGCCGCAGCTGATGGCGCATCATCTGGCGCAGGCGGGATTGAGTGACCGCGCCATCGATTGCCTCCAAAAGGCAGGGCAGCGTGCGAACGAAAGCTCGGCCAATGCCGAGGCTATCGGGCATCTGAGGCTTGCCCTTGAGCTTCTGCAATCACTCCCGAACGATCCGGCGCACAAGCGAAAAGCGCTCGAACTGCAGGTGATGCTCGCTCAGGCCATGATCGCGGCCCGTGGCTACGCCGCGCCTGAAACGCGGAACGTGTTGCTGCAGGCGAAGGCCTTGACCGATGAATCCACCGGGGCTTTGCAGACGTGCGCCATCCTTTATGGGATATGGGCGTCTTACTACGTCGCCGGGGAGGTTGCCGCCCAACAGATCGCGGCGGCGGAGTTTCTTGCCGAAGCCGAGCGACTCGGCGAGACCGAATCGATCTGCTTGTCGCATCGTACGCTCGGCACCACCTACGTGCAGATGGGCGAATTCGCCATCGGGCGGCAACACCTCGAGCGCGCCCGCGAGCTATACGACCCGAAGCACCATTCTCAATCCAAGTATTTCTACGGTCAGGACATCGGTGCGACGGCATTGAGCTACTTATGCTGGGCGCTGTGGCATCTCGGACATGTGGATCAGGCGGCGGCAGTTGCGACCGAGGCGATGCAGCGCGCTGAGGCCCTGTCGCATCCGTTCACGCTCGCCTACACCATCTGTCACGCCCGCGGCATGATGGATATCTTCCGCCGTTGTCCGGAGGATGTGCAATCTTACGCAGATACTGTGGTTTCGATCTGCACCGAGCACGACTTTCCATTCTGGGCGGCGGGCGGGCGAATTCTCGAAGGCTGGGCGATTGCGTGCAGGGGACAGACAGACGAGGGAATCGAGAAGCTCGATCGCGGTCTCGCTGCCTGGCGGCAGACTGGCGCGCGCCTGTGGCTGCCGATCTTCCTTGCGCTGAAAGCGGAGGCCCTCGCCAAGACAAAGCGGGGCGATGCGGCACTCGACGCTATCGACGAAGCTCTCACGATTGCTGAGCAGACCGGTGAACGCTGGGCTCTCCCAGAAGTTCTGCGGATCAAAGCGTGCTTATTGCAGGCGAGCGAGCGTGCTGCTCTCGCTGAAATAGAAAGCCTGCTCGTTCAAAGCCTCGAAACCGGGCGGCGTCAGCAGGCACTGTCCTGGCAGCTGCGCACGGCATGCGATCTTGCGCGCCTTTGGCAAGCGCAAGGACGCGGCGATGAAGGCAGGACGTTGCTGCAATCGATTTACGATCAGTTGACCGAGGGCTTCTCCACGGCCGATCTGATGCACGCCCAGGCACTTCTCGGGCAGTTAGAGGCGAGCTAACGCGGAGAGCCTGGCAAGCAGAGATGCAGCCCCGGAACCTGTGGGACAGGCGCCGCCTGGACAGAACATGGTCAATCGCGCCACGGGCGCAAAGGCTCCTAGAACAACTGGGGCGCGAGCGTCCGCGCGAGCTGTTCAGCGCTTGCCGGTCGTCGCCACGCCGCTGAGCGACTGTGCCGTCTCGAGATGTTTGTGCAGCGTGGGCAGTGCTTCCTTGGCATAAGCGCCGGCGGCGTCGTTCTTCTTGGCCTCCTTTTCGTATTCCTTGATATCCTTTTTGTGGTCTTCGACCATGTGTTTGGCGAACTCGCGGTCGAAGTTCTGGCCGGACATTTTTGACATCCGGTCGTACATCGCCTTTTGCTTGCTGTTCGGCGCATTCGGCGGCGACATGCCCAAGGAATTGGCGGCAGACTTGGCCTTGGTGTTCGCGTCCGAATGATCCTTCTGCAGCATTTGGCCGAACGAGCGAACGCGGTCGCTGCCGCCATTCTTCTGAGCAAGCTCGCCCATCTGCACTTCCGCCAAATTGCCTTCCATCGCCTCTTTGAGGAATTTCTGGCTGGCCTTGTCCCGCGCGAAGCTCGGTGAGCTGATGATGAGCCCGGCGACAAGGCCGGCTATCAGCAATCTTATCGTCATGGTGGGGTCCTCCAATGAGTGGTGCTGATCCAACCAAGCAGTCGGTCGCTAAAGCAATGGGCTGGTTGGTCGACCTCTGCCGGAACGCCCCTGAGCCGAGGTTAGGACACACTTCTGTTGCCCTTCCTCGGTCAGGACCCGACCGGAAACGCGCCGGTCCGCACGCTGGGTTTCCCGTCTTCTCTGCGGGGCCCTGCGGACCGTCCGCCCTGACAATTCTGCATAATGCAGTAGGTTCCAGGGTTATCCGGTGACCGAACTCGAGCGGCGGTTCGCCCGACCTTGCTTCATTGTCGTCCCGGCCGAGCGCACCGAGGGCGGGCCTATGACCACAGGGCAGTGATCACGGGTCCGCGCTTTCGCGGGAATAGAAGGTACAACGGTCCCGAGTGCATGCGTCGAAATTGCTGGCCGCGCCGAGAAAGCCCTAGCCTTTCGTCTTGAAAAGCTTCTCGCACCTGTGGACGAGCTTTTTCGCCTTCTTCGGTCCCTGCCAGCCCAGAAATTTCAATGTCTTGGCTTGCAGCTCGTCAGTGGCGGCAAAGAATTTTTCCAGCTCTTGCTTGACCTCCGGCAGAAGTCCCTGCACGTCGTGCAATTCCCGTTCGCGATGGGAGTCCTCGGGCACGGTGATGACGCGATCGTTGCGAATGCGATCGTGTTTCGTCTGCTGGAGCGTTTGCAGCACGCCCAGGATCTTGCAACGCATGACAAGACCCGGACACGTCGCAGCATCGTGAATGACGATAGCGTCGAGCGGATCGCCATCCTCGGCTCGAGTCGAGGGAATAAAGCCCCAGTCGTAGGGGTAGGACAGCCCGAGCATCAGGGACTTCGAGAGAACGAACGTTTTGAGCTTGGGATCGTAACTGAGCTTCGCACGCGCTCCGCGTGACGTTTCGACTACAACGTGAACGATATCGTCCCCTCCCCAGGTGGGCAGCTTGAAGAGATTGGGCATTCCAGGACATTCGTGAAGGCGGAGGTCGACGCGGTCGGGGCGCTCGCGTCTAAGCGCCGCCGTTCACCTCCCGCGCACCGCGTCCTTCACACCGCCGACGGCGTTGCGGATCTTTCCGCTGGCCTTATCGGCCTTGCCCTCGGTTTGCAGCTTCTTGTCGCCTGTCGCCTTTCCCGCGACCTCCTTCACATTACCCTTGCGATGAACGTCGCGGAAAGGTTCCGTGTTCGCCGTTGAGAGCCCACGTTCCCAAGGAAACATCAGAAAACAGTGGCGACCAACATGATGATTGCCGCCGCCATCACTGCCGTCGCTACCCAGCCTATGAACCTCAAGCCATCATGGATGCGAAAGGAACCCATGATCTTTGAATTGCCTGTCATGTGCATTACTGCGACCATGATTGGCACCGCGACGACCCCGTTGATCACGGCACTCCAATAAAGCGCCTTGATCGGATTGATCGGTGAGAAGTTGAGCGCAACGCCGAGCATCGTTGCTATTGCAAGCGTCGTGTAAAACGCCTTGGCCTTCTCTGGCTTGCGACTGAGGCCGACCGGCCATTTCCACGCCTCGCCGACGGCATAGGCGGCCGAGCCTGCCAGGACTGGGACCGCGAGCAGTCCGGTTCCAATAATTCCCAGGGCAAATAAGGTGAACGCAAGCGGCCCCGCCACGGGACGCAAGGCCTCGGCGGCTTGAGTGGATGACTGAATGTCAGTCACTCCTGCGGCATGAAGCGTGGCCGCGGTGGCGAAAATGATAGCGAGCCCCACGAGATTGGAAAATGCCATCCCTATAAGGGTGTCCATCCTGATGCGCTCTATCGCGTCGGGCCCTTGCTGTGGCGCCCGCAAGAGCGGCTTGCGTTCGGGCTCGATGCGAACGTCCTCCGCCTCTTGTGCTGCCTGCCAAAAGAACAAATATGGACTGATCGTCGTGCCGAGCACAGCAACGACGGTGGTCCAGAACGCGGCGTCCGGGACGAATGCCGGAATGAGCAAACCGCGCGCCGCCTCACCCCACGGAATATGCACGGTCATGACCGTGCCGAAATAGGCGAAGAGGGCGACGGTCAGCCACCTCAGCACGGCGACGTAGCGCCGATAGGTCATGAACACTTGCAATATCGCACACAACATGCCGAACAGGATGACGTACAGCAATGCCGGCCCCCCGATCAGCAATCCGAGAGCGTCGGCCATTGCGCCGAGGTCCGCGCCGATATTGATCGTATTTGCAAGAAAGAGCAGAGCGACGATGGCTTGGAGCAACCCCTTGGGATAGTGCTGACGAAGATTGCCGGCGACGCCTTTGCCGGTAATACGACCGATCCTGGCGCTGATCTGCTGTATCGCGACCATCAGCGGATAGCTGAACAACATCGTCCATGAGATCGTGAAGCCGAACTGGGCGCCGGCTTGACTATAGGTACCGATGCCGCTCGGGTCGTCGTCGGATGCTCCCGTGACGAGCCCCGGTCCGAACAGCCGTAGCAGCCGCAGCTTGCTTGGATCGAGCATGCTGGCGCGTCGGCCGTGCTTTGCCGTCAGCGACATGACCGATTTTCGCCTGCCTCAGCAGCGGCGGGCAAGCTTCATCTTCTGCCCCACAACGAAACCACGGGATAAATTCCGACATCGCCGTGTGGAAATAACTCGCTCGGCATGCCGTTGTTCCAGCTGCGGCGCCGCTCTGACCGACACTGCAATCGGCAGCTGAACGCTGCGCTTGCAGAACTGCCGCCGTGGTTGTCCGCTCCATACTTGCTCTCGGGAAGAAAGCACCGCCGGCGTCGGCAGGTCGAGACGCTCCGCTCAAGGCTCGAGGCTTCAGCGGATCGCGGCAGCCCACGCCGGGAGATTGTTTGGAACACATTCGGCCGAGCCAGATTAGGAATTTGGAGGACGGTGAGCGCATCCACGGAATTGCAAACGCAGGTTGGCAAGACAGGGCAGGGCGAGTCCGCTGATTCTCGTTTCAGCGCCCGTTATTCGCGGCGCTGCTCACGATGCGCCAGCCCAAAAGGAAGCAGCGATGCACAATAGGAGTCGCGTTCCGCTTTGGGCCGCCGCCCTCAGTGTGGCGGTGCTTGCGGTCGAGTTCGCCCGCTCGCGCGTATCCTATCCACGCGGATCGCGGCCGGATGATGAGGAACGTAACCTCGACGTGATCAGCGCTGAGCCTGGCCGCGGCAGGTGGGCGAGGACCCCTTCCGAAGTGCCGGCCCCTGGCTGGAAAGATATCCTGCTCCGCATCTGGCAGAACATCGGGAAGGATCGCGTCATCGTCGTCGCCGCCGGACTGACGTTCTACTCCATATTGGCGGTGTTTCCTGCCATCGCCGCACTTGTTGCGCTCTATGGCCTCTTCGCAGATCCCGCGACCATCACGTCTCACGTCGACAGCATCGCCGGCGTCGCGCCCGGCGGGGCCATCGAGGTGATGCGGGATCAGATCACGCGCGTCGCATCGCAAGGACGAACCACGCTGGGGCTGACCTTCATTGTCAGTCTGCTCGTATCCTTGTGGAGCGCGAATGCTGGAATGAAATCGCTGTTCGATGCGCTCAATCTAGTCTACAACGAGTCGGAAAAGCGCAGCTTTTTCACGCTCAACCTTATCTCGCTGACATTTACGGTCTTGGCCATCGTGTTCGTCCTGCTTGCGATTGGCGCGATGGTTGTCGTTCCCGTCGTATTGAACTTCCTGGGGCTAGGCGGCGCCACCGAGATGATCTTCAAGGTCGCGCGCTGGCCGGCCTTGCTGGTGGTCGTGGCGTTGGCTCTCGCCGTCATCTACCGTTATGGACCGAGCCGCGAAAAGCCTCGCTGGCGCTGGATCAGCTGGGGTAGCGCGCTGGCCGCAGTCTGTTGGATCGGGGTTTCCATCCTATTTTCCTGGTACGCGGAAAATTTCGGCAGCTACAACAAGACCTATGGGTCGCTTGGCGCGATCATCGGGTTCATGTTCTGGATCTGGCTTTCGATCATCGTGGTGTTGATTGGTGGTGAGCTCAACGCCGAAACGGAGCATCAAACCGTGCGCGACACCACGACGGGGAAGCCGAAGCCGATGGGCGCCCGCGGCGCGACCATGGCCGACACGATCGGAGCAAAACAGGACTGAGCGCCTAACGGGCGGGCAGAAGCTCGCATCGTGTCTGCGCCCGTTGGTCCAGCACTCTCAGAATAGGTGCTTTGCCGGCCCCAATTACTCGCCCTCTGCGGGCTAACCCGCATCCATCTTCTTTCGGACAGGATGAATTGTCGGGCCAGGCCTGGCGACGACGCTCAACGAAAGCTTAGACGATCAATCGCGTATCGGCCGGGCGCCGGGCGCTCAATTGTTGCGCCTCCTTCTCCTCGGCCTTTTTGAGATAATTGTGGGCTTGCACGAGGAGGAGCCTGGCACGTTGCCGATCGCTAATCGCGTGTGCCTTTTCTAAGCAGTCTTCCGCCTTCCTCCGCCATAAATCGACGATTCCCATTAGCCAATCCCCCGTTGCTCGTTTGGCTGGGGCCATTGCAGCCGGCAATCGTGGCAAAATGTCGGAATCGTGCTTGCTGGTTCGGTAATCTCCGTATCCCTCCACTATGCGACTCAACTTGAAAACCATCCGGCGCACATAATGTCGCCCCGGTTGTGCGCATAAGAAAGTCCTTGACGTCAGCGGGAGGCGAGCATGGGCGGCAAATACTCCGCGCAATGGTGGGAAAAAATTGCAGACCTGAACCGTGAAATGAAGGCACGACACAGTCCGTCCCAGGTCGTGGACGATCTGATTCAGGCGACGGCCACTGGCAAGACGTCCCTCCGCGCGGAATATGAAAGGCACAGGCAGATTTCGCCAGCATTGACGTAAGTCGCTCTGCGGGCCTCCATGCGCAGTGATGGGAGCCAGGGGCGAAGCGGCTGCCGCGACTCCGCCGGTCGAGCTACTCGTCTGGGCGGGGCCGACGCCCTAAGGAAGAACGCTTCGACCTGCCGATCTCATGATGTCCGCCGTTGCGCTCAGACCCGGCTGGTTTTTCAACTCCTCCAAGACCACTGGCAGGCGTCGGCGCCAATTGGGATGTTCGTGGGTCGTCCCAGGCAGATTGACCTGATCCCTCAGGCCCAGGACATCCTCCATGGATACGACCAATAGCCGCGAGCGAGTATCTGCGAGGTAGCGCGCCACCGACGCGAAATCGGCGCGGTCGAGGCCATGCTGCTGCAGAGCGTGGCGCAACGCGTCGAGGGCGCCGTGGCGCTGCTCACCCGTTTCCCCCGCATCCATCCCGAGCGCGCGTTTGACGGCGAGATCATGGTGCTCCCGCCAACCCGCGAAGGTCGCCACGTCGTGGGTTCCGAAGGACACCAGCGCGTTCTCTCGATAGCTTTCGGGCGGGAAAAAAGCGCCGCTGCCCGAGCGCTCGAAGAGCATAACCTGATACGTCCAGATGCCCCATTCCACCAACGTCTCGCGGAAATTTTCGGGCACGGTTCCGAGGTCTTCGCCCACCACGATGCACTTGTACTCCATGCTTAATAGCGCGGAGACGGCCAGCATCGCCTCGAAGGGAAAACGAACGTAAGTGCCCTGACTCGCTCGCACCCCGTGAGGAATGAGGTAGAGACGTTTCAGGCCCAAGACATGATCGAGCCGAATCGCCCCTGCGTAACGCATGGATGCCGCCAGCATGTGGCGAAACGGTTCGAACTGCCGCTCTTCGAGACCGGCAGGATTAAAGCCGGCCAAGCCCCAGTTCTGTCCCGCAGTGTTGAGCGCGTCCGGCGGGGCGCCCACGGCCATTCCCGACAAGACCGCATCCTGATCGCACCACGCATCGAAGCCGTCGGTGCGAACACCGACGGCGATGTCGAGGTAGAGCCCGAGGGGCAACTTGCGTTCGTGGGCTTTTGCACGACAGCAGTCGAGCTGGTCATGGGCCAGCCATTGGACGAACTCAAATAGCCCGATCGTTTCTGCCTCGGTGTACCGGATCCGAGCGAGGTTTTCGTCCTCCACTCTCCGCCACGCGTGAGGCCATTCCCACCAGGGATGGCCGAATTTCCGCCGAAGCCATTCAAAACATGCAAAGCGGGTGAGCGTCGATCCGCCCGCATCACGAAAACGCGCGAAGGCCTCACGCCTTTCTTTCGTGCCATGCCGGAGAAATGCCTGGTATGTGAGCTTGAGGGCGCCCATCTTGGCGTCTGCGACGCCTTGGTAATCAACGACGCGCAGTCGCCGCAGGCGATCGATCTCCTCGTGCAGGCGGGTCGCTTTGAGGCCGGGAAATTCCGGAACCGCCTCCACGTCGACGTAGAGGGGATTGAGGAAGAGTCGGCTATTCGGGGCGTAGGGACTGGCGTCTGATGCGCGGTCGTCGAAGAGCGCGTGCAGCGGGTTGAGCCCGATCCCCGCAGCGCCAAGATCGGCAGCAAGCTCGACGAGCGCGGCGAGATCCGTAAAATCGCCGTGTCCCCAATTCCGCAGCGACCTGACCCCGTAAAGCTGCACCGCGAGTGCCCACATCCGCGCCGGCGCAGTTTGCTGGCCCTGATACGAGCGGTCGTGACAAACGATCAAGCAGACATCCTCGCTGCGCTGACCGCCTGGGCACGCAATTGTGACGTGCAGCTGCAATACGCCATTTTGCAGGGCGGGCAGGATCAACAGCGGCGACGTGCCCTCGCCCTCGGCAATTTTTTCTTTCCCAATGATCTGCCAGCGGAGCGGTTGCCCTTCAATGCCACCCACATGCAGGGACTGACCGGCGCTGCCACGCATGAGGACCGTCCGTGGCAACATGCGATCGCCGGCGTCACCGGTCGCAAGCGCATCGAGGATTCGAGCAAGAACCTCCGGCTTGACGGCACGCACATTTCCGAAGCCGTCCCGGTATTCGGTCTCTACCCCCCAATGAGCCGCGCGTTCTAAGATGCTGGCCATATCGCGCTAATAGCGAGAGACTTGGCTGCGCAAAGCCCTCGGCTCCCGCGCCGAGCGAGCGGCATGATCCGGGTTTGTTCCGTTGACACTTGCGCCGTCGCGTCACACGATTTCATGTTTTTCGGCGCAACGCGACCCAAACCCGCCCTCCGGAACCAAACAGGCCGACTATCGGTTCCATTAGGGCGGCTTCTGCCGTTCGGGCGGGCAGCAACACACGATCGAGCCGTGACAGCGAACGCCAGCATCCGCTCCGTCGGCGACCTCTCGAGACATCGCATCTACATCGAGGACATTTATCCCCTCGTCGATGGCGGGCGTTTCCCGGTCAAGCGCACCATCGGCGAGGAAGTAGAGGTGTGGGCCGACATTTTTCGCGATGGGCACGTCGTGCTCGCGGCTGAGCTGCTGTGGCGGCGGGAAGGAGCGGAGAAATGGTTCCGCATTCCTATGACCCTGCGCGACAACGACCGCTGGAGAGCGAGGTTCACGCCTCACAAGCCCGGCCGCTATGTATACGCGATCGAGGCTTGGACGGACGTATTTGCCACCTGGCGTCGCGATTTCCTGGCGAAGCGCGCCGCGGGCATGGATGTCCGGCTCGAAGTCGAGGAAGGACGAAACCTCTTGGCCGATCTGCAACTCAAGAGCGGTGAGCAGACGCGGCTGATCCGCGACATCTGCAGCAGAGCGGACCTATTCGAAAACCCGGCACCGCTCTTGTCCGACGAGTTGGCGGCGGCGGTCAGCAAGGACCAGCAATCTGATCTTACCCGGAGCGCCAACTTTCCGCTGCTAGTCGATCGGCCGATTGCCCGCGCAGGCGCCTGGTATGAGATGATGCCGCGCAGCCAATCCTCCATTCCCGGCAAGCACGGCACCTTTGACGATTGCATCAACCGGTTGCCGGACATTGCCGCACTCGGCTTCGACGTCCTTTACCTCCCGCCGATCCATCCCATCGGTCGCGTCAATCGCAAGGGCCGCAACAATGCGTTGCGCGGCGAGGCCGGCGACCCGGGAAGCCCATATGCTATCGGGTCCGCCCAGGGCGGGCATGACGCCGTGCATTCGGAACTCGGGACACTGGAAGATTTCCGGCGCTTGGTGCGAGCCTGCGCGGATCTCGGATTGGAGGTGGCGCTCGACTTTGCGGTCCAGTGCGCGCCCGACCACCCCTGGCTTGCACAACATCCCCAATGGTTCAAACGCAGACCGGACGGCTCGATCCAATATGCGGAAAACCCGCCCAAGAAGTACGAGGATATCGTCAATCCGGACCTTAACGGCCCGGACAATGAAGGCCTTTGGAAAGCATTGCGCGACGTCGTGTTGTTCTGGGTCGCTCAAGGCGTGCGTATTTTTCGAGTCGACAACCCGCACACTAAGCCATTTCCGTTCTGGGAATGGTTGATCCGAGAGGTCCAGTCCGTCGATTCCGGCGTGATCTTTCTCTCCGAGGCGTTTACCCGGCCCAAAGTCATGAAGGCGCTCGCAAAGCTCGGATTCAACCAGTCGTACACCTACTTTACTTGGCGCACGAGCAAGGAGGAGCTGCAGGCCTACGCCAGCGAGATTACCGGCTACCCCGAACGCGAATATTTCCGTCCCAATTTTTTCGTCAATACGCCGGACATTTTGCCGTTCCATCTACAGAGCGGCGAGCCGTGGATTTTCAAGGCACGGGTGACGCTCGCCGCCACGTTGTCCGGCAATTACGGCATCTACAATGGCTTCGAACTCTTGGAGCACGAACCAATCCCAGGAAAGGAGGAATACCTCAACTCCGAGAAATACGAACTGAAAGTGCGCGACTGGAATCGGTCCGGCAACATCAAGGCCTATATACGGCGTCTCAATCAGGTACGCAGGAACAACACTGCCCTGCTGCAAACCAACAATTTGCGTTTTGCCCAAGTCGACGACGGCGAGGTGATCGGCTTCGTCAAGGAATCGGTGACCCGTGACAATGCAGTCGCCGTTGCCGTGGCGTTGACGCGGGCCGGACCACGTGAGTTCTGGTTTCATTTTGGCGATATCGAGATCGGTCCAGCGAGCGGGCGCCGGCGCGTAAAATTTATCGAAAACCTGGTCACGGGCGAGCGGCACGTCCTCGAATGGGGCGGGGTTCGGTTGCGCATCGATCAGCAGCAGGATCCTGCATTGTTGTTCCGCTGCTTCACGTAAAGGCCGTATTGTGGACGTCGTGGCCGACATCAAGGCGGAGCCCAGGCTCGAAACCGACGAGCTGTGGTTCAAGGACGCCATTATTTATCAGCTCCACGTCAAGGCATTTGCCGACAGCAACAGTGATGGCATCGGCGATTTCGCAGGACTGACAGAAAAACTCGATTACCTCGAGGATCTCGGCATCACGGCGTTGTGGCTTCTGCCGTTCTATCCCTCCCCTGGCCGTGACGATGGGTATGACATTTCCGACTACCGTATGATCAATGCCGATTTCGGAACCATGGCCGATTTCCGGCGCTTCATGCAGGAAGCGAGGCGGCGCAAGCTGCGCGTGCTCACCGAGCTGGTCATCAATCACACTTCGGACCAGCACCCCTGGTTCCTGCGCGCGCGCCGAAGCAAACCGGGATCGGATGCGCGCAATTGGTATGTGTGGAGCGACACCGACCAGGCCTTTTCGGGAACCCGCATCATCTTTAACGATACCGAAAAATCAAATTGGGCCTGGGATCCCGTCGCAGGGGCGTATTATTGGCACCGTTTCTTTTCCCACCAACCAGATCTCAACTACGACAATCCGCGCGTGCTTGCTGCCATGATTCAGATCATGCGGCGCTGGGTCGATCTGGGCGTCGACGGGTTTCGTTTGGACGCTATTCCGTATCTGTGTGAACGCGAAGGGACCAACAACGAGAATCTTCCCGAGACCCACGCGGTCATCAGGAAGATCAGGGCCGAGCTCGATTCCTACTCACGCGGTAAAGTCCTGCTCGCCGAAGCCAACCAGTGGCCGGAGGACGTCAGCGCCTATTTCGGCGACGGAGACGAATGCCACATGGCCTACCACTTTCCGCTGATGCCGCGGATTTACATGGCGATCGCCCAGGAAGACCGCTTTCCCATCACCGATATTCTCCGGCAGACCCCGGATATTCCCGCCAACTGTCAATGGACGCTGTTCCTTCGCAACCATGACGAGCTCACGCTTGAGATGGTGACCGACGTCGAGCGCGATTATCTGTGGTCGACATATGCGACCGACCCGCGCGCCCGCATCAATCTCGGCATCAGACGGCGGTTGGCGTCATTGATGGATAACGACCGGCGCAAGATCGAGCTTATGAACTCACTGCTGATGTCGTTTCCGGGTACGCCGATCATCTATTACGGCGACGAGATTGGAATGGGGGACAACATCTATCTCGGTGATCGAAATGGCGTCCGCACGCCGATGCAGTGGACGCCGGATCGAAATGGCGGATTCTCCCGCTGCGATCCGGCCCGGCTCTACCTGCCAATGATCATGGATCCGGTCTACGGTTACGAAGCCGTCAACGTCGAGGCGCAGTCGCGAAGTTTGGCTTCGCTATTGAGCTGGACTAAGCGCCTGATTTCGGTACGCAAGTCGAGCAAGGTCTTCGGCCGCGGCTCGTTGAGCTTCATCCGGCCGGCAAACCGTTCCGTACTCGTCTACGTCCGGCAATACGAGAGCGAAGTCGTGCTCTGCGTTGCCAACCTGTCGCGCTCGGCGCAAGCCGCCGAGATCGATCTTGCGCCCTGGCGCGGCCGCGTGCCCTTCGAATTGCTCGGGCGCACGAACTTTCCGCCGATCGGCGAAGGCCCCTATATTGTGACGCTCGGGCCCTACGGGTTCTTCTGGTTCCTGCTCCGCGAACCAGACACATCCACCATAGAGATGCCGCGGACCTGGGCGGAATTCGAGACGCTCGTCGTCACAGACGGCTGGAGGTCGCTGCTGCGCGGCCGCTCCAAATCCGTGCTCGAGCGCGATGTTCTTCCCGCATATTTTTCGACCCGGCGCTGGTTCGCGGAACGAGGCCATTTGCCGGCGACCCACATCATCGGCGCCGTGCCATTCGGTGCCGGTGACGCCGATGTTGGAGTCGTGTTGGTCGAGTCCAGTGGCGGCCGCGAAACTGCGAATTATCTGATGCCGATGACAATCAAATGGACCCGCTTCGATCGGGAGCGAAAAAACCCAAATGCACTGGCAGCCGTGCGCCGGGGACCGCGCGAGGGCAGCCTGCTCGATGCCACCGCAGATGCAGGCTTTGTTACCTTGCTTCTGGAACAGCTGCGCGCCGCGCGGGTGATCGAAGCCGACCAACGCCGCATCGAGTTTGCGCCCACGGCGAGATTTCCGGATGGCGGCGCGATCGCTATCGACGACGTTCGAGCCGTGGATACCGAGCAGTCCAACACGACCGTCCTGGTGGGAGCCGACTGCGTCATCAAGCTCTTCCGTCGCCTCGAGCGCGGCCTCAACCCGGAAATCGAAGTCGGTCGTTTTTTGACGGAAACCGTTCCGTTCGCGCATACGCCGCCGCTGCTTGGAAGTATCGAGCTTGAGCAGGACGGGACGCGGAGCGCGGTCGCCGTCGTGCACGGCTTCGTCCAGAACCAAGGCGACGCTTGGACCGTGACGAGCGCCTATCTCGACCGTTTCGTCGAGGAACAGCGCCTGCTGACCGCCGAAGCTGCCGGACATAGCGATGAGCAGGCCGCCTATCTGCGGTGGATGGAGCAAGTCGGGCGCCGCGTGGCCGAATTGCAGCTCGCGCTTGCCAGCCGTAATGACATCGTCGACTTCGCGCCGGAGCCGATTGCGGCGGAGGATGTACGCTCATGGACGGAAGCGCTCCTGCGGCGTGCCGGCCGCGCGCTCGATCAGCTGGCGCAGCGCCGGTCTGACTTGACGGACAATGATCGTGAGCTCACCGACGCGCTGCAATCTTATCGCGATCAGCTTCCTGCGCGGCTACGCGAATTGCTTCCGGTACAAGTCGATGCATTGAAGATTCGCCATCACGGCGATTTTCACCTCGGGCAGATGCTGATCGTCAAAGACGATGTCTCCATCATCGACTTCGAAGGGGAACCGCGCCGCAGCATCGAGGATCGCCGGCGCAAGGCTCCGGCCGCCCGCGACGTGGCCGGCCTTATCCGATCGATCGACTACTCCGTCACCGCTGCGCTCGAGCGTGCGCTCAAGTCCGCGCCCGACGAGCACGGCAAGCTCACCCGCGCGCTCGAAGGTTGGCGCGAACATTCCGCCGCCGCCTTCATGACGGCGTATCGGTCAGCCTTGATCGACGCGAGACTGTGGCCGCAATCGCTCGAGGTCGCCGATCGCCTTCTCGATTTTTTCCTGCTGGAAAAGGCGTTTTACGAAATCGAATACGAGCTCGCGCATCGGCCGGATTGGCTGCGGGTTCCGCTGGCAGGCACCTGGCGGATTATCTCGCCCTTGCAAGGGGGGGCGCAATGAGTTCGCTCACCCCGGAAGCATACGCCGTGATCGAGGGTCGCCACTCCGACCCATTCCACTATCTCGGGCCCCATGTCGAAAACGGCTCGTCCGTGGTGCGCGTCTTCCTCCCAGATGCCGAGGGCGTCGCCGTCATCGACGAACACGGTCAGGAACGCGATCTCCGACGCATCCACGATGCCGGATTATTCGAGGGGCGGTTGGGAAATGGAGCGCGCCACTACCGACTGCGTGCACGCTATGGCGAACGCGAGATCGAGCTCGAAGATCCCTATCGCTTCCCGCCAATCTTGTCTGATTTCGATCTCTACTTGCTGGGCGAAGGGACGCATATGCATCTCTACGACAAGCTCGGCGCTCATCCCATCGTGCTCGATGGCGTGGAAGGGGTGGCATTCGGCGTCTTTGCGCCTTCGGCGACGCGGGTGAGCGTGGTCGGCGATTTCAATTTTTGGGATGGCCGGCGTCATGCCATGCGCGTGCGTGGCCACGGCTTTTGGGAAATCTTTGTGCCCAATGCCAAGCCCGGCGCCAAATACAAATACGAGATCATCGGGCCGAACGGCCACTTATTGCCGCTCAAGTCCGATCCGCTGGCATTCGCCGCCGAGTTGAGGCCGCAGACGGCGTCGATTGTGGTCGATCAGAACGCGATCCGACGCCCGCAGCCGTCGCCTTCCGGGGTCAATGCGTTGAGCGCACCGATATCGATCTATGAAGTCCACCTCGGATCGTGGCGGCGCGATGCGCAACAGGGCGGCCGGTGGTTGAGTTACCGCGAGCTGGAGGAGCAATTGCCGGCTTACGCGCATGAGATGGGATTTACGCACGTGGAATTTCTGCCGGTCAGCGAGCATCCCTTTGATGGATCGTGGGGTTATCAGCCGACCGGGCTGTTCGCGCCGACCAGTCGTTTCGGCTCCCCGGCCGATTTTGCTGCGCTGATCGACGCATGCCATCGAAAAAATCTGGCGGTCATTCTCGATTGGGTGCCCGGACATTTTCCCGACGATCCGCACGGCCTCGTCTGCTTCGACGGGACAGCGCTCTATGAACATGAAAATCCCAAGCAGGGACGCCATCTCGATTGGGACACGCTCGTCTACAATTACGGGCGCACCGAGATCGCCAACTTCCTCCTGGCCAATGGGCTGTTTTGGCTCGATCGTTACAGCATCGACGGCTTGCGGGTCGATGCCGTCGCTTCCATGCTCTATCTCGACTATAGCCGTCCTGAGGGCGGCTGGATCCCCAACAAGTACGGCGGCCGCGAAAACATCGACGCGATCAACCTCCTGCGCCGCTTCAATACCGGCGTGTTCTCACGATTTCCCAACGCGACGACGGCGGCGGAGGAGTCGACCGCTTGGCCCATGGTGTCCCGGCCGGTCGAGTGGGGCGGGCTGGGATTTGGCTACAAGTGGAACATGGGATGGATGCACGACACGCTCGAATACATCAGCAAAGATCCGATCTATCGCAAGCATCACCACGGCCAGATCCTTTTCGGTTTGCATTATGCCTTCTTTGAAAACTTCATCCTGCCGCTCTCGCACGACGAAGTCGTCTACGGCAAGCGTTCGCTTCTCGGCCGCATGCCGGGTGACCAATGGCAGCGCTTCGCCAATCTGCGCGCATATTATGGCTTCATGTTCGGTCACCCCGGCAAGAAGCTCCTGTTCATGGGCAGCGAGTTCGCTCAGGAAAGCGAATGGCGACATGATCATTCGCTCGATTGGCATCTTCTCGACTATCCACGCCACTCCGGCATCCAGGCGCTGGTGCGTGATCTCAATCGCCTCTACCGGACCATGCCGGCGCTGCACGAACTCGATTGCGAAGATGCCGGGTTCGAATGGCTCATCATGCATGACGCCGAACGCAGCGTCTTCGCGTGGCTGCGCAAGGGACGTCAGACGCATGAGCGCTGCGTGATTGTGGTGAACTTCACACCCGAGGTTTACAGCGACTACCGGATCAAAGTCCCGTTTTCAGGTGTGTGGCGCGAAGTCCTAAATACCGATTCCGCGCTCTACGGCGGCAGCAACGTGGGGAACGCGGGAACGGTCAGGACGTTGGACGAGGGCGCAATTCCCGAGGTCAGCCTTGTTGTTCCGCCCCTCGCTGCAATTTTTCTCGTTCCGGAGCGGTAGCGTGCGGATTTCGGCCGGCGCGCCGCATTCGTTAGGGGCAACTTGGGACGGGCGCGGAACAAATTTCGCACTTTTTTCGGCGAATGCCGAAAAAGTCGAGCTGTGCCTCTTCGATAGCCATGGCCGGCGGGAGATGGAGCGCATCGCGTTGCCGGAACGCACCGAGGATGTCTGGCATGGCTATCTCAGCGATGTGGTGCCGGGGCAACTCTATGGCTATCGGGTGCATGGCCCCTATCAGCCCGAGCGCGGACTGCGCTTCAACGCGCACAAGCTCCTCATCGATCCTTATGCGAAGCAGCTCGCCGGGCGGCTCGTATGGAGCGATGCGCATTTCGGCTACCGCGCTGGTAGCGCACGCGGCGATCTTTCGTTTGACCGGCGCGACAATGCGCGCGGTATGCCCAAGAGTATGGTCGTCGACGAGGCCTTCACCTGGGGCGCAGAACGCCGGCCGTCCATTACCTGGCAGGACACGGTCATTTACGAGGCGCACGTCAAGGGCCTCACCCAACTTCGAGAGGACGTGCCGCCTGCGTGGCGCGGGTCGTATCGCGGCCTGACCGCCCCCGCGGTGGTCGATCATCTCAAGCGCCTCGGCGTCACCGCGGTCGAACTGCTGCCGATCCACGCATTTATCGATGATCGCCATCTGATCGAGCGTGGCCTGAGCAACTATTGGGGCTACAACACGGTCGGTTTCTTCGCCCCCGACGCCCGCTACGCCGTCGATGGGCCGCTCGATGCATTTCGATCCACGGTCTCGCGATTGCACGACGCCGGCATCGAAATCATCCTCGATGTCGTTTACAACCATACCGCCGAAGGCAATCACCTCGGCCCGACGCTGAGTTTCCGCGGGATCGACAACACCTCATATTATTGGTTGCTGCCGGACCAGCCACGCTATTACGCAGACTTCACGGGCTGCGGAAATGCGCTCAACCTCAGCCATCCGCGCGTGCTGCAGATGGTGATGGATTCGCTGCGTTACTGGGTCGAGGTTTGTCACGTCGACGGATTCCGGTTCGATCTCGCAAGCACACTCGGCCGCGGCCCCAATGGGTTTGACGGCAGTGTCGCGTTCTTTGCGGCCATCCGCCAGGATCCCGTTTTGGCAGGCGTCAAACTGATCTCCGAACCTTGGGACCTCGGTCCCAACGGTTATCGGGTCGGCGGCTTCCCCTCTGGGTGGTCGGAATGGAACGATCGTTTCCGTCGAACGCTCCGTCGCTACTGGGCCGGCGAGGGCAATCTCATTGGCGAGCTCGGCCGCCGCATGACCGGCTCCGCCGATCTGTTCGATCACGACAGTCGCGGGCCTCGGTCGAGCGTGAACTACGTCACGGTACACGATGGGTTCACGCTCGCCGATCTGGTCAGCTATGAGCGCAAGCACAACGAAGCAAATGGCGAAGACAATCGCGACGGCTCCGACGAAAATGATAGTACCAACCATGGCGCCGAAGGCCCGACCGACGATCCGAACATCCTGCAGCTGAGGCGGCAAACGCAACGTAATCTCATTGCAAGCCTTATGTTGGCGCAGGGCGTGCCATTGCTGCTCGCCGGCGACGAAGTCGGCAACAGCCAAGGTGGCAACAACAATGCCTACTGCCAAGACAATCCGATCGGATGGGTGGACTGGTCGGCGCTGGGCGGCAATGAGGACATGTCCTCATTCGTGAGCGAGCTTACTGCGCTACGCCACAGGTTTCCCCAACTGCGCGCCAGGCGCTGGGTCCAAGGCCACCGTCCTGACGGATCCTTCGGTGTGTTGTGGCTGACGCCGCAAGCAACCGAGATGACGGAGCAGGACTGGAATTTCCCCGAAGGCCGTTTTCTCTCCTACGTCCTCGGCCCGCTGGAGCAAGCAAACGCGCCGCTCTACGTGGTGCTCAACGCCGCGCCGGACACGATCGAATTCACCTTTCCGACGCTTCCGCAATACAGCCGCTGGACTGCTTGCTTGGACACGGCACCGGAGCCGCGGCTCGGAGTCCAACTGTCCGCCGGCGCCAAGGAGCAGGCGCGGCCGCGGTCGATTCTGGTCTTTTCGGGCTCCCCATGACGGGCCGTGCGCGCTTTGGCGCCGAGCTCGATCGAACCGGAGTTACCTTCCGCCTCTGGGCTCCGGGCGCCAAGCGCGTGGAGGTGGTGCTCGATCGCGCCCACCCGATGCAGGCACAGGCGCAAGGTTGGTATCAAACCACGATTCCGCACGCGCGCGCCGGCACGCTTTACAAATATCGAATCGATGGGGAACTGGAGGTTCCCGATCCGGCTTCGGACTTCCAGCCGCAGGATGTATTCGGGCCGAGCGAGGTCATCGACCACGACCGGTTCGAGTGGCGGATGAACGACTGGGGCGGCCGACCCTGGGAGAATACTGCGATCTTGGAGCTTCACGTCGGCACGTTCACCCCCGGCGGCACGTTTCGCAAAGCAATCGACAAGCTCGACCACGTGGTTGATGCCGGGCTGACTGCAATCGAACTGATGCCCGTTGCCGATTTCGCGGGACGTCGGAATTGGGGTTATGACGGTGTCCTGCTTTATGCGCCGGATAGCGCCTATGGGCGGCCCGACGACCTGCGCATGTTGGTGGACGAAGCGCATGCGCGCGGGCTCATGGTTTTCCTGGACGTCGTCTACAACCATTTTGGCCCGGAAGGTAACTACCTTCATCGTTACGCGCCGGCATTCTTCGCCTACGCTCACACGCCGTGGGGACATGCCATCGATTATCGCGTCCCGGAGGTGCGCGCCTTTGCGATCGGGAACGCCTTGCATTGGCTTGAACGGTATCGATTCGACGGCCTTCGGCTCGACGCGGTTCACGCTATTGTGGAACCTGGAGAGCCATCGATCCTGCATGACCTAAGCCGCGCGGTCGGCCAACTCGCTGCTGCGACAGGCCGATTGATCCACCTCGTTCTCGAGAACGATGATAACCGTTCGAGCCTGCTCGACCCGCTCACCCATCCCCCGCGAGGCAGGTACCGCGCGCAATGGAACGACGACTATCACCACGCTTGGCATCGCCTGCTGACCGGAGAGGAGGAAGGCTACTATCAGGATTACGCAGCCGATCCGCGCCGTCACATCGCGCGGGTGCTCTCGTCGGGCTTCGCTTATCAGGGCGAGCCCTCCCCGCACCGAAACGATCGAAATCGAGGCGAGGCATCGGGCAGCTTGTCGCCGCTGGCGTTCGTCAATTTTCTGCAGAATCACGATCAGATCGGCAACCGTCCACTCGGTGATCGTCTTGCGATCCATACCGGCGAGCCTGCGCTCACGGTGGCGCTCGCGATCACGCTGCTTGCCCCCATGCCGCCGCTCTTGTTCATGGGCGAAGAATGGGGAGCAACCCAGCCGTTTCCTTTCTTTTGCGATTTCCAAGGACCACTCGCGGACGCGGTGCGCAAAGGTCGGCGAAAGGAGTTCGAGCGCGCTTATGCGGAGTTGAGCGGCGCAATTCCAGATCCGCTTGAAGAGGCAACATTTCGTTCGGCCGTGCTCGATTGGCACGCGTCGGCAACCCGCAATGGCCGCAAACGGCTCGCCCTGATCCGCAATCTTCTGGCAACTCGCCGGCAGGAGATCCTGCCGCGGCTCGTCGGCACAAAATTCGCCGTTGGGCGCTGCGACGGGCCTATCTTGACGTCTGATTGGTCGCTCGCCGGCGGTCAGACGCTGCGACTACTTGCCAATTTATCCGACGCCGAGGCCAAACCGCCCCGCGCCTTTCGCCCGCTGCGATCGATCTGGGGCGGAGAGCTGCCGGCAGCGCTGCCGCCGTGGTCGGTGTTTTGGAGCATTGGAGCCGGATGATGCCGCCCTCCGTCCCGCTCGCCACGTACCGTCTCCAGCTTACGCCGCAATTCGGGTTCGACCAGGCGGCCGCGCTGGCGCCCTATCTCAAGGAACTCGGCATCAGTCACCTTTATGCTTCGCCATTTCTCAAAGCACGGTCGGGCAGTCCGCATGGCTATGATGTAGTCGACCACAATTCGTTTAATCCCGAACTCGGCGGCGCGGATGCGTTTCGTCGCCTTTGCGTAGCACTCCGGCGGGCGGATATCGGCCTCATTCTCGACTTCGTGCCCAACCACATGGGCGTTCATTACGCCGACAATCCCTGGTGGCTCGACGTCCTGGAATGGGGGCCGAAATCCCCTTGGGCCGCTTCGTTCGATATCGATTGGCACACGCTGCCTGCGCATCCTGGCGGCGGAGTGCTGATCCCGGTTCTCGGACGCTCCTACGACGAAGCGTTGGAGGGCGGCGAAATCGAGCTACGCTACGACGCAACCGAGGGTAGCTTCTCCGCCTGGTATTTCGAGCATCGGCTGCCCATCGCTCCCAACCGCTACAGCGAGATTCTGCAGAAAATCGTGGCAGAGGCAGGCGCGAGCGAGGAGGTCGCAGGCCGCAAGCTGCTGGAATGGGCCGAGCGCTATCGCGGGCCGCATAATCCTCCGCGTGAGACGGCGCCAATCTTCAAGGCCGAGCTGGCTTCAATTGCGGGCGCAGGCGAGGTGATCGAGCGCGGGCTGCGGGCCTACCGCCGGGCGGCTGACCGGCCGGATGCCATCCTCGCCTTGCACCACTTGCTCGAGCGTCAGCATTATCGGCTCGCCCATTGGCGGCTTGCCGGAAGCGAGATCAACTACCGGCGTTTTTTCGACATCAACACGCTGGCTGGACTGTGCGTCGAAGATCGCGGCACATTCGACGGGATTCATGCTCTTGTGCAGCGCCTCATCGCGGATGGGTCGTTGCATGGATTACGCCTCGACCACATCGACGGCTTGCGTGATCCGCATCAGTATTTTCGGCGGCTACAACGGCTGATCGAGCGGCACCGGCCGGAAAAGAACGCACCGTTCTATGTGGTGGCCGAGAAGATTCTCGCCGATGGGGAGAGACTGCCGCGCTTTGCTGCAGTTGCCGGAACCACGGGATACGAATGGCTCAATGTCATCTCGCGGCTTCTGCTTGACAATCCCGGCCTGGCCACGCTGGAGCGTACCTGGCGCGACGTAAGCGGTGATGAGCGCAGTTTCGATGCCGTTCTCATCGACGCCAAGCGACGCGTGATTGCAAACATTTTGGCCAGCGAATTTACCGTGCTGACGCGGTTGCTTGTGCGCATTGCTGCCGGCCACTACACGACGCGGGACTATGCGACTGAGCGTTTACGGGCTGCGTTCGAGCTGTTCATTCTGCATTTCCCGATCTACCGCACCTATGTCACTGCGTCTGGCCCAAGCCGCGAGGATCGCGCAATCATCGAAGGCGCCATAGCCAAGGCCCGCGATGATTGGTTTGGCCCCGACCTCGGTATTTTCGATTTCCTGCGCGATGTGCTCACTCTCGATTTAGTTGCTCCTGGTCGCTTAGGCCACAGCATCGCGCGCGCCCGCCGCTTCGCGTTCAAGGTTCAGCAGTTTACCGGTCCGATGATGGCGAAGTCTCTGGAGGATACCGCGTTCTATAGATTGCATCGACTATTGGCGCTCAACGAAGTCGGCGGTAATCCTGCCGCGAATGCGTTGTCCGTGGACAGCTTTCACGAGCGCGTACAGGAACGCGCCGCGAAATTGCCGCGTGGCCTGACTGCAACTGCAACTCACGACACCAAACGCGGCGAGGACGCACGGGCGCGCCTGCTCAGCCTGTCGGAGCTCGCCGACGAATGGACACGAAGCGTGCACCAGTGGCGGCAGCTCAACGCCAAGCTCGTGGTCTCTTCGGGTGCCTCGCGCATCCCGTCGCCGGCGCACGAATATATGCTCTATCAAGCGCTGCTCGGCGCCTGGCCGCTCACCGGCGTCCAGGCGGATTTCGTCGAGCGGATGAAGGGCTATGCTGTCAAAGCCGCGCGGGAGGGCAAACAGCAGACGAGCTGGCTCGCCCCCAATGAACGTTACGAGTCCGGCCTCACGGACTTTATAGGGCGCCTTTTCGATCGAGAGCGTTCCACGAACTTCATCGACAGCTTCGACGCATTTGCGCGGCGTGCAGCGCTGATTGGGGCGCTTAACAGCTTCGCCCAGCTGCTCCTGAAGGCAACAATGCCAGGTATTCCCGATTTCTATCAGGGCACAGAGTTCTGGGATTTGTCGCTGGTCGACCCCGATAACAGGCGAGCCGTTGACTTCGCGGCACGCGCATCCGCGCTCGCATCGATTGGGGAAGCGGCGGATTGGCCGGCGCTGGCGAGGACATGGCAGGACGGCCGAATCAAGTTCGCGCTGATGCGCAAGCTTCTCGCGCTACGACGTGGACTTCCCGATCTTTTCACCCATGGCGGCTATCGTGCGCTCGAAGTAGTCGGTCCCAATCGCCGCGAGATCGTCGCGTTCGCTCGCGTCGGCGAGCGAGGTGCTGTCATCGTCGTAACCGGACGGCTGTTCGGCCGCGCAACGCAGAAAGGGGTGAGATGGCCGCCTGCGCAAGCCTGGAATGCGTCCGTCTTGGCCGAAGGCTTTTCGCACATGCGCAACGTGTTGTCCGCCGGCAAAACGATAGCGGGACCAAGACTGGCAGCTGCCGACTTGTTCGATGTTCTGCCACTCGCGGTGGTGCAAGCCCAGTACACGCCAGCGCGGCGCGAGCGACCAAAGGCCAGGGTGAGCATCGCCGCAAAATGAGCGCGCGGTGTTTCGATGTTGGGAGGCCGTCCGGGATCTCTTAGAGCCGGACGGCCTCGCGGACGTCGTGCCGACCGACCAAGGGTCGGTTCCCTCCTTCCGCCGAATCACTCTCTACGCAAGAGCACTGATTCGGGCAACCATCTTGCCTGCCTCTTGAGGCCCGCCCCGACTCGCGAGGCTCTCGAACAGGCCCTATTAAAAGTCATTTTATGTGCTCTTCGATGAGCGGAAGATACCTGTTGGACCAGTATGGATAGAGATATCCATCGAGTGCGCGTTGGAGATTTTCTGCACTAACCTGCTTCACGAAAGTGCCGTCGCCATCCTCATGGAGAATTACGCTTTGTGGATAGAACCACTCCGATTCGACCTGGTCTATGTCTTTTAAGGTCGGTAGGCATATCAATTCAGGAGGCGGGAAATTTGTTATGCATACTAACTTGATGTTCACAATGCCGCCGCCAAGTGCATCGGTCCGGACATTATCCCGATAAAATATTTTTTACTTGATATCACCTCGATTGTTTCACTTAGCGAAAGACCTGTGTAATCGACGGCCCCTTTTATTCCGCAGGAGCGCTTACCTAGTTCAACGAACTCGAATTCGCGTCGCGCCGCGATCAATGCTTCAATCGCCTCTCTGCTCGAATTCGATAGAATGCGAGCATCTGGACGAATGTGCCGCCTTTGTCATTCTGCTTGGCCGCCGGCCTCAAAATGCAGCGCTATTCTTGGCAGCGTCATTCTAGTTGGAAGTTCGATGCAGCCGCGGGGTTCAAGTTCGATCGGAAGCCCGTAGGCGCGCCGCAATCTTTGAATGAGATGGCCATTCCCAAGATCGAAGGAATGATAAAGCACGTCAGCAATCGCACAGAACGGTGTCAGGCGCGGTTTGTAGTATGGATTGAAACTCATGATCGTTTGAAAGTGTTCGCTCGGCGAAAATACGCTCATGAACCTGTTAGTCTGATTTCCGGCCCGTGGTAGGTCACTCAAGACGACTGCATCCCCGAGCCCAAACGAACTGGTTGCGAGTGTTATACTGTTCAATACCATTGGCAGTGGGGGCTTCGCGCGGGCATTGCGCTGTGAGTAATGGGCGATAATTTGTGATTCATCGATATGACGCGGCAAGGGGGTCTAACATGTCAGTGACGGCGGCCTTGTTTGCCGAGCAAGACCAGACCAAAGATCTGCTGGAGTCCGTTAGGCCGTCTATGAAGAGACGCCCTCCTCCTCCCAAGGCCAGGAGGGCGCCGTCGCGCTCAAGTGGTGTCGCAAAGTTAAGCCCCGCCAAGGGTGACAATCCATTCGGCAACTTAGAGTACAAGAGATCTATAACGAGCCGCCCATACGCGAGCACTTCTTTGCCGTTGTCCTGATAATTTCGGGATACGAAATAGCTTACCGGCCAACGGTCTATGAATTCTAGGACCTCATTACCAGCTTCTTGCGCTATTGCCTCCAGTCCACGAAAAAACGCGCCGGCAGCGCTTAACGGACCAGAAGTCAGCTCGCGTTCGCGGTGCTTTTGCCATGCCTGCATCAGACGTGTGACACGCCGACACTTCAGGCGTTCGGCAATTCCACCGCCCGCGCGATCTGCCGGTGGGTCGTCGAAAAGGAGTTCAAAACGACCCATTTTACTTCGCTCGGCGTTCATACCACTTCCTCGCCGGCGCGACATCGACCAAGGGATCAGACCGCGGACTCGCGCTTCTTTGTCGTTCCTGTACTGAGTTACGGGCGCGCGGAATGCGTCATTACCCGATCGCCTCCGGCGCCGCAATGCGGGTCATGGTGTGATGCAACGCGAGAGGCCGGATTTCGGAGCCTGTTCGGGAACATTTCGAACCCGTATTGCGCGGTCCCGTGTGCGTGCTCACGCTGAGCGGCTAAGCTCGGCGATGAAGCAGATGCTCGATCCACAGCAGCAGCGCATTGGCAAGCGCCGCAAATGCAAACAGCACGACTGCAACCGCGATCATCTCCTCGGCCTGCAAAAGTTGCATTGCATTGATGATCAAAAATCCCAATCCGTGCTTGGCGGCAAACATCTCGGCGAGAAGCACGCCGAGCAGCGTTAGGGTGAAGCCGATCCGCAGCCCCGCGACGACCTCCGGCAGCGTTGCCGGGAAAAGCATCGTGAGAATGGTTTGCCATCGCGATAGGTGCAGGGTTCGCGCCGACTTCAGATAAACCGGCGGAATGTTTCGGATCGCGCTCATGGTCAAAAGCGCGACCGGAAGCACGCCGTGCATCGCCCCGAACGTCACCCGTCCGGACAGGCTCAATCCGAAGATCAGCAGCACCACGGGATAGAGCGTGACTTTCGGCAGCGTATAGAGCGAAATGAGGATCGGCTCGCCCACCGCCCCGGAAAGCCGATGAACTCCCATCCATACGCCGATCGCAAGCCCGATGCCGTAAGACAAGATCAGCGCGTAGAAAAAGCACACAAGCGTCGCCAAGGCATTTTCGGCAAATCGCTCACTCGGCAGGAGCTTAGCCAGGTAAGCGAGCGTCGGCACCGGACTGGGAAGCGCGGTCGCGCCGACGACTTGATGCAGCGCCTGCCATGCCAGCAGCAGCACGATCAGAATGATCACGGTATCGATAGCGCGGTTGGCCGTAGTCATGTCTTGCCGATTCCCCGTCGCTCCGCCCAGCGCTGATCAACCGCGTGCAGAAACATGTTCACGACGGTTGCGACGATGATCAACAGCAGCATCAGCGCGTACATCTGCCGATTATCGAAGTCGGTGTAGGCATCGGAAATCACACGCCCCAGCCCCGCGGGCGCAAGAATGAACTCGCTCGCGATGACGCCGATGAACGCGTAGCTGACCGCGAGCTTGAGGCCGGTGAAGAGATGGGGCGCCGCCGCCGGCAATTTAAGGAGCAGCGCCGTGCCGATCCGGCCCATGCGGTGGACGCGCGCCACCTTCGTGAGCACGTGCGGTATGCGGTCGAGCCCGTTCAGGGTCGCGATGATCATCGCCACAATCGCAGTTGCCACACCCATCAGTACGATCGGGATCGCGGACAACCCGAAGATCACGATCATGACGGGATAGAAGATGAAGATGGGCACTGCGTAATAGGTGGCAAAGAACGGATCGAGCGATTGGCGGACGCGCGGCAGCGCGTGGATGATGGCGCCAAGCGCAAAGCCTCCGATCACGGAGATGACGGCGGCCACCAGGACGATTCCGAAGGTGCGTGCGATCTGACCGTTGTCCTGTCCCGAGATCAGCAGGCGCGCGAGCGCGTCCGCCATTTCAGAGGGCGGGATCACGACGCGATGATCGATCAGGCCGAGCCGGCAGCAGACTTCGAGCAGTGCGATCGCAATCGCAATGACCGCAATCCTGATCCAGGCGACTCTGCTCATCCTGCGGCCATCGCGGAGTGCCCGAGCGATTTCATCGATTCGCCGCGCAGATTGTCCCATAACCGGCCAGTGATCTCACCAAACCCCGCGTCACTGACGATCTTGCTGTCGCGCTCGCGCGGCCAGCCCGTCACGACAATCTCGAGGAATTGGCCCGGACGAGCCGACATCGCGCCGATGCGGTCCGACAGCATGGCCGCTTCGTCAAGCGCATGCGTGATCAGGAGAATGGTTGCCCCGGTACGTCGCCACAGGCGCAGCACCTCGTCGCCCATGAGAAGCCGCGTCTGCGCATCGAGCGCCCCGAACGGCTCGTCGAGCAGGATAAGCCGCGGCTGAAGCACGAGCGTACGGGAGATGCAAACACGCTGGCGCATGCCGCCGGAAAGCTGCGCGGGATAGGCGCGGGCGAAGTCCGTCAATCCCATGAACGCCAGCACGTCGTCGACGCGGCGACGGATTTCCGCGGTGTCGACGCCGTTACGTCGCAGTCCGAAGGCGGCGTTGTCCCACACCGTCAGCCAGGGGAAGCTCGCGTCCTCCTGGAAGACAACGCCGATGCCGTCCGGCACCTTGCCGGCCACCGCCCGGCCCTCGAACGTTACTGTCCCCACCGTGGCTTGCTGCAGCCCAGCCAGCACCTCGAGCAGCGTGGTCTTGCCGCAGCCGGACGGACCGACGACGGCAAAGAACTCGCCGCGCTTGAGCTTTAGCTCGACCGGTCCGAGCGCATGAACCGCCGGCCTACCGGCGGCCCCCGGATAGACGCGCGTCACACCCGAGAGCGAGGCGTGGATGTCCTCACCCGGGGCCGCGACGCTCATTTCTGCAGATCAGACGGCAGGAAGGAGCTGTCGACGATCTTGGTCAGATCGACGTCCTTCTGCAGCATTCCCACGCCTTTCATTGCGTGCACCGTCTGCTCGAGTAACGGCATTTCGATGCGGCCTTCGCTCCAGAACTTCGCCTCCACGAGTTCTTTTACCATGATGCCGACCTCGTTCGCGGGCAGCGGTGCGTAGATTTTGCTGAGTATGTCGATCGCTTCGGCGGTGTGGTCGTAGATGAACTTGGTGCCTTCGCGGCGCGCCGCCTGGATACCGCGCAGCTTATCCGGCCATTCTTTCATTGCCTTGCCTGTCGCCATACCGAGCTGAGAGGGAATAAGCGGCAAATCTTTCGGGCGGACCAGCACGCGGTATTTGCTCTCGCCGCCGCGGGTGCGGAACAGAATGATTGGGATGGAGGTTGCGTCGACCACGCCGTTTTCCAGCGCGGTGAGCGCGCCGCTCAAACTGCCGAGCGCCGTCATCTGCACGTCGCCCTGCTTGAGCCCCGCCTTCTCCATCACCAGCACGCCCATCATCTCGCCGAGCGACTTGGGGTTGCTGATGCCGAATTTCTTGCCCTTGAGGTCGGCGGCAGCCTTGATGGGGGAATCGGGCATGACGATCAGCACCAGGTCGGCGAGCGATCGCGAGGTGATGCCGACGATCTTGACGTCTTGTCCCTGTTCGGCGGCGGCGATGACCGGGGCGGCGGTGACATCGCCGTAGCCAAGATCGCTGGCCATTGCGTTGCGCACCGAACTACCGCCGCCCGCGCCGGAGATGATCCCGGTGATGTCGAGGCCGTGATTTTTGAAGAAACCCTTCTCGAGCGCGATGCCGTAGGGCGCGCCGGAGGGGTCGTTCTTGTACTGGGTCACGAGGAGATCCGCCGCCTCCACCGGCGAGAGCGATGCAAGAGCAAGCGCCGCGATGATGATGCAGTGAACACGCATACCGTCCTCCGTCAGATAATCTCGGCCGCTTCCCGCTTGGTCCACCCTAACCCGCGCAGCCGCTGCTGCGTACGGAACTATTGCCGCAGGAGCGCGGGAAGTTCCCCGCGGCTGGGCTTTTTTACACCCCTCGTGGATTGGACTACCGGTGACCTCCTGAGACGACGATGGTCGTGTCGCTCATGCTCCTCTGTTTGACGAGGGCAAAGAGCGTGGCGGCGTTGGCGGGATGCAGCCTGATGCAGCCGTGGGAAGCGGGGCCACCGAGGCGACGGATCTCGTAACTGCCGTGGATCGCGTAGCCGCCGTGGAAGAAGATCGAATGCGGCATGGGCGAGTTGTAATACTCCTTCGAAAACCACGTTCTTTCCATTCGTTGCGGCCGATACGTGCCGCTCGGCGTGCCGTAGCCCGCCCGGCCGGTCGAGAGCACCCAGCGGTAGCGCGGCATGCCATCGACGGAAACCAGCATTTGCTGTGTGCTTTTGTCGATCGAGATGACGACATTCGCGCGGGCAGCGCCTGCGCTCACGCTTAGTATCACGGCGGCAAACGCGGCGCGCAGCAGCGCCCCCCTTGGCGCTTGCCGTCGTGCGCGAAGAGGGGAGCTTCTCGAAATCGCCTTGGCGCGGGAATTCCGGTCCATGCCATAGCCCGTTTTCCGGCCATCCTAACACAACCCCGAGGCCCTCAATGGCGTGGACCGCGGGCTTCCGGTGCAGTAGGTGGAAGGCAGACGGGAAAGTTTATAGGGGCACAACACATGAAGGCTGTTTTCATTGAGCGGTATGGCGGCCCGACGGAGCTGAGATACGGCGAATTGCCGGACCCCGTTGCCGGGCCGGGCGAAGTCGTCATCGATGTGCATGCCGCCAGTATCAATGCCGCGGATTGGAAGGTGCGCGCCGGCCAATATCAACAAGCGAAGTTTCCATTGATCCTCGGGCGCGATTTTTCCGGCGTGATCAGCGCCGCCGGCGATGGGGTCACCGATCTCAAGGTTGGCGATGCGGTGTTCGGCGTTTGCGAGGCGGGCCAGGAGGGCGCTTATGCCGGGAAAATCGCGGTAAAGGCCGCAATCGTCGCGCGGAAGCCCGACACTGTGTCGCACGTCAACGCCGCCGCGTTGGCGCTCGCCGGGCTCACGGCCCTGAGCGCCCTCGAAGACACGCTGAAACTCAAGCCGGGCGAGACGATTCTGATCCAAGGCGGGGCAGGCGGGGTTGCGGGCTTCGCCATTCAGCTCGCCAAGCATATCGGCGCCCGTGTGATCACAACTGCGAGCGCAGCCAACCACGATTACGTGCGAGGCCTTGGCGCCGATGAAATCATCGACTACAACGCGATCGATTTCACTAAAGTTGTGGCCAATTGCGATGCCGTCTTCGATACGGTCGGCGGCGACGTGGCGCAACGCTCCTTCGCGGTGCTCAAGCCTGGCGGGCGGGCCGCCTTTATCGCCTCCGGGGCGCAGGCGCCGAAACCATCACGCGATGATGTGAGCTCGCTTCGGCCTCCGGTTGGGCGGGCCCGCCGGCATCTGGAACGCATCGTCGACCTTGTGCAGGCGAGGGCTGTGCGGCCTCCCGAGATCAAGCTCTACCCATTGTCCGAGGCGAGCGGCGCGCATCGACTGAGTGAGTCGCGCCACTTCCGGGGCAAGCTCGTCTTCAAGGTGCGTTAAGCGGCAATCGATTTGGCTTTAATGCTTCGGCAGGAGCGGGCCGAAGCCGTCGATCTGTCGTCGATGCGGTTCTGGCGCAGCGACTGCGAGGACGAGCGCCGAAAGCTTGCCGCAGAACCTAGGCAAAAGACAACGACGGTGTGCTTGCTCGCCGTCCGCGCCGCAAACACAGGGGATGCGCGCCGCAGTCGCAGCACGGGCCGGTTCCTGGAAGGCTCCGACATGCTAGAATTCTGAAACGACACAAGGAGCAGGCGATGCTGCGCACAGGCAAGGAGCACCTGGAATCGCTGCGTGACGGGCGCGTCGTGTATATCGGCAGCGAGCGGGTCAGCGACGTTACCCGTCACCCCGCCTTTTGCAACGCGGCCATAACTGTCGCCGCGCTCTATGACATGAAGGCGGATCCCGCCAACCGCGAGATTATGAGCTACGAGGAGGACGGCGGCCGCCACTCGATCTATTTCCTGCGCCCGCGCACGCGCGAGGACTTGCAGCGGCGCATGCTGGGGCACCGCCATATCTCCGATCTCACCTTCGGCATGTTCGGCCGTTCGCCCGATCATGTCGCCTCCTTCGTCACCGGGATGGTACTCAAGCCCGACGCACTACCGCCTCCTTGCGCGCACGCCGACAATCTCCTGCGCTACTACCGCCATCTGCGCGACAACGACGTTTACGTCGTCTACGCGGTTGTTCCGCCGCAGGCAGCGCGGAATCCGGAATTCTATCACCGGCAGAATATTCCCATGCCGACGCTGCGCGTGGTGCGGGAAGAAGACGACGGCGTCGTGATCTCAGGCATGAAGATGCTGGCGACAGGGGCCCTCTATGCCAACGAGATCTGGATCGGCAACGTGATTCCACTGGCGCCCGACCAGAAGAAAGAGGCGATCACTTGCGCGGTCCTCTGCAACGCGCCTGGCGTCACGCTGTGGTCACGCAAACCGGCGGTGCTTGGCGCCACCTCCGAATTCGATTCTCCGCTCGCGTGGCGCTACGACGAGAGCGACAGCATGGTGCTGTGCGACAACGTCAAGGTGCCGTGGGAGAAAGTATTCGTGCACGATGATGCGCTGCTCTCGCGCGACATCTACATCAAGACGCCGAGCCATTGTTTCGGTAATCACCAGTCGAACGTGCGCTACTGGTCGAAGATGCGCCTGTTGCTCGGCCTGTGCAACAAAGTCGCGCAGGCGACTGGCGCCGATCAAGTCCCGGCGGTCAAGGAGACGCTCGGAAAGATGGCGGCAGTCGAGAGCACGATCGGCGGACTGGTGCATGGGCAGATCAACGCCTACGAAGCCTGGCCCGAGGATTACGTCTGCTTCAATCGCCGGTTCATGTATGCGGGGCTCGACTGGTGCACGCAGAACTACAGCAGGTTCGTCGACGAGTTGCGCGAGCTCTGCGGCGGCAGCGTGTTCCAGATGCCCGCCGACATCTCGGTCATGGACGACCCGGAGCTTGCCACGCAGTTCTCGACCTACTGGCAGACGCCGCAGGCGGACGCGCTGACCCGCATGAAGCTGTTCAAGCTCGCCTGGGACATGGTGGGCTCCGAGTTCGCCGGCCGCCATTTGCAGTACGAGAAATTCTACGCCGGCGCCACTTTCATCATCCGTAACCATTCCTATCGCGAGACGGATTGGGCCGAGTTCAACAAGCTGGTCGAGGATTTGATGGCGAGCTACGACTATCGTCCTGCGGTCGCTGCGCCGCGGACTATAGATCAAGGATTGTCGCTCGTGCGGCGCCAGTCGGTTCTCTAGTCTGATATTTTGACCTCACAGCACGGGCCGCGACGGCATAGACGATGAAGCTTTTCGAGTGTCAGAACTGCGGCCAGCCGCTCTATTTCGAGAATACAAAATGCGAGAGCTGTGGGCTGCGGCTCGGCTATCTGCCAAAGCAGGAAGTCGTTACGGCATTGGAAGAGGCCGACGGTCTGTGGCGCGCGCTGGCGGCGGAAGACGAGCGATATCGCTTCTGTACCAACGCAGAGCATGACGTCTGCAATTGGCTGGTACCCGCCGAGGCTGCCGAGATTTTCTGCGCCGGGTGCCGCCACAACCGCACCATCCCCGATCTCACCAACCCTGAGAATCTCGTGCATTGGCGCAGGATCGAATATGCCAAGCATCGCCTGTTTTACACGCTGCTGCGGCTGCAGCTGCCGCTCGCAACGAGAGCGGAAGATCCTAACGGGCTCGCCTTTGATTTCGTGTCTAGTCCGGCGGACGGCAAAGAAGGCCACGCGCCGATCATGACCGGCCACGCGGGCGGCCTCATCACGCTCAACCTCGCCGAAGCCGACGCGCCCGAACGCGAACGGCAGCGCAAGTCCATGGGCGAACCCTATCGCACGCTCCTTGGTCATTTCCGGCACGAGATCGCGCACTACTACTGGGATCGCTTGGTGAAGGAATCGCCCGCGATTGAGGAATTCCGGCGCCTCTTCGGCGACGAGCGCGAGGACTACGGCGCGGCGCTCAAGCGGCACTACGCGGATGGGCCGCCGCTCGACTGGGCAGAGCGTTTTGTCACCACCTATGCAAGCGCGCATCCGTGGGAGGATTTCGCGGAAACCTGGGCGCACTATTTTCATGTGGTCGATACGCTCGAAACCGCGTTCGCATTTGGGCTGCGGATGCGGCCCAAGGTGGCTAAAGGCGCGGGCCTCGCCACCGCGATCGACTTCGACCCCTATGCCGCGGAGATGGATCGCATCATCGACGCCTGGTTGCCGCTGACCTTTGCGGTCAACTCCATCAACCGCAGCATGGGGCAGCCGGATCTCTATCCGTTCGTGCTGTCTCCGGCCGCAATCTGGAAGCTGACTTTCATCCACGATCGGATCCATGCTGCGGGGGAGGGCGAGGCGCGCGACTCCGAACACAGCGCGATCCGTGCCATCGTGGCGGGACTCAAACGCGCGGTCGGCTCCCCGCAATCCACGACGTAACGTGATTGAAGCACCAGTCCGGGGGTTCGTCGTCGAACCCGGTCCGAGAATTGCACAGAGAACTGGGTAATATGCGACGGCCTTAGTGTGGCACAGCAGCCTATGTCGATCCTCGCCAGTCTCCATCATGTCACGCGCTACCGCTACGATCGGCTGGTGGCGCTGGCGCCGCAGGTCATCCGGTTACGCCCGGCTCCGCACTGCCGCACGCGCATCGAGAGCTATTCGCTTAAGGTCACGCCGGCGCAGCACTTCGTGAACTGGCAGCAGGATCCAAATGGAAACTGGCTCGCGCGCTTCGTCTTTCCGGAAAAGACGCGCGAATTCACCATCACGGTCGATCTCGTCGCTGACATGGCCGTGATCAATCCCTTCGATTTTTTTGTCGAGCCGTTCGCGGAAACTTTTCCCTTCGCCTATCCCGCCGAGTTTGCCGAGGAGCTTGCGCCCTATCTCGACGCCGAGCCCGCCGGTGCGCGGCTCTCCGCGTTCCTTGCCTCGATCCCGCGCGAGCGCAAGAGCACCGTGGATGTCCTGGTTAATCTCAATCAGCGCCTGCAACACGAGATCCGCTACATCGTTCGGATGGAGACGGGCGTGCAGGCGCCCGAGCAAACATTGGCGCTAAGCGCGGGCTCGTGTCGCGACAGCGCGTGGTTGCAGGTACAAATCTTGCGGCATTTGGGGCTCGCGGCGCGATTCGTGTCGGGCTACCTGATCCAATTGCGCCCTGACATGGCCTCGCTCGAGGGTCCCGCCGGCGCGGCGCAGGACTTCGCCGATCTGCATGCTTGGGCCGAGGTCTATGTGCCTGGCGCCGGCTGGATCGGGCTCGACGCCACGTCCGGGCTCCTCTGCGCCGAAGGTCATCTGCCGCTCGCCGCCACGCCGCATTTTCGCGCCGCGGCCCCCATCAGCGGCTCGGTCGAGCCCGCGGAAGTGACCTTCTCCTTCGACATGAGCGTCACGCGAATGGCCGAAACGCCGCGCGTCACCTACCCGTTCTCGGAGGCGGCATGGCGCGCGCTCGACGCACTCGGGGAAAAGATCGACCGCGATCTCGCAGAGGGCGACGTGCGGCTGACCATGGGCGGCGAGCCGACCTTCGTGGCGGCGGACGACTATCAATCGCCGGAATGGAACACCGATGCGGTAGGTCCCACGAAGCGCAGCCGCGCCGATGAGCTGATCCGCCGTTTGCGGCGTCGCGTCGCGCCAGGCGGTCTCCTCCATTACGGCCAAGGTAAATGGTATCCCGGCGAGCAACTGCCGCGCTGGGCTTTCGGCCTTTATTGGCGGCGCGACGGCAAGCCGATTTGGAATAACGCTGAAGTGACTGCAGCGGAAACCGCCTCGCATCGGGCATCTGTCGATGACACGCAGCGCTTCACGCAAGCGCTCGCGAAGCGTCTTGGGTTCGACACTGCCTACGTGCAGCCAGCGTTCGAAGATCCGACCGCGCGGCTGTTTCATGAAAGCGCGCTACCCGAGAACATCGACCCGGCCGATCCCAAGCTCGATGATCCGATCGAGCGCGAGCGCCTCATGCGCGTCTTCGCGAGGCCGCTCGGCACGCCCGTGGGTTACGTGCTGCCGCTTAAGCGGTCGGCCTCGCAAGCCGAAGCTCGTTGGGTGAGCGAGTTTTGGCAAACGCGACGGCAACGGCTGTTTCTCGTGCCCGGCGAGGCGCCGATCGGCGCGCGCCTGCCGCTTGCCGCGTTGCCCCATCTGGGCAGGGCTGATTACCCGCACCTCGTGCCGCCGGATACCATGGCCGAGCGCGAGCAATTGGCTGATCCGCAATTCGTCGCCGAGCCAGTGAGTGCTCCCCGTGAACGCGACGCCCGCAGTATCTTCGAGTGTAGTGGCGGGCGAGGGACCTCGGCATCCGCGCTCGCCGCGTCGTCTTCCGGGGCAGTGCGAACTGCGCTGACGGTCGAGCGGCGCGAGGGGCGATTGTGCGTGTACATGCCGCCGCTCGAGCGGCTCGAAGACTATCTCGAGCTGGTGGCCGCGATCGAAGTGGCAGCAGGCGAGCTCGACACGCCCATCCACCTCGAAGGCTATGAGCCGCCCGCGGACGCGCGCCTCAACGTCATCAAGGTCACACCTGATCCCGGCGTGATTGAGGTGAACGTCCGCCCTGCCGCAAATTGGCGCGAGACGGTCGAGCTTACGCACACGCTCTACGAGCAAGCGCGCCTGTGCCGGCTCGGCGCTGATAAATTCATGATTGATGGCCGCCACGTCGGCACTGGTGGCGGCAATCACGTCGTGTTGGGAGGACCGACCGCCGCCGATAGTCCGTTCCTGCGCCGGCCCGACCTGCTCAAGAGCCTCATCCTCTATTGGCAGCGGCATCCCTCGCTGTCTTACATGTTCTCCGGTCTGTTTATCGGTCCGACCAGCCAAGCTCCGCGTATCGACGAGGCACGCGATGACCAGCTCTACGAGCTGGAAATCGCGCTCGCGATGGTGCCGGCGCCGGACCAAGGCACCCCGCCGCGCCCGTGGCTAATCGACCGCTTGTTTCGCAACCTTCTCGTCGACGTGACCGGCAACGCGCACCGCGCCGAAATTTGCATCGACAAGTTGTTCTCGCCAGAAGGTCCGGCTGGACGCCTCGGGCTGGTCGAGTTCCGCTCGTTCGAAATGCCGCCGCACCCGCGCATGTGCCTGGCACAACAGCTGCTCGTGCGCGCGCTGATCACCTGGTTCTGGCGCGAGCCGCAACGCGGCTCCCCTCTGCGCTGGGGCACGGCGCTGCATGACCGATTCATGCTGGAGCATTTCGTCTGGCAGGACTTTCTCGGAGTCTTGGAAGACCTGCGCGGCGCCGGATACGATTTCGATCCGCAGTGGTTTCAGGCCCAACGCGAATTTCGCTTTCCGTTCTATGGCGCCGTCACCCATGGCGGCGTCACGTTTGAATTGCGTCATGCCCTCGAGCCCTGGCATGTGCTGGGCGAAGACGCCACTGCGGGCACCACCACGCGCTCCGTCGACTCCTCCGTCGAACGGCTGCAAGTGCGGGTCGAAGGTTTCAATGCCGCCCGCCATGCCGTCGCGTGCAATGGACGGCGCGTTCCGTTGAGCCCGACCGGGCGCGCCGGCGAATACGTCGCGGGTGTGCGTTTCAAGGCATGGAAATTATCGGCCGGATTGCACCCGACCATCGATGTACATGCCCCGCTCACCTTCGACATTTTCGATTTGTGGAGCGGCCGCTCGCTCGGCGGCTGCCTCTACCATGTCGCGCACCCGGCCGGACTCAACTACGAGACGCCGCCCATAAACGCGTACGAGGCGGAGGCGCGGCGGTTGGCGCGTTTCCAGGATCTCGGCCACACGCCGGGTCCTTACGAGTTGGCGCAAGAAGAACGCACGCGCGAGTATCCGATGACACTCGACCTGCGGCGGCCACCTCATGTCTGAAAGCCGTACGGCCGGACAAGGCGAGGACGTCTTCGAAGCAAGCGACGTCGAGCCGCTGCTATCGGGCTATCGTTCGCTGCCTGGCATTTTCGATGAGATGGTGGACCGCGACGGGCGCGTGCGCGCCCATTGGCAGCCGCTGCTCGCCATGCTCGCCCGAATGGGTCACCAAGAGCTTACCCGCCGCTTCGCCGCCGCCGATCGCCACTTGCACGACTCCGGCGTGTTCTATCGCGTCTACGAGGACGCATCGGGGGCGGAGCGGCCGTGGCCGCTCAGTCACGTGCCGCTCCTGATCAACAGAGGAGAATGGCAGACGCTCAAGGCTGGACTGATCCAGCGCGCCGAGCTGCTCGAGGCGGTGCTCGCCGATGCTTATGGTCCGGCCAATCTCGTACGCGATGGCAAGCTGCCGGCGGTGTTAATTGCCGGCAATCCGGAATTCCTGCGGCCGCTGGTGGGGGTTGCCCCGCGGGGCGGCGCGCATCTGCGGTTTTACGCCGTCGACATCGGGCGCTCGCCGGACGGCAATGCTGCGCGTGCCGATGTCGCGCCGATCGACGGTGTCATCTTTGCATCGGGCGGCCAGCGCCTGGAAGTGTCCGTGAGCGTGACGCCCGGGACGGAGTAGGCCCAGATCAGCGTCGCCGAAATCCGCCTGTCCGGCATGGCGCCATCGCGCGTTGAAGGTCCGCGTAAGCTCGCTTAATGGTTCACGCGGGCGATTGCGGTGCTATTCCGCCGCCTGCTGGAACGTAAGCACATCGTTGCGCCGGTCGAGATCGATGATCTTGCCGTCCTTGATCACCCATGAAAGATGCTTGCCGCCCTGCAGCACGGTGATGTCGGCGATCGGGTCCTTGTTGAGAACGATGAGGTCGGCGAGCCTGCCGGGAGCGAGCTCGCCGACCTGGCCTTCTAGGCCGACCGCATAAGCGTTATCGCGGGTCGCGGCGACGATCGCCTCCATTGGCGTGTAGCCGCCATACTTGACGAAGATTTCGAGCTCCTTGGCGTGCAGATCGCCATGCGGCGTGAACGAATTGTTGCCGGTATCAGTCCCGACCAGGAGCTTGATGCCGAGCTTGCGCGCTTTGTGCATCAGCTCGCAAAGGAGATCGAAGTGCCGCTTCATGCGGCTGATGTCGAGTTGCACCTGCTCGGCGGTGATCTTTTGGCCGAGCTCGACCACGACGGCCAGGAATGTGGCGGTCGGAATGATTGGCATGCCGGCCTTGGCCACGGCCTCGAGATCGCGGTCGGTGGCGAGATCGGCGTGAATGATCCAATCGACGCCGGCCTCGGCGGCGGCGCGCGTCGACCCGGCACCGCGCGAATGGATGCCGACGCGCAAGTTACGCCGATGCGCTTCCGCCACGACCGCCGTAATTTCCTCTTTAGCCAGCATCTGCGATTCGCCCGAGCGGCTATCCGCCATCTTGATGAAATTGACGGCGTGCTTGCTCTGCCGTCTGACCTCGGTCACCATCTCGTCCGCGGTATTGCAAAGCTTGCCGACCGAGTGATCGGGCGTTCCCTCCCACGAGGGTTCATCGTCTTCGATGCAGCCGTAGGTCACGATCATGCGGCCGGCGACGTACATGCGCGGCCCCTCCAACAGCCCGAGCTTGATGGCGTCACGCACGCCGACGTCGGTGAACCAGGTGCCGCCCGGGACCGAGATGCTGGTGACGCCGGAGCGCAGCACCTTCTGCACGCTACGCGCTGACTTGAGCGTGGAGAATTCCGGCCGCGTCGTGCCTCTGCCTTTGCCCTCGCCCTTGATGACCGGATAGCCGTAAGAGACGTGGCAATGCGCATCGATGAGCCCGGGCATGATCCACTGTCCGCCCGCGTCGATCACCTCGACGCTCCTGCGATCCTCGAGCGCGACATCGGGAGGAAGCGCGCCCACGCTCTTGATGCGGTTGCCCTCGATAACGATGGCATCGTTGCGCGAAGGCGGCCTGCTGGAGCCGTCGATTAAGGTGCCGTTGCGGACCACCAGGGGTTTTGCTCATGGATACCTCCCGCTCGCGTTCTATCGTGCAGACGTTACCCCCAAACCGGCGGGCCTCTCAACCGCAGTACGCTCTTGCTGACCCTTCGTTCTCCGAAGGTCGTCGGGGCTGACTTTCTTCGGGATGCTGCTACGACCGTTGTGAGGTCAAACCGGATGGGCTTACTATCGCGCAGAGAGAAGGAAAATGCGCCATGGCAGAAAAACAATACGACCGGTCTACGCAGGATCTCGGCAATATCGTCAATCTCGGGCACGTCAATGTCTGCATCAGCGACCAGCGTCTGGCAACGCAGTATTACATCATCGGCCTCGGTCTTACGCGCGATCCCTTTCTCAACACTGGCGCCGGCAACATGTGGGTCAATGTCGGAGTGAGCCAATTCCATTTGCCGACCGGCCAGCCCGACGTGCTGCGCGGCGTCACCGGCCTGATCGTCCCGGACCGCGCCGCGTTGCTTGGCCGTTTGACGGAGCTGCGCAAGCCGCTGCAAGGAACCAAGTTCGATTTCCGGGAAAGCAACGACTGCGTCGAGACCGTTTGCCCTTGGGGTAATCGCATCAACGTGCATGCGCCGGATGAGAGCCGCTTCGGCCGCGTCGTGCTGGGCATGCCTTATATCGCGTTCGACGTGCGTCCTAGCACGGCTGAGCGCATCGCGCGCTTCTATCGCGAGGTCATGGGCGCGCTCGCGACGGTAGTCCAGAACGCAGACGCACCTAAAGCCTGCGTGCAAGTGGGCGAGAGACAATACTGGTATTTCCGCGAGACCGACGCGCCGGAAAAACCCTACGACCGGCACCACGCCCAGTTCTACATCGCCAATTTCTCCGGTCCCTATCGGCGGCTTAAAGCGCTCGGTCTCATCACCATGGAGGTGAACGAACACGAGTATCGGTTCAAGGACGTGATCGATCTCGATACGCGCGAAGTGCTATTCACCGTGGAGCACGAGGTGCGCAGCCAGACCCATCCGCTCTATGGCAGGCCGCTGGTGAACCGCAATCCGGCGCAATCGAACCGCAACTACAGGCCGGGCCACGACAGCATGTCTTGGGCCATGGCATGACCCCGGTACCGCAATCCCAGTGATGGCGACGCGACGCGCTCTGGTGATCGGCGGTTCGCTCGGCGGGCTGTTCGCCGCACTTCTCCTGCGCAGCGCCGGCTGGAGCGTGGTCGTATTCGAGCGCAATCCCGAGGACCTCACGGGCCGTGGCGCCGGGCTGAGCACGCATCCGCAGCTCATCGATGTGCTGCGGCGCGTCGGCGTCGATTTCGGTGAGTCGATGGGCGTCAAGCTCGATACATTCATTTTCCTCGATCGCAGCGGCAAGACCTATCTCGAGGCGAAAACGGTGCGCACCATGAGCTCGTGGGGCCGTCTCTATCGCTCGTTGCGCGACCTGCTGCCGCCGCACAGTTACCGGCTCGGCATGTCGCTGCGCCATGTCGAGCAGGACGCCGCCTCGGTCGGCGCGATCTTTACCGACGGCTCGCGCATTGACGCAGACCTGCTCGTCGGCGCCGACGGCGTGCGCTCCACTGTGCGCGAGCAATTTCTGCCGGAGGTTGCGCCCAACTACGCTGGCTATGTCGCATGGCGGGCAATGCTGGACGAGAGCGAGATCCCGCCCGCCATTCGGGCGGAAGTTTTCGAGCGCTACACCTTCTGTCTCCCAGAAGGCGAGCTGTTTTTGGCCTATCCCGTTCCGGGGCGCAACAACGAGACGCAGGTCGGTCGCCGCGCCTACAACATCGTCTGGTATCGCCCGACCACCCCCGCTGCCTTGGCTGATCTTTGCACCGACGCGCAGGGCCAACACCACGGCAGCGCGATCCCGCCACCGTTGATTCGGTCGGACGTGCTCGCCGCCATCAAGGCGACGGCGCGCGCGCTGGTGGCGCCCCAGGTCGGCGAGATTTTTGCCCGCGCAGAGCCGTTCTTTCAGCCGATCTTCGATCTCGAGTCCCCCCAGATCGTGTTTGGACGCGTCGCGTTATTGGGCGATGCTGCCTTCGTGGCCCGGCCGCATGTGGGCGCCGGCGTTACGAAGGCGGCGTTGGACGCGGTGAGCCTCGCCGACGCTACGGTAGGGCAGGGCGTCGCGGCCGCTCTACTGCAATATCAGCGCGAACAGCAGCCCTTCGGGCGCGGCCTCGTCGCGCTCGGCCGCCAAGAGGGCGCCTATCTTTCCGCGCAGCTCAAGCCGCCAGATCAGCGCACCGCGGCGGAGCTCAAGCGGGACGTCAAGGACGTGCTGCTCTCACATCAATTGCGCAGCGAAAGCCTGCGCGATGTGCTGGCGGCTTCCCGGCGTGCGGTGTGAGCCAAGGAGCTGCGGATCAGCCAAGTCTCCACTCAGTCCCGCGTAAGCGGGAATCCAGGGGCCAAGGCCTGGATCCCCGCTTGCGCGGGAACCAACGGGGTCTTGCAGGTTAAACCGTAATCCGGTCGATCTCGGCCAAGTCTTCCGGCGAGAACGTCCGGCCGGCGACGCGTACATTCTGCTCGACCTGCTCCGGCGTGGTGGCGCCGGCGATGACGCTCGCGACCACGCCGTCACGCAACAACCAATTCAACGCCAGCTCGAGGAGCGTATAGCCGCGCCCTGCCTCGAGCTCGCCGACGATACGCCAGTTGCGCTCGCTGGCGAAGCGCTCCGCGTGCCGCGCATTCTTCGACAGGCGCGATCCCGGCGGCGGCGTGGCGCCCGGCTTGTACTTGCCGGTCAGCATCCCGCTGGCGAGCGGAAAATACGGCAATATCGATAATCCAAGCGCTTGCGCGGCGGGCTTGAGCTCGCGCTCGATGTCGCGCACGAGCAGGCTGTACTCGTCCTGACAGGACACGAATGCGGCAAGGCCATGCCGCCGCGCCACCTCCTGCGCCTCGACCATCTGCTGCGCGGATAGATTCGAGCAGCCGATATAGCGCACCTTGCTGGCATGCACGAGCTCATCGAGCGCGCGTAGCGTCTCCTCGATCGGAGTCTGCGGATCCGGCCGATGTAGTTGGTAGAGGTCGATCCAATCCGTGTTGAGCCGCTTCAGGCTCGCCTCAACCGCTCGCATGATGTAGGAGCGCGACGCGCCTTTGAGATCGCCCTTATCGTCCATCGGGAGACCGAATTTGGTCGCAAGCACAATCTGTTTGCGCTTTGGTCCAAGCAGGCGTCCGAGCTCCTCCTCCGAGCTGCCTCGGTTGCCGTAGCTGTCGGCGGTGTCGATCAGGTTGATGCCGAGTTCGATCGCCTTGTGCACGACGCGGCCGGTCGCCGCAAAATCGATGCGGCCGCCGAAATTGTTGCCGCCGAGCCCGACGATGGAAACCTCGAGCGCGGACGCGCCGAGTCTGCGCTTGCGGAGAGGCATCCCGCTCACTGGGCCGGCGTGAGGCCGAGAATGTTCCGAGCCTCGTCGGGGGTTGCGATCTCGCGACCGAGCCCGCGTGCAATGCTCGCTATGCGCTCCACCAGGACGGCGTTATTTTTGGCGAATCCGCCGGGCGCCACATAGGGATTGTCCTCGTAGCCGACGCGAACATGTCCGCCGAGCGCGACGGCAAGCGCGAGAATCGCCCACTGTTTTTCCGGGTTCATGACGCTGACGTTCCAGATGCAGTCGCGCGGAAGATTATCGACCATGAACTGGAGCGCTCGCTCGGTCGGCGGCGTCCAGGTGCCGCCGGGCCAGCCGATGAATAGGGTGACGTAAGTCTTCTCCCTGAGGTAGCCTTGCTTGCGCACGAAGTCGAGGTGCCAGAACGCGCCGGTCGTGAAGCACTCGCACTCGAGCTTCACTTTATGCTCCTCCGCGGCCTTCGCGTAGGCGATGAGTTCCTCCACCGGATGAATCGCCATCATGCGCTTGGGCGGCAGCCAAGGCTCGGGTTGAAAATATTCGTCGTGCGCGTTGAAGCAGACCGCCATCATGTCGGGCGCGAGCTCCATCAGCTTGATTTTTTCTTCGATGCGCGCCGACGCCACGCCGAACTGCATGATCGGATCGACCTTGTTCAGGATCGCCTCCTGCAGGCGCTTCCAGTCGTCGTGATGGATGCTTGAGACCTGCCGGCCGTCCGCCTGAATCGTCTCCTCGAGGGTGCGGCGGCCGTGGACGTGCGCGATCGCGGCGCCGGCGTTCACGGCGTCGATATATTGCTGCGCGACCCCGCGGATGTTCTCCTGCGGCGGGCACAGATGGTTATGCGGATAGGACGTGCGCGAGTCGCAGGCGACGGTGATGATCAGCTTTTCCATCGGCGCTCCTGTTGGTTTTTCCCGCCGTCATGCGCGGGCCTGATCCGCGCATCCAGCCTTTTTCGAAAGAAGATGGATTGCCCGATCAAGCCCGGCAATGACGAAATTCAGAGTCATGACTCCCCGACTTTCACAATCTTGTTCGACCCGGCCGCTTCGATGATTGCGTCGAAGACCGACATTCCGTGCAGCACGTCCTCGATCGGCACCGGGTAGGGCTTGCGCTCGCGGATAGCACGCGCAAATGCGGTAAGCTCCGCGCTGAGCATGTTGAAGCCCGCGTGGTCGTGCGTCTCGTCGGGCGGCGCGACCACCGCTCCGGTCGGGGGCTCATCCGATGTCGGCACGAACCGGAGCGCCTGCAGGTTGGGCCTGGAAATCTCCACCAACCCCTTGCTGCCGTAGAGCGTGAAGGAAAAATTCGTCGCCGTCGCGACGGAGCAGAAGATGAGGCCAGTCGCGCCACCGTCGAATCGCAGCATCACGGTCGTCGTATCATCGTTGGGGCCGGGAAGAGTGCGCGCGGTTACACAGCGTACGTCATGCACCCGACCGGCAAACTCGATCATGTGATCGAGAGCGTGCACGCCCACCGCAGTCAGCGCTCCGCCGGGCGCCTCTTCAGGCGCGGCGCGCCAATTGTCCGGCGCAACGAACTGCGCCGTGCTGGTGGTATGCTGCGCCACCGTGGCGACCACGCGACCGAGCCGCCCCTGCGCGAGCCGCCGTCGCAGCTCGACGATTGAAGGATGAAAGCGCCGGCAGTAGCCGACGGCCAGCACCACGCCGGCCTTGCGCGCCGCCGCGACCGCCCGATCGGCGCCGGCGCGATTGAGCGTGATCGGTTTCTCGACATGGATGTGCTTGCCCGCCGCGGCGGCCGCGACGATTTGCGCCTCGTGTTGGCTGTGGGGCGTGGCGAGGACCACCGCGTCGATTTCAGGATCGGCCAAAAGCTCCTCGTAACTCTTGGCGAGTGGCACGCCGTGGGTGCGACAGAAATCGTCCGCCGTTCCGCGCGTGCGCGTGTAGCCGCGTACGAAGGATAGCTCTGCGCCTTTGCCCTGGACCGATGCGACGAGCGAGCGTCCCCAGCGCCCTAGTCCGATGATTGCGGCACGGATCGGCATCGGCCTGATTGCGCGGCTACTGAATCTTCAGCCCCGCTTGGTCGATGATCGCCTTATGCGTTGCAGGGACTGCGTGGCACGCGGCATACGCGACATGGGGCTTTCCTCGCGGACGTATTTTGTCCAATGATTATGGCAGTCCTTTCCGCCGCCGTCATGCGGCGGGATTTTGTCCGCGCGCGCCGATCGTCCCTCAACCGGATCGATGACCGACAGCTTCGACACCATCATCATTGGCGGCGGCGCAGCCGGTTGCGTGCTGGCCAATCGGCTCTCGGCACGATCGGGCGCGAGCGTGTTGCTGCTCGAGGCCGGGCCTGACACGCCGCCGGGCCAAGAGCCGGCCGACGTGCTCGATACCTACGCGACCTCCTATTACAACGATTCCTATTTCTGGCCCGGGCTCAAGGTGCATTGGCGCCGCAAGGACAACTCTCCGGCGATGAGCTTCCTGCAGGGGCGCATCATGGGCGGCGGCTCCTCCGTGATGGGCATGGTCGCATATCGTGGAACACCCGACGATTATGCCGAATGGGAGGCGCAGGGCGCTTCCGGCTGGGGCTGGTCCGATGTGCTGCCCTACTATCGCAAGCTCGAGAACGATCTCGATTTTTCAAGTGAACTGCACGGCCGCGATGGCCCGGTCCCGATCCGCCGCACCAAGGCGGAAGACTGGGCGCCGCTCGCGAAGGCGGTGCATGCCTTCGCGCAAGAGCGGCAGATCCCGTTCATCGCGGACATGAATGCGGATTTTTGCGATGGCTACGGCGCCGTGCCCATGAGCAACTGGCCGCACAAGCGCGCGTCCGCGGCGATCTGCTATCTCGATCCGGCGGTGCGCGCGCGCCGCAATCTGAGGATCGTCAACGGTGCCGCCGCGACCGGCCTCGTATTCGAGGGCCGGCGCGCCACCGGCGTGAGTGTCCGTCTCGATGGACAGGAGAAAACAATGCCCGCGCGCGAGATCATTCTCGCGCTGGGCGGCCTGCATTCGCCGGCGCTTCTGATGCGCGCGGGGTTAGGGCCGGCCGGCCACCTGCGCGAGCGCGGCATCGAAGTGCGCGCGGATTTGCCCGGCGTCGGCGAAAATCTCTCGAACCATGCCATCATATTTATCGGCTTGCTGCAGCATCGCCATCACCGGCAGGCCGCTTCCGTGCGGCCGCATCCAATGACCGCATGGCGTTACTCCTCCGGGCTTGCCGGTGCGCCCGCGACCGACATGTACATCAACGTGCAGTGTAAGACCTCGTGGAGTGCGCTCGGCGCGCAAGTCGCCAACTTGGCGCCCACGCTGCTCAAGCCGATGGCGCGCGGACGCGTGTCGCTCACGGCGGGCGCCGCCTCACCGCCCTGCGTCGAGTTCAATTTCCTCGGCCACGAGCTCGACCTTGCACGCTTCATGCAGAGCTTCCGCCGGGCGGTCGACATCCTGGCGCACGAGAAAGTACGGGCGATGAGCGGCGTGACCTTTCCGGTGAAGTTCGACGACCGGCTGCGGCGCCTCAACCGGATCACCCCGGCCAACCGGATCAAGAGCGCGCTCATCGCCGCGCTCATCGATGTTGTGCCGCCGCTCGCCGGCCCGATCTTCTCGACCTTGGCGGATCGGCGCGTCGATCTTGCCGCGCTCATCGCGGACGATGCGGCGCTTGCCGAGCACATTCGCCAGAACGTCGCCGGCATGTTTCATCCTGTGGGCACATGCCGCATGGGCAGCGCGAACGACCGCCATGCGGTGGTCGATGCGGTGGGGCGCTTGCACGGGATCGGGGGGTTGCGCGTTGTCGACGCCTCGATCATGCCGACTGTGCCGCGCGGCAACACCAACATTCCGACCATCATGGTGGCGGAGAAAATTTCGGCCGCCATATTGGACGGGGCGCGCGCGGCCGCGTAACTTTGTCGGCTGGAAGGCCCGTGCAACGCAGGAGGCCACCATTGTCTGACTTCGAGAGCGACACACCGCAGAGCGAGGGGACCAAGGCGACCGCGCGCCTGCCTGGCCTGACCATCGAGATCGTTCACCGCCATTCGCCCGCCGGAGACGCCGAACATATCTCGGTCAATCTGCAGGCCGTGCCCTCGTTCGAGGCGTTCGGCCGGTATCTCGAGGCGGCTAATCCGTTTGCGTTTTGGCTGCAGGCGAGCCGCATGGCTTGGTTTCCTTGGCTCGAAGCCGCGCGTGTCGCCATGCTGCCGTTCGGCGGTACGCTCTCGCCGCCGAACGCTCGCTCCGATGCACGCCCACCGCAGGAGCCGCGTCGCGAGTAGCCGCGCCTCCTCGCGTGCCTAGGCCGGCTGTGCCGCGGCGCCCGAGCGCGCGCGGCTGATCGCTTGCCACACCCGCAGCGGCGTTGCCGGCATTTCGATGCGATCGACCCCGAGCGGCGAGAGCGCGTCGATGACCGCATTAATTACCGTCGGCGGCGCGCCGATGGTGCCCGACTCGCCGATGCCCTTGACGCCGAGCGGATTTGTCTTGCACGGCACCTCCTCGAGCTCCGTTTCTACGTTCGGCATCGTGTCGGCACGCGGCATGCCGTAGTCCATGAAACTGCCGGAGACGAGCTGGCCGGATTGGCGGTCATAGACCTGGTGCTCGAGCAGTGCTTGCCCGAGCCCTTGCACTACGCCGCCGTGGATTTGGCCGCGCACGATCAGCGGGTTGAGAACGCGGCCAAGGTCGTCGACGACGAAGTAGCGGTCAATGATCACCTCGCCCGTCTCCGGATCCACCTCCAGCTCGCATGCGTGCGCGCCGTTGGGATGACTCGGCGGATTGGCGCTCCAGCTGCCGCTCGCCTCGAGCCCGACGCCGAATTTATCCGTGAGCGGACCCATCGGCGCATAGGACGCTTTGGCGACGTCGGTGATGGTGATCGCCTTGTCGGTGCCTACGACACGATAGTGCCCATCCTTGAACTCGATATCGGCAGCGTCAGCCTCCATCATGCCGCCGGCGAGCTGCTTGCCTTTCGCCACGATGCCATCGCTCGCCACTTTGAGTGCATTGCCGCCGACCATGGCGCTGCGCGCGCCGTAAGTGCCGCGCCCGATCGGCACTTGGGCGGTGTCGCCCTGCACGTAGCGAATGTCTTCGAGCGGAACGCCGAGCCATTCATGCACGAGCTGGGCGAACACGGTGGCGTGTCCTTGGCCGTGCGAATGCGTTCCGCCGAGGATGGTCAGCGTTCCGCCGGGATCGAAGCGCAGCTCCATGCGTTCGTTGAAGATGCCGCCGAACTCGATGTAGTAGCTCACCGCGCGGCCGCGCAGCTTGCCGTTCTTTTGCGAAGCCTTCTTGCGCCCCGCATAGCCCTTCCAGTCGCTGAGCTCGATACATTTGTCCATGAGCCGCTGGAATTCGCCGCTGTCGTAGTTCCACAAGGTGGGTGTCGCATAGGGAAGCTTGTTCGGCGGAATGAGATTGCGCCGCCTGATCTCGGCGGGATCGATGCCGATCACGCGCGCCGCGTGCTCGATGAGCCGCTCCATGAAATAGGCGGCCTCGGGCCGTCCGGCGCCACGATAGGGTCCGGATTGCGAGGTGTTGGTGAACAAACCCTGCGACATGATGTGCATGGTCTGGATGTCGTAGGCTTCCGGAATGAAGCGCACCGACATTGCGCCCGCCGCCAACCCGGCGCCGACGAAATAAGCGCCCAGCTGGAACAAACATCTCGCCCGCAGCGCCAGAATTTTGCCGTGCTCGTCAAGCGCAAGCTCGCCGTAGTAGACCATCTCGCGGCCGCAATGGTCGGTGAGCATGCTCTCCGAGCGGCTCGCGACCCATTTGACCGGGCGGCGCAGGCGGCGCGCCGCCCACAAGACCAGCGCGTCATCGGGAAAGGGATTGCCTTTGAGCCCAAACCCGCCGCCGACGTCCGGGGCAATGACACGGATGCGATTCTCCGGCACGTGGAAGATGTGCGACATCTCCATGCGCACACCGTGGGGGTTCTGCGACGTCGTGTAGAGAGTGTAGGTCTCCTCGGCGGCGTTGTAGTCGCCGATGGCGGCGCGCGGCTCCATGGCGACCGGCGAAAGCCGGTTGTTCTCGACGCGCAGCTCGACGACGTGCTTGGCCTTGGCAAAGGCGGCGTCGGTCGCCTCCTTGTTGCCGAACATCAGCCGGAAGCCGACATTGCCTTGCGGGCAATCCTCCCACACCTTCGTAGCGCCTTCCTTGGCGGCATCTTCGAGATGGACCACCGCAGGCAGCGGCTCGTAGTCCACCTCGACCATCTCGGCGGCATCGCGCGCTTGGGCCAATGTCTCGGCGACGACGAAGGCGATGCGATCGCCCACGAACCGCACCGTGTCGGCGACGAGCACGGGTTGGAACGTGCGGTGGCCTTTCGGCGCGCCGAAATCTTCGGGCATCAGATGCGCGGTGAAGCTGCCGAGCTTCTGCGCTACGGCATCGGCGCCGGTGAGCACGCACAGCACTCCCGCCGCCGCCTTGGCCTTGGTGATGTCGACGCGCTTGATGCGGGCGTGGGCATGGGGGGAGAGCACCGTGACCCCGTAGCATTGCCCGGGCAAGCTGATGTCGTCGACGTAACGCCCTTGCCCGGTGAGAAACCGCCGGTCTTCCACTCTGCGCACAGCTTGTCCGATGCCGAACTTGGCCATTTTCGCTTGCCTTTTGGTCACGATGCGATGGGTTCTGAGCGGATGTTAGAGCATGTTCTTGCATCGTTGAACCGTCATGGCGCGCGCTGGGTGTATTGCCTCGCGGGTTGCGGGGTAGGGAGGGGGAAAAGACATGCGCAAGACGAAGAGGTGCAAAAGATCGTGCGCACGGCTCGTCTCCTCCCCAACCGCTCGCCACGTGCGGTCCCAAAAGGGGGAGGGACCAGGCCGGGGATGCCGGACGCGCTGAATCCGCAACGCGTCGACTCGCGCGCCGTCGCGGCTCGGCACTGAAGCGCTTTCGCCATTCCTATTCACTTGTCCAACAGCACATGTTTCTTCGTTCCCGCGGCGCGTTTTTTGCGCCTAGGTTTTATTTTTTGCTTCGCGCACCCGAATTTCGGGGGTGGCGGAGCGCCGAGAGACGTTCCGGTGCTTGCGAGGCACCGGTTGGGCCTGCACGTAACGCGGCAGGCCAGGCACCTAGCGAGGCGCCTTGCGTCCCATGACGCGGGACGCCCGCCTCTCGGCGCTCCACCGTGGCGATTTTGGGCTCCGGTCCCGCGCTTCCTTCTCCGGCATTTGCTCCGGATCCGTTCAGCGAGCTCCTCGCAGCCAGGTCATAGTGCCTGGCGGACGGGTTCCCGTGCCTCCCGAGACGACGGTTCCAAGCCGCCGCCGCGGGACGCCACTCCTCGCTCCGCATTCAGGTATGGCTCGAGAACACGCCCCGAACGAGCGAAGATGTGCGTATGTGGGAAAGATGCGCACACAGTAGTCAAGCACTAAATCGGAGTTTTGATCTGGCTCGGATAGCCCCACCGGACCACGCGATTTCGATCCGATGGCGAGGGCGGCTGTTCGAGGTAAGCTCCTGGTGCGCGGAGAGAATTCGAGTTTTTAGTGGTGATGCCTCCAATCCCCCCGTGAGTGCAGCGCCGCGGACGAGCGACGACAGGGGCGGCGATGACAACAGACGATTTGGCCACTCGAGCGAATCTTCACACCACGAGTTGACCGTGATGGTGAAGACAAGCGAGGCGCCTTATGGCGCGCGCCGAGCCAGAACGCACGCGGGAGGAACTGCATGAAAGGCGTCGTGCTCGTCGGTGACCGCAAGCTCGAACTACGCAACTTCTCCGACCCCACGCCGGGTCCCCGCGACGTGGTGCTCGAGATCAAAGCGTCGGGTATGTGCGGCAGTGACCTGCACGTCTACCGTGCTCCCTTTAAGCCAGGGGATCCCAGCTCGGGATTCAAGCGTGGCGCCGAGCCAGTGATCGCCGGCCACGAGCCCTGCGGGATCGTGGTCGCAGTGGGCACAGGGGTGACTCCCAAGGAGGCTCGCAGCGGCCAGCGGGTGATGAATCACCACTACACCGGGTGCGGCAGCTGCAAGCATTGCCGCTCGGGCTGGGCGCAGATGTGCCTCGAAGGCTCCATCGTCTTTGGCGCCAACGGCAACGGCGGACACGCCAGATACATGAAAGTGCCGGTTCACACACTGGTGCCCCTGCCCGACGCGCTTTCGTTCGAGACGGGTGCGGCCATCTCCTGCGGCACTGGCACGGCCTATGGTGCGTTGAAGCGGCTCAATCTGCAGGGCGGTGAAACCATCGCCATCTTTGGCCAAGGGCCGGTGGGGCTCTCTGCAACGCAGCTTGCCGTCACTATGGGCGCTCGAGTCATCGCGCTCGACATCTCACCCGAGCGGCGCGCGCTCGCCCGCGAGTTTGGCGCGAACGAAGTGATCGACGCGCGCTCAAACGATCCCGTCGGGGCAATCCGAGAGCTGACCCACGGCGAAGGCGCGCACAAGACGCTCGACACTTCCGGCGCGGCTGAGGCGCGCGCAGCCGCGGTGCGGGCGGCACGAACCTGGGGAGCGGCCTGCTACGTCGGCGAGCGTGGTCAGGTCACCCTCGACGTGAGCCCCGACCTCCTGCGCCGGCAAATCACGCTTCTCGGCTCATGGACCTTCTCGACGCAGGGGCAGGCCGACTGCGCCGAGTTCGTCGCGGACCACAATGTCGCCGTTGATAAGCTCTTCACCGACCGTTGGCGGCTAGACCAGGCCGAGGAGGCCTACCGTCTGTTCGACACCCAGACCACCGGCAAGGGCGTGATCCTGCCGTCCTGAGTACGACGTTCTGTCGAGGTCCACATGCCATCACGAAGCCCGGAGGCATCGGACGCGTGATGACGCGAGCACTTCTTGGTGACGGCCATTGCGTCGCAGCCGTAGATTGGGACGCGGCGTCGCTCGAACGCCTCAAGAGTTTATGCAACAGGACGGAGCGCCTGTGTCCAATCCTCGCCGATCTGAGCACGGAAACGGGTTGCGCGCATGCAATCGAAATCGCGCGCGAACGCTTCGGCACGATCGAAGCCCTGGTTAATAACGCCGGCATTGGCATGAGTGCGATCCGGCCCGACGCCGAGGTGAGCCATCCCGGCATCGAGGAGCTGACACCGGAAATTTGGGATCGCTTCTTTGCCATCGTCGTGCGCGCACCAGTGATACTTACACGCCTCACCCTGCCACTGATGCGAGAAGCTCGGTTCGGGCGCACAGATCTCCCCACCAGTCAGTATTTTCCTCTACTGCAATTTCACGGTAGGTTCTCGCCATAGCACTGTCGCCTCTTCTTCCAGCAGATAAGCCGCTGAGCACGGCCGGGCCTTATTACCGGACTCCTGCACGGCAGACAGCGTCTCTATTTAATCGCTACGCGCTCTGGTGGATTAGCTCGGCAATATCTCCACAGGAAAGGTATTAAATCTCGGTTCCGAAGCCGCCCAACCCTCTACTAACGCTTAAAGAAATTGTTCCAAACCTGGTGCAATTGGGCGATTGCCGGCTCGAGCGGGGGGACAAAGAGCCGTTCGCCATCACGTCGCACGAGTCCAAAGCGATTGAGTGTCTCGAGCGCATGGGCAATCTTGAAATCAAGGTTGACCCCGAAATTTTTTGCGAGCCAGGTCTCGATACGCGCCGCGATTTCGCCTGCCGTTGGCACCGGTTCTGCCTTGTGGATGAAATGGTATGCGAGCACAGCTTCCTTGGTCTCCTGGTCCTCGGCAGTGGCGATCAGGTAATCGAAAATGCCGGCGTTATTGTTGACGTTGCGGAAGTAGACATTTTCAGCGAGCTCCATGTGGTGCTTCAGGGTTTTATGTTGATGTTTTTGCCATTGCCGTACGGCGAAGCCGCCGAGCGCCACGATTCCCATCAAAGCGGCGAGTGCCGCTTTCATGTCGGCGTCCGCAACCGACCCAGATCCGCCGAAGTAAATTCCCGCCACAAGGAACAGGACGGAAATCGTGGCGTAGAGCTTGAATAGGATGGGAATGCCGCCGGCAATCGCCGGCACGCCGAGAAAGG
>Ga0126377_10000033_pt1 | contig 59221 bp, 56 predicted proteins | sample PanSoiMetPlot_22_FD_92647 | JGI IMG/M metagenome (GOLD analysis project Ga0126377, IMG submission 92647) | Tropical forest soil microbial communities from Panama - MetaG Plot_22 | ecosystem: Environmental > Terrestrial > Soil > Tropical forest > Bulk soil | place: Panama | collected 2016-02-17 | reverse complement strand
GCAGGCCGGGGAGGCCGGCCTGGTCGCCGCGGCGGCGCAGCATCATGACCAGGCCCCATTTGGTCAGCCGGCCCTTCTCCCCAGGCCACAGCCAGGGCCGGTCGGCGAACCGGTGGCGCGAGCGCAGCCGCAGGTAGCGGTCCAGGGCCACTGCGGTCGTGCGGCCAAACGGCAGGGTGCGTTCGCGGCGGCCCTTGCCGAGCACGAGCGCGACGTCCAGGTCGAAGTCCAGGTCGGTCAGGCGCAGGTCGATGATCTCGCCGCGGCGGGCGCCGGTGTCGATCAGGAACAGGATCATGGCGGTGTCGCGGCGGGCCTCGAAGCTGCGGCCTTCGCAGGCGGCGAGCAGGCGGCGCAGGCCGTCCTCGGGGACGACCGGGACGGGCTGCTCGGGCACCAGCGGCGGCTTCATCCGCGCCATGGGGTCGGCGGGGATCTCGCCTTCCTCGGTCAGCCAGCGGTACAGCCGCTTGAGGTGCTTGTAGCGGATGGCGGCGGTCGCGGCCGAGCGGCGGGTGAGGAGGTCGGCGAGGAAGTCCTGGAGGTCGCCGCGGTCGGCGTCGGCGAAGCCGCGGCCGCGTTGGGCGAGGAATGCCTGGGCTTGGCCGAGGCTTTCCTGGTAGTTGCTGATGGTGCGAGGCGACAGGTTCTCCGCGCGCAGCTGGCGCTCGAAGGAGCGGAGGAGGCTGCGCGGGCCGGTCGGATCCATGCTCGGAAGGTAGCCGAGGGAGGCGTTCTCCGAGTGCTATGCAGCCGCCGAGCAGACGGCCCCTGACCTTGTTTGTGCTGGTCAGGGGCCTGGTGGTGGGCGCGACAGGGTTTGAACCTGTGACCTCCTCCGTGTCAGGGAGGCGCTCTCCCGCTGAGCTACGCGCCCGTGCGACCTTGCGACCGGCTTGAGGCGGTGCCCGGAATTGAACCGGGGTAAAGGGTTTTGCAGACCCTTGCCTGAACCACTCGGCCACACCGCCGGGCGTGGGCACCGGAGCGGATGACGGGACTCGAACCCGCGACCCTCACCTTGGCAAGGTGATGCTCTACCAACTGAGCCACATCCGCCTGGAGCTCGCACTATAGCAACGGCGTCAGCCTGCCTCAACCGGTCCGGCGCGCCCGGCGCGCGCTCGTTCCATCACCATTGCTGCCGGTCAGGGCGGGTGTTACCGTCATTTGGTGCTCTGGCCCGCGCCATCGTCGCCGCGTGCGCTCTCCGCCGCGCCGACGGCGGCATCCCAGGCGATCCGGCCAGCGTGGCCTGCGGAGCATCGGCTCGGGGAGGGGGTGCGGGCGCGTGCGAGGAGCAAGGACATACCGAAGCCTTCGCGACTCGCAGCTCGTCGCGCTCATCACCGAGCGGGACGCCGGCGCGCTCGAGGCGTTGTACGAACGGCACGGACCGCTCGCCTACACCCTCGCGTCCGCGATCGTCGAGGACGACGCGTTGGTGGATCGCATCGTCCAGGACGTGTTCGTCGGGTTGTGGGACGACGCCGCGCCGCTCGGGACCGACACCGACCTGGTGGGGGCACGACTGCTCGCCGTCACCAGGCAGCGGGCGACGGCGCTGGTGCGCCGCCAGCCCCAGGCCAGGCGCGGCAGCGGCCGCGGCGAGGAGCCGGCGTTCGTGCTCGCGCCGGAGCCCGAGCCCGGCGGGTCGGCCACGCCCGCGGAGGAGCAGTACGCGGCGGTGCGGCGGGCGCTCGCGAGCCTGCCCGCGCCGGAGCGGCGCGCGCTCGCGCTCGCCTATCTGGGCGGGTACACCCAGCGCGAGGTCGCCGTCCTGGTGGAGGCCCAGCTGGAGACGGTCCGCGCGCAGATGGCGGGCGGGCTGCGCGAGCTGAAGCGGGCGCTGGCGGGGGTGGAGGCGCAGGAGTCGAGCGGGTGGTCCCACCGGTGAGCCACGCGGAACTCGAGCAGCTGGCCGCCGGGTACGCGCTCGGCGCGCTCGAACCCGACGACGAGCACGCCTTCAGCAGCCACCTGGACGGCTGCCCCGCATGCCGGCGTACCCTGCGCGAGCTGGAGTTGGCGCTCGGCGAGCTGGCACGGTCGTTGCCGCCGGCGACGCCTCCCCGGGCGCTCCGCCGGGCGATCCGGCGGCGGCTGGGCCGGGTCGGCGGCCGCCGCCAACGGCCGGTGCTCCGCCGGCGGGTCCCGCCGGCGGCGGTGCGCCTCGGGGCCGCCCTCCTCGCGGTCGCCGCGGTATTCGGCCTGGCGTTCTGGAACATGACGCTGCGCAACCAGCTCGCGGTCGAGCAGCGGCGCCGGAGTGAGAGCGAGGCCGTCGACCGGCTGCTGAACAGCGGCCAGTCGCAGGTCGTGGCCCTGATCCCGACGACCGGGGGTGGCGGCCGGGGCACGGTCGTCTCCTCGTCCAGGAGCGGTGAGGGCGTACTGCTGCTGGAGGGCCTGCCGCCGCCGCCCGGCGGGCATGTCCATCAGCTGTGGGCCGTGCCGGGCGCGGCCGGGATCGACCAGGCGACACCGGTCCGGACGTGGATCCCGACGCCGGGGTCGGCGAGGATACGCTTTCGGAGCCTGCCGATGGAGGCCGACAGCTCGTGGGCGGTGACCAGCGAGCCGCAGGGAGGCAGCCTCCGGCCGACCCTCCCGCCGGTGCTCGTCTCGTCCGATCTTGCGGCTGATGCGAGCCAATCGGGCTAGCGCGACGTAGTCTCGTAGCAGCTTGGACATTTCTACGTAGCCGTGCAGACTGTGAGAAGGGCTCCGGCGCCGTGACTGCGGCGTGTCCGCAGTCTTCGGGACCGGCGGAGGGGTGGACCAGATGACGCAGCGCCGACGGGGCCCGTCGCTCCTCGGGCTCGAAGACGACGGGCGTGACCTGTTCGGTGTGGCCGCACACAAGCTGAACACGCCGATCGCGTGCTTGCGCGGCTTCATCACGACCCTGCTCCAGCGCAGCGACCAGCTGGACGCCGACACCATCAAGCAGTTCCACACGGTCATGCTGGCGCAGACCGAGCGGCTGCAGGGCATGGTGCGCGACTTCCTCGCCCTCGCGCGCGTCCAGGGTGGCATCGTGCCGATGGCGCACTCCATGCGACCGCGCGACCTGCTGATCGAGCTGATCGACGAGCTGGGCTCGGAGGGCGCCAGGGTCAAGGCCGCCGGCGACCTCGACCAGAAGGTCTCCGGCGACGCCGAGCTGGTCCGGATGGCGCTGCGGCCGCTGGTGGAGAACGCGGTCACCTACGGCCCTCGCTCCGAGCCGGTGGTCGTGACCGTGAGCGTCGGACCCAGGCGGATCCGCTGGGAGGTCGGTGACCGTGGGCGCCGGCTCTCACCCGACCAGCTCGACCAGATCTTCCGGCCCTTCATCCGGGCGGATGCGACCATCGAGCGGCGCGGGTCAGGTGCCGGTCTCGGGCTCACACTCGCTCGGGCCTACGCGGAAGCTCTGCAGGGGCAGGTTGGCGGACGGGTCGACAAGAACGGTACCGTCTTCTGGCTGGACCTACCGGTGCTGATCACTGAGGAGCTGGCGCCGTGAATCGTCGGAAGGGCAGGAGCGCGTGACCACGCTGACCGAGGAGTCGACGACCCGGGTCATGGTCGTCGATGATCACGCTGTCACCAGGCACGGCGTCGTGCTGCTGTGCAACGCCGCGGAGGGCATCGAGGTGGTCGGGGAGGCCAGTGACGGCCAGGAGGCCGTCGAGCGCATCAGTCGCATCATGCCCGACGTCGTGCTCATGGACGTCGACATGCCGCGTCGCGACGGGATCAGTGCGACCCGCGAGATCCGGCAGCTCCATCCGTCCATCGGCGTGGTGGTCCTTACGGTGCACGAGGACCAGGAGACCATCTTCGAGGCGATCAAGGCGGGGGCCTCGGGGTACCTGCCGAAGTCCGCGAGCCTCGACGAGATCCAGCGTGCGGTCAAGGCCGTGGCCACGGGCGGCTCGTTCCTCGACCCGGTCCAGGCGCGCAAGCTGCTGCACCAGTTCAACCGTTACGCCGACGAGACCAAGGCGGCTGCGGACATCTACTACCTGCTCACCGGCAGGGAACGGGAGATCCTCGCACTGCTCGCCGAGGGCAAGACCAGCCGCCAGATCGCCACCCAGCTGGTGATCTCCGAGCGCACGGTCAACACGCACATCGGCAACATCTACCGCAAGCTGCACGTCAACAACCGCGTCGACGCGGTGCGCGAGGCGATGCGGATCCGCCTGGTCGAACCCCCCCGCTGACGGGGCGACCACCGAGCAAGGCCGTGCGGTCACCGGGCGAGGCATGGCTGCGGATCTGCGCACATCTGTGGACGGCGCTTCCCCACTTCCCGCCATAGGGTCTCCCGAGCAGAGGTCGTACGATCTGCCCGACGTTGTTCGCGCCGGTCCATTTCGCTGGAGGCACCGCACCTTGCAGCAATCCCCGTCGTCGACTGTGCTCGTTCTGGACGCCTCGAGCGGCGTCGGACACTGGGCCTGCGACGCCCTCATCGATGCGGGCTACGCGTGCGTGGTCGCACAGACGCCGCAGGAGGCGCTGCGCAGCGTCGACGCCCTGCGTGCCGGCCTGCTCCTCCTCCCTGTCGTCGAGCTGACCGCATGGACCGGCGTCCTGGAGCGACTGCAGGAGCGCACCGAATCCGTCCCCGTGCTCGGCGTAGTGGACAAGGAGGCCAACGTCGACGTGAGCCCGGCCCTCACGCTCGGCGTGAACGACCTGCTCACCTACCCGTGCTCGCCGGAGGACCTCGTCCAGCGGGTCGCCGTCCGCCTCGACCGTCGCGCCGCCGCCGAGCCCCAGTCGCTCGACAACGACTCGCCGATCGCCACGCTGCGCGCGGTGACCGAGGCCGCCGAGCAGGCACTCTTCCGTGCCGAGACCGCCGAGGCGCGGGTCTCGCGCGCCGAGGAGCGCGAGCATCTGCGAATGGCCCGCGAGTCGCTGTCGCACTCGCTGCAGGTCCTGCTCGGGACCATGGTCGGGACGGCCGAGGCGGGTGCAGCCGGCCGCGCCGGCCACTCGCGCATGGTCGCCATGCTGGTCAAGCGAATGGCGGCCGAGCTCGGCTGGGCGCCCGAGCGGGTCCGCGGCATGGAGCTCGCCGGCCTGCTCCACGACATCGGCCTGCTCGCGCTCCCGCCGGACCTGCTCGCCGGGCGCGGTCCGCTCGACGACCAGCAGCGCCGCCTCCTCCACACCCATCCGGAGGCGTCTGCGCAGATCCTGGAGCCGCTCAGCCGTGTCGGCGTCCCGGTGTCCGCGGTCCGTGCACATCACGAGCGGCTCGACGGCTCGGGGTACCCACGGGGCCTGCGCGGCCGTCAGGTACCGGTCGGCGCGGAGCTGCTCGCGGTCGCCGACTGTTACGCCGCGCTCCTGCAGGACCGGCCTCACCGGCCCGCGCTCGGTCAGGCCGAAGCGCTCAAGATCCTGGACAAGGAGACCGCCGCAGGCCGGCTCTCCGCCAAAGCGCTCGCCATCCTCCAGAAGGTGATCGCGCGGTCGCAGGAGACGAGCCAGAGCGGCAACGCCGACGGTTCCGCTTCGCCCATGGGGCAGGCCCTCACCGGCTGACGGTCATCCCGATTGCCCGCCTCGCGCGGGGATCGCTAGACTTCGCGGCGGCCGGGCGGAAGCAACGCCTGGCAGGACCCCGGGCGTGTAGCTCAGCGGGAGAGCGCTGCCTTCACACGGCAGAGGCCGCAGGTTCGAAACCTGCCACGCCCACCCAGGTCAGAGCGCCCTTCCAGGATCGGGAGCGGCGCTCGTGGCGTCTCTGGGGAACACCTGGGGCATGCGACCGGCCCGGAGCGCTTCGAGGCGATCACGCAGTCCCAGGTCAGCTTCCGGATACAGGTGGCCGTAGCGGTCGAGGGTGAAGCTGACCGACGTGTGCCCGGCGCGCGCGGCGACCTCCTTGGGACCGGCTCCGGCGGCGATCCACAGCGCCACGGCGGTATGCCGCAGGTCATGGATGCGGAGCCTGTCGAGGCCAGCAGTCCGAACGGCCGGCCAGATGCGAGCCCGGAAGCCAGCCACGCGGAGCGGCGCACCGTACGCGCCGGTGAACACGTGGTCCTCTGGTCGGCCGGGTGTCGCCATACGTTGGGCCAGGGCGTCCATGACAAAGCAGGGAAGTCCGACGCGACGCCGGCTTGCTCGGGTCTTCGGCGGGCCGATGTGGAGCCGGCCGCCTGGTTCGGTGATGATCTCGGCGATCTCGACGGTGCCGGCGTCCAGGTCGACACGGCGGCGGCGAAGGCCGGCCATCTCGCCGATGCGCAGGCCGCCGTAGGCGCCCAGGAGCACGAGGGCGCGGTAGTCGGGCCGGATGATGTCGGCCAGGCGGTCAACCTCAGCAGGGGTGAGGAAGCGCATCTCGTGCCGCTCGATCTTGGGCAGCGGCACCCGGCGGCACGGGGACTCGGGGATCATCCGGGCGTCGACAGCGGCGGCCATGACCTTGCCGAGGAGCTGGTAGGCCTTGACGACGGTGGCCGGGGCGAGCCCTTGACGGCTGAGGTCCGCGACCCATGCTCGGACCTCGCGTTGGGTGAGCTTGGCGAGCTGGAACCTGTCGAAGCGGGGCCGCACGTACAAGCGCAGGTAGGTGAGGTCGCGGATCTCGGTCGACGGCCGCAGGTTGGTTGTCGTGGCCTGCCACTCGGCAAGCCAATCCGCGAAGCGGGTCCGACCGAGCGCCGGGTTGGTCCAGGTGCCGTCGAGCTTGGATGCCTCGACCTGCGCCAGCCAGCGTTGCGTGTCGCCCTTGCGGGCAAAGCTCCGGCTGTGGAGCCTGCCGTCTGGTCCCCACTGGCGGGCACGCCAGGGCTTCGGTCGGTCCGGACGGTGTTCGATGGATGGCATGGACTCCTCTTCTCAGGCAGCGGACTCGGCCCGCGTGGCGCGGGCGGCGCGGCGGTGTTCGCGGGCACGGGCGGCGGTGTCGATGGCGAGCTGCCGGTTGGCCTCGGTGCGCCAGCCCGAGCCGGCGTAGACCCAGGTGGCCAGGATCACGGTGGCGTCGTCGCCGTCGGGGCGACCAAAGGCATCCAGTGGGACGCCGCCGTGTCGGCGGGTGCGGCGGTAGGTGGCGCGGGCGCGGCGCAAGGCGGTGAAGGTGGTGGAGTAGCGGCGGCTGCGGGTCAGGAAGTGGCCGCCGAAGCCGAGCTGTGCGCCCACCGCTGGAGGTGGAGGCGGGCCAGGTGGGGGTGGGCGCCGAGGCGCCAAGCCGCGCGGATGAGCCGGGTGATGTGCGAGCGGAGCTGCGCCGAGTCCAGGCGGGCGAGGGCGCCAGGGGTGAGGCGGCGGGTGAGGGCGGGCCCGTAGGTCTCGGTGCTCTTGGTGGCGTACTTGGCGATGTAGCCGGCCACGGCCTGTTCGCTCAAGTCGCCGGGAGCTCCTGACCGCAGCTGGCGGATGTCGGGCTGGGAGCCCCAGCGGGCCACCCGCGGGTGCCGGTCGGTGAGAGGAGCAGGGACCGGCACGCTGGTCATCGCGACCGCCAGCCGGATCGCCTCCTCGAGCACGCCAGGGGTGAACTGCGGCGGCGGCGGACGGACCTCACCCTCAGGGCCGGGAGTGGCGTGGTCCAGGCGGATGATCGAGTGGTAGTGGAGCTGCCCGCGGGCCTGGAACTCCGCGACCTTGCCGTACTCCCGTTTCACCAGGGCCTTGACCTGGGCTTCGGTGTGGCCGGTGAGGCGGGCGAGGGCGCGGTAGAGGTAGGTGCCGATGGTGTACTGCCACAGCTTGGGCGCCAGCGCGTTCCACAGCACCGCGGCGTCGCAGTCGTAGCAGCGCCAGCACAGCGGCTCCCCCCGCCGCGGGTCATCGGCGCGATGCCGCAGGCGGCACTCCAGGTGGACGCCGTGCGGGCAGACGGTGGCGCGGCGGCGCGGGTGGCACGGCAGGACCCGGCCGGCGCGGTCCTGCCGGTGAGTGTGGACCGGGCCGAACTATGGGGCGGTGAAGGTGGCGAACACCGCCGGATGACCGGCCACCGACTCGGGGATGCCTTTGCCGCCGGCGAGCCCGGCCTTGATGAGCTGGTAGGCATCGGCCCGGTAGACCTCGGCGCAGGCCGGACAGTGGGCGGCGCGGCGGGTGCCGCAGGGCTTGAACAGCAGCCCGGTCGGCTCACGGTCGGTGGTGTAGACCTCGCGGGTCTCGCCGGTGTGGGTGTCGGCGTGGTGGACCTGGCCGCGCAGGCGGACCGGGTGGGCGCAGTAGCCGACCCGGCGGGCGTGCGCCTGCCACTCCAGGTCCACGGCGGGTGAAGGCGCCGGGACGGCCAATGGCGGTTCCTCCTCTCTGGAGACACGAGAAGGGGCCAGACGACTTGCCGGCCCCTTCGGGTGGACGAGTGGCTGCAGGGTGGCCGTGGACACGGCCCATGCCAGCGGCGGCACGATGCGGCCCGCTGGGTCAGCGGGCGGCGTAGTCGCCTGCGTCCCAGGCCCGCGTCACCGCGTCGGCGTGCTCGGGGTCGGTGGCCATGAGGTGGCGCAGGTGCGCCAGCCAGTCGAAGCTGTCGTCCGGTGGCTCGGACGGCTGCACAGATATCGTGCGGCGCATGGGTCGCCTCCTCCAGATCAGGGCTGGTCCTGGGCGGTACAGACGGAGCAGGTGCAGACCGGCAGCAGGTCGAGCAAGGCCGGGTCATCCACGGGGATCCAGGCGTCGATGACCACGTAGACCGGCTCGGGCTCGGCTGACGGACGGCGCGTGGACGGCTTGCGGCGGCGGGTCATCGCGTGGCTCCTTCGCATGGCGCCCTGGTAGAAGGCGTCCACCAGATCCCCCAGCAGATCCGTGGAGCGCTCCCGGTCGAGCTGGGCCAGCCGGTGCAACCAGGCGATGTACTCGCAGGTCGGCGGCGGGATCAGCTCCTCCAGGCGGCAGTCGGGGAGGCACATCACAGCCCCTCCGGCCAGCCACAGGAGGCGCCCTGGACCTCCAGCCAGCGGCCGTCCTCGAAGTACACGCGGGCGTAGGCGTCGGTGCAGCCCGGCGGGTCGGCCAGAGGCTCGATGCGGACGATGCGGCCGGCGAAGGTCCCGGCCGCGGTGTGCGGGGATGCGACCGTCATCGCGGTCTCCTTGCAGACGATGGGGATGCACGCGTGGCGCGCGGCGGGGATGTGGGTGACGGGGCTTCCATGCGGCGCTCGCTGGGCGCCTGGAGCCACGGTCCCGAGGGCAACTACCACCCGGACTGGCCTGGGTGGGTGGGGGTTGGCCACGGGACCGCTCTCCTGGTCCTCCCGCCCTCTCTCAAGTTGTCAAGGAGCTATAGCCCCCCTAGAGCTATAGGGGGACTATAGCTCTGGATGTGCGCGCACCGCAATAGGGGGGCTAGAGTCTAGGATCGCTGACCCCGGACAGGGAGAACACAGTGGTCAACGGGCACGCGGTCTCAGAAGTCGGCCACATCCAAGACCCACAGCAGCGAGCACGGGCAGCCAACCGGCTCCTTGCCGAGCACCAAGCCCTCCTGAACGAGCTGGCAAGGCTTCGACGGCAGGCGATCAGCGACCTGCGCCGATCGGGTCTCACCCAAGCCCAAGTCGCCCAGGTGCTCGGCGTCAGCCCCGGGCGCGTCTCCCAGGTCGAGCACGCCGCCGCGCAGGACGATCAGCAGCCAGCGTCAGCGCCGGCAGTGCTTGTCGAGCGGGCCATCCCGACGACGCCGAGCGTGCGGGGCAGCCGGTCGCTGTACCTGACCGAGACCGAGCGGCAGGGTGTCGTGCCGACCCGGACGATGCTCTACGTTGGCCCCGAGCCGGCCGCACCCGAGGTCGCCAAGCGGCTTGGCATCAACCCTGGAGCGTCGGTCCTTGCCCGACGCAAGCTGTTCTTCGCCAACGACATCCCGATCCGCATCGCCACCAGCTACTTCACCCTGTCCTTTACGGACGGGACGGCGCTCGCGGACCCGGACTTCGTGGAAGGCGGATTCCAAGTCGTCTTTGACCGCATGGGCGTTCGGTTCGGCCACGCGACGGAGACCCTGACCGCTCGGATGCCGAGTAAGGAGGAGGTGCGCATCCTCCAGCTCGACAAGGGCGTACCCGTCGTCGAAGTGCTCCGCAGCTCCTATGACGTTGACGGTCGGCCGGTGCATACCTTGGAGACCATCTGCGCGGCCGACAGGCACGTGTTCGTCATCAACCAGATGCCAGACGACATCGTGTTCTGAGCGGCGTTGTGAAGACTTTCTTTACGGTTTCAAGCCGGCCTAGCGGCCGGTCCCGCCGGGCGGCGTCCATCGTGGCCAAGCGGGCGGTCTTCACCTGCGGACCAAGCGGGTCAGCCCTGGGTCGGGGTGGCGGGCGCCCAGGGCGGGCGGCTGCCGGGCAGGTACATCATCCCACCGACAGCGAGATAGCCAAGCTGGTAGAGCAGTAGTGTCAGCCCGCCCAGACTGGTGACGGTGATGACGGTGTTGCGCAGGCCGTCCACCGCCGCCTGCTGCAACGGCGACCGCTCGGTGGTCAGCGCCCCCTGCGGCGGGGTCTGCTGGGATGGCGGGACAGGCTTGACGACCGTCCCCGGCTGCGGGCGGTCGGAGAGGTCGGGGATGCCGAGCGCTTGCAGGTCCGCAGCCAGGGTGGGTGGGATGCCGGTGTTCGGGTTTGCCCCGCCGCTGTCCGCAGGCGGCAGGATGACGACCGGCCGCTGATCCTGGGACTGCTGCCTGGGGGTCAGCGGTGGGGCGACCTGGGTGCTGATCATGGCACTGCCCGGGTTGCCCGTCTCGTAGTCCAGCCGTTGTTGCAGTTCCTCGATCCAGTGGTGCAGCTCCGCCAGCCGGTCGCTGTAGTGGGGGTCGGCTCCCGCTTGGGTGGGGGGTCCTTCGGTGGGGGGTCGCGCCTGTTCGAGGTCGCGGCGTGCCTGGTCCAGCAAGCCCTGGTCGGTGGCTGGGTCTCGGGTCCCTGTCTGGTACCCCGTCGGCTGGTCCTGCGATCGGGCTCGTCGTGCGTTATTCAGGGCGGTTTCCACCCTCTGGAGAGAATCACGGACCCTTACCACCGCGCCTGCGACATCGGGTCCGGTATCAGGTAGGAGACGCTGATCCTGCCAGTATTGCGCATTCGCCGCTCTGTACCTGGCCCTCAGGCTCGCTACCCGGTTGCTGTCCTCGACGTCGATCCCGCTCCCGATCCCTTGCCGCGCCAGCTCTTCCAGTGCCTCCCATCGTTCAAGATGCTGAGTCGCCCTCGACAGGCGCGCCCACTCAGTCTCAAACGCGCCGACGTCCGGCAGGCGGTCTTGCTGGACCCGTTCCGCTTGCACCCGTTGGACAAGGTCCAGGTCGCGTTGGATGTCATCCAACGACGGGAGCTGGAATGGCGGCTGGGCTTCCTGGGGGGGCTGCGTGGCCTGCTGGGGTGGCGGCACTGGTGCGCCTTCCGGGAGCGGCGGGGCCGCCTGCGGCGGTAGGGGTGGCTGTTGTCCTCGCAGCCGCGCCAACGCCCGCCAGAGCGGACCCAGGAACCCGCCGCCCTCGGCCGCCGCCTGCACGATCGGGTCACCCGGGGTCGGGGGTTGCTGGGAGCAGGGGCCGTCCAGGCACCCGCCGGTCGGACCACTGGGCTGCTCGTCCTGCTCCGACTGGTCGGTCAGCTGCTGGCCTGTGACCTGGACCGGCTGACCGCTGCGCTCGGCTTGGGCGACGACACCGGCCGGCTGGTCTGGCACCGGCGGCGCGACGCTGGCCGTGTGGGCGTTACTAGGCTCGCCCTGGGTGGCGGCGGGCTGGCCGGAGGGCTGGTTGCCGGGTGGCTGGTTGGCCAGGTCGGTCGGCTCGTCCGCTGTCGCCAGGACCGACAGGTCGTCAGGGTCCTCGGCGGTCGCGCGGGTGGCGAAGGTAGCGACCAAGGCCAGGGTCAGGACCAGGACCAGCAGCCGACTCCACCGTGACCTGGACGCCCGTGGCGGTGGGGTCGGCGGCGTCTGCATCCAGCTCGCCGATCGGGTCCGGTCGGCGCGTGCTGGCATCGTGGCCACGGCTCACCTCGGCGCAACAGGGAGCGGTCGATCAGCAGCAGGCGGCTGGCGACCGACACCAGCCGAACATCGGCCGCAGGCTAGCAGCGGTCAACCGCCTAACCCGGGCTCGTTGCCCAGTTGTACGTCGAACGTCACGCACCCGTGACGTCCAACCCAACCCGCGTGACCAGGGCGGTCGCCGCTTGCCACACCGCCGACCGTGCCGGGCTTGATGAGCGCTCCGCGGGGAGCGCTCCTCGCATCAGGCTGCTGCCCCCTGCCATCCGCGATGAACCACCAACGAGGCAAGGGATCGATCGGGTTGGCGCAGTGGTGGGTGCTGCCCTTCGGGCGGGCCAGCGTGGCACCCTGCTCGCCGCTGACCGGCCGGAACCCTGTGTCACGCGGGCCGGGCCTCGGCCTGCGGCGGGTCAACGCCTCCGGCCGGCCCCTCCGCGATCCCAACCGCCCGAAGGGCGGCGGCCGACGCCGCCTGGCCGCCACGGAGCACCCGCCACCCCGGCAGCTCCCCCACGCACCGCACGAGCAAGCGGTGTCCGCTTCGCGGACGAACGTTCCCGGACGCCCCTGGGCACGCAGCAGCGTTCGCCGGCCCCGGCGCCGGTCAAGGTCGTTCAGCGCCGATCGCGTCCACCGTGGACACAATCGCTGCAGGGCAGGTGAAGCGATCGGCGGTGCTCCACCTTGACCTCTGCCGGGTCTTGGCGAGGGCAAAGCGTGCCAGGGTCGTCCGGGGAAAGGTGTCCAATTCCGCGCATACGCACCTCGGGCTGGCACCGAAGCTGCATCGTCATTCTGGGGAACACCTGGGGCATGTCCGGAGGGACAACGGCGGTCAACGGCGGTCAACAGCGGACAGTCGAATCGGCAGGTGGGGGAGAGGACAGCAAGGAAGCCGAACACACGTTCGAGCGTTCACACGGCAGAGGCCGCAGGTTCGAAACCTGCCACGCCCACACTCACCGGAACCGCAGGTCAGAACGCTGCGGCTGCTTCCTTCGGCCGCTCCTCCACTGTCGCACTTCGCGTCGATTGTCTATCTCGGGCAGCAAACGGGCAGCAAGGTGCAGCGCGAACGTGAGCCGCTCCTCGATTGCAGCGGTCCCGCGCGTGAGCATCTCGGGTCGTCTCCCAGTACAGCGCACCCATGGGGCCCACGCTCAGGGCCGGTCGCTCTCATGCCCCATCAGCTCATCGACGACTCGCGGGGAGGGGGGACCCTATTGGGCAATGAACGCCCCTTTCGGCGTCTGGAAGGACTATGTGCCTGCCTTCTGCGGGGTCGTACGATCCGAGGCGACAGTCCCTGCTGAGGCAGTTCGATGCCTGAGATGGAACAAGCGAATGTGTCCGCGGCGAATCGAGCGACCTCACCATCCCCGGACGCTGACCAGCACACCCGCTATCTCAAGAGACCTGAGACTTTTCTGTACGGGTTTCAAGCCGGCGGCGGTGCCGCCGGACGGCCCTCTGGCGTGGGCAAACTCCGAACGTCCACGCAGGTGGGCACTCGTCGTGCCGTCCTCGAATTCCATCATCCAGCCCTTGTCCCCCCAGGACACCCAGTACGGCGTTTCATCGGACAGCCACCCAGCCGGAGCCCCACGGACGCCGTAGGACCTCAGCTCCCGCGACGGGTCGACGGGCGGCACGCCCGCTGCCCGACTAGCAGCCAGCACGGCCCTGCGCGAAAGCCCCGCCGGGCCGCGCGCATCACCTCCCTGGGGCTGCCCGTCGCCGGCCCCGTCATCCGCCAGCGGATCGCTTCCAGACACCTCCAGCCGCTTGGCGCCCCACGCCTCTCCGGGCCGGGGACAGGGAGCGTGCTCCTGCCCTGCGGGCCGCCAGGGGTGTCGCGCCCCGCCGCCGCCCGCTGCATGACCAGGCCGGCCCAGGCGCCAAATCCCGACGGTGTGGTTCCCGACTGACGAAACACCTGGCCCGCTTCCTGCAAGGCGTGTTCGAGGGCCGGTGTGCGCCGCGCCGCCACGTCGACACCAGCAGGTCGCGCCGCAGGGAGCGCCTGCTGTCCCGCTGTCTGCACAGCCGGCACCAGCGTGCGGGCACCGGCGACCCCCTGACCGATCAGCACCACGATGAGTAGCACCGCGCCAAGCAGCACGGCCGTGGTCACCAGCCGCAGTCAGCTGGCCGCTGCCACCGCGACGGTCCGCGCCTCCCCGGCGGACCGACGGTCGATGGTTGCAAGACGTGCTGGCATTTGCGCTCCTTCGCTTGGTCTGCACGCCGGCACGACTGGGACCGGGAACCGCGGTCGGATGGCGCAGACCGCGACCATTCGTCATCGTCAGGGGAGGGTTACGGCACAGCGTGCGCGATGCCGAATGGGTCTAGGGCCGGCGGGGCGCCAGGCACCAGGAGCCTGGGGTCAGGTGGACTGCGGCCATGATGCTGCGCTGTCAACGTCGCGAATACGCAACGGCGCTGTAACGTCCGAAAGGACGCTCCAGCAGCGCCAGCACCTCGTCAGCCGTGATTTGCATGTTATGCGGCTTGGCTTGATGCTCCGGTGGTCGGGCCTGGACGTCGTCGTGTCACAAGCTCCTGTGCCGGCGAGGCTGCCGCCTTGTTGAGGGCACCGCCGTACCTGGGGAGGGCTGGTGTCGTGGCTGAGCTCGTGAGCTCAGGGTTGGTGGAGGCAGCATGGGCAGGCGCGAGCGCGACCGGCTGATCGCCATGATCATGCGGCAGTACGACGAGCTTGAGCCGACGCATGCCTGGCAGGCGACCCCGATCGTGTCGCTGGAGGACTTCTTCATCGGCAACGACGACCAGTTGTCGATCGCGCCGAATCTGGACCCCCATCCGGGGTTGGACACCTTCGACCAGGTGCTGTGCTCGGTGCGGGCGCGTCCCGAGGTGCACGGGCTGTGGCTGGGCATCCACGAGAGCCCCGAGGCCGATGAGGAGCTTGACGCCGACATCTGGCCGACCGTCATCAAGGTGTTCGTCCTCACCTCCGCCGTGGCCGAGCAGGTCGAGGCGTGGACCGCGGCGTTGCGGCACAGCGGCGCCATGGAGGCGCCGTGCATGGGGGTCGGGGGCGGGCGTCCCTGGTCGACCCTGCCCGCCGCTCCTGGCGGGATGCGGATGGTGGTGGTCATGTGGCACTGAACGGGAGCCGGCTGCTGGTTGCAACCGCTTGCCTGGCGAGTGGATGGAGGCTTTGCATGCCCAAGCAGTACGTCGTGGCCTTGTCCGAGGCCGAGCGCGCCCGGCTGCACACGCTGATCGGCCAGGGGTCGCCCCGGCTCGCGCCCTGACCCACGCGCGCATCCTGCTCAAGGCCAACCAGGGCGAGGCTGGTCCTGGCTGGACCGACCGGGTGATCGCGGCCGCGCTGGAGGTCCACCACACCACGGTGGCCCGGGTGTGCCAGCAGTACGCCACCGGCGGGCTGGACGCCGCGGTGGACCGCAAGGCACCGGATCGCGAGTACCGTCGCAAGCTGGATGGCGAACAGGAGGCGCGGCTGGTCGTGCTGGCGTGCAGCGCCCCACCCGAGGGCCGCACGCGCTGGACGCTGCCGAGCGCGGCCGTCAGGAGCTGCAGCTCCAAGCGCTCAAGGAGCTCGAGCGGGGAACCGGTGAGCCCAGCACGCCGCTCATGCGAGCTTCGCGCCCTTGTCCCGCTTGGCCGACGGCGCCGGCCGTACGGCTTCCACGTGGGCCGGCATCGTGCTGTCGTCCCAGGGTTGGCGCTGCACCATGTCCAGCACGTGCACGGACCCGCGCTCGAACTCACCGCTGGCGGCGTCGACCAGACGGTAGTCCTGTCGCTGACGGTGGATGGGCTGCCCGTCCAGGATGATGACGCGGACCTCGCCTTCGCCGAACCGGCAGCGCTCGTGCAGTGCCTGGATGAGCTGATCGTCGTGCAGGTGACCGTCCCCGAAGTTCCAACCGACCGTTGCGCCCGCGACGAGCTCCCCGTCCGTCGGGATGTAGTCGGTCTCGTGGTCGGGCCCGCAGGCCCGCGGAACGAGCGCGAACAGCGCGCGGCCGTGGGTGTGCATCGCCCGGAAGGCGTAGGCCTTGTGACCGAGCACGTCGGCCACGTGCTCGCCGTACAGTCTGGCCAGCTGCGCGCGGGGCAGGCTGGCGGCCTTCCTGACCGACCGTTCCAGCTTGGCGATGGCGCTGGGCTTGAGGCACCACAGCGAGGTGTCCCAGTTGCCGGCGTAGTAGCGCATCCCGATCAGGAACGAGACCCTGCGAGGAGCGAGGTTGCCGACGACGATCCCGGCCACGAGCGCGCCGACGATCAGTGCCACGGGCAGCGGCTGGGTGAGATCGGCGAGGCCGTACCGTGCATCGTGGACGAACAGGATGGCGATTCCGAACATCATGTAGACGTTCCACTCCAGCGGTACCGCCAACGGGATGCTCAACAGGATGTTGAGGTGGAAGGCCACCATGATGCTCGCCGCGACGATGGTGACGGCGCCGCCGCGGGCGACGAACATCGTGAGCGGAACCAGGTACTCCACGACGGTGGCGGCGCGGGCCAGGAATGCCGACAGCCCGGAGGGGCGCATGTCGTCGGGATAGCTCCTGTGGAGCTTGCGCTTGAGCCATGTGCTGCGCCACACGGGGGTGTTGCTCATCATCACCTGCACCACGTAGGGGAAGTGCCGGTTGAGCTTCGAGGTGGCCGCCCCCCACCAGATGAGCAGCATGATGAGCTTGGCCGCGACGATCATGTCGACAGCGGGCAGCAGGAACGCCGCCGTCGCGGTGAGGTAGACCTCCGAGCGCGCGGCCAGGAAGATCGTCTTGTCGCGCAGGCCGATCAGCGGCAGCAGGATCAGCAGCGGCACGACCCGCACCGGTTCGATCAGACCGAGGGCCCCGGTCCCGCCGCTGGCCCTGGTGGCGGGCGCGAGCAGTGCCCAGACCGCGGCGGCGAGCACGCCCGCGTAGAGCAGCACGTCGACGACCGTACGCCGGGAACCCCTGGTGAGCGGTACCTTCCCCGGCCACGGTGGGAGGCGGATGGTGCCGGGCCGCAGCCAGTGCAGGAAGGCGCCCAAGGGCGGCAGGAACCGCAACGTCAACGGCCCGAACCCGCAGCCGAGGCCGACGACCTCGAACAGCAGGGTCCAGAGCACGAGTTTCTGGTAGACGACCGGCTCGCCCCACCAGGAGGCGACCGACCAGAACGAGCCGAGTCCCGGTGTGAGCGTGGCGAAGAAGACGGCGCCGGCCACATAGCCGACGAGCTTGACGATGTAGAGGAGGTACACGCCCTCCGGCGTTCCGAATCCGGCGGTACCCCAGTGCTGGACCATCGGCTTGATGCGGGCCATTCGCGGCTGCGTGCGCCATTGCTGATAGTCCAGCGTGGGCAGAGCCGGCTTGATGAATTCCACCTGGGTTCCTTCGCTCGTCGGGCCGGACTGTCACGCGACCTGGTACGGCGAGGTCGTGGGCGCGCACACGGCGCCGGCTGTCGATCCTGCCGAGGTCCTGAGCGGCTTTGACGTGTCCCCGGGTTCTGTTCTGCGACGGTGAGCTACTGGATTCTCGGTGCCAGCCGATCGGGAGAAGGGTGGCATGGGACGGCGCGGATATCATGCGGAGCCCGGCCCGTCATCACACCGCGACCCATCCGACGCGCCGGCCACAACCGGCTCTCACGGTTTCCACAAGTGCTGTGCCGAGGCTGGTCTCCGACCGGCGTGGGAGCGTGCCGTCCGCGCCCGTCGCGCCTTCGCCGACCATCACCACCGGCGGCGGCATGCAGGATGCGCGACCGACCCGACCATGTGCATCGGGAGGTTCCCGTGGAGTGGACGCAGCCTGGCAGTGGCACCGGTCGAGCGGCGTCCGCGGCGCCTGCGCTCCGGCGGCGGCAGTCCCGGCACCCGCGGCGGCGGGGCTGGCCCACGTCGCGGCGAAGGTCGCCGAGGAGCAGCTGGCGGCCGCGCGGAGCATGGTGGGCAGCATCGCCTTCCAGGCCGGCAAGCTGGCTGAGATCGGCGACCAGCCAGGCGCGGCGCTGGCTCGGGACGCCGCCGAGGCGGCCAGGGCGACGGTCGAGGAAATGGCCGCGAAGGCCGCCAGCGCCCGGGGGGCCGCGTACGACGCGGACACCGCCGACGTCGACACCGGCGGCGACTGAAGTCGCAGTAGGAGCCGTCACCGTCGGTGACGGCTGCGCCGCCCGATAGGCCCGTGCCGCGGACGGCCTGGGCCCCGACCGTGCGGATCAGCCGGTCAGCCTCGCAGGCGGATCGGGACCAGCTCGCCGGTGATCGGGACCTCGGGGAGCAGCTTGTTGCTGATGATCACCTGGTCGAACCTGAAGCCCTCGCCGTCGCTGGTCCGCCACTGGCTGCCCACCAGCGGCATCACCGCGATGCTCCTGCTCGGGTTGTTCGGGCTGGTGAAGTCGACCCGGCCGACGATCGTGTCCAGCTTGGTCTTGCCGATCGCGTCGGCCAGCGCCTGCCGGTCCCCGCCGCCGGCGCGCTTGAGCACATCGATGAGGACCTCCCACAGGGAGTGGCCGTAGCCCAGGTTGAAGGTCGGCTGCCGGCCGGTCGCCTCGATGTACCGGTCGGCGTACTCCTTGGAGGTGGCCCCGGTGAGGCTGGACTTGAACGGGAACGAGGAGTGCCAGGCCAGGCTGGAGGTGATCCCGTCGGCGGAGGGGCTCAGTGCCTCCACCTGGCGCGCGTGGTTGACGGCCCGGGAGAGGGTCACGTACGGCGGGGTGATCTTCCTGTCGGCCATCTGCCGCCAGATCTCGATGAAGTCCACCGCCAGCGGGTTGCCGGTCATGATGTCGGCCTTCGCCGCCGCGGTCTTGGTGATCAGCGGGGCGAAATCGGGGCTCCGAGAATTGTTCTGGTTCTCGTAGCGGCCCAGGTCGACCAGCTTGTAGCCCGCCTTCCTCAGGTACATCGGGTAGCCGGTCTTGGGGTCGGCCGCCTCGTTGCCGGTCTTGTCGTCCGGCCAGAGCGCCACCACCGTCCGGTTGGTCCGCACCTGGCTCCAGATGTCCATGAAGACGCTGACCGCCTGCTCGAACCCCCAGTAGTAGTGGAACGTCCACTGGAACGGCTGGTTGGGCGCGTGGTCGCGGGCCCCGACATAGCTGTTCCACGAGGTGACGCTGGACAGGCAGGGCACGCCGCGCTGCTCGCACACGGTGGCGGTGGGGATGACGGTGGACGAGGAGTCCGACATCGCCGTCATCATCTGGACCTTGTCGTAGTCGATCAGGTCGTTGGCGACCTGGGTGGCGCGGTCCTCGTTGGACTGGCTGTCCTTGACCACGATGTCCACGCCGTAGCGGGTGCCGCCGGCGACCAGCCCGTTCTTGAGCACCTCGCGGAGCATGTTGAGGTTGTAGTTGTCGGCCTCGCCCGAGGCGGTCTGGGCGCCGGTCAGGGGGCCGACGTAGCCGACCTTGATGCGCCGGTCCAGGGCCAGGTTGGGTGCCTCCGGCTGGCTGCACGCGGCGAACGCGGCCGCGGCGCCGGTCGCGGCCGCGGCGCCGCCGACCGTCTGCAGGAACCTGCGCCGCGTGATCGGGGCTCGCGGTCTGGTCCCGGCGTCGGCGCCTGAGGCTGGCAGCGGGAGTTCGCTCGTCGATGCTTGGACCCGTGTCATGTGACCGGCCTCCCCATAGCGGCGTTCCCGCCGGTCTGGGCCGACGGCGACACGCACAGGGATCTGATGCCCGGCTGGCGGGAGCTGCACTTCGGGGGTTGGAAGCAAGCGAAAAGGAGCCCGGGCGAACTCCGCGCGGATCATAGCCCAGCCCACTATTCAGGGCAATTAAGGACAAACCGGACCGACGTATCGCACCTCATCGTCACGCCAAGGCCTGCGTGCCCGTTGACAGGCTAACGATGTTCGCCTACGATCGGCTAACAAAGTTAGCCTGGAGGGCGGCACGATGGCCAAGCAGCTTCGCGCCCAGATCGACATCCACGCCACCCCTGAGCGGGTCTGGCAGGTCCTCACCGACTTCGGCGCCTACCCGAAGTGGAACCCGTTCATCACCAGGGCCGAGGGCAGCCTCCGCCGGGGCGAGCGGCTGACCGTCCGCCTGCAGCCGGTCGGCGGCCGCGGCATGACCTTCCGACCGACCGTGCTGGAGGCCACCCCGGCCGTGCGGCTGCGCTGGCTGGGCCATCTGCTGGTCACCGGGGTCTTCGACGGCGAGCACAGCTTCACCATCCAGCCGCTGGGCGGAGGCCGGGTCCGGCTGGTCCAGCAGGAGGACTTCCACGGGCTGCTGGTGCCGCTGCTGGCCGGGTCCCTGGACCGGCGGACCCTGCCCGCGTTCGAGCGGATGAACCAGGCGCTCAAGCGCCGCGCCGAGCGACCCGAACCCGAGGCCGCCTCGCGCGACCACCGTGGCTGAGCGGCTCGCCCCGCGCGCCCGCCAGATCGTCCAGGCCGCCCGGGAGCTGCTCGAGCAGGAGGGCGCCGAGGCGCTGACCATGCGGCGGCTGGCCGAGCGGCTCGGCATCCGCGCCCCCTCCCTGTACAAGCACCTGCCCGACAAGGCCGCCGTGGAGGCGGCCGTCATCGCCACCGGACTGGAGGACGTCGCCGCCGCCCTCGAGGCGGCGCTCGCCGCGGCCCGGAGCGCGGGGACCGAGCCGCTGGCCGCCCTCGCCGCCGCCTACCGTGCCTTCGCGCTCGCCCATCCCCACCTGTACCGCCTCATGACCGGCCAGCCGCTCCCGCGCGACCGCCTGCCGGCGGGCGTCGAGGCGCGGGCGGCCGCGCCGCTGCTGCAGGCGGCCGGGAACCAGGACCTCGCCCGGGCCGCCTGGGCGTTCGCCCACGGCATGGTGCAGCTCGAGCTCGCCCGGCGCTTCCCGCCCGGCGCCGACCTCCACGCCGCCTGGCAGGAGGGGATCACCGCCCTCCAGGGCCGGGTGCCCGCGCGCGACGCCGCCATGGGCGGGGCCGGACCGGCGGACGCCTCCCGTCGCCGGCCATCCGGCCCGGCGCGCAGGGCCTGACCGAGCGGCCCCGATCGCTACGCACGGCCCACCTCCAGCGCCTCCGCGGCCGCGATCAGCCCGCCCGCCGCGCCACCCGGCGCAGGTGCCGGCGGGCGCCAGGTCGGTCACGGCCCGCTCGCCGCCCGCGGCGCGGTCGACCACGACCGGGCGCTGCGCCGCGGCGCGCCGCCGTGTCACCCTGAGGGCATGTTGCGCCGCCCCCGCCTGGCCGCCGCCCTGCTCCTGAGCGTGCTGGTCGCCGCGTGCGCGACCCACCCGCCGGCCCCGGGCGTCCAGGGCGCGAGCAGCCCGCCCGGCGCCACCGCGGCGCGCTCGACGCCCCGCAGCGCCCCGGCGACCACCGCGCCGGTGCCGCGGACGTCGCGGCCGCCGGGCGCGACCCGCGCGCCCGTGGCGCACCCGGCGCCCGCGTGGCAGCTCGGCGCCAGACCGCTGCCGCTGCGGCCCGACGGGTTCGGGCAGGTGCAGCCCACGCCGCCCGTGCTGCGCAACCGCAGCCTGCCCACGGTCGACCGCCTCCCGCCGCCGGCGGACGGTCGCTTCCGGTCCACCGTCCGGGCGATCGACCCGGCGATCCGGGCCCGGATGGGGGAGACCTGGCGGCCGGGCTGCCCGGTGGGCCTGCGCGAGCTGCGCTACGTGACGGTCGGCTTCCGGGGGTTCGACGGCCGCGCGCACACCGGCGAGCTGGTGGTCCACGAGCGCGTCGCCGGCCAGGTCGCGGCCGTCTTCGCGCGGCTGTACCAGGCCCGCTTCCCGATCGAGGAGATGCGCCTGGTGACCACCGCCGACCTGCACGCCCACCCCACCGGGGACGGCAACAACACCGCCGCGTTCGTGTGCCGCGCGGCCCGCAAGCAGGCCCGCTGGTCGGCGCACGCCTACGGCCTGGCCGTGGACGTGAACCCGTTCCAGAACCCTTACCGGCGAGGGGACCTGGTGCTGCCCGAGCTCGCCGGCGCCTACCTCGACCGCGGCCGGACACGCCCGGGCATGATCCGGGCCGGCGACGTGGTGACCGAGGCGTTCGCCGCGGTCGGCTGGACCTGGGGCGGCCGCTGGCGGTCGCCGACCGACCGCATGCACTTCTCCGCCACGGGCGGCTGAAGGTGTCCGCCACGCCTCCTGACCCGCGCCCGAGGACAAGAGGCGATGGGCGGCTGACCCGCGGCCCCGGCGGCTGCGTTCAGCCGGAGGCGCCGCCGCGGGCCGCGCCCGCGCCGCGGCGCCACAGCCACCACGTGACCGCGCCGATCGGCAGCGGCAGCAGAAACGTCAGCACGCGGAACACCAGCACCGCCGCGACCACCCGCGCCTCGTCGCCGCCCGCGAGCACCAGCGCGGCCGCCAGGCCGAGCTCGACCACGCCCAGCCCGCCGGGGGTGACCGGGATCGCGCTCAGCAGCCGCACCAGCGCGAACGCGGCCAGCGCCTCCACCCAGCTGACCGCGTCCTCGCCCACGCCGACGTGGCGCAGCGCCAACAGCAGGACCAGGAACAGCGACAGGTGGCTGACCACGGTGGTCAGGGTCAGCCACTGCCAGCGCCGGCGCAGCAGCGAGATCGCCTGCCCGCGGAAGCGCACCGCCGTGTCGCCCCACGGCGGCGCCTCGCGCCTGCGGCCGACCAGCCGCCAGGCGAGCTTGGCGGCGGCCGCGGACGCGCCGCCGAGCCGGGCGGCCCGGGCCTCGCCGGACAGCGCGAACGCGAAGCCCGCCAGCGCCACCGCGAACACGGCGACGCCGATCGCGGCGACCGGTGCCAGCTGCCCGGCGGCGTGCCGGCTGAGCACGAGCAGACCGAGCGCGACGACCGGCATGCCGAGCTTGAGGAAGTTGTTCCACACGCCCTGGACCAGCAGGGAGAGTGCGATCTCGGTCGAGCCGAAGCCCCAGGAGGTGTAGAAGCGGGAGGTCACGCCGAGCGCGACCGCCTGGCCGGCGGGCAGGAGGTTGCCGACCGCGGTCGAGGCGTGGCTCTCCACGGTGGCCTGGCGCAGCGAGAGCCCCGGTAGCGCCGCGAGCTGCGGCAGCAGGTACGAGGCCAGGTTCCAGACGGCGGCGGCGAGCAGCGTCGCCAGCTCCAGCCAGGTCATCGCCCGGAGCGTCGCCCACACCTCGGTGACGTCCACCAGCCGGGGCAGCAGGCCGAAGTAGACCAGCACGACGACGGCGGCGGCGACCGCGACCCGGACCGCCAGCCGGCGTCCGGCCGGCCGCGGCGCCACGGTCCGCGGCGGCCCCGCGGCCGGTCCCGTGGACGGCCGGTCGGGGCGGGCCAAGCTGCTCAGCCGGTCGCGTCGGGCGGGGTGATGCTCTGCTGCCCGTCCGCCGCGCCGTCGCCCTTGGGTAGCTCCAGGCTGGCGCGGATGGCCTCGAGGCGCGCGGCGCCCTCGACGTCCAGGGAGGCCTTCTCGACCTCGAGCATGCGGGCCTCCACGGAGGTCTGCGCCAGCTCCGCCTGGCCGAGCGCGCGCGCGTAGCGGCCCTCGATGCGGTCGCGGATCTCCTCCATGGTCGGCGTGTCCCCGCGCGGTGCCAGCTCGGTCATCGAGGCCACCGCCTCGTTCATCCGCTCCTGCATCTTGGCCTGGTCGAGCTGGCTGAGCAGCTTGGTCCGCTCGGCGAGCCGCTTCTGCAGCGTCATGGCGTTGGACTCGACGGCGGCGCGGGCCTGCGCCGACGCCTCGAGCGCGCGGTCATGCATCGCGTGCAGGTCGCGCATGCTCGCCTCCGTGGCGACCAGGCGGCCGGCGAACGCGCGCGCGGAATCCTCGTACCCGGCCGCCTTGCGCTCGTCGCCCGCGGCCTTGGCCTGCTGCGCCAGCACCAGCGCCTGCCTGGCGTTGGCCTGCAGGTGCTCGGACTCCTCGATCGCGCGGTTCAGCTTGATCTCCAGCTCCCGCTGGTTGCCGATGACCGCGGCCGCCTGCTGGCTGAGCAGCTCGTGCTGCCGCTTGGCCTCCTGGATCGCCTGCTCGATCTGGACCTTCGGGTCGGACACCTCGTCGAGCTTGCCCGACAGCGCGGCCACCAGGTAGCGCCACGCCCTGCGCAACAACCGTCCCATCACCGCTCTCCTCGCTCCCGGTAGGCGCTCAGCGCCCGGCGGCTGACCTCCTCGGCCTCGGCGAGGCCGCGCCGGACCCCTTCCAGCTCGTCGGCCAGCTGCTCGAGCTGGTCGGCCTCGGTGGCCGGGCTGGTGGCCAGCGCCGACAGCTCCACCAGCCGGGCGACCAGGCCCTCCAGCTCGAGCACGCTCGACTCCATGCGCAGCAGCACGCCCGCGCGCGCCTCGCGCAGGCGCTCGACCACCTGTCGCTGCGAGCGCACCGAGGCCAGGGCGCGGTCGAAGTACTCGGCCGTGCCGCCGGACGCCCGCTCGCGCTCGCCCCGCAGCCGCTCGGCCTCGGCCGCCAGCCGCCGGTCGTCCAGCCGGGCGAGCGCGCCGCCGGCGGTGGACGCCTGCCCCGCCAGGCGCTCGAGGCTGGCCAGCGCCTCGCGCACGGGCGGCTCCATGGCCGCCGCCCGTTCGGCGAGCGGTCCGGCGCGCAGCGCGCCGGCCAGCTCGCCGAACGACGACGCGGCGCGGCGGCCGCGATCCAGCCACTCGGCCTCCCGGCTGCGCGCCTCGACCGCGAGCCGGCGGCCGCCGGGCAGGGCGCGCCGGCCGCGGCGCTCGGCGGCCGCGGCGAGCACCTTGGTGGCCCAGGCGGCCACGCCGATCCCGGCGGCCGCCAGGGGCGCCAGCCCGGTCGCCCACGCCAGACCGCCGGCGACCGCGCCGAGCAGCAGCCCCCACGGCTCCGTGGCTTCCTCGCGCAGCCCCATCAGCGGCCCGTCCCCTCGGCGGCCATCAGAAGTTCGAGATCACGGCGGCGAAGACCTTGTCGATCCTGGCCGGGTCGAGCGAGTCGTAGGCGGCCGCGTCGGTGCCCTCGGCGATCCGCCGCAGCGTCGGCAGGTCGGCGTCGGCGCCGTAGGCGACGGTGAACACCCGCACCGACTCGGCACCCTGCTCCGCGTCGAGCTGCTGCAGCAGGCTGTCCAGGGAGATCCCGTTGGGGTCCTCGTTCTTGCCGTCGGTGAGCAGCACGACCGCGTTGATGCTCCTCGGGTCCACGCGCCCGGAGACGAACCGGTAGGCGGCCAGCGCCGTGTCGTACAGGCCCGTGCCGCCCTGGGGCGTGAGGCCCTGGATGCGCTCGCGCAGCACGTCCCGCCGCCGCCCGCCGCCGACGTGCTCGGCCAGCGGGCCGATCGGGACCAGCTCCTGGTAGTCGGCGCTCCCGAGGTCGGTGGAGAACATCCACAGCCCGACCCGGTCGCCGTCGGCGAACTGCCCGAGCGCGTTGACCGCGGCCCGCTGCGCGAGCGCGAGCTTGGTGCTGTCGGTGCCCTCCGCGGGCGCGCCCATGGAGCCGGACACGTCGGTCACCAGCAGCACGTTGGCCCGCTTGCGCAGCCCGGCCCAGCTCGCCAGCAGCCGGTCCAGGACCGCGGGAGGGGGCGGGGACAGCAGGGTGGAGGGCTGCCCGGGCAGCAGGCCGTTGGCCTGGGTGATGAGCCGCCCGGCCTTGCCGGTGTGGTTGCGGAACGCGAACCGTTCGAAGCGGTCCTGCGCCGGGCCGCTCTGCAGGTACTTCAGGAAGTCGGCCGCCGCGGCGCGCTTGGCGTCGTCCACCCAGGGCGCGGTCAGCACCAGGTACGGGTGGTCGGACAGCAGCGTGCCCTCCTTGGGGTAGATGGCGACCAGCGGGACCTTCGGCCTGGCGTGCCTGCCGAGCATGGCGGGGTTGCCGGTCGGGTTGCCCTGGTTGTAGTCCCACACCGACTTCTCCTCGACCGTGACGGCGGAGATGTAGCTCAGCCCCGCCCCCTGGTCGTCGGCGCGCTGGAGGTTGGACAGGAACGTCAGGGTGGTGTCGCCGTAGTGGACCACCGACCCCTCGACCGCACCGACGAACCCGCGCACCTTCGGGTTGGCGACGTCCTTGGCGGTCAGGTCGGTGGACCGCCCGGTGGCCGCGAAGTAGGTGCCGATCGTGGCGTTCAGGCCCGAGGTGGAGTAGTTCGGGTTGGTCTTGCCGAGCTTGAACCGGCCCCACTCGGGATGGCCGAACCTGGCCCAGCCGCGCGGCTCGCGCGCCAGCCGGAGCAGGTCGGACCAGCCGAGCTGCTTGGCCGGCCAGCCGAGCACCTGGGCCATGGGCTTGGGCATCGCGATCACCAGCGGGGACGCGGCGACCTTGGGCGCGTCGGCGGGGACGAGGTCGGGCTTGTCCGCGGCCTGGCGGCGCTGGCGCAGCAGGGTCGCCCAGCCGGAGGACGCCGGCGACCAGACGTCCGGCCGCGGGCCGTCCGCCGCCACGTTCCAGTCCCTGGCGAGCGCGGACATGGCTTCACCCGAGGCCTTGGTCGAGACCTGGATGCTGACGCAGCGGCCGTCCACCTCGGGGCCGGTCCGGCCGTAGTCGGCGGCGAGCTGCTTGACCAGCTCGGCTTTCTCCGACGAGGCGACCATGGTGATCGCGGTCGTGTCGCCGTCGCAGGCGCGCGCGCCACCGCCGGCTGCGGGCGCGCCGCCGCCGTCGCTGAGCAGGAACCGGACGCCGGCGATGAGCAGCACCGCGACCACGGCCGCGATCAGGAACGGGCGCCTGCTACGCCGCTGGGGCTGGACGACCATGACCACCACCGCTGGCTCGGACGGCTACGGGCGACGCTTCCCGGTCACAGGTGTCCTTGGCGCCGACCTGGGGTGCTGACCTAGCGTGGCGACCTGGCTGGCGTCCGCCTGGTGGCCGGTGGCATCGCGGACACCTGCATTGTCGCCGATGCGGGCATGCTGTGGGGGGGACGCCGCCGCCGCGCCGCCCGCAGGGGCGCTCGACCGGCGGGTTGTCGCAGATCGCGAGGTGTGCCGGTGCCGCGTGGACGGGCGCGGGCCGAGTGGTGGAGGAGCACCGTTTGAGCAGAGGCGATGGCGGCGACCGACGGCGAGGCCCGCAGGGCGCGGCCTGGCGGCGGCCGGGCGGTGAGGAGGCCGCGACCGGGCCCGCTGGCCCGGTCGCCCGGCCGGACCTGCCGCGGCCGGGCGCGCTGGCGACCTGGCGCCCCTTCCGGCGGCTCGCCGAGGCGCAGGCGGCCCACGCGGCCGGCGACGTGCTGGTCGCCGTGGCGCTGGCCGACACGGTGTTCTTCTCGGTCCCCCTGGGCGAGGCGCGGGCCAGGGTCGCGCTCTACCTGGTGCTCACGATGGCGCCGTTCGCGGTGCTGTCGCCGCTGGTGGGGACGTGGATCGACCGGCGGCGCGGCTCCTACCGGATCACGATCGTCGCCGCCATGGCGGGGCGCACGCTGCTGTGCGTCCTGCTGTCCGGCCGCGTCGACCGGCTGGCGCTCTACCCGCTGGCGTTCGGGCTGCTGGTCCTGTCGCGGGTCCACGGGGTGAGCCGCAGCGCGCTGGTGCCCGAGACCAGGCCCCCGGGTCGCTCGCTGATGTGGGCGAACGCGTGGATGGCGGTGATCTCGGTCACGGCCGGTGCGCTCGCGGCGGGTCCCGCGCTGGCGCTCAACCACTGGCTGGGCGCGTCCGCGGTGCTGTGGACCGCCGCGCTGGCGTTCGGGACGGGGAGCCTGGCCGCCATGGGCCTTCCCCGCGGCGACGGCGCCGCGCCGGCGGCGCGGGCGCCCGGGAGCGACGCCCGCGTGCTGCTGTCGCCCCGCCTGCTCGGCGGCGGCGTGGCCATGGCCAGCCTGCGCGGGGCGGTCGGGTTCACCACCTTCCTGCTCGCGTTCCTGCTGCGCGGCGCGGGCGAGGGCGGCCGGGGGCTGGCGGTCGCGGCGGTCGCCGCCGGCGCGGGCGGGTTCCTCGGCTCGGCGCTCGGGCCGCCGCTGCGCTCGCTGCTGCGGGAGACGCTGCTGCTGCTCGCCGCCCTGGGGCTGGTCGCGCTGGCCGCGCTGTGGGCGGCGGCCGGCTTCGACGTCGCGCGGGCCGCGGTCGTCGCCGCGGTCGTGGGGCTGGCGTCGGGCATGGGCCGCCTGGCCTTCGACAGCCTGCTGCAGCACGACGCCCCCGAGCAGGTGCGCGCCAGGACCTTCGCCCGCTACGAGACGGTCTTCCAGGTGTGGTGGGTCGCGGCGGCCGGGGTCGCGACCGTGGTCCCGTGGACGCCGCCGAGCGGCCTCGGGGCGCTCAGCGGGCTGTGCGTGCTCGGGCTGCTGCTGTCGCTGCGCGGCCTGCTGCGCCGCTGAGCGGGCGCCGGCCCTGCGGGGCGCGGCCCTGCACGGCGCGGCCCTGCGGGGCGCGGACCTGGGAGGCGCGTCAGGGCGCGGTCTCGGGCGGGCGGTCCCCGAGGGCCCAGAGCGCGCGGCCGACCATCGCCAGCGCCAGCGCGAGCAGCACCGCGGCGGCCATCATGACCGGTGCGGCGGGGAGCCCGGTGTCGGCGATCCGCCGGCTGAGGGCCGTGACCGCCGCCGGGTGCCCCGGGGCGATCCGCGACAGGAACCGTCCCAGGTAGACGAGGTTCAGGACGACCTGCGCGGCCAGCACCGCCAGGATCGGCAGGCCCCGCCGCCGCCCGGGCAGGTTGTCCAGGCCGACCGCGGCGATCAGCGAGAGCACGGCGAGCCCCGGATACAGGTAGCGGGCGTGGATGCCCCCGCCGCGTGTGACGTAGTCGGCCAGCAGCACCAGCAGCACGGGCGGCAGCAGCAGGACCAGCGCCCACGCCGCGGCCCGCCCCGGGGTGCCCGGGCGGGACCTGCGGCGCGCCCAGCGGACCGCGCCGAGCGCCAGGCCGGTGACCACCAGCAGCCCGATCACCTCACCCGCGAGCCCGAGCGCGCCCTTGGCCAGGAACTGCAGCGCCGCGAACCGCCCCCAGAGCTGGTCGTACAGCCCGTCGAGGTTCCGGGCCGAGAGCAGGAACCCGCCCACCGAGCCGTGCGGCCGGTAGCCGAACCGGTCGAGGTTCGCGCGAACGCCCGCCACGTCCCCGTACAGCCGCAGGTTGCGCAGGTAGAACCAGCCGGAGGTGGCCGCGGTGACGGCCACGACCAGCGTGCCGGCCGCCCCGGCCAGCACCAGGCGCACCCGCGCGGGACGGTCCGGGTGCCACATCGCCGCGGCGGCCGCCGCGAACGCGGCGACACCGGCCAGCACCAGGCCCGAGCTGCGCGTGCCGGCCGCGGCCGCGGCCGCGAGCGCCAGCGCCAGCAGGCGGCTGCGGCTCGGGCCCTCGATCAGGACCAGCGCCGAGGCGACCAGGACGAGCGTGGAGGTGGTGAAGGCGAACCCGTCGTTGTGGACGAACGCGGCGATGTGGATGAACGAGGGCAGGAGCGCGCCGACGCCGGCGGCCGCCACGGCCACCTGCGGCCGCGCGGGCACCAGCAGCCGGGCCAGCGCCGCCGCGGCGAGCACGCCCAGCGCGGTCAGCGCGATCCCGAGCAGCCTCGCCGCGTAGAACCCGGCGACCGGGGCGCCGGCCGCGACGCCCACCCGCAGCGGCACCGCCGCCAGCGTGTAGTACAGCGGCGGGTGGTTGGCGGTGTAGATGCGGGCCCGCTGCCCGACCGCGGGCGGCATGCCGGGGATCTCGTGGGGCACCGGGGTGTCCAGGGTCGGCAGGTGGCCGTGACCGACCGTCAGGGCGTAGCCGGTGTGCGGGGTCTCGTCCGACGGGAGGAACCTCGGGACGGTCAGCATGTGGACCGTCGCGAGCACCACGAACGCCAGCAGGACGCCGGCGACGCCCAGCGCGGTCGCCCGCTCCCGGCCGGCCGGGAGCGGCCGCCGCGCCACGCGGGGTGCCGGTGTGCGCGCGGGCTCCCCGGTCGTCCCGTCCGCCGGCGCCGCCGCGGGGCTGGCGGCCGTGGCCGGCGGCCCGGCGAGCGCGGGGCCGGCGCCGGGCCGGGCCGGCGCTCGGTCGTGGCGGACGGGACGAGGATCGCGCATTCGGCGTGCTCCCAGGCGTGCCCGCAGGCGAGCTCCGTAGACGAGCCCGCGGGCGACGCGTCGAACCGGTGTGCCCCCCCGCGCGGGATTCTTGCACGTTCTCCGGGCGGCCCCTCCGGCGCGTCCCCGGGCCGGGCCCGCGGGCCCGGCCCGGCGTCCCATGCCGCTCCGGCGCGGGCGTGCCCGCCTTTTCGTCCGCGTGTCCTGGCCGGTTCGGCGAAGTCATAGGCGCCTTCACAAAAATGAAACCGCAACGTGCTGGTTGCTATATGGGAAATCGCCATAGGGTGAGCGTCAGCGTCCGGCTTCCGGCGGTCACGGCACGCCGCGGGTGCACCCCGAGGGCAGCTCGGGGTGGCGCTCCGGGGTGGCGTCTCCCGGGCGGCGGACGCCCGCACCGACCCGTCCGTCGAGCTCACCGGTCCGCAGCACGACCCCCGCCCACGCTGGTCGCCCACAGGAGCGCCCAGGTCCAGTCGAGGCCGAGCCCCGCACGTGGCCTCCACCGGAGGGACTGCGCCGTGAGACGCCTGCTTACCATCGCCCTGCTCCTCCTGATCGTCGCGCTGACACCGGTCGCCGCCTCCGCGGCGCGATCAGGTGGCGCCACCCGCCCCCTGCAGCAGGTCCCCGCGACCACGACGGCACCACCCGCGCCGACGCAGACCACCGTCGCCCCTGCACCCCCGACCAGCACCACGACGGCGCCCACCACCACCCGGCCGGTCCGGTCGACCCGCACCACCCGGCCGGCGGCGGTGCCCGACGCCCCGCGCACCACGGCCGTCGCCCGCACGACCAGGCCGACCGAGGAGGCGGCCGGGCGCGCCAGCGCGACCAACGTCCCGCCGGGACGCCGCTCCAGCACCACCCAGCCGTTCACCCTGGAGCCGCCGCCGGCGCCGCCGGTGCTCGACTCCTTCAGCATGGAGCCCGGCAGCATGGAGCCCGGCAGCATGGAGCCCGGGTCCACGGCCGCGCCCGCCGTGCACCGCCCGGCCACCGACAGGTTCGCGCTGCCGCTCTCCGGAGCCGAGCCGAGGACCACGCTGGGCCTGGCCGGCGGGCTCGCCGCCTGCGGCGGCCTGCTGATCCTGGCCTGCCGCCGCCGCGTGCGCGGCCGGCACGAACGTGCTTCGTAATCCCTCCGCCCCGGCGGCCGACGTGCGCCGGTCCGGCCGGCATGCCCGCCCGGCCCCGCGCAGGCGCCCCTCCCGTGGGTCGCGGGCGCCCTGGCGCTGGCCGCCGCGGCCCTCGCGGTCCTGCTGGCCGCCGCGACGCTGCCGTACCTGCGGGGTCCCGCGGGCCCACCCCCACCGAAGCTCGTGCCGGCCGTGCCCGTCGCGGCCGCCGCCGCCGCGGACCGGGCCAGCTACTCGGGGCGCTGGATCGTCCAGCGCGGCCCCGGGACGTTCCTCGGCTACCGCGTGCGCGCGCGGGTCGCCGGGCGCCCCGTGCCGACCGAGATCGTCGGGCGCACGCAGGCGGTGTCGGGCCTGCTGCAGCTGTCCGGCGCGCACCTGGAGGGGGCGGACGTCCTCGCGGAGCTGGCCACGCTGTCCAGCGGCAACCCACGGCGCGACGACTACCTGCGCGTGCACGCGCTCCAGTCGCAGGTGTACTCGACCGCCCGCTTCCAGCTCTCCAGCTCCGTGCCGCTGCCCGGGACGCCCCGGCCCGGCCGGGTCGTCCCGGTCCAGGCGCCGGGGACCCTGATGGTCCACGGGCGGACCCGGACGGTGACCTTCTCGCTGGAGGGGCGCTGGCAGGGCGACACGCTCGAGGTGGTCGGGCGGGGGCGGATCCGGCTGGCGGACTTCGCGATCGCCAGGCCGAGGGTCGCGGGCGTGCTGTCGGTCGGCGAGCACGCGATCGTGGAGGTGCGCCTGCGCCTGCGCCGCGCCTGAGGCCCGCGGCGAGCACAAGGGCACGGCGCGCAGCCGTGCAGGCACGCGCCGTGCCCTTCCCCACGGGTGATGTCGTTACCGCGGCTTCCGCGGACCTCAGCGCAGGCCGAGCATGCGGCTGCAGGCCGGCCAGGCGCCCCAGCCGGAACGCTGCTGGAGCCGCTTGGCGATGCGGATCTGCGTCGCGCGGCTGGCCTGGCTGGCGACGCCGCTGCCGCCCATGGCCTGCCAGGTCGAGGCCGAGAACTGCAGCCCGCCGTGGTAGCCGTTGCCGGTGTTGGCCTGCCAGTTGCCGCCCGACTCGCAGCGTGCGAGGCGGTCCCAGACACCGCCGCCGGCAGCCAGGGAGCTGCCGCCGGACAGGCGCCGGCCAGTGGTACGGCTGCGGGAGGAGTGCCAGCTCCGCCGGGTCTGTGCCTGCGTGCGGACCCACTTGCGGCCCAGTCGCGGCTTGTACGCGGCGCGCTCACCCTTCTCGGGGACGGTCAGCCGCTGCCCGGTGCGGATCAGGTCGGGGTCGGAGATGCTGGGGTTGACGTTGTACACGGGTACCCAGCTCGAGAGCCCTGCGGCCTTTGCGATGGCGGTGAGCGTCTCGCCCTTCTTCACCACGTGAGCGGTGGAAGCTGCCGCAGGGAGGGCGAGCGCCGTGGTGACGACCGCCACGCCGAGCACGGATGCCGTGCCCAGGCGGGCGGTCCGACGTAACTTCGGACGTGGTGGGACAGCCTGTCGGGACATGTGCGTTACCTCCGTCTTCGGGTTGTCGCGAACCCTGGGGTGGGCTCGCGGTCCAGGCACCGCTGGGGCGGTGCAGGTCGCCCAGTGGGGCTGGGCAAGTGGCCGGATCGGGCGATCTGTGGGGGAGATCTCCCGTGCCGACCACGACAAGTCGCGCAGGGTAACGGGGAGAGCCGGATCGGTCAAGTGTTTGCGGAAACCCGGGCCGGGCGAGAAACCCCAGATGGCGCGTGCCGCGCCGGGGAGGAGAGGCCGTGATCACCCGTCCGGGGCGGCCGTTCGACGCGCGCCGCCGGGGCGCCGGCGCGGTGCTCGCGGGCGCCGCGTTCCTGCCCCGCGGGATCGGCCTGTTCGTGCGCACCCGCGGGGTGCGCCTGCTCGGGATCCTGCCCGTGCTCATCGCCGCGGCCGTGGTGGCGACACTGCTCGGCGCGGTGGTCGCGTTCGTCGACGAGGCGGCCGCGGCGCTCACGCCGTTCGCCGACGGCTGGTCGGAGAGCGCCCGCACGGGGGCGCGCGTCCTGGTGGGGCTGGCGCTGGTCGGCGGGTCGACGATGTTCCTGGTGGTGGCGTTCGCGGCGCTGACCAGCCTGATCGGCCAGCCGTTCTACGAGCGCGTCTCCGAGCGCGTCGAGCGGCGCCTGGGCGGCGTCCCGGCCGTGCCGCAGCCGCCCTGGTGGCGGTCGCTGCCCCGCGCGACCGCCGAGTCGGCCGCCCTGCTGGCGCTGCTCGCCTGCTGCTCCCTGCCGCTGCTGCTGCTCGGGTTCGTCCCGGTGCTCGGGCAGACGGCCGTGCCGGTCGTGGCCGCGCTCGTGTCCGGGTTCTTCCTGGCCGTCGAGCTGTTCGCGATCCCGCTCGAGCGCCGCGGGCTGCGGCTGCGCGCCCGGCTCGCCTTCGTCTGGCACCACCGGCGCTTCACCGTCGCCTTCGGCGTCGCCACGTTCGGGCTGTTCCTGGTCCCGCTCATGAACGTGCTGGCGCTGCCGGGCGCGATCGTCGGCGCCACCCTCCTGACCCGCGAGCTGACCCCGGCGCCCCCGGAAATCCCCTGAAGGGGGCCGGGACCGCCTGTATCATCCGGGCCTGCAGGTGGGGGAGGAGCGGCTCGCGGGGAGGACCGGTGCCCGAGATCACCATCAAGCTGTCCGACGGCCGGGTCGTGCGGGCGGCGGCGGGCGCCACCGCGGCCGAGCTGCTCGGGCCGGGCGACGCCGTGGCCGTCACGGTCGACGGCGAGCCGCGGGACCTGGACGCCCCGCTGCTCGCCGACGCGCAGCTCGCCCCGATCCCCGCCGCCAGCGAGGAGGGCAGGCGGGTGCTGCGGCACTCGACCGCGCACCTGCTCGCGCAGGCGGTGACCGACCTGTTCCCCGGCGCCGGGTACGCGATCGGCCCGCCGGTGGAGGACGGCTTCTACTACGACTTCGACGTGCCCGAGCCGTTCACCCCCGACGACCTGGAGCGGATCGAGGCGCGCATGCGCGAGCTGGCCGCCGCCGGCCAGCGCTTCGTGCGCGAGGAGCTGACCCGCGAGCAGGGCCTGGCGCTGTTCGCCGACCAGCCGTACAAGCGCGAGATCATCGAGTCGGTCGACGAGTCCGAGGGCGCGGGCCCCGCGGTCAGCGTGTACCGCAACGTCGACGCGGGCGGGGCGCAGGCGTGGGTGGACCTGTGCCGCGGGCCGCACGTCCCCTCGACCCGCCGGCTGGGGGCGTTCAAGCTGCTCAGGGTCGCGGGCGCCTACTGGCGCGGGGACGAGTCGCGCCCGCAGCTCCAGCGCATCTACGGCACCGCCTGGGAGTCGCAGGAGGCCCTGGAGGAGCACCTGCACCGGCTGGCGGAGGCCGAGCGCCGCGACCACCGGCGGATCGGGCAGGAGCTGGACCTGTTCCACTTCCCGCCCGAGATCGGCGGCGGGCTGCCGGTCTTCCACCCCAAGGGCGGCCTGGTCCGCAAGCTGATGGAGGACTACGCCCGCGCCGAGCACGAGCGCGCCGGCTACGAGTTCGTGTGGACCCCGCACCTGGCCAAGTCGACCCTGTTCGAGATCTCCGGCCACCTCGCCTGGTACCGGCAGGGGATGTACCCGCCCATGGAGCTGGAGGGCGCGCGCTACTACCCCAAGCCGATGAACTGCCCGATGCACATCCTGATCTACCGCTCGCGCGGGCGGTCCTACCGGGAGCTGCCGCTGCGGCTGTTCGAGTTCGGCACCGTGTACCGCTTCGAGCGCTCCGGGGTGCTGCACGGGCTCACCCGCGTGCGCGGCATCACCCAGGACGACTCGCACATCTTCTGCACCCTGGAGCAGCTCGCCGGCGAGCTGGCCGACCTGCTCGCCTTCGTGCTGCGCCTGCTGCGCACCTTCGGGCTGACCGAGTTCGAGGCCGAGCTGGCGACCCGGCCCGACGAGTACGTCGGCACCCCGCAGGAGTGGGACGAGGCCACCGCGGCGCTGCGCAGCGCCCTGGACGCCTCGGGCGTGCCCTACGTGGTCGCGGAGGGCGAGGGGGCCTTCTACGCGCCCAAGGTGGACGTGCACGTCCGCGACGCGATCGGCCGCCGCTGGCAGATCTCCACCCTCCAGGTCGACCTGCAGATGCCGGACCGCTTCGGGCTGGAGTACACCGGCGCGGACAACGCCCGCCACCGCCCGTGCATGATCCACCGGGCGCTGTTCGGCTCGGTCGAGCGGTTCCTGGCGATCCTGCTGGAGCACTACGCGGGCGCGCTGCCGACCTGGCTCGCGCCGGTGCAGGCGCGGCTGGTGCCGATCGCCGACCGGCACGTCGGCTACGCCCAGAAGGTGGCGGCGGCGCTGCGCGCCGCCGGCCTGCGGGGGGAGGTCGACGACTCCAGCGGCCGCATGCAGGCCAAGATCCGGGACGCGCAGCTCGCGAAGGTCCCCTACATCCTGGTGCTCGGCGACCGCGACGCCGAGGCGGGCGCGGTGAGCGTGCGCACCCTCGACGGCGCCGAGCGCCGCGGCGTGCCCTTGGACGCCTTCCTCGCCCACGTCCGGGCCGAGGTGGAGGCCAAGCGGACCGCGACCCTGCCGCCCGCGCCGCAGGGAGGGTCCCCGGGCCCGTGAGCGGCGAGCGGCTGTGGAGCCCGTGGCGGATGGCCTACATCCGCTCGGCCGGCGGCGGAGCCGACCAGGGCTGCATCTTCTGCGAGCTGCCCGCCGCCGGCGACGACGAGGGCAACCTCGTCCTCGGGCGCGGCCGGCTCACGTTCGCGCTGCTCAACCGCTATCCGTACAACCCGGGGCACCTGATGATCGCGCCCTTTCGGCACGTGGGCGACCTCGGCGAGCTGCGCGCCGACGAGCTGGCGGAGGCGATGGCGTTCGCCCAGGCCGCGCTGGCGGCGCTGCGGGCGGCGTCCGCCCCGCACGGCTTCAACCTCGGCATCAACCTCGGCGAGGTCGCCGGCGCCGGCATCGCCGACCACGTGCACCTGCACGTCGTGCCGCGCTGGGGCGGCGACACCAACTTCATGCCGATCGTCGGCCAGACCAAGGTGCTGCCGGAGCTGCTGGCCGAGACCTGGGCGAGCCTGCGTCCCCACTTGCAGGACGGACCGTGCTGAAATTGCGAATTTCGTTACGGGTCTGACGTTCGCGTAGAGTCTGCTCTCTTGTCGTCCGGTCCCGACGAGGAAGGAGCCCTACGTGCGGCTACACCACCCGACGTTCGCCCGCATGGCGGTGGGCACGCTGCTGCTCGCGCTCGTGGTCCCCGCGGGGGGCCCGGCCGCGGGCGCCAGCGCCGCCCCCTCGAAGGCGCTGGTGCGCCTGGCCCACTTCGCCGAGAATGTTGCCGTCGGTGACATCTACGTGCTGTTCGTCAACGGCGAGCAGAAATTCGACGACGTGCCCTACAAGACCATCTCCGACTACCTGCCGCTGGACCCCGGCGACTACCGCATCGAGGTCCGGGCCGCGCGCGCGCTCTCGACCGCGCCGGCCGATGCGGAGCTGAGCGTCTCGGTCGCCGCCGGCCACGCCTACACCGTCGCCGTCTTCGGGGAGGACTCGCAGGTGACCGCGATGGTCCTCAACGACGACCTCTCCAAGCCCTCGGCCAGCCACGCCCGCCTGCGCGCGATCAACGCGCTGGCCAGCGGCTCCGGCGAGGAGCCGGTGGACATCACGCTCGCCGGCGGGCGGGTGCTCGTCCCCGACGTCCGCGCCGGCTCGGCCAGCGACTACGTCGACCTGCCGCAGGGCGTGGTCGACCTCGAGCTGCGCAACCAGCGCGCCGGCAAGGTCCTGGCACGCGCCTCGGACGTGACGCTGGGGGAGGGCACCGTCCTGTCGGTCGCGGCGGTCGGCGGCTCGGGCAAGGGCGACGAGCTGCTGGTCGCCAAGGACGCGGCCAGTGCCGGCGTCGCGCCGGCCGGCGGCGTCGCCACCGGGGGCGGCGGCACCGCGCCGCGCCCGGGGCTGCCGCCCGCCGTGGCGCTCGGGCTGGGCCTGGTGGCGCTGGCCGCGCTGGTCCTCGCGGGCGCCGCTCGGCGCCCGGCCGCCGCGACGCGCCGCCGCGGCGCCTGACATGCGCGCGACGGCGCCCGGCCGGCCGCGCCCGACGGCGCCGGCCGGGCGCCGCCCTCGGGACCGGACCGCGCGGCCCGGGTTGCTCGCGCTGGTGCTGGCGCTGGGGATCGCGTCGGGCGGGTGCGTCGGCGCCGGCAACGCCACGCCGCCCGCCCCGGCGTCGGCGCCCGCCGGCGGGCGGCCGAACCCGGCCCCGGGCGCCGAGATCCAGAAGATCCTGCCGCTGCAGACCTGGCAGCGCCTGCCGGCCTCGCCGCCGGCACGGCTGGAGATCCCGGCGATCGGCGTGGCGACCGACGTCGTGCCCCTCGGCCTGCAGGCCGACGGCAGCATGCAGGTGCCCGAGGGAGCCGACTACGACCGCGCCGGGTGGTTCCGGCTGGGCCCCGAGCCCGGCGCGCTCGGGCCGGCGGTCATCGCCGGGCACGTCGACTCGCGCACGGGCCCGAGCGTGTTCGTCCGCCTGCACGAGCTTCGCGCCGGTGACCAGGTGCACGTCCAGCGTGCCGACGGGCGCCGCCTCACCTTCACGGTCGAGACCGTCCGCGAGTACCCCAAGACCGGCTTCCCGACCGAGGCGGTGTTCGGGCCCGTGCGCGCGCCCGCGCTGCGGCTGGTCACGTGCGGCGGGGAGTTCGACCGCGCCGCGCGCAGCTACCGCGACAACATCGTCGTGTCCGCCCGCCTCGCCGGCGGGGCCTGACGCCCCGGCCCCCGCCGGGCGGGCACGGCTCGGGCCGCCAGCCGCGGTCGGGGGGCGAGCGCGAACCGGGGATCGAACACGTGCAGGTGGCTGTCGAGGATCCGCCCGGGTGCGCCCAGTCGGTCCTGTCGGGCCTCCTCGGGCTATCCTTCGACATCCGGTGCCGAATCCGGCACCGGCAGCCGACCCGAGGGAGCGCGAGCGCCGTGACAGCCGAGGGGACGCCGCGCGGCCGGACGGCCGCCGCGCTCCTGGTGGGCGTCCTCGCCCTGGTCGTGGCGTGCCTCCCGGCCGCCGCGTCGGCCGCGCCCGCGGCGGCGGCCGTCCCCCGCGCGCAGGAGCAGGGCGCGAGCCCGCAGCCGACGCTGCCGGCCGGCGACGACGTCCCGCTCGGCCGGCTGCTGCCCGGCGTGCTGCTGATCGTCGGCGGCCTGGCGGTCCTGCTCCTGGTCCGCGCCGCGGGCCGCCGCGCGGCCGCGCCGCCCGAGGAACCGCCCGCCGCGGCGCCCTCCGCGGCGGCCGGGCCCCCGCCGCCCGAGCCGCCGGCCGGGGACCCCCCTCCCGGGGTGCCGCCCGCCGGACCGCAGGCAGGGGTGCCCGCGGACCCCGACGGCGAGCCGCAGGGCGGCGAGCCGGAGCGGCCGTAGCCCGGGGACGGCCGGCGTCAGCCGGCCCTGGCCTCCTTGACCTGCTCGATCACCCGCTGCGCCAGGTTGGCGGGCAGCTCCTCGTAGTGGGCGAAGCGCCGCGAGAACGAGCCCCTGCCGTGGGTCATGGAGCGCAGGTCGATCGCGTACCGGACCGCCTCGGACTCCGGCACGTGCGCCCGCACCAGCGTGCGGCCGGTGCCCACCGGGTCGGTCCCGACCACCCGGCCGCGGCGCGAGGACAGGTCGCCCAGCACGTCGCCGACGAACGCGTCGGGGATCAGCACCTCGACCTCCAGGATCGGCTCGAGCAGCGTCATGTCCGCGGAGGCCGCGGCCTCCTTGAGCGCCATCGCGCCGGCGATCTGGAACGCCATGTCCGAGGAGTCCACCGAGTGGTACTTGCCGTCCACCAGCCGCACCCGGACGTCCACCACCGGGTAGCCTGCGACCAGGCCGTCGTCCATCGCCTTGCGGACGCCCTTCTCGACCGAGGGGATGAACTGGTGGGGGACCGAGCCGCCGTAGATCTTGTCGACGAACTCGAAGCCCTCCCCGCGCGGCAGCGGCTCCACCTCGATGTGGCAGATCCCGTACTGGCCGTGCCCCCCGGACTGCTTGACGTGCCGGCCCATCGCCTTGACCGGCGCCCGGAAGGTCTCCTTGTAGGGCAGCCGCAGCGGGACGGTGGTGACCTCGACGCCGTACTTGCGCTTGAGCCGCTCCAGCGTCAGCTCGACGTGGTTCTCGCCCATCCCCCACAGCACCGTCTGCCTGGTCTCGGCGTTGCGGTCGACCCGCAGGGTGAGGTCCTCGGCGACCGCGCGCGCGAGCGCGGTCGAGAGCTTCTCCTCGTCGCCCTTGGACTTGGGCGCGATCGCGACCGGCAGCAGCGGGTCGGGCATCGCCGGCGCGTCCAGCACCACCGGGTCGGCCTTGTCGCAGAGGGTGTCGCCGGTGGAGGTGTCGACCAGCTTGGCCACCGCGCCGATGTCGCCGGCGACCACGCGGTCCACGCTCTCCTGGTGCTTGCCGCGCAGGGTCAGCAGGTGGCCGATCCGCTCCTCGCGGCCGTGGTTGGCGTTGAGCGCGGTCGAGTCGGGCCGGAACGTCCCCGACACCACCCGGAACAGGTTGATGCGCCCGACGTAGGGGTCGGAGACGGTCTTGAACACGTACGCGGCGAGCGGCCCGTCCGGGTCGGCCCGGCGGGTCGCGCGCTTGCCGCCGCCGGGCGCGGCGCCCTCGTAGGGCCGGTGCTCCGCGGGGCCCGGGAATCCCTGCGTCAGGATCTCGAGCAGCTCGAGCGTGCCGATCCCCTTGGCCCCCGAGCCGGCGAGGACCGGGAACAGCCGGCCGGCCGCGACCGCCTTCCCCAGGTCGGGGATGAGGTCCTCGGGGGCGATCGGCTGGCCCTCGAGGTAGCGGTCCATCAGCCCCTCGTCCTCGGACTCCTGGATGATCGACTCGATCAGCTGGGAGCGCAGGTCCTCGACCTCGTCGGCGAGGTCGGCCGGCACGTCGGCGTCCGAGCGCGCGCCGCCCGCGTAGCCGACGGCCTTGCCGCTCAGCAGCCCGACGAGCCCGCCGAACTCCTGCTCCTCGCCGACCGGCAGGTACAGCGGGGGGGCGCCCTTGCCGAAGGTCGCCTGGATCTGGCCGAGGGAGCGCCGGAACGAGGCGCGGTCGCGGTCGAGCTTGTTGACGAAGAACGCCCGCGGCAGCCCCAGCTCCTCGGCCATGGTCCACACGACCTCGGTCTGGGTCTCCACCCCCTCCACGCCGCTGACCACGAACAGCACCGCGTCGGCGGCGGGCAGCGCGGCGCGCACCTCGCCGACGAAGTCGGCGTAGCCGGGGGCGTCCAGGAGGTTGACCTTGAACCCGTCGTGCTCGACCGGCGCGAGCGCGAGCGAGACCGAGATGTGCTTGCGGGTCTCCTCGGGCTCGAAGTCGGTGACGGTCGTGCCGTCCTCCACCCGGCCGATCCGGGTGGTCGCGCCGGTCGCGTGCAGCAGCGCCTCGACCAGCGTGGTCTTCCCGGAGCCACCGTGCCCGACGACGAGGACGTTGCGGACGCGGTCTGTCGGGTAGCTCTTCATCGCCCGGGGCCCCTTCCCTCGCCGATCACCGGCGCGCGTCGGTGCAGCACGACCCCAGCCTCGGCCGGACGGCGGCCGGGGGAAGCCCGATGCTACACCCCTGCTGACCGCGGTCGAGGGGGTGATCCGGCGCAGTCTCCCGGCGCTCCTCCGGCGTCATGACCGGGGGCGCGTGTAGGCTGGAGCAGCCGCGGCGGCGGTAGCCCCCGGTCCGGGCGCAGGTGGTTTGACGCGTCCGGTGGCCACGCCGTAGCGTGCGTCCGCCCCCGGCCGCCGACCGGGCAGCGATCTCCAGGGATGCCCGTGCTCTCGTCAAAGGCCCGTAGCGCCGTCAGCCACGTCGTCGACCCCGTCGGGCAGTCACTCGCCCGCGTCGGTGTCACCGCCAACGCCCTCACCTTCGTCGGGCTCGCCGGCAGCCTCGCCGCGGGCGCGCTGATCGCCGCGGGCAGGACCTCGCTCGGCGGCGCGGTGAGCCTGCTCGCCGGCCTGCCGGACATGCTCGACGGCGCGGTCGCCAAGGCGAGCGGGTCGGCCACCGCCCGCGGCGCCTTCCTGGACTCCGTGGTGGACCGCTTCTCCGACGCCGCGGTGCTGTTCGGCCTCATCTGGCTCGGGGCGGACCGCGACGAGCCGCGCCTGGCGGTGCTCGCCGCGCTGGTGCTGCTGCTGTCGCTGATCGTCTCCTACGTGCGCGCGCGGGCGCAGTCGCTCGGCTTCACCTGCGACGTGGGGGTCGCCGAGCGGCCGGAGCGGGTGCTGGTGCTCGGCGCCGCGCTGCTGTTCGGGGCCACCGAGATCGGCCTGTGGCTGCTGGTGGCGGGGACCGCGGTCACCGTCGCCCAGCGCGTCCTGGTCGTCTGGCGGCAGGCGGGCGAGCGGCCGTGAGCGAGGAGCGCGCCCGCGCCCGGCGGCAGCGCCGGGCGGTCCGCGCCTGGCTGGTCGCCTGGGAGCTGGTCAAGCTCATCCCGGAGCCGCTGGCCCGCGCGCTCGCCCGGGTGGCCGGCGCGGTCGCCTACCGCCGCGACGCGCGGCGGCGCGAGAACCTGCGTGCCAACCTCCGCCCGGTCCTCGGCCGGGCGGGGGAGCGCGCCCTGGACGCGGCCGTGCGCCGCGGCTTCGCCAGCTACGCGCGCTACTGGGTCGAGGCGTTCCGCCTGGAGCGGCTGTCGCCCGCCGTGCTGCGCGAGCGCTTCACCCTGGAGGGCCGCGAGCACCTCGACGAGGCGCTCGCCGGCGGCCGCGGGGTCGTGCTCGCCACCCCCCACCTCGGCAACTGGGAGTCCGGTGGCGCCTGGCTCGCGCTGGAGGGCTACCGGGCGGTCGCGGTCGCCGAGCGGCTGCGGCCCGTGGAGCTCTTCGAGCGCTTCCGGCGCTACCGGGAGACGCTCGGCCTGGAGATCATCCCGCTCGACGACGGCCCCGCCACCGTGCGCCGGGTGGCCACGGCGCTGCGCGCGGGCAAGGTCGCGGCCCTGGTCGCCGACCGGGACCTGACCGGCAGGGGCCTGCCGGTGACGATGTTCGGGCGCACGGCCACCCTGCCGGCCGGTCCCGCCGCGCTCGCGCTGCGGACCGGCGCGGCGCTGCTGCCCTGCGCGGTCTACCAGGAGCCGCGGGGGCGCTGGCGGGGAGTCATCCTGCCGGCTCCCGAGACGCCCGCCAGCGGCGACCTGCGCGCCGACACCCTGGAGCTGACCAGGCGCCTGGCACGCGCGCTGGAGCAGCTGGTCGCCGCGGCGCCGGAGCAGTGGCACGTACTCGTCCCCTACTGGGCGGACGCGCCCGGCGGCCCCGCAGGGGGCACGCGGCGGGCGGGCCCGGCGGCCCACGCCGAGCGCGCGCCCGCGGAGATCACCCGCACCGCGGTCACCCGCACCGCAGTCACCAAGGAGGCGCGAACGTGAGGGTCGGGGTCGTCTGTCCCTACGAGTGGGGCGTTCCCGGGGGGGTCAAGAACCACGTCCAGAACCTCGCCCGGGAGCTGCGGGCGGCCGGCCACGACGTCGACGTGCTTGCCCCCTCGCACCACGACGTGGACGACGAGCGCTTCGTCTCCCTCGGCCGCTCGTTCCCGATCCCGTACAACGGCTCGATCGCGCGCGTCGCGCTCGGGCCGCAGCACACCCAGGCGGTCCGCCGGGCGCTGCTGAACGGCGACTACGACCTGGTGCACGTCCACGAGCCGCTGTCGCCGAGCGTGGGGCTGATCGCGGTCATCCAGGCGGCGGTGCCGGTGGTGGGCACCTTCCACGCCAACCTGGACCGCTCCGCGGCGCTGCGGGTCGGCGCGCCGGTGCTGCGCCGGGGCTTCGACAAGCTGGCGGCGCGCATCGCGGTCAGCGACTCGGCGCGCGAGACCTGGCAGCGGTACTTCAACGGGCCGATCGCGATCGTGCCCAACGGGGCGCCGGCCGAGCTGTTCACCAAGGCCGACCCGCTGCCGGCGTTCACCGACGGCGCCCCGACGCTGCTGTTCGTCGGCCGCCTGGAGCACCGCAAGGGCCTGGCCTACCTGGTCAGGGCGTTCCTGCGGCTGAAGCCCGCGTACCCGCGGCTGCGGCTGGTGGTGGTCGGGCGCGACGACCGCCGGATGCGGGACAAGGCGATGTCGGTCGTGCCGCCGCGCTACCGCCCGGACCTGATCTTCGTCGGCAGCGTGCCGCAGGAGGACCTCGCCGCCTACTACGCCTCGGCGGACGTCTTCTGCGCCCCGTCGCTGGGCGGGGAGTCCTTCGGGATCGTCCTGGTCGAGGCGATGGCCGCCGAGCTGCCGATCGTCTGCTCCGACATCCGCGGCTACCGGGATCTGGTGCGCGACCAGAAGGAGGCGCTGCTGGTCCCGCCGCGCGACCCCGACGCGCTCGCGCGGGCGATCGCGGCGCTGCTGGACGACCCGCTGCGCCGCTCGGCGATGGGCGAGGCCGGCCGCGTGACCGCCGGCCAGTACGCCTGGGACGTCGTGGCCGCCGAGCTGATGGAGGTCTACGACGACGTCCTCGCGGGCGTGGCGACCGCGGTCGAGCCCGGGCGCCGGCGCCTGTGGCCGCTGCGCCGCCGCCGCGGCGAGGCGGCCGGGGGCGGTCCCGACCGCCACGAGCAGGCCGGGCCCGGGGCGGTCGAGTAGACTCCCCGCCGGGTCGGCCGCACCGGCCCGGCGGCGAGGTGGACGGCGTGGGTTGAGGAGGCGACGGACGGTGGACATGGCGGCCGCCCTGTGGGGCGGGATCGCAGGGTCGATCGCGATGCTCATGGTCTACGGGGGATTCCTCGGGCTGCGCCTCACCCGCCTGGACCTGCTGCGGCTGGAGGGCAACCTGCTCACCGCCGAGCGCAGCTCGATGGTGTACCTCTACGGGCTGGTCCTGCAGCTGGTCCTCGGGGCGCTCGCCGGGCTGGCCTACCGCTGGGTGTTCCTGCAGCTCGACTCGGCGACGTTCGTGGGCTGGGGCGCGCTGATCGGCGTGGTCCACGGCGCGCTGGCGGCGCTGCTGCTGCCGGCGGCGGTCCGCGGCGACCGGAGCCTGCGCGACGCCGCCCTGCCGCCGGTGGGGTTCGCGGGGACGGCCTACGGGCTCGCGACGCCGCTGGCGCTGGTCGCCGCGCACGCGGTGTTCGGGATCTGGGTGGGGCTGATGCTCCTGCCGGCGCCATGAGCGCCCGGACCGCCGCCAACGACCGGCGGGCGCTGCTGCTGTGCGGCGCGTTCGCCGCGGGCGTGCTCGCCCTCGGCGCGCTGGTCGCGCTGCTCGCCGGCCCGCTCGCGCTGGTCGTCGCCGCCGTGGTCGCGGCGCTGGTGATCGTGGTCGCGCTGTCCGCGGGCGCCCGCATCGCCCTGCGCGCGGTCGGCGCCCGGCCGGCGGGCCCGCAGGACGACCCGCGCTACGCCAACGTCGTCGAGGGCCTGTGCCTGGAGGCGTCGATCCCGGTCCCGGCCCTGTACGTGATCGACGCGGGCGTGCCCAACGCGCTCGCGGTCGGGTCCGGCCCGGGCCACGCGTCGATCGCGGTCACCAGCGGGCTGCTCGCCACGCTCAACCGGATCGAGCTGGAGGGCGTGCTCGCCCACGAGCTGGCCCTGATCACCAGCCACGCGGTCCGGGCCCGCACGGCCGCGGTCGTCCTCGGCGCGCTGCCGGCGCTGCTGTGGTCGCGGCACGGGGGCGTGCCGACCGGCGCCGCGGCCCTGCTGACCCTGCCGCTGGCGCCGCTGCTGCGGCTGGTGGGCTCCGACCGGGCCGAGCTGGAGGCCGACCAGCAGGGCGCCTACCTGACCCGCTACCCGCCGGGCCTGATCCGCGCGCTCACCACCATCCAGGCCGGCGAGGACGGGCTCCCCGCGGGCGCGGCCGGCGTCGACCACCTCTGGCTGGTGCCGCCGCCCGCGGGCCGGCCGGCGCCGCGCTGGCTGCGCCCCGCCGCCGCGCACCGCCCCCTGGCGCAGCGGATCGAGGCGCTCCGGGAGCTGTGACCGCCGGCCGAACGCCGGCGTGAGGCCGGCGTCGGGTCCCGGCCGCGTTGCCGGTGCTTCGGGCCCAGGTGTAGCCTCGGCCTGAAATTGGCCCGCTGAGCTGGACGAATGAGCGCGCTCCGTGCGGCCCGGGCGCGAGGGGGTCGGCCCGACGATCACGACCGGGCGTCAGATCCCGGGGTGCCGGATCACGGGGTGCCGGATCAGGGGAGTCCCGGGGTATGGAGGCTGACACGCACGTCACCGGCAGCGCCCGAGTCAAGCGCGGGCTGGCCGAGATGCTCAAGGGCGGCGTCATCATGGACGTCGTCACCCCCGACCACGCCAAGCTCGCCGAGGAGGCCGGCGCGGTCGCGGTGATGGCGCTGGAGCGCGTCCCCGCCGACATCCGCGCCCACGGCGGCGTCGCCCGGATGAGCGACCCGGCGCTGATCGCGCAGATCGTCGAGGCGGTCTCGATCCCGGTGATGGCCAAGGCCCGCATCGGCCACTTCGTGGAGGCGCAGGTGCTGCAGGCGCTCGGGGTCGACTACGTCGACGAGTCCGAGGTGCTCACCCCCGCCGACGAGGAGCACCACATCGACAAGTGGGCGTTCACCGTCCCGTTCGTGTGCGGCGCGACCGATCTGGGCGAGGCGCTGCGGCGCATCGCCGAGGGCGCGGCGATGATCCGCTCCAAGGGCGAGGCCGGGACCGGCAACGTGGTCGAGGCGGTCAGGCACATGCGCGCGATCGCCGGCGGGATCCGGCGGCTGGCGTCGCTGCGCGAGGACGAGCTGTACGCCGCCGCCAAGGAGCTGCGCGCACCCTACGAGCTGGTCGCCGAGATCGCCCGCGACGGCAGGCTCCCGGTGGTGCTGTTCACCGCCGGGGGGGTCGCGACCCCCGCGGACGCCGCGCTGATGATGCAGCTCGGCGCCGACGGCGTGTTCGTCGGCTCGGGGATCTTCAAGTCCGGCGACCCGGCCCGCCGCGCCCGCGCGATCGTCGAGGCCACCACCTACTTCAGCGACCCGGACATCGTGGCAAAGGTCTCCCGCGGCCTCGGCGAGCCGATGCCCGGCCTCGGCGCGGTGGCGGCGGACCAGCGCATGGCCGGGCGCGGCTGGTAGCCGCGGGATCCGTGGCGGTCGGGGAGCGGGCGGGCCCGCTTGGACGTCCCGGCCCGCGCGAGCGGGTCCCGGGGGAGGGCCTGGTCGCGGGCCGCGGGCCGCGCCTGGCGGACGCCCCCGGCGCAGGTGCCGAAGGCGGGCAGGCCGGCGCGGCATCTCCCCGCATCGGCGTGCTCGCCCTCCAGGGCGACGTGCTGGAGCACCTGCGGCTGCTCGCCCGGGTCGGGGCGGCGGCGCTGCCGGTCAAGCGGCCGGGCGAGCTGGACGGGCTCGACGGGGTGCTGCTGCCCGGCGGCGAGTCCACCACCATCGGCCGGCTCGCGAGCATGTACGGACTGCTCGAGCCGCTGCGCGAGCGCATCCGCGCCGGCCTGCCCGCCTTCGGCACCTGCGCCGGGGCCATCCTGCTGGCGCGCGCGGCCCTGGACGCCGGCGGGCGGCCGTCGCCCCAGCCGCTGCTGGGCGTGATGGACATGGTGGTGCGGCGCAACGCCTTCGGCAGCCAGGTCGCCAGCTTCGAGGCCGACCTCGGGGTCGAGGGCGTGGCCGGGGGCCCGATGCACGCGGTGTTCATCCGCGCGCCCTGGGTCGAGCACGCGGGCACGGCGGTGCGGCTGCTGGCCACCGTCGTCCCCGTCGACCGGGAGGGGCGCAGGCTGGATGCTAGAGTCGTGGTCGCACGCCAGGGCCACATGCTGGCGTCGGCGTTCCATCCCGAGCTGGCCGGGGATCACCGCCTCCACCAGCTCTTCGTCGAGATGGCACGCGAGCAGCCCGCCAGGCGGTAGGGGGAGTGCGCCGGGCCGCCGCGCGCAGCACCGACACCGCCTGCAGAACGCAAGGAGCGGTTTTGTGTCCGGCCATTCCAAGTGGTCCACGATCAAGCACCAGAAGGGCGCCAAGGACGCCCGGCGCGGGAAGCTGTTCGCCAGGCTGATCAGGGCCATCGAGGTCGCGGCGCGCGAGGGCGGGTCGAACCCGGAGGGCAACCCCACGCTCGCCGACGCGATCCAGAAAGCCAAGGACAACTCGGTCCCGAGCGAGACCATCGACCGGGCCGTCAAGCGCGGCGCCGGCGAGCTGGCCGGCCAGAAGCTGGAGCGGCAGACCTACGAGGGCTACGCGCCCGGCGGCGTCGCGGTCCTGATCGAGGCGCTCACCGACAACCGCAACCGCACCGCGGCGGAGATCCGGCGGGCGTTCAACCGCGCCGGCGGCAGCCTCGCCGACGCCGGCAGCGTCGCCTACCTGTTCACCCGCAAGGGCGAGGTCATCGTGCCCGGCGCCGCCGCCGAGGAGGACCGCGTGCTCGAGGTGGCGCTGGAGGCCGGCGCGGACGACGTCGTCGGCGGGTCGGCCGGGTTCACGGTCACGACCGAGCCGTCCGCGCTCGGCGCGGTCCGGGCCGCGTTCGAGGCGGGCGGGATCGCGTTCGAGTCCGCGCAGGTGACCATGGTCCCGAGCGTCTCGGTGCAGGTCGAGGGCGAGGACGCCCACCGCGTGCTGCGGCTGCTGGACGCCATCGAGGACCTCGACGACGTGCAGGACGTGTACGCGAACTTCGACATCTCCGACGAGGTCATGGCGCAGGTGAGCTGAGCCAGGCGGTGCCGCCCGGCCGCCGGCCGGGCAGGCGCCAGCAGTCCAGGCGCCGCACGGGGTCGTTGAACCGCGGCGCCCACCCCGGTAGGCTGCGGCCGAACGGACGTTCGGCGCGGTCCGCCCAGGCGACTAAGGAGGACGGCCGGTGCGCGTGTTGGGCATCGACCCTGGGCTCGGCCGCTGCGGGTTCGCGGTCCTGGACGCGAACGGGAAGGCGACCCGGGCGGTCACCTACGGCACGGTGACGACCGGCAGCGGTCCCGTCTCGCAGCGCCTGGCCGAGCTGGCCACCAGGCTGCGCACGGTGGTGCGCGAGTTCCACCCCACGGTGGCCGCGATCGAGCAGCTGTTCGTCAACCGCAACACCCGCACCGCGATGACCGTCGGCCAGGCCTCCGGGGTGGCGCTGCTGGTCGCGGCCGAGGCGGGCCTGCAGGTGGTCGGCTACACGCCCTCGCAGGTGAAGCTGGCGATCAGCGGCTCGGGGAGCGCGCCCAAGGCCCAGATCGGCTTCATGGTCAAGGCGATCCTCGGGCTGCCGTCGCTGGCCCGCCCCGCCGACAGCGCCGACGCGATCGCGGTGGCGCTGTGCCACCTGCAGCACAGCGACCTCACCAGCAGCGTCGGCACCGACACCCTGGGCGGCAGGGACCAGCGCTCGATCGAGGAGCAGTGGCTCGCCCGCGCCGCCCCCACCTCGCCGAGCCTTCCCGGCGGTCGCGCACTGCCCATGGACGGGGCGCCGCGCGCGGCGCCGGGCACGGCGGCCCCGCGCGGCGCGGCCGGTCGCTCGGCCCGTCCCGGCCGCGCCGTGGGCGGCCGCGCCGGCCGGACCGACGCGCCGCTCCCGGGCCGCGGCGCCCGCCAGCTTCCCGCCCCGGTCCCCGAGCCGGGCCCGCCGGCGATGGTCGACCGGTCCGGGCGGCCCGCCGAGGGCCCGCCCGGCGCCCGGCTGGCGCTGGCCGGCGCCCCGGCGCCCGCGCTGGTGCCCGGGGTCGCGGAGGGGGGGCCGGCGGCCGGGGCCGCCCCGCCGTGGCCGGCCCCGGCCGGGCGCAGCCCGGCCGGGGCGCCGGCGGCGCGGCCGCTGGACCCGGGCCCGCCGGCGATCGTCGACCGGCCCCCGGCCGAACCGTCCCCGGGTGCGGTGGCCGGCGGCGGGAGCCCCGGGGTGCGGGTGGTCGGCGCCCACGAGCGCCGGCAGCCGCCCGCCATCCCCACGCCCCTGCAGCCCGGCGCCCACGACCCGCTGCTCCCTCCCGTGCTCCCTCCCGCCATGCCGGCGCCGCTGTGGCCCGCCGTCACCGACCCGCCGCCCACCGACCCGCCGGTCCCCGCCGCGCCGGCGTGGGCGCGGCCCGGCGTCCACGATCTGCCCGCGCCCGGCCCGGGCCTCCCCGACCCGCTGGCGCAGCCCGGCGGGCGCCACCTGCGCTGGACGCCGGACGGCCCCGGGCGCGCCGGCGCCCGGGCGGCGCAGGATCCGCCGGTCCCGCAGGATCTCCTGCCGCCACGTGACCCGCCGGCCGTGCTGCTCGCGCCGGCCGGACGTCCCGCTCCGGAGCCCGAGCCGGCCCGGGCCGTGCCGCCCGCCTGGGAGCCGCCCGCCGCCGCGGCGGCCGAGCCCCCGGCCCTGCCGGACACCGGCTTCGCGGCCGGCTCGGCCCCGCCGGACACCGGGCCGCTGCGGCACCTGCCGTGGCTGGGCGACGACCTTCCCGCCGGGCCCGGACGGCCGGCGGACCAGGTGCCCGGCGCCGGCGCGGCACCCGCCGATCCGCCCTGGCTCCGGGACACCGCGCCGCTGGCGGGGATCGCCTGGCCGTCGCACGGCCCCGCCGCCGACCTGTCCCCACGCCAGCCGCGGGCCGACCAGCCCGAGAGCGACCCGCTCGCCTGGCTGCCCGACCCCGAGCCGCGATCGATCGAGCCGCTGGAGCCGCGCGTGCCGGAGCGGCTGCCGGATCCGGGCTTCCCGCTGGTGGAGCCGCGTGCGGAGCGGCTGGGCGACCCCGTCCTCCCGGTGGCGGAGTCGCGGTCGCGGACGGAGCCGCTGCCGGACCGGCCCCTCCCGCCGGACGAGCCGCGCGCGGCGGAGCAGCCGCCGCCGCCGGATGCGGGCGTGCCCGTCGTGGAGCCGCGGGCGGACCCGGGCTCCCGGGGGGCCGCCGGGGCCGCGGCGTGGGCGTTGGGCTTCGGATCCAGACGGCGCGCGGACCCGCCCGCCGACCCGGCACCCGATCCGTTCGGCTGGCCGGAACGCGGCGAGCCGGCGGACGCCGGCGGGCTCCTCGCGCGCGACCGGCCGCCCGACGGCGCCCCGGGCCGGGCCCGCGACGTGCCGGCGGCGCCGCGGCCCGGGTGGCTCGCCCGGCTGGAGTCCTCGCTCGACGCCCAGGACCTTCCCGGCTGGGGGGCTCCGCCCGCCGCCGGCGACGCGGCCGCCGACCCGCGCTTCGGCCTGTTCGACCGCCGTCCGCGACGGACCGGCCGCCCATGATCGCCAGCCTGCGCGGCGTGCTGCTGGAGGTGCTGCCCGACGGGGCGGTCATCGAGGTCGGCGGCGTGGGCTACCGGGTCTTCCTCACGCCCAAGGCGCTCGCCGACCTGCCGCGCGGCGGCGAGGTCCAGGTCCACACCGTCACCTACGTGCGCGAGGACGTGCTCGCGCTGTACGGCTTCGCGACCGTCGAGGAGCGGCGGGCGTTCGAGGTGCTCCTCGGCGTCGGCGGCGTCGGGCCCAAGCTCGCGCTCGCCGTGCTCGGGGTGCACGCGCCCGACGCCCTGTGGCGGGCCGTCCGCGCCGGGGACGTGGACGCCCTCGTGCTCGTGCCCGGGATCGGGCGCAAGGGCGCCGCCCGGCTGCTGCTCGAGCTGAAGGGCAGGACCGGCGACGCGGACCCGGGGCTGCCCGCGGAGCCCGCGGAGCGGCCGGTGTACGCGGAGGTCCGCGAGGCGCTGCGGGCGTTCGGGTACGGCCCCGCCGAGATCAGGGCCGCGCTCGCGTCGCTGCCCCCCGACGCGGGCGAGCGGCCCCCGCAGGAGCTGGTCAAGCTCGCGCTGCACGCGGTCGCGGCGCCCGGCGGGGCCGGTGGCGGGGCGTGACCGACGACCTGCTCACCCCGGAGGCGCTCCCCTCCGAGCGCGCCGGCGAGGGCAGCCTGCGCCCCCGGCGGCTGACGGAGTTCGTCGGGCAGCCGCGGGTCCGCGAGCAGCTCTCGGTCGTGCTCGAGTCCGCGCGCCGTCGCGGCGTCGCCCCCGACCACCTGCTGTTCTCCGGACCGCCGGGGCTGGGGAAGACCAGCCTCGCCGCGATCGTCGCGGCCGAGCTGGGCGCCGGGTTCCGGATCACGTCGGGTCCGGCGCTGGAGCGCGCCGGCGACGTCGCCGCGATCCTCACCGGTCTGGAGCCCGGCGACGTGCTGTTCGTCGACGAGGTCCACCGCCTGCCCCGGCCGGTGGAGGAGGTCCTGTACCCGGCGATGGAGGACTTCCAGATCGACGTGGTGCTCGGCAAGGGCCCGGGCGCGCGCAGCCTCAGGCTCGACCTGCCGCGCTTCACGCTGGTCGGCGCCACCACCCGCTCGGGGCTGATCGCCTCGCCGCTGCGCGACCGCTTCGGCTTCTCGGCGCGGCTGGACTTCTACGCGCCCGAGGACCTCCAGGCGATCGTGCTGCGGTCCGCGGCGATCCTCGGCGTCCGGATCGACCCGGCGGGCGCGTCGATGCTGGCGCGCCGGTCCCGCGGCACCCCGCGGATCGCCAACCGGCTGCTGCGCCGGGTGCGCGACTACGCCGAGGTCAAGGACGCCGCGGGCATCGACGACGGCGTCGCCGCCGCCGCGCTGGACCTGTTCGAGGTGGACCCGCTGGGGCTGGACAAGCTCGACCTGGCGCTGCTCCGCGGGCTCTGCGAGCGCTTCGGCGGCGGCCCGGTCGGCCTCGGCACGCTGGCCGCCTCGATCGGGGAGGAGCCGGACACCGTGGAGGACGTCGCCGAGCCGTACCTGCTCCAGCTCGGGTTCGTCCAGCGCACCCCGCGGGGGAGGACGGCGACGCCGGCGGCGTTCGCGCACCTGGGGCTGGCCGTGCCGCGGTCCTCGGCGCCCGTCAACGACCCGCTGTTCGACCTCGGAGGCTGAGGGCGGGCGCGAGGACGCCCGGCCGCCCGGCGGCATTCGCGGCCGTCGGGGCCGCAGGAGGGAGCGCGCCGACGGGCGGGGGCGCGCGGGCGGCGGATCAGCCGTCGAGCGCGGCGTCGATCTGGTCCAGCACCGTCTCGGTCGAGCCGAGCAGCGCGGCCTCGTCGTGGGCGACCGCGGTCACGTCGACGGCCGGCTCGGACCGGTCGCGGCGGCGCCGGGTGCTGCGCTGGATCCTGACGGCCATCTCTGCTCCTCGGGCTCCGGTCCCGGGGTCGGGACCGCTCGTGCCTGTTGCATCGACGCGACCGGCCTGCGGTTCACAGCGGAGGGGGGTGGTCCTGGGAATGGTGATGTCGGGTGGGTCGCCTCTACCCACATGGAGCACCGACTATCCCCGCTGCGGACACCCAACTTTCCCGCGGGGCGCCCCCGGCCCGTCCCCGTGCGGGGGCCGCAGCGGGACACGGGGAGAACCCGCAGGTCAGTGGCGGCGCGGCCGGAACGGGCGCAGTTGACCGATCTTCGCGGCCGTCCCTAGGATGGGAGCTCGCGGCCAGGAGGGCCGCGACCGCCGTGCGCCGCCGGGCGCAGCGGCACTCTCGACCCGGCGCTCGGTCGGGTGTCGCGGAGGTCCACACGCAATGCCAAACGCTGCCCCCAATCTGATCCTCTTCGTGCTGCTGTTCGGGGCGCTCTACTTCCTGCTGATCCGTCCGCAGCGCCGGCGCTTCGAGGCGCAGCGGCAGATGCAGGCGTCGCTGCAGCTCGGCGACGAGATCACCACCTCCGGTGGCCTGGTCGGCACGATCCGCCGGCTCGACCCCGACGTGCTCACCGTGGAGCTGTCCCCGGGTGTGGAGGCGCGCGTCAAGCGCCAGTTCGTGATCGGCAGGCACAACCCGATGGAGGCCGAGCCGCTCACCGGGGAGGACGACGAGGAGCGCGAGCAGCCGTGAAGATGGCCGAGCAGCGGCCGGTCAGCGCCGAGCGGTCCCTGTTCGACCAGGTGGTGCGCCACCCGGTCATCTCCACCTACATCGAGCTGGCCGACCAGTTCACCGCCCAGCTCGGCTTCACCGAGCACGGCTTCCGGCACGCCAACCTCGTCGGGCACATCGCCTACAACATCCTGTCGCGGCTGGGCCACGAGCCCCGCCTGGCGGAGCTGGCCGCGATCGCGGGCTACCTGCACGACGTGGGCAACGTGGTCTCGCGCCACAACCACCCGCAGACCTCGGCCCTCATCGCCCTGCCGATCCTCGGCGAGCTGGGCATGGAGACCGCGGACACCGCCCTGGTGCTGAGCGCGATCGGCAACCACGAGGAGGAGATGGGCCACGCCGTGTCGCCCGTGTCCGCCGCGGTCGTGATCGCCGACAAGTCCGACGTGCACCACTCCCGGGTCCGCAAGGACGCCCAGGTCGAGTTCGACATCCACGACCGGGTGAACGCCTCGGCCAGGCACTCGTTCGTGCGGGTCGACGCCGAGCAGAAGACGGTCACCCTGGAGCTGGAGATCGACACCGAGATCTCCGATGTCCTGGAGTACTTCGAGATCTTCCTGACCAGGATGATGATGTGCCGCCGGGCGGCGGAGGGGCTCGGCTGCAAGTTCCGCATGACCGTCAACGGTCACTCGCTGCTGTAGGAGCAAACCAACCGTGACTGGCAACCGTCGGCTGTACCTCCCGCTGGTGTTCGTCTTCGTGCTCACCGCGGCCCTGTGGGCGGTGATCGTGGTGCGCGACATCCACCCGCGGCTGGGGCTGGACCTGCGCGGCGGCACCAGCGTGACCTTCCGGCCGGTCCCGGCGCCCGGGACGCAGGTCGACGAGGCCAAGCTCAACACGACCGTCGACATCATCCGCAACCGCGTGAACGCCCAGGGCGTGGCCGAGTCGGAGGTCAACGTCGAGGGCGGCAACATCGTCGTGGCCCTGCCGGAGGTGCGCGACCCCGACCAGGTGATCAAGGCGGTCGGCACGACCGCGCAGCTGCGCTTCCGGCCGGTCCTGGAGTCGGTCCCCCCGAGCGACCCCAAGTACAAGCAGGGCGAGTTCGCCAAGGTGGACTGCGCCAAGGAGCAGCAGGCCACCGACGACCCCAACAAGGAGGTCGTCCTGTGCGTCCAGGACCCCGGCCAGACCAAGCCGGCCGCCGACGCGCTCAAGATGCGGCTGGGCCCGGTCGCGCTCGGCGGCCCGGACATCTCCCGCGCCAGCGCCGAGCTGCGGTCGGCCGGCGTCGGCTGGGTGACCGCCCTGCAGCTCAGCGGCAAGGGCGGCGACAAGTTCGCCAAGCTCACCGGCGACCTGGCCCGCTTCCCGCCCGGGGACCCCCGGCGCGAGATCGCGATCACGCTGGACGGCGTGGTCATCAACCACCCGCCCGTGTCCGAGCAGGTGCAGGCCGGGGTGGGGATCCGCGGCGGCAGCGCCGAGATCACCGGCCAGACCGAGCAGGAGGCCAAGGCGCTCGCGCCGCTGATCTCCGCCGGTGCGCTCCCGTTCGACCTGGAGGTCGTCAACCGGGACACCGTGAGCGCGACGCTCGGCGCCGACTCGCTGCACGCCGGCCTGGTCGCCGGCGCCATCGGGCTGGCCGCGGTCCTGCTCTACATGCTGGTGTACTACCGGCTGCTCGGCCTGGCCGTGTGGGTCGGGCTCGGGCTCGCGGGCGCGCTCAACGTCGGTGCCGTGCTGCTCATGGGCGAGCTGATCGGGTTCACGCTCACCCTCGCGGGGATCGCCGGGCTGATCGTGGCGATCGGCATCTCCGCGGACACCTACATCGTGTTCTTCGAGCGGGTGAAGGACGAGGCGCGCGACGGCCGCACGGTCCGCGCGGCCGTCGACCGCGGCTGGTCGCGCTCGTTCCACACGCTGGTCTCGGCCAACACGGTCTCGCTGCTGGCCGCGGTCATCCTCTACACGCTGGCGATCGGCCCGGTCCGGGGGTTCGCGTTCACCCTCGGCCTGGCCACGTTCATCGACTTCTTCGCCGCCTGGTTCTTCGCGCGGCCGGCGGTGACGCTGCTCGGCAGGTTCCGGCCCTTCCGGGAGGGCCGGCTCGGCCTGCCCGGGCTCGTCCGGGCGCCGGCGGGCGAGGCGGCGGCGGCTCGGGCGTAGGACCATCCGCGCGGCCGGACGGCCGCGGAAAGGGAGCATCGATGTCACTGGGGAACCGGCTGTACACGGGCCAGACGGCGATCGACTTCGTCGGCCGGCGGCGCCTGTGGTTCACCCTCTCCGGCATCGCCATGCTCGTCTCGCTCGTGGCGCTGATCGTCCCGGGGCTGAACTTCGGGATCGACTTCCGGGGCGGCGCGGTCTTCGAGGCCAGAGCGACCCGCCCGGTCAGCGAGGGCCAGCTCCGCCAGCTGATCGGGCCCACCGCCAAGGTCATCCAGGTCACCGACGAACGGCCGCCGCGGGTCCGGGTCCAGACCGAGGAGCTGCCCGAGGACCAGGTCGCCCGCGTCCGCCAGCAGCTCAGCCAGGCGACCGGCGCCGAGAAGGTCGACACGCGCGCGATCGGCTCCAAGTGGGGCAGCACGGTCTCGCGCCGCGCGCTGCTGGCGCTGGTGGCGTTCGTCGTCGTCGTGACGCTGTTCGTGTCGGTGCGCCTGGAGTTCAAGATGGCCGTGGTCGCGCTCGTCGCGCTCGCCCACGACCTGCTGCTGACCGCCGGCATCTACGCGCTCGCCCGCTTCGAGGTGTCGCCGGCGACGGTGATCGCGCTGCTGACCATCCTCGGGTACTCGCTGTACGACACGGTGGTGGTCTTCGACAAGGTCAAGGAGAACACCTCCGGGCTCGGCTCGATGTCGCGCGCGACCTACTCCGACCTGGCCAACCAGGCGGTGAACCAGACCGCGGTCCGGTCGCTCAACACCTCGCTGGCGTCGCTGCTGCCGGTGGGCGCGCTGCTGTTCGTCGGCTCGGCGCTGCTGGGCGCCGAGACCCTCAAGGACCTCTCGCTGGCGCTGTTCGTCGGCGTGGCGACCGGCACCTACTCGTCGATGTTCCTGGCCGTGCCGATGCTCGCCGCCTGGAAGGAGCGGGAGCCGCGCAACCAGCAGATCCGCGCGCGGATCGCGCGGCTCGGCGCGGCCGGCGCCACGGGCGCGGCGGGGCGGGGCGCGCGCGCGGGCGCCGCGGCCGAGCGTGCCGCCGCGGCCCGGGAGCGGCCCGCCGCGGCCGGCGGGTCGCAGCGGCGGCGCGCGGGCGCGCGTCCGGCGGCCCAGCCGGTCGAGGAGGAGCTGATGCCCATGCCGCAGCTCCCGCCCGACCCGGAGGACGGCGACGGTGAGCTGCCCGGCGAGCCGGCGGCGGCCGTGGAGCGCGAGCCGGAGCCCGCCGGCTCGTCCACCCCGCGGCCCGCGAGGCAGCAGCGCGCCCGGCCGCCGCAGCGCCGCAAGAGCGGCGCCAGGGCCGCCTCCCGGCCGGCCAAGCGTCGCCGCCGCTGAGCGTGTGGCGGCGGCCCGCGCCGCGTCTGGTGCCTGCCGGCCCGGCAGCGGGCCTGTCGTTCCGGACGTTCAAGTCGCTATTGACGTGCAGGCCGCGGGATGGTTGCATAGCTGCGTACGAAATATACCATTCGTGAAACTTAGGGCATTTACCCTGCCGCAGGCCTGAGGTACGCCGGCCGGGCAGGCATCGCTCCCATCCACAGGTCGTGGTGCACCGCTGCGTCCTACCGGTCCCACGCCCCCTGCACGTCACGCTGCCACCAGCGTCCCGCCAGCATGCCCGTTCGGCGGTCCGCCCGACGCCCGCCGCGTCCGCGCGCGGGCGGCCTGGAGCCCGGCCCGACCCCGCCATCCACCGGCCCACCGCACCCCGCCATCCACGGCCCCTGCACGCCCGGCCGACGAGCCCGCCTCCGGCCGGGTGAGGCGCTCCTGGCGGCGACACCCCACCACCAGACCTCCACGGCCCCGCCCGCGAACCCGACGACCAGCGCGTTCCCGCTGGCCGTCAAGCTCGGCGGCAACCTGCCGCCGGAGGACGCCCCCGAGCCCGTTGACGGCTCGGCCGGGGCCTGAGCCCACCCCGGCCGAGCCCCCACCGCGGCGGCGGCGCGGCACCCGGTCCACGCGCCGCCGCCGCCCGCCCGGGCCGGGACGAGGCCCTGCCGGTGTGCCCCACCGCGCGTCCTGCCTGCATGCGTCCGGGGAACCTGTCGGCGCGGGCCGCGGCCGGGCCGAGCCTCTAGGATTACCGGCGCGGCCGGATGCCGTCGCCAATGCGTGAGCAGGATGACGATCAGGAAGGACGACGACGTGTCCAAGAGCGAGCTTCGACTGCGCGAGCAGATCAGGGACGTCCCCGACTTCCCCAAGCCGGGGATCGTCTTCAAGGACATCACGCCGTTGCTGGCCGATCCGGTGTCCTTCTCCTCGGTCATCGACGAGATGGTGGTGCACTTCGGCCGGGGGAACGTCGACAAGGTCGTCGGCATGGAGGCGCGCGGGTTCATCATCGCCGCGCCGGTCGCCTACCACTTCGGGGCCGGGTTCGTCCCCGTCCGCAAGGCCGGCAAGCTCCCGCACCAGGTCGAGGCCGAGGAGTACGAGCTGGAGTACGGCACCGCCACGCTGGAGGTCCACCGGGACGCCATCACGGCGGGGGAGCGCGTCCTGATCGTCGACGACGTGCTCGCGACCGGCGGGACCGCCCGCGCGACCGCGCACCTCATCGAGCGGCTGGGCGGCAAGGTCGTCGGGATCGCCTGCCTGATCGAGCTGTCGTTCCTCGAGGGACGCAAGGCGATCAGCGGCTACGACTTCCACACCCTGCTGCGGTACTGACCGGGCCGGCGACGCCGCCTGCGGTACAGTTGCCCCACCGGGTCTCCCGTCCCACCGACCCCGGCACATCCGTGTCCCAGCCGATCTCGCCCGTCCCCGAGGGCCTGGCCATCGACCGTGAGCCAGGCGCGATCGGTGCTGCCGCGCTCCCGCCGGGCCGCACGCCGACCGGTACGGCCGGGCTCGCCTACGAGCTGACCCGCCCCTACGACCGGACCCCGCCGCCCGAGCCCGACCCCGAGTCCCTGCTGCGGCGGCTGCGGCACTCCACCCTGCGGGCCGGGGCCGACGTCGCCCAGGTCCGGCGCGCCTGGGAGGTCGCCAGGAGCCGGCACGCGGGCCAGCTGCGCAAGTCGGGCGAGCCCTGCGTGGCGCACCCGCTGCGGGTCGCCGAGATCGTCGTCGACCTCGGCCTGGACTCGACCAGCGTGATCGCCTCGCTGCTGCACGACGTCGTCGAGGGCGCCTCGATGTCCCCGGCGGAGGTCGGCGAGCTGTTCGGCCCCGAGGTCGCCAAGATCACCGACGGCCTCACCAAGCTCGACCGCCTCGGCTTCGAGACGCGCGAGGCGGCGCAGGCGGAGACCATCCGCAAGATGGTCGTGGCGATGGCGCGCGACATCCGCGTCCTGCTGATCAAGCTCGCCGACCGGCTGGACGACATGCGCACGCTCGGCTACCTGCGCCGCGAGAAGCAGGAGGCCGTCGCCCGCGAGACGCTGGAGATCTACGCGCCGCTGGCCAACCGGCTGGGGATCCACACGATCAAGTGGGAGCTAGAGGACCTCGCGTTCGCCACCGTGTACCCGCTGCGCTACGAGGAGATCGTGCGCATGGTGGCCGAGCGCGCGCCGGAGCGCGAGCGCTACCTCGCCGAGGTGATCGAGGAGCTGAAGACGCAGCTCAAGACGGTCAAGCTGCGTGCGGAGATCATCGGCCGGCCCAAGCACTACTACTCCATCTACGAGAAGATGGTCGTGCGCGGCAAGGAGTTCAGCGACATCTACGACCTCGTCGGCGTGCGCATCGTCGTCGAGTCGGTCAAGGACTGCTACGCGGTGCTCGGCCAGGTGCACGCGCTGTGGAAGCCGGTGCCCGGCCGCTTCAAGGACTACGTGGCGATGCCGCGCTTCAACCTGTACCAGTCGCTGCACACCACCGTGGTCGGGCCCGGCGGCAAGCCGCTGGAGGTCCAGATCCGCACCCGCGCGATGCACCGGACCGCCGAGTTCGGGATCGCCGCCCACTGGCGCTACAAGGACAAGGGCCGCGGCGCCGACACCGGCAAGGACCTCGGCTGGCTCCAGCAGCTCGTGGACTGGCAGCGCGAGCTGTCCGATCCGCGGGATTTCATGGAGAACTTGAAGACGGATCTGTACGTGGACGAGGTGTTCGTGTTCACGCCCAAGGGGGATGTGATCAGTCTGCCGGCGGGGGCGACGCCGATCGATTTTGCG
>Ga0126377_10000032_pt1 | contig 59298 bp, 53 predicted proteins | sample PanSoiMetPlot_22_FD_92647 | JGI IMG/M metagenome (GOLD analysis project Ga0126377, IMG submission 92647) | Tropical forest soil microbial communities from Panama - MetaG Plot_22 | ecosystem: Environmental > Terrestrial > Soil > Tropical forest > Bulk soil | place: Panama | collected 2016-02-17 | reverse complement strand
CGGGGATGTCACCTACGAGGGCGGCCTGATGACGGACGGATCGGTGCCGGAAGCGGCGCGTGCCTTCGTCCGCTTCCTGGCGGAACCGGACGCACGCGCGAAGTGGCTCGCCATCAAGTTCGAGCCGCTGGCTGATCATTGATACTCGGCGCGGGCAGGCAGCGGGAGGACGATCATGGAGCGCGAATTGACCTACCGCGTACCCTACGAGCGGCTGATCCGGCTCAGTCGATCGGCGGCCCGCAAGGCCTACTCCCTGATGCGGTTGTTGACCTTGATCGCGGTGGTCCTCTTTGCCCTGGTGATTTCCGGCCTTGTTGTCTTCGGCGAGGAGCTGCGCGACTGGCTGGAGGGGGACCTCGGGATTCCCTTCGGGGTGGACCTGTTGTTCATCGGCTCGCTCCTCGCCTTCTTGGCGAGCATATTGTTGCTGCGCCGGCATCAGATCAGGCTGCTCAAGCGCCGCGCGGACTTCGACGACACAATTCGCATGACCCAGGACGACGGCGGCCTTCGCTTCACCACCTCGGGCATCGAGTACTACTTGAAATGGCCGGGCATCAGCCAGCTGCTGCTGGAGCATGACGGCGTCGTCGTCTCGCACGGCAATCTGTTCTTTCTCGTTCCCGACCGCGCCTTTGCCGGTGCCGCCGACCGGCTCGCCTTCATCCGCGATGTCTACGGCCGCTTGAGCGAAAACGCGCGCAAGATCAGCGAGCGGCATGTGCGGTCCGCGCTCGAGGATGGCGCGCAGCAAGCGGCGGCGTAGCAATCAGCGATGGAGATGTCGGGCCGAGCCCGACGCGGCGAAGCGCATAGCCGCGACGCTGGACCCGCCGGCCGACCATTGAGGGCAATCCGGACCGAGGCGCGGAGCTTGCTTTCGCGCCGATCAATCCACCTTGATTCCGATCTGCCTGATGATTGGTCCCCACTTCGCCATCTCGGACTGCAGATAGGCTGCGAGCTCGGCCGGCGTCGACGTCGTCACCTCCACGCCGATCTCCTCGAGCTTCGGTCTCACCGCGGGATGCGCGAGCGCCGCGACTGTGTCCCGGTGCACCTTCGCGATGATGTCTGCGGGAGTCCTGGCCGGCATGAACAGCGCGTTCCAGCCCAGGAGCTCGAATCCCGGCAGCCCCGACTCCGCGATCGTCGGAATGTCGGGCGCGGAGCGCGCGCGTTTCGCGCTGGTCACGGCCAGCGCCCGCAACGTGCCGGTCCGCGCCAGCGGAATCGTCGACGGGAGCGTGCCGAACAGCACGTCGACCCGTCCGGGTATCAGATCGTTGATTGCCGGACCGCCGCCGCGGTAGGGCACGTGCAGCATCTCGACGCCGGCCATGCGCTTGAACAGCTCCGCGCTCAGATGCGGGGTGCCGCCGATTCCGTTGGATGCGAACGACACCCTGCCTCGGCCGGCCTTGGCGTGCGCGATGAATTCCCCGACCGATCTCGCGGGCGAGGAGTTCGGCACCACCATCAGGTTCGGGAATGCGCCGACCTGCGTGACCGGAGCGAGATCGGTGACCGGGTCATAGCCCACCGACGAGAACAGGAACGGATTGGTTGCAAGGAAGATCGAGCCGAGCAGGAAGGTGTGGCCGTCGGGCTCGGCCTGCGCGACCGCCTGCGCCGCGATATTGCCGGCGGCGCCCCCGCGGTTGTCGACCACGACCTGCTGGCCCCAGACCTCGGAAAGACGGTTGGCCAGCACGCGCGCGACCGGGTCGGCGGTGCCGCCGGGCGGAAACGGAATGACAAAGCGGACGTAGCGGCTCGGGAAGCCTTGCGCGTTGGCGACACTCGGCGCGGCCGTCAACGCGACGGCGCCCGCCGTGAGGCGCAGGAATCGGCGGCGTGAAGGCTGCATGACGCCCTCCCTGTCGCTCGCCGTCAGGCTCGACCCGCCGGCGGACCGCGGGCGCATTGTAGCGCAGTCCGTGGCTCGCGGGGCATGGCACCGCGCCTCACTCCTGCATCGCCTCCTCGCGCTTGGCTCGCAACGCCGGCAGCGCGATGACGGCGAGCAGCGCGACGGCGGCGATCAGAAATGCGGCCGAGATCGGACGCGTGAAGAACACGCTCAGGTCACCGAACGAGATCATCATGGTACGGCGCAGGTTCTCCTCCATCATGGGGCCGAGGATGAAGCCGAGCACCATGGGCGCGGGCTCGCAATCGAGCTTGAGCAGCACGTAGCCGACCCCCGACAGCACCGCGATCTCGTAGATGTCGAAGATCTTGTTGTCGACGGTGTAGACGCCGATGCAGCAGAACACGAAGATCGCCGGAAACAAAAGCCGGTAAGGCACCGCCAGAAGCTTGATCCACAGGCCCACCAGCGGCAGGTTGAGCACCAGCAGCATCAGGTTGCCGATCCACATGCTGGCGATCAGGCCCCAGAACAGCTCCGGGCGCTCGGTCATCACCTGCGGGCCGGGGGCGATGCCCTGGATCATCAGCGCGCCGATCATTAGCGCCATGGTCGGGTTCGATGGAATGCCGAGCGTCAGCATCGGGATGAACGAGGTCTGCGCGCCCGCATTGTTGGCGGATTCGGGCGCCGCCACGCCGCGGATGTCGCCCTCGCCGAAGCTGCGCGGGGGCTTGGCGACCTTCTTCTCGATCATGTAGGCGGCGAACGAGGCGAGCAGCGCGCCGCCGCCCGGCAGGATGCCGAGCAGCGAGCCGAAACCGGTACCGCGCACGATCGACCAGAATGAGATGCGCAGATCCTCCATCGTGGGCAGCACGCTGCCGATGCGCGACGTGAACACCTCCTGCTTGTCCTTGTGCTCGAGGTTGAGCACCACGTCGGTGATGCCGAAGAACGCCATGGCGAGCGCGACGAAGCCGACCCCGTCGGCGAGCTCAGGGAGGCCGAAGGCGAAGCGGATGACGCCGGAATTCACGTCGGTGCCGACAAGGCCGAGCAGGATGCCGAAGCACACCATGGCGATGGCCTTCATCAGCGAGCCGCGCGCCAGCACGACCGCGGCGATGAGGCCGAACACCATCAGCGAGAAATAGTCCGCCGGGCCGAACTTGAGCGCGATCTCGGCGAGCGGCGGCGCGAAGAAGGCGACCACCAAAGTGGCGATGCAGCCGGCGACGAAGGAGCCGATGGCGGCGATGCCGAGCGCCGGGCCGGCGCGGCCGCGGCGCGCCATCTGGTGGCCGTCGAGCGTGGTGACGACCGACGACGACTCCCCGGGGATGTTGACTAGGATCGCGGTGGTCGAGCCGCCGTATTGCGCGCCGTAATAGATGCCGGCGAGCATGATCAGCGCCGGCGCCGGCCCGAGCCCGAAGGTGAAGGGCAGCAGCATCGCCACCGTCGCCACGGGGCCGATGCCCGGCAGCACGCCGACCAGCGTGCCGAGGAAGCAGCCAATGAAGCAGTAGACGACGTTCTGCCAAGACAGTGCGACGCCGAGGCCAAAGGCGAGATTGGACAGGGTTTCCATTCTCGTCTCACATATCGGGCCAGAGCGGCAGCGGCAGGCCGAGCAGCCAGACGAAGACCGCGACCGAGAACACGATCATGACGGCGGCGAGCGCCACGGTCTCGAGCGGACGCACCTCGCGCGCCGCCCAGGCGCCGACCAGCACGAGCACGGCGACGGCGGCGACGAGCCCAAGCCATTGCAGCGCGACGCCGAACAGCACGATGGCCAGCAACGAGACACCGATCGGCCGGGCGTAAAAGCGCGGCACGCTCTCGCCGTCGAGCACGAACGAGCGCAGCGCGATGATGGCGCCGAGCACCGCCAGCAGCGCGCCCACCAGCATCGGGAACATGGCTGGACCCATGCGATGCATGGTGCCGAGCCGGTACTGGCTCGCGAGCGCGATGAAGGCCGCGCCGATGGCGACGAAAATCAGCCCCGCCCAGAAATCCTTCGGCGACCGGATGCGCATTGGACGCGCCGGCGCTCAGTCCGGCCGGATGTTGGCCTTCTGCACGATCACCTTGAAGCGCTCGGCCTCCTGCTTCACCCGCGCATCGAGCTCGGCCGCGCTCGACGGGATCACATCCACGCCGCCGCCGGCGAAGCGCTCCTTGACGTCGGGCATGTTGAGGATCTTGACGACCTCGGCGTTGAGCTTGTCGATGATCGGTTGCGGCGTGCCCTTGGGCGCGTACAGCCCGGTCCAATTGGAGGCATCCACCTCCTTCACGCCCGCCTCCTGCAATGTCGGCCAATCCGGGTTGAAGCTCGAGCGTTTGGCCATGGTGACCCCGAGTGCGCGGACGCGGCCGGATTTGACGTGCGGCGCCGCCGACGAGCTCGCCAGCACGCCGAGGGGAATATCGCCGCCGGCAAGCGCGGCGGCGGCCGGCGCGCCGCCCTTGTACGGAATGTGCTGGAACTGGGTGCCGGTATTGAGCGCCATCCACTCCAGCACGATCTGGTTGACGCTGCCGTTGCCGGGCGTGGCGACCGAGATGCGCCCCGGCTGCGCCTTGGCGGCGGAGACCACCTCGGCGACGGACTTGTAGGGCGAGTTGGCGTTCGTGGCGAGCACCATGGGCGCGTCGCTCACCATCGCGATCGGCGCAAGGTCGCGCTGCACGTCGTAGGGCATCTCCTTGAACATCGCCGGATTGATCGCGACGTCGCCGACCGTCACCATGGTGAGCGTATAGCCGTCGGGCGCGGCCTTCGCCCCCGCAGTCATGGCGATGAAGCCGTTGCCACCGGGCCTGTTCTCCACCACCACCTGCTGGCCCCAGGCTTCCGTCAGCTTGGCGCCGACGATGCGGGCGGCAATGTCGGTGATCCCGCCGGGGGCATAGGGCACCAGGATGTGGATCGGTTTGGTCGGATAGGTCTGCGCCTGCGCGGGCGCCGCGCAGAACACGACAAGCGCGAGTACGATACTGGCGACCCAAGCCATGGAGACCCTCCTCTAGCACCGGACATCAGCGGGCATAACCTGCATGAGAGCGAGGCCCCCTGGCAAGGCGCAGGAGCGCCGCAGCTCAGACCTCGCGCATCACCGCGCTCTCGTGCCAGCGCCGCAACATGAGATGGGAGACGAGCGACAGCGCGAAATAGATGACGATGCCGGCGACCGACAGCAGCAGCAGCGCCGCGAACATGCGCGGGATGTTGAGGCGATAGCCGGACTCGGCGATGCGGTAGGCGAGCCCCGAGCCGGCGCCGGCGGAGCCGGCCGCGATCTCGGCCACGACAGCGCCGATCAACGACAGGCCGCCGGCGATCTTCAGGCCGCCGAGGATATATGGCAGCGCCGCCGGAAGCTTGAGCTCGCGCAGCACCTGCCAGCGGGTGGCGCCGTAGAGCCGGAACAGGTCGACGAGATTGTGATCGACCGAGTTGAGTCCGAGCGTGGTGTTGGCGAGCACGGGAAAGAACGCCACGATCCAGGCGCAGGCCAGCACCGCGGCCTGCTGTTCCAGATAGATGAGCAGGAGCGGCGCGATCGCCACGATCGGTGTCACCTGCAGGATCACCGCATAGGGATAGAGCGAATACTCGATCAGACGCGACTGGTTGAACAGGACGGCGAGCGCGACGCCGCCGACGACCGCCAGCACGAATGCTTCGAGCGTGGTCGTGAGCGTGACGACGAGCGAGGCCGACAGCACCGACCAGTCCGCCACCAGCGTCGAGAACACGAGCCCCGGCGCGGGCAGCACATAGGGCGGGATGTCGAAGTGCCGCACCACGACTTCCCACACCACGACGCCGAGCGCGAGCACCGCGATCGGCAGCAGCACGCGCAGCATCCGCTCGCGGCGTGGTGCAGCGTGGTCGGTCTGCCCCCTCCCCCTGAAAGACGGAGGGTTGCGGCGCGCGTCGGATGGGTGCCTGCTCATGGCCTCTCCCCGGCGATCATCGCGCCCGCCAGAGCCTCCGACACCTGCCGGCAATAGCCGGCATAGTCGGCCGAGGTCCGAAAGCGTTCGTCGCGCGGATAGGGAGCGTCGATCGCCAGCTCGGTGAAGATGCGGCCGGGCCGCGGCGTCATCACGACGACGCGCTGCGAGAGATAGACCGACTCGAATACGGAATGAGTGACGAACACCACCGTCTTTTGCAGAAACTCCCAGAGTGCCAGCAGATCGTTGTTGAGACGAAAGCGCGTGATCTCGTCGAGCGCGGCAAACGGCTCATCCATCAACAGCAGGTTCGGCTCGGTGACGAGCGCGCGCGCGATCGAGGCGCGCATCTTCATGCCGCCGGAGAGCTCGCGTGGATAGCTGTCGGCGAACTTTTCGAGCCCGACCCGCTCCAGCGCGGCCGCGACCCGCGGCGCCGCGGTCGCGGCGGCGCCGGCCAGCTTCAGCGGCAGGCGCACGTTGGCGGCCACTGTCGCCCAGGGCATCAGGGTCGGCTCCTGGAACACGAAGCCAAGCCGTCGGCCGCCGTCGGTGTCGGCCTCCGCCTGGGCCCACTCGATCTTGCCGCTCGACGGCTCGCTCAGCCCCGCGATGAGGCGCAACGCCGTCGACTTGCCGCAGCCGGATGGGCCGAGCAGCGACACGAACTCGCCCGGCCAGACGTCGAGACTGAGGCGGTCCAGCGCGACCACGCCGCTCGCGAACGTCTTGCCGACGTCGCTCAGCGCGACGACGGGCGAGCCGGACGGAAACGAAGGCACGGCTGAATCAGCGACCACTTTGTAATATCGGCTCGTCGGCGGCTCGAGCGCGACTTTGCGACAGGTTCGATTCGGCCGCAGGATTTGTCATGCCGACAGCATACCACGACGGGCCGCACGCGCTATCCTCGGTCTCCGCGGCGTGAGCCCTCGCAAACTGGATGAATTCAGGGCGGAATAGTCGTAGCCTCCAACGGTCCGAGGCTATCGCGGAGGAAGTGTTGCTGTCACAGACCAAGCCGCCGTTCCGGGCGGAGCACATCGGCAGCTTGCTGCGTCCTCAATCGCTATTGCAGACGCGGGCCAGGTTCAGCCGCGGCGAGATCGGCCCCGCCGTATTGGCCGAGGCTGAAGACAAAGCCATCAAAGGGGCGCTCGCGCTGCAGGAACGCGTGGGCCTGGCGTTCGCCACCGACGGTGAATTCCGCCGCCGTTCCTACCACAGCTTCTTCTACCGCCAGCTCGGCGATATCAGCATCGACACGATTGGCGGTGAAGACGCCAAAGGTGGCACGCCCGGTCAGCGGGCAGCCCAACCGGTCGCGATGATCAAGAGCCGCGTGCGCTGGACCAAAGCGATCAACGTTCCCGACTTCGAGTTCATTCGCGCCAACACGCCGCTCGTTCCGAAGATCACGATTCCGGGCCCGTGTGCGCTGCATTTCCGCGGCGGCGACGCAGCCGTGCTGGCGAGCGCGTACAAGGACCTCGATCAGTTCTGGGACGACATTGTCGAGGCGTTCGGGAGTGAATTGAAAGCGCTCGCCGGTGCCGGCTGCCGCTATGTGCAGATCGACGAGACGGCCTTCGCCAAGTTCGGCGACCCCGACGTGCAGGTGTCACTGAAGGCGCGCGGCGACGACTGGAGCGCGCTGATCGACAAGTATGTCGCGGTCACCAACCGCGTGCTCGAAAGGGCGCCGGCGACGATGCGGATCGGCATGCATCTGTGCCGCGGCAATCGCGGCGGCCAATGGCATGCCGAAGGCAGCTACGACTCGGTGGCAGAGCGATTGTTCAACGCCCTGAACATTCCGTTCTACTTCCTCGAATACGATTCGCCGCGCGCCGGCACGTTCACGCCGCTGCGTCTCGTGCCGCGACACAAGACCATCGTGCTCGGCCTGGTCTCGACCAAGATCTCGGCCATGGAGAGCAAGGACGAGTTGAAGAAGCGCGTCGAGGACGCGACGCGCTATCTCGACCTCGACTGCCTCGCAGTCAGTCCGCAATGCGGGTTTGCAAGCGTCGACACCGGCAATCCGATCTCGCCGGACGTGCAGGAGCAGAAGCTCCGGCTGGTGGTCGAGCTGGCGCGCGACATCTGGGGCGAATCGTGAGCCTCGGGAAGATGCGACAAGGGAAGGCAAGCAGTATGCGGCGGCTTTGGGCAACGTCCGGATTGGCGCTCGGCCTGATCATTCCAGCCGCGGCGAGCGCGCAGAATGAGCCTTACCCTACCCACCCGGTGCGGCTCATTGCGGCCTCGGGGCCCGGCGGCAATCCCGACGTCCTGGCGCGGCTGCTGGCCGAGAAATTCACGACCACGTTCGGCAAGCCGTTCATTGTCGAGAACGTGCCGGGCGCCGGCGGCGTCGTCGCCGCCAACATGTTTGCCAAAGCACCGCCGGACGGCCATGTACTGATGTTCGGAGACTCCGGTGCGCTCGCGATCAATCCCGCGCTCAACCCGAGCCTGGGCTATGATCCCATCAAGGACTTCGCGCCGGTCACCGCGTTGGTGAGCTTGCCGACGATCATGGTGGCGAATCCCTCCGTGCCGGCCAATTCACTTGCGGAATTCATCGCGATCGCCAGGAAAGATCCCGGCAAGATGAGCTTTGGCTCAGCCGGCGCAGGGTCGATCCACCATCTGACCATGGCGATCTTTGCCGATCGCACCGGCATCGACCTCCTCCACGTACCCTATCGCGGCGGTTCGGCGATGGTGAACGGGCTGCTCACTGGCGAGATCCACGTCGGCTGGTCCGGCATTCCAAACGTCATGACCCTGATCGAATCCGGCAAATTGCGCGGCTATTGCGTCAGCGTCCTGGAGCGTTCGCCGTCAACGCCGGCGATACCGACTTGCGACGAGCTCGGCCAGAAGGCGTTCGACGTCGCGACCGTGATGGGGATCCAGGCCCCGGCCGGCACGCCGGCAAAGGTGGTCGCACGCCTGCAGGCGGAAGCAGCTGCGGTGATGCGGGAGCCTGCGATGGCCGCGCGCATGAAGCAGCTCGGCATGGTGATGCAGGAGAACGGCACCGCCAACTACCAGAAATTCATGCTGGACGACATGGCGCGCTATGCCGCCGTGGTGCAGAAGCTGAACCTACAGGTCAGGTAAGGCAGCCGTCGCGAGCTTCTTGATCGGGACCGACGCCTCGCGAAGCGGCCACGAGCAGAACGGGCGCTGCACCAGAGCGCTGTTGTAGTACTGCGGCTGCCCGGTGACCTCCTTGCCGATCCAGGGCGGTACGTCGATATGTTGACGCTCGTGGCGCAATTCGATCTCGGCAAGGACCAGGCCGAGATTGTCGCCCGCGAATACGTCGATCTCCCAGGAGAGGTCGAGGTCGCCGCCATATGGGACCACGTAGCGCACCTTCTCGATCACGGATCCTTGGCGCAGCTGCATGAGCGCCTCGGCTTCCAGGACCGGAATGTCGTATTCGATTTCCAGGCGGCGGAGGTCCACGGGACGAGACTTGATCGTGAGCGTCGCGGTGCTGTCGTCTCGGATGCGAACCCGGATCGAGGCCTTCCCGTCGGAGGCCAGGTAGCCTTGTCGGATGGACACCTGCCGGGTTGCGAGGGCACGCCAATCGTCGTCGCGCACCAGGAACTTGCGCTCGATCTCGAAACTCATTGTTTGCTTGATTCCGACCGCTACGCGCCGCTCGGCGGCTGATTGTGACAATGCCGTGACGCCCCAACTGCTTGAATATTGAAAGAAAGGACCAAAATCAAGCAGGCCGGAACGCGGCCCTTGGAGCCGTCTGATCTCGAGACGTGACCGAGGTACCCTAGCCCGCAAATTTGTGTCAGTATTGTTACAGTGAGGTGAGGGCTTGATGACAGATACGGAGCGGTCGCATGCAATTCGACTGGCTGGCCTGGTCAAATCCGGTCGCGATCTGGTGGGGGTTCCTGCTGGCGGTCAGCACGGCGAATATCGGTCTTTGGCTGGTGCTTCATCGGCATTCCCGCCTCCGCGCGTTTGACCGCGGCTTCGGACCGTTCCGCACCGAGCTCATGGTTCTCTTGTCCGCGGCCTACGTCTTCGGCTGCGCCTTTCGATCGATCCTGCCGCGGGCCGATGTTTCGAGAATTTGCCTGTTCGACACGTGGCTTTCGAGCGTCATGGTTGGGCGATCGGTCGCGACGGTGGCGGAGATCTGCTTCGTGATCCAGTGGGCCATCGTTCTCCACCAGCTCGCGCGCCTGACGAGATCGGACACGGCTCGCAATATCTCGATCATGATCGTCCCGATGATCATCGTCGCCGAATGCTGCTCGTGGTACTCGGTGATCACGACGAGCTACCTTGGCAACACGCTCGAGAATTCGATCTGGATGGTGACCTTCCTGCTCATCGCGGTCGCGTTGTTGCGATTGCTGATCGAGTTCCACGGCGCAGCTCGGTTCGCGATCGGGGTGGCCGTCGTTGGTATCGCCGGATATGTATCCTTCCTCGTCGCCATCGACGTGCCGATGTACTTCGACCGCTGGCAGGCGGACCTGACCAATGGACGGGAGCTCCTTGGGATGTTCGCGGGTTTGCACGACGTGAGCACGCGTTGGGCGGTCACCCACGACTTCGAGCAATGGAAGGATGAAATCCCCTGGATGTCGCTTTATTTCAGCGGAGCCGTGTGGTCGAGCCTGGCGCTGTGCGGCTTCGCGCTGCTCAAGGACCGGTTGGGTCGATATCGCAGCGCGCGCGTGTCGGCCCCGGCGCGCCGACAGGTGCCCGGTCCGTATCTGACCCCACCTCACTCCGCTTACGGTCGAATTAGCACCGAATAGCGAACAATACAGGTCGCGGGCGAGCAGGAAACGCGCCCCGGATCACTGCGGCTTGATGCCCGCGAACCTGATCACCCTGGTCCATTTGTCGATGTTCTCGGCGATGAACTTGGCGAACTCGTCGGGCGAGTTCGGCGGCACCGCCACCGCACCGAGATCGGCGAAACGTTGCTGGATGGTCGGGTCGAGCACCGCCGCGTTGGTGTGCTTGTTGAGCGTCGCGATGATCTCGGGCGGCGTTCCCCTGGGCGCGCCGAAACCAATCCAACCGGACGCCTCGTAGCCCTTGAGGAAGCTGTCGATCGTCGGCACGTCCGGCAGGAAAGACAGCGGCTCGGTCGTCGTCACGCCGAGCGGCCGGAGCCTTCCGGCCTTGATGTGCGGCAGCGAGGTGGGCGTGACGTCGAACATCACCTGCACCTGGCCCGCGATCAGGTCGGTCACCGCAGGCGTCGTGCCCTTGTAGGGAATGTGCGTCAGGTCCACGCCGGCCATGAACTTGAACAGCTCCCCCGCGATATGTTGCGGGCCGCCGATGCCGGCCGAAGCCATGTTCAGCTTGCCGGGATTGGCCTTGGCGTAGGCGATGAACTCGGGGACGGTCCTGACCGGCAGCGAGGGATGGACCTCCATGACCAGCGGAACGCTCTCGACCTTGCCGACCGGGACGATGTCGCGAACGAAGTCGAAGTTGAGCTTCTCGTAGAGCGACACGTTGATCGCGTTCTGCGAGTTGATCAGCAGCAGCGTGTAGCCGTCGGGCGCCATGCGGGCCACGGCCTCGGTTGCGATGTTGCCGGTAGCGCCCGGCCGCACCTCGACCAGGAATTGCTGGCCAAGCTTGTCCGACAGGAATTGGGCGATCAGGCGCGCAACGAGGTCGGACGCGCTGCCCGCTGCTTGGCCGACGATGATTTTCACCGGTCGCGATGGATAGGCCTGTGCGCTGGCACCTGCCGGAAACGCCACTGCGCCTGCTGCGAGATGCAGGAATTGTCTGCGGGCAAGTTTCATGATGCTCCTCCCAGGCGTTTTCTTTTTGCAGCCAGTCTACCAGCGCGTCGCGCGCCGCGGGAGGGACTTTCCCCAGCCTCGACCACGGCCCTTCCCGGCTGCCGCGGCGGGAGCTGGCGCCGACCAGCAAATTTTTGGCACTCAATAACAAGACCTGTGCGGGCGTTTCCCTCAAGCCGTCGGCAATTCACCGCCCTTGCGCAGCCCGCGCCCGACCGGTCGTCCGATGGTCGGGCCGGGCTGCGCTGGCGCGCCTGCGTGCACGACCTCCCGAGCGATCGGCGCGGCCATACGCGCCGGCCGCAAAAATTATTCATCGAGGCAAATGATGATCGACTCAGAGAACGTCGCCGATCCGGAAAACGGGCACGAGGCCCTGCCCGACGATCAACGCAAACAGCCGGGCCTGACCGACGCGCCGCTGTCCATCAGCAACGTGTCCAGTCTGTTCAATGTTTCGCGGCTCACGCTGCTTTCCTATGAGTACCTCGGCGTGATGCGCCGGCGGCGCCGCGTCGGCCGCCGGCAAGTCTACAGCGGGGTCGACTGCGACCGGCTCTCGTTCATGATCAAGGCCGGCAGGCTGGGGCTCACCGCTCGTCAGGTGGCACCGATCATCAGGGCGACAGAGCCGGGCGCCACAGTCGCATCCATCAAGGAAGCGCGCGCGAGGTGTCTCGAATTGACCGACCAGCTCGACAACCGCCGTCGCGACCTGCGGGATTCGCTCGCCGAGCTGCGAAGGCTCCATGCGCTGCTATCGACCATGCTGGCCAAGCTACAAGACTGCGGCGTCGTCCCCGGCGATCGGCACCGTGATCCATGAACGCTCGGCCCTCACGGTGCGGCCACTCGCCGCGATAAATGCAGGACGTCCGGGGCTATTTCCGCAGGCCGATCTCGGTCATGAAGGCGACCCAGCGCTGCACCTCCGCTGCGTGGTGCTCGGAAAATTCCTTCGGGCCGAGCCCGGTGGGCTCGAAGCCGATGGCGCGGAATTTGTCCTGCATGTCGGGCTGCTTGACGATCGCCGCAATGGCGCTGCCGAGCGTCGTGCGCACGTCCTCCGGCATGCGCGGCAAGCCATAGATGCCGAGCCACCCGGTCAGCTCGACGCCGGGAACCCCCGCTTCCTTGAAGGTCGGAACGTTCGGCAGTGACGGCAGCCGGTACGGACTGGTCACGGCGAGCGGCCTGATCAGGCCGGATCTGGCCTGCTCCATGACCACCGGAAACACCTCGATCAGCAGGTCGATCGAGCCGCCCATGAGATCGTTGAGCGCCGCCGGCCCACCGCGATAGGGCACGTGCACCATGCTGGTGCCGGTCGCCTTCATGAACAATTCGACCGCGAGATAGTCGAGCGCCGCGGTGCCGGTTGAACCAAACGTGAGCTTACCCGGCCGCGCCTTGGCATAGTCGACGAACTCCTTGACGGAATGCACCGGCGTTCGGTTGTTGACGACCATCGCGGTGGCGTATTCGGCGGTGCCGGCGATCGGAAGGACGTCGCGCAGCGCGTCGAACGGGGCGTTCACCTCCATCGCGTAGCCGATGACCATGTTGCCCATGGTGCTGGCCATCAGCGTGTAGCCGTCGGGTTCGGCCTTCTGCAGCTCGCGCAGGCCCAGCACGCCGTTGGCGCCCGGCCTGTTCTCGACGATGACGGGCTGGTTGAACTTCGCCCGCAGCCCCTCTGCCACCAGGCGGGCGGAGAGGTCGGTGATGCCGGCCGGCGGAAACGGCACGATCAGCCGGATCGGCCGCGACGGGTAGGATTGCGCCGACGCGGAGACGGACAGCAGCAAACCACAGACGAAGGCCAACAGCGCGCGCATGAATCGCCCCGCCTGAGCGTCATTTCGGCCGCAGATCGAGGCCGACCTTCTTGTTCACGAATTGCAGCGTGTAGGATTTGTCGAGCGCGACCGACGGCTTGACCACGCCGGCGCGCACCATCTTGTCGTAGAAATTCTTCATGCGCGCGTCGGTCATGGCGCCGATGCCGAGCGTCGTGGCGTCGCCGGAATCGACGATGCCGTATTCCTTCATCTTGGCGATGGAATAGGCGATGAGCTCGTCGGTCATTTCCGGGTTTTGGCGCCTGATCAGCGCGTTCGCCGCTTTGTTGTCGCCATAGAGATAATTGTACCAGCCGACGATTGAGGCATCGACGAAACGCTGCACCAGATCGGGCTTCTTGTCCACGAGATCGCGACGCGTCTCGATGAGCGTGGAATAGCTGTTGAAGCCCTGGTCGGCGATGAGGAAGACCTTCGGCTTGAAGCCCGCCGCCTTCTCGATGGCGAAGGGCTCGGAGGTCACGTAACCCTGCATGGCGCTCTTCTTGTCGGCGAGGAACGGCTGCGGATTGGAGGTGTAGGGCTTCACCTGCGTCTCGCTGAAGCCGAAATCGGCCTTGAGCCACTGGAAGTAGCTGGCGAGCCCTTCCTTCGATATGAACAGCGTGAGCTTCTTGAGGTCCTCGAACTTGTCGATGCCCTCCCCCGGATGCGCCATCAGCACCTGCGGCTCTTTCTGGAACATGGCGGCGACCGGCACGGTCGGGATGTTCTGCTCGACCGCGTCGAAGCTTTGCAGGGTGTTCGCCGACATGAAGAAGTCGAGCTTGCCGACCGGCAGCAGGATGCGGTTGTTCACGTTCGGCCCGCCCGGGACGATGGTGACGTCGAGCCGGTACTTGCGGTAGGTGCCGTCGACCAGCGCCTGGTAGAAGCCGCCGTGCTCGGCCTCCGCCACCCAATTGGTGCCGAAGGAGACCTTGTCGAGGGCCTGCTGGGCGGCGGCGGGCGCGCAAAGGAAGCTCACGGCCACCACCAGCGCCAGACGCTTCAACCGTGCTGCAATCATCACGAGCCTCGTGGACAAGGAGCAACCGACCGCGCCTGCCCATTTAGCACGCGATCTGCACCTCCCTCAACGGCGCCCGCGCGCGCCGACGAGCCCCGCTCAGGTGAGTGTCACCAGCGCGTTCACAGCATCAGCCCGCGAAGACGGGCGTCTCCGCCCTTATGTCTTCCGACGCGCCATGCGCGCGCGCTTATGGCCAGCTGCCGCTACAATCATCGCGGTCCGAATCGTGAGGGGACATCATGGCCGCAGACGCCGACACCGAAGGCAGCGACAAGCAGCTCAACAACTGGGTCGCCATCACCGTGGTCATGCTCACGGTGTTCATGGCGGTGACCAAGATCAAGGACGACAACATCAACCAGGCCATGCAGAAGGCAAAGGCCGAGTCGGTCGACGCCTGGACCGAATACCAGGCGGCGCGCATCAAGCTGCACGTGGACGAGAACGGGCTCTCGGTGCTGCGGCTGATCGAGAGCGGCGCGCAGATCGACAAGACGTTGGCGGCCAGGCAGGCGGCGGAATACGAAGCCGACATCAAGAAGTATCAGGAGCGTTCGAAGGAGACCCGCGCCAAGGCCGAGCGGCTGGAAGCCGAATACGAGCGGCTCAACTACCGCGACGACCAGTTCGATCTCTCCGACGCCTTCCTCTCGATCGCGATCGCGCTGTCTGCCATCGCCGCCCTGGTCGAATTGTACTGGCTGCTATACGTCGCCTGGGCTGCCGGTGCCTTCGGCCTGATCATGGGCCTGGCCGGCCTGTTGGGGCTGCCGCTGCGGCTGGCTTATCTCGCGGCCATGCTGGGAACGTGAGGTGGCCTGCCGCGATGACCTCGGGTGGGGACGCGGGGCCGACAGTGCGCTAGTATCGCGGCGCACCACGACGCCGGCCACCCGAAGGGGATGGACAACATCTCCCGAGCGACAGGCGCGGGACGGGCCATGAAAGCGCACGTGGGGCGAGCTACGCGTCAAGCTTGATCAAAAAACCGGTTCTAGGGAGGCGACTGTCATGAAACGCGCATTAGTCAGCGCCGTACTCGCGGGCGCTTTCGTCTTCGTCACGCCGATCCTGTGGACGCAATCTTGGGCGCAGGACCAGGGCCGGCCGCCGGTTCCGCCGGCCCACGTGGGCCTGGGCCTGCCCGAGGCTCCGCCGGAGCAGGTCGGCATGTCCAAGCAGAAGCTCGACCGCATCAATGACGTGCTCAAGCAGCACATCTCGGACGGCAAGCTCCCGGGCACCGTCGTGCTGGTCGCCCGCAAAGGCAAGCTCGTCTATGCCAACGCCGCCGGTTTCCAGGACAAGGTCGAGGGCAAACCGATGTCGCTCGATGCCTTGTTCCGGATCTACTCCATGACCAAGCCGATGGCCTCGGTCGCGGCGATGATGCTGGTCGAGGACGGCACCATCCAGCTCACCGACCCGCTGTCGAAATTCTTTCCGGCCTTCAAGGGCCAGCAGGTGAGCGTGGCCAAGAGCGACACCGTGCTCGCGCGCACCAGCTACGCGCTCGTTGCGGCCGACCGCGAGATGACCGTGCAGGACCTCCTGCGCCACACGGCGGGACTGGCCTACGGCGAGATCACGACCAATGCCCCGGTCAAGGATGCCTATGCCAAGTCGGGACTCTACCTCGCCGGCGTTCGCGATTACGACGCGCGCGATCTCACGCCAACCGAAGAGGTCGAGCGGCTCGCCAAGGCGCCGCTCGCGCATCAGCCAGGCACAGTGTGGGAATACAGCATGGCAGTCGATCTGCTCGGTCGCGTGGTCGAAGCCGCCTCGGGCAAACGCCTGGCGGACTTTCTCGACGAGCGCCTGTTCAAGCCGCTGCGGATGCGGGACACCTCGTTCTGGGTGCCGACCGACAAGCTTTCCCGGCTCGCGCAGCCGCTCGCGGTCGACATCGCGAGCGGACAGCAGGTCAAGGTGATCGACGTCGCGAGGGAGCCGAAGAACGATTCCGGCGGTGCCGGCGCAGTCTCGACCGCAGCAGACTATCTGCGGTTCTCGCAGATGCTGCTCAACGGCGGGCAGCTCGACGGCACGCGCGTCCTGTCGCGCACGACCGTCGCGCTGATGACGGCAGACCATCTCGGCACCCGCATTGCCACGCCGTTCGGTCCGGGCGAGCTCCTGCTCGGCACACCCGGATATACGTTCGGCCTCGGCTTTGCGGTACGGCCGGCCGGCGGCATCGCCGGCGTGCCGGGCTCGACCGGCGAGTTCATGTGGGCCGGCTATGCCGGCACTTATTTCTGGGTCGACCCGAAGGAGGAGCTCACCGCCGTCTATATGAGCCAGGCACCAAGCCCGATCCGCTCCTACTATCGCAAGCTGGTCAAGCAGCTCGTGTACGGGGCGATCACGGATTGATCGCGAGCAGGCGCGGCGGTCGTCGTAAGGCTGCTACTGCTCGAACCGCTCGATGAACCACTTGAGCACGCGGGTCCAGACCTCGTCCTTGCCGACCTGGTCCTCGATGCCGTGCTCGAGGTTGGGGTTGTCGTTGACCTCCATGACCACGAAGCCGCTGTCGGTCTGCTTGACGTCAACCCCGTAGAACCCCTCCCCGATCGGCCGCGCCGCGCGCACCGCGATGTCGATCAGCTCGCGCGGCGCCTGATCGAGCTCGAAGGTGCGGAAGCCGCCCTCGCGCGAGGAGCCGTCGGCGCGATACTTGACGATCTGCCAGTGCCCGGGCGCCATGCGGTACTGGCACACGAACAGCGGCTCGCCCGCCAGCACGCCGACCCGCCAATCGAACTCGGTCGGCAGGAATTTCTGCGCCAGCAGCAGGTCGGTCTCCTCGAACAGCTCGTCGGCGATGCGCTTGAACTCGGCCTGGGTCTCGACCTTGTGCACGCCGCGCGAGAACGAGCCGTCGGGGATCTTCACCACCAGCGGCAGGCCGAGCTCGTCCATCGCCTTGGTCAGGTCGGAGTCCTCGGCGACGATCACGGTCGGCGGCGTCGGCACCTGGTTCTGGCCGAGCAGCTCCATCAGGAACACCTTGTTGGTGCAGCGGATCATCGAGATCGGGTCGTCGATGACCGGCATGCCCTCCTGCCAGGCGCGGCGCGCGAACCGGTAGGTGTGGTTGTCGATCGAGGTGGTCTCGCGGATGAACAGCCCGTCGTATTCCGCGAGCTCGGCGAGCTGGCGGCGCGTCACCGGCTCGACGTCGACCGACAGCTTCTCGGCGATGCGAGCCATGTGCTTGATCGAGGCCGCCGAGGACGGCGCCATCTTCTCGTTGGGGTCGTAGAGCACCGCGAGGTCGTATTTCGCAATCGTGCGCGCTCTGGGATCTCGCCATTCGCGCTTAGTGTGCTGATGGAGCGCCTCGCGCAGGAAGGCAGCCTCGCCGTTGGCGAGCCGGGTGATGTTGCGCGGACGGATCCGATCGATCGAGAGCCAGGTGCCGGGCTCTATGGTCACCTCCAGCGCCGGGCAGCGGAACCAATCGAACAGGAGCCGCCCGAACTGCTCGAAGCGCGGGTCGCGGGCGATGCCGAAGCAGACCAGCAGCTTGGTCTCGCCCTCGGGCTGGTAGTCGGCGCGCCGCGCGCAGCGATTGAGCTCGTCCTCGAGCTCGGGCAACGCGTGCTCGTAGAGCTTGATCTCGCGCAGCTCCAGCATGGTCTCGACATTGGGCACGACGCGGTGCCCGCGCGCCTCCGCCAGCAGCGAGGCATAGTAGCCTTTCGACTGGTAGGCGTAGGATCGCGCCAAGTTGACGAGCTTCGGCCGTCCCATGTCGAACAGGCGCGGACGGGCGAGATATTCGCTCGTCGTGATCACCTTGTGCGGGGTTTCGGCGTTCGGAAGGTCTTTGGGCTGGTCGACCAGAATGACCCAGCCGGTCATGAAGGTCCTTTCCGGATGACGATGGCCGCGCTCAGCCGCTCGCGACCCAGATGGGTCACGCGCTCGAACGCGGTCCACGGTACCGCGTAGGTCTCGGCGGCGGCCGCCATCCCTTGATCATCTCTGATGGCCGCCGGATCATGCATGAGGACATGACGTCCGTCGCGGCCGAACGCAAAAATCCAGTGCGGTCTTCCTCTGGAGACCATGTGATAGCCCGAAACGAGGACGATGGCCACGCTCCCGGCATCGAATGCGCGCATCAGAACTGATTCGCTCACCGGAGTCAGGTGGCTTGGGATCGCGAGCGCCTTCGCCTGACGCTGGAATTCGCGTTGCGTCACCTGCATGACGCGGCGCCGGTCGGAGGAGCTCACCGTGTCGAGGAAATAGGGTCCGGGGCGGCTGACATAGACCTCCGGCGCCAACCCGCGGCGCTTGAGCGCGACCGCCATCCCGTAGGGCTCGCAGCCGCCCGGTCCCGAACCGCCAAAGATGGTCGTGGCTTCGCGCCAAAGCTCGAACTCGAATGCCGGCGCCGGCTGCAGCTTCCGGTCCGCCCGAGGGGCCGCCCACGCCAGCGCCATCATCATGCACGCCGGCCCGCAGGTGAATTCGGTGGTCTGGTGAAAATATGGCGGCGCCGCTTTCAGCGCCGCAATGTTGGGGACGAGCCGCTTCTCGAACCGCAGCGCGTCGCCACCGTCCTCGTAGTAGCGGCGATGGCGGCCGAACTCGCGGTAGCCGCTCTTGCGGTAGCGGGAGATAGCCGCGTGGTTGGTCTGGTGCACCTCGAGCCGGATGGCGCGGCAGCCGCGCGCCAAGGCGGCCGCCTCGGCCGCGCCCAGCAGCATCGGCGCGACGCCGCGTCCGCTCATTTGCGGGGCAACCGCGACGGAATAAAGCCGCGCGACGACCGAGCGCGGCCGGAACAGCACGATGGCGGTGCCGGCTAGCCTCGCCCCGTCGTCCGCCACGATCAGCTCGGCGCTGGGCGACTTCAGAAAACGCTGCAGGCTGCGGCGCGACAACCGGTCGGTTGCGAACACCCGGTGCTCGAGCTCGACCAGCGCGTCGAGGTCGTCGCGCTCGGCCTTGCGAGTGCGGACCTCGGCCACCGGCGCATGGGCAAGATTGGCGGGCATCTTGGGCAAAATATCAGCTTCGCCGCCGCCCCGCACCGCCCGCTTCGCTTTCCCCACAACAGGCAGGGCGAAAAATCTTGGATTTTCGGCCGTCTAAGACCTTTGAACCCGTTTGCCGCCTGCCGCGACCAACGGATGTGCGGACGGAAGAGCCGCCCCGGATCAAGCGGACGGAAGAGCCGCACACGGCAAGAAGAAACGACCCCCAATTCTCATCGGAGGATCGCTCCCCGAACGAATAAGGTTGTGATCGGCGCGTGCGCCCCCATCCACCCCCGCGTCGGTCAAAGCGGCCCGCCCGGACGTCCCTGTCCGGGCGGGTCTGCTCTTGCTCATCGCAAGATGGAATCGCTCTCCATAGTGGAATAGAACGTTGCCGAACCGGACTTATGAACGGCGGCAACCCATGCAGCGCGTGACCATCACGATCGACGACGAGCTCATGACCGAGCTCGATCGCATCATCGCGGCCCGCGGTTATCAGAACCGCTCCGAGGCCATCCGCGACCTCGCCCGCGCCGGCATCCGCGAGGCGGCGCAGACGCTCGACGCCAAGCGCGACTGCGTGGCGGCGGTGGTCTACATCTACGACCATCACGCCCGTGAATTGCCCAAGCGGTTGACCGAGGCCTTTCACGACCACCACGAGCTGTCGCTTTCCTCGCTGCACGTCCACCTCGACCACGACAGCTGCATGGAGGTGACCGTGCTGAAGGGCAAGACCGGCGCCGTGCAGCACTTCGCCGAGCACGTGATCGCCGAACGCGGCGTGCGCCACGGCCGCGTGGTGCTGATGCCGGTGTCCCAGGCTACTGGCCAGAAGTCGGCCATCAGAAAAGGTTCGGCCTCCCATTCCGATCACTGATTGCTGACCGCCAATTCCAGCCTTGCGGACCCCACCCGCGATATGCAATTTTGTGGCAATTATCTTACTTGCCGACAACGGGGATCCCGCATGCGCATTGGCCTGACCCTTGCTCTCGCCCTCATTCCGACCGCCGCACTCGCCCATGCCGGCCATGGCGAGGGGGTCGTGCACGACTTCCTGTATTCGTTCGGCATCGATCACATGCTGGCGACGGTCGCCGTCATGGCATTGGCTGGCATTGCTATGACACGCTTAACGCAAGCACTCGCGCGACGTGGAGAGCTTGGCGTCCCGCCCCGTCCCTGATCTGATGCCGGCACGAGGTGCCGTCGGCGACGACCAGCGTGTCGGCGTCGGCCTTGCGCACGGCGGGCAGCAGCGACAACTCCGCCATCTTGAGCGATGCATCGATGGTGTCGGCGCCGTAACCGAACGCGCCAGCCATCCCGCAGCAGCTCGAATCGACGGTCTCGACCGCGAGATCGGGAACGAGCTTGAGCGTGGCCTCGACCGCGCCCATGGCGGCGAATGACTTCTGGTGGCAATGGCCGTGCAACAGCGCGCGTTTGGCCACCGGCTTGAGCGGCAGCCTCAGCCTGCCCTCCTCGGCCTCGCGCGCGATGAACTCCTCGAGCAGGAGCGCGTTCTCGGCCAGTGGACGCACATTCTCGCCCTTGAGCAAGGCCGGCAACTCGTCGCGGAAACCGAGAACGCAGCTCGGCTCGAGTCCCACGACCGGAATTCCGCGCCCGACCAACGGTGCGAGCGCGGCGACGCAGCGCTCGGCCTCGCGGCGGGCCTCATCGACGAGGCCCACGGCGAGAAACGTGCGCCCGCAGCAGAGCGGGCGACGGCTGCCGTCCGCCGGCGTCGGCAGATGCACGCTGTACCCGGCTGCGCGCAGCACGCCGAGCGCGGCTTCGATATTCTCGGGCTCGAAATAGCGGTTGAAGGTGTCAGCGAACAGCGCGACCGCTGGGGCATCCGGCGGGCCGACGACAGCCCCGGGCTCCCGCCAGCGATCGGCACGCCAGCGCGGCAGCTCTCGCCGCGCACTCAGGCCGGCATAGCTCTCCGACCAGCCCCGCAGGAGCGGCATCTCGTTGCGCAGATTGGCGAGCGTCGGCCACGTCGCCGCGAGCGCGGCATAACGCGGCAGATAGCCGATCAATTTGTCACGCCATGAAAGGCCATGCTTGGCGGCGTGGGCCGCCTGCACCTCGATCTTCATGCGCGCCATGTCCACGCCGGTCGGGCATTCGCGCCGGCACGCCTTGCAGGAGACGCAGAGCTGCATGGTCTCCGCCATCTCGTCCGAAGTCAGCGCCTCGGCGCCAAGCTGTCCCGAAACGGCAAGGCGCAGCGTATTGGCACGGCCACGCGTGACGTCGCGCTCGTCGCGGGTGACGCGGTAGCTCGGGCACATCACGCCGCCGGCGAGCGCGCGGCAGGCGCCGTTGTTGTTGCACATCTCGACGGCGCCCTGGAAGCCGCCGCCCTTGCCCGGATATGCGGACCAGTCGAGCTGCGTGCGGATGTCCTCGCCGTGATAGCCGGGGCCGTAGCGGAACACGCGGCGGTCGTCGAACTTCGGCGCGTGCACGATCTTGCCGGGATTGTAGCGGCCCCTCGGGTCGAAGCGCTGCTTGACCTCCTCGAACGCGCGCACGAGCCGCGAGCCGAACATCTTCTCGTGGAATTCCGAGCGCACGATGCCATCGCCGTGCTCGCCGGAATGCGAGCCCTTGTAGGCGCGCACCAGGTCGAAGGCTTCCTCGGCGATAGCGCGCATCGCCGCAACGTCCTTGTCGAGGCGCAGATTGAGCACCGGCCGCACATGCAGGCAGCCGACCGAGGCGTGCGCGTACCAAGTGCCGCGGGTGCCATGCTTCTCGAAGATCTCAGTGAGCTTCGAGGTGTACTCGGCCAAGTGTTCAAGAGGAACCGCGCAGTCCTCGACGAAGGAGATCGGTTTGCCCTCCTCCTTCATCGACATCATGATGTTGAGGCCGGCGGTGCGCATCTCGCCGATGGCGGATTGCAGCTTCGGGTCGAGCACCTCGATCACGCCGCCCCACTTGGCGCCGGCGTTGCCCCAGGAAAGGCCGAGATCGCCGATCAGCTCGCTGAGCCGCAGCAGCCGGCGGAAGTTCTCGGCCTGATCCTCCGCAAACTCGACGAACAGGATCGCCTCCGGATCGCCACGCACCACCGTATCGATGGTCGGCTCGAACATGGCGATCTCGCGCGCGAGGCCGAGCATGGTGCGGTCGACCAGCTCGACCGCGATCGGCCCGAGCTTGACGATGTGCTGCGCCGCCTCCATGGCGGCGACGAAGCTGCCGAAATGGCAGGCGCCGACCGCACGGTTGCCGATCAGCGGCGAGAGCTTCAATTCGATCCGCTTGGAGAAGGCGAGCGTGCCCTCCGATCCGACGAGGATATGGGCGAGGTTGAGATCGTTGCGGCCGGGGACCAGCGCATCGAGATTGTAGCCGCCGACCCGGCGCTGCACCTTCGGAAAGTTCGCCTCGATCTCGCCGGCCTCGGTCGCGGCCAGCGCCAGGAGATCGCGCGCCAGCGGCGCCAGTGCGGAATTCGCCGGCAGGTCGGACAGATCGTACGCGGTGGGTCCGAAATGCGCCGAGGTCCCGTCCGCCAGCACCGCGTCGATCGAGAGCACGTTCTCGCGGGTGTTGCCATAGCGCAGCGAGCGCGAGCCGCAGGAATTGTTGCCCACCATGCCACCGATGGTGGCGCGCGAGGACGTGGAAACGTCCACCGGAAACCACAGCCCGTGCGGCTTGAGCTTGCGGTTGAGCTCGTCGAGCACGATGCCGGGCTCGACCACGCAGCGCCGCCCGGCAACGTCGAGCTCGATGAGCTGATCGAGATATTTCGAGCAGTCGAGAACGAGGGAGGAATTGACGGTCTGGCCGGCCTGCGAGGTGCCGCCGCCGCGCGGCAGCACGCTGACCCGCTCCTGGCGCGCCAGCTCCATCACTAGCTCGGCCTCGGTCATCGTGCGCGGCGCGACCACGCCCACCGGCATGATCTGGTAGTGCGAGGCGTCGGTGGCGTAGCGCCCGCGCGTGAACGGATCGAACCACACGTCGCCCCGGACCTGCGCTTTGAGCCGGCGCTCCAGGCCTGGAATGTAGGTTTCGGGCATCTTCTTACCGTGGGCGAACGTGGCTCGGCCCGCAGCTAATGGCACAATCGCGCTGCGGGCTCCACCTCTCCCCGCAAGCGGGGCGAGGCTGGAATGCCTGGTACATACACTTCTCTTACTGCAGGTCGCCGAGGCCATAGTCCGACCAGCGGGCTTTCACCCGCGCCTCGTCATCCGCCGCAGGCCGCACCGTGGGTGGAAAGCGTTCGTTGCCCCATTCCGGACGGCGCGGGTTCCTCCACGAACGCGTGGCGTCGATCAGCATCCGGTTCCAGAGCCCGGTGCCGAGCTGCGCCACGTCACGATCCTCCAGGGGCGTGCTGGGATCGATGGGCGAGCCGAAGATGCCGGGGAAGATCACCACGCCGCCTTCTCCGGCATTGACGCGGTGCGCGAGCGCCCATTCCACCTGCTCGTCGTCCGCAGGGTCGATATCCTCCTCCACCACGATGACGTGCTTGTAACGGTATTGCGCCGCGCTGTTGCCCCAGAGCGCGGCGGCGATCTGCTTGGGCTGTCCCTGGTAGTGCTTCTTGATCTGGATGCGGATGTTGACGCCGTTGGTAATGGGCGGCGCGTAGACGTCGAGAATTCCCGGAATCCCGGCGCCGTTGAGAATATTCCAGGCGATGGCCGCCCGTTGCACCGACGACATCACGCTGTTCTCGCTGTAGGAGCCGGGCAGCGTGCCCTCCAGCGAGCCCCGAAAGATCGGGTCGCGGCGATGGGTGATGCAGGTGACCTTCATCGCCGGCCGCGGCGTCGGCAGGTCGGACACGTAGCCCGTGAACTCGCCGAACGGCCCTTCGGTCTCGTAGCTCGCGGGATCATCGCTGATCACGCCCTCGATCACGATCTCCGCCGTGGCCGGCACCTCGAGGTCCACGGTCTCGCAGCGCACCAGCTGCGCCGGCTCGCCGCGATAGGCGCCCATCGCATCCCATTCGCACACCCCGGCGGCGACGGGCGATCCCGCCAGGAACGGCATGATGGGATCCCAGCCGATCACGCAGGCGACCGGCATCGGCTCCCTGCGCGCGGCCCACTTCACGAAGTGCGCGCCCCAGTGCTGGCCGCCCTTGACCAGCAGGAACGGCGCGGTGTCCTTGCGGCCAATCATCCCGCGGTAGATGCCGACGTTCATCACGCGCGTGTCCGGATCCCGGGTCACGATGCCGGAGAAGGTGTGGATGTAGCGCCCGCCTTCGAGGTAGTGCCACTTGGGGACCGGGAATTCGGTCTGGTCGATGGCGTCGCCGCGGACAATGACCTCCTTGACCGGCCCGGTGTCGACGATGACCGGGGCGATCGTCTCGCGGTTCTTCTTCATCACGTATTGCACGAGCTCGCGATTGGCGACGTCGCCGGGAAAGCCGAGCGCCAGCGCGAGCCGCGAGCGCGAGCCGAGCCCGCTCACGAACAGCTTGTTGCAGCGCCCGCCTCGGTATCCCTTGATGTTCTCGAACAGCAATGCCGGACCCTTCTGCTCCAGCGCGCGGCGCGCAATCGCCCCGATCTCGCGGTCCCAATCGACCTCTGCGGTGATCCGCCGCAGCGCACCCGCCTTTTCGAGCACGGCCATCCACTGCCGCATATCCATGAACGCCATCACATGCTCCCATCAGCCCGTCCGGCGTCGATCATAGGTGCTTGCTGCCCTTCCGGCACCTCGGTAACGGCTGTATTCTGGCTTCGCGGCGTTGTCCGGAAGTGCACGCATTTTCGCGTGCTTCCCGGTGCACAAAAGTCGAGGGGCACGCATGCAGCTTCCCCGCCGTCATTTCCTGCGCCTGGCGACGGGCGCCGCCACCCTTCCTGCCGTGTCGCAGAGCGCCTGGTCGCAAGCCTATCCGTCGCGGCCGGTGCGCATCATGGTCGGCTTTGCGGCCGGCGGCCCCGCCGACGTCCTTGCCCGGCTGATCGGTCAGTGGCTCTCGGAGCGGCTCGGCCAGCCGTTCGTCGTCGAGAACAGGCCGGGCGCCGGCACGAATATCGCCACCGAGGCGGTCGTGAAGGCCGCTGCCGACGGCTACACGTTGCTGTTCATCACCGCGGCCAACTCGATCAACGCGACGCTCTACGGCTCGCTCAATTTCAACTTCATCCGTGACATCGTGCCGATCGCCGGGCTCGGCCGCGAGCCCAACGTCATGCTGTTGCATCCAGCCGTGCCCGCCAAGACCGTTCCCGAGTTCATCGCCCACGCCAAGGCTAGTCCGGGCCAGATCGCCATGGCGTCCGGCGGCACCGGCGCCCCGTCCCATCTGTCGGGCGAGATGTTCAAGATGATGGCCGGCGTCAACATGGTGCACGTGCCCTATCGCGGCGCGGCGCCCGCGATGACCGACCTGCTCGCCGGCCAGGTGCACGTCTATTTCGGGCCATTGCTCACGTCGATCGAGCACATCAAGGCCGGCCGGCTGCGTGCGCTCGCAGTGACTACATTGACCCGTTCAAAGATCCTGCCCGACGTCCCCACGGTCGGCGAGTTCGTGCCGGGCTACGAGGCGAGCCAGTCGTACGGCCTCGGCACTCCCAAGGGCACCCCGGCGGAGATCGTCGCCAAGTTGAACCACAACGTCGCCACCGCGCTCGCCGATGGGAAAATAACGAGCCGGTTTGCCGAGCTCGGAACCACGGTGCTGCCGCTCTCGCCCGGCGACTACGGCCGCTTCATCGCCGATGAGACCGAGAAGTGGGCAAAGGTGATCCGCGCGGCCAATCTCAGGGCGGAATAGCGGTCACACCGCCAAATCCATCACCCCATTTGGCCAACAGGCTTGACTGGCTGTCGCAATCGTAATTCATGGCGGCAAGTCGTGGCTTGGCCGGGGCTGCGCCGCTCTCGAAAAATTCCGTGCCTGCAAGGACTTGCCCGATGTCGAAGAACGCCTCGCGCCCCGTTGGCCGTCACTTCCTGCAGATTCCAGGGCCGACCGTGTTACCCGACCGGGTGCTGCGGGCGATGGACACGCCGATCATCGACCACCGCGGGCCGGAATTCGCCAAGCTTGCCAAGAAATGCCTCGAAGGCATCAAGACCATCTTCAAGACCACCAACCCGGTGATCATCTACACCGCGACCGGCACCGGCGCCTGGGAAGCGGCGCTGGTCAACACGCTTTCGCCCGGCGATCGCGTGCTCATGGTGGAGACCGGCCAGTTTGCGACGCTCTGGAAGAACATGGCCGAGAAGCTCGGCCTCAAGCCCGAATTCATCAAGACCGACTGGCGCGTCGGCGCCGACCCGGCCGCGGTCGAGGAGCATCTGCGCAAGGACACCAAGAAGGAGATCAAGGCGGTCTGCGTGCTGCACAACGAGACGTCGACCGGCTGCCTTTCGCCGATTACGGAGATCCGCAAGGCGATCGACGCCGCCGGCCATCCCGCGCTGCTGTTCGTGGACACCATCTCCTCGCTCGCCTCGACCGACTACCGCCACGACGAATGGGGCGTCGATGTCACGGTCGGCGGCGCGCAGAAGGGACTGATGCTGCCGCCCGGCATGTCGTTCAACGCGCTCAGCAACAAGGCGCTCTCGGCGTCGAAGAGCTCGCAGCTCACCAAGTCGTTCTGGGCCTGGGACGACATGCTCAACATGAACAAGATCGGCTTCTTCCCGTACACGCCGGCGACGCAGATGCTGCATGGGCTCAACGAAGGCATCGCCATGCTGCACGAGGAAGGCCTCGACAACGTGTTCGCGCGCCACGACCGCCTGGCCGAGGCGACGCGCCGCGCGGTGCGCGCCTGGGGCCTCGAGATCATGTGCCGCGAGGCGAGATACTATTCGCCGACCGTGACCGCGGTGCTGCTGCCGGAGGGCCACGACGCCGACGCGTTCCGCAACCTGGCGCTGGAGAACTTCAACATCTCCTACGGCGCGAGCTTCGGCCGCTATGCCGGCAAGTATTTCCGCATCGGCCATCTCGGCGACATCAACGACGGTACGCTGCTCGGCGCGCTCGCCACGACCGAGATGGCGCTGGCGCTCGCCGGCATCCCGCACAAGAAGGGCGGCACCCAGGCGGCGCTCGACTATCTGATCTCGGCGCACGCCGGGCCGGCGCGGGCGGCCGCGGAGTAGCGTCTCATCACCTTCCCGCTTGCCGCCGAACTTGGGTATGCATTGATCGCGACCAACGTCATTGATTTCGATCAAAGCGTTGCCGGCCCGCTGGCCTCGCCCGATGAACGCTCGTAGGCTAAGGTCCGGCTTGGTAGCGCTGGGTCGAACCAAGGAGTGCAGGATGAGACGGTGCCTCACATCCATTACGCTTGCCGTTGGCATATTCTGTCTTTTGCCCAATCAAGCTTCCGCCTGGACTTGCATGGCCGCAGGATCGGGGGGCCGCACGGCGACCGGCTCCACCATCCTGGAGGAGCGCGCACGGGGGATCGCGCTCAGGCGCTGTCAGCGCCGCAACCCGGGCCCGCCTTGCACGATCCAGTGGTGCCGACCCTGATTCCAATTCAACGCAGTCTGGCCGCAGTCTTTGACGTCGGGATCACCTGACGGCACAAAATCAGTTGGGTCAGTTGGGCGCCTTTGACTCGCCATTCGTGCTCTTGGCCGTCGCTCTCGTCGGGCAATGGCTCGCGGCATACGCCGGCGACGTATTTCGCAGGAAGGTGCGACCGCTCAGGGAGGAAGAGCGGGGGGATCTCGACCTCGTTCGAACTGCCGCTCTCACCCTCCTTGGTCTCATCATTGGCTTCAGCTTCGCGATGGCGGTGAGCCGCTACGACCAACGCAAGAATTTCGAGGAAGCTGAGGCCAACGCGATTGGCACCGAATATCTGCGCGCCGATATTCTGCCTCCCGCGGAGGCCGCGAAGCTGCGCGACCTGCTGAGGAGCTACCTCGATCAGCGCATCGCGTTCTATGTTGCTCGCGATTCCGGTCAGATCGCCCAGATCAACGCCGAAACTGCAAGGCTGCAGGCCGAGCTTTGGTCGGGCGTGCTGCGTGCTCTGACCGCGCAACAGACCGCTGTGGAAGCCCTTGTCGTGTCGGGCATGAACGATGTGCTGAACTCGCAAGGTTACACTCAGGCGGCGTGGTGGAATCGCATACCAGTCGCGGCCTGGGGATTGATGGGCCTGGTCGCCATAGCGTGCAGCCTGCTGTTCGGATATGGAGAGCGCTACACAAGCGGGCTGGCACTTGTCTTGCCGGTTATCGTGTCGATTGCGTTCTTCCTGATCGCCGATATTGACAGCCCGCGCGCGGGCGTCATCCGCGTGCTGCCGCAAAACCTGATCGCCCTGTCGCAGACCATAACCGCCCGTTAGCCGTGTTCGCGGCGTTGGCCCGTTGCTGCATTCTGCGCGGCATCCTCCCCCTTGCAGCGGCGGGCCCAAGGATGGTGATAAGGGCGGTGAAACGTGTCCTGACGAGTGGGTAGGCAGGCGGCGTCATGAATCTCGCGTCTTGGGTGCTCGTGGGCGGAGCGGCCGGCATCCTCGCTGGCATCATGTTCGGGGGGAGCTGCGCCGTCCTGAGCCCGATCGGGTTCATCTATGTCGGGCTGCTGCAGGCGGCGGTCTATCCCTATCTCATCTGCTCGCTGCTGCATGGTCTCGGCTCGCTCGAGCCGGGCAAGGCCTGGCGGCTGTTCAAGAACGGCTGGCTCTTCTACGTGGCGGCGTGGGTGGTGACCTTCGTCTGCCTCGCGGCGCTGGCGCAGCCGATTCCGGAGGTCGAGCCGGCGGTCATCGGCGACACGCCAGCCCAACCGCAGAGCATCTCGAAGCTGCTCGGGCTCCTGATCCCCACCGATCTGTTCACCGCGCTGGCGCACAATTACGTCCCGGCGGTCGTGGTGTTCTGCATCTTCTATGGGGTCGCGCTGCAGACCATCAAGGACAAGGCGCCGCTGCTCAGCATGTTGGAGACCATCCGGCTGGCGAGCCTCAAGTTCTGGAACTGGATCGTGCGCCTGGCACCCATCGGTGTCTTTGCGTTGTTTGCCGTCACCGCGGGCACGACACCCTTCGCTGACCTCGTCAACATGAGCTTCTATCTTCTGCTCTTCCTCATCGGCACCTGCATGATCGCGTTCTGGGTGCTGCCCGCGCTGATCTCTGCCCTGGCGCCGGTCCGCTATCGCGAGGTCATCGTCGAACTGCGCGCGGCGCTCGCGATCGCGGCCGTAACCACGCTCTCGGTCGCCGCGCTGCCGTTCGTCATGGAGGCGACCCGCAAGCTCGCCGACCGCGCCGGCATCGAGGACCCCGAGCGCGACGAGATCATCCGGACCAACCTCTCGGTCGCCTACCCGCTCGGCCAGCTCGGAAACTTCTTCGTCTATCTCTTTCTCGTGTTCGCCGCCTATTACTACAAGGTTCCGCTGGAGAGCCGCGACCAAGCGCTGCTGCCGGTGATGACCCTGCTCTCCGGGTTCGGCTCGCCGACCTCAGCCGTCAACGCCGTGGATTTTCTCGGGGCGTGGCTGTCATTCCCGGGCGGAACGCGCGAGCTCTATGTCGAACTGCAGACGCTGACGCGCTACGGCCAGGTGATCGTCTCGGTGATGGCGTTCGCGTTCCTGAGCGCGCTCGTTACCCTCGCCTATTACGGCAAGTTGCGGCTGCGGCCTGCGCGGCTGGTCGCGGCACTCGCTCTCCCCGCGGTCGCGTTCGCGGCGATCGCGTGGGCCGGTCACGGCATCCATGGCTATTTCCTGGGGCCCGCCGGCATCCGCTATGGCACAATGACGCTCGATCCTGCCGTGACGCGCGGCGTCGAGGCGACCGTGCTGCGCAGCACGCAGGCGGAGCCGGCGGTCACGCCGGGACAGGGCGGCACCGACATCACGCGCATCCAGCAGAGCGGCGCCCTGCGCGTGGGCTACAACGCCGCGGCGCTGCCGTTCTCCTACATCAACGATGCCGGCCAGCTTGTCGGCTACGACGTCGCGTTCGCCTACGACCTGGCTCGCTCGCTGAACGTGCGCGTGGTGTTCGTTCCGTTCGAGTTTCCCGACCTCGAGCGCGATCTCAAGGCCGGGCGCTTCGACATCGCCATGGCCGGCATCTATGCCAGCACGCAACGGCTGAGCACGCTCACGGCGTCGATGTCGTACTACCAGAGCCCGGTCGCCCTGTTCATGCCGGCGGAACGCGCGCAGCGCTTTCGCACGCGCGAGGACATCCTCGCCATGAAAGGGCTACGCCTGGCCATGAGCGTCGACCCCGTGCTGCACCCGTTGTGGCAGCGTCTGTTCCCCAATGCCGAGATCGTCATGGTGCCGGACTATCGGACGCTCCCGGACTTCGCCAAGGTGGATGCGGCGATCTGGACGCTCGAGCAGGCCGCGGCGCTCGCGCGCTCGCATCCCGGCATCACCGCGGTGGTACCACAGAATCTCAGCAATCCGTTCCTGCTCAGCTACCTGATGCCGCCGGGATCGGAGGTGATGATGCATTTCGTGAACTACTGGCAGGAGCTGCGGCGCGCCGACGGCATGCGTACGCGCGAGGCGAACTACTGGCTTCTGGGACGTCCGCGCACGCCCGCGGCGCCGCGCTGGAGCGTGGTGCGCAACGTGCTGCACTGGCAGGACTGACCGCTACTCTGCCGACACCTGCGCGAGGTGGCCGGTCTTCACCCACAATTTGCAACCGCGCGCTCCGGCTGCGGCCCGCAAGGTCGCCCCAGGCGGCAATCGCAGCCAGGATTGAGCCGTGAACTCTTCGCCACTTTCCGTAAAGTTGCCGTCGAGCACGAGGAGCTCGATTCCGCCCGGCGCCATCAGCTCCACGCGCGAATTCGGCGCCCAGCGCTCCAGGCGAACGTCCTCGCGCGCATCGTGAAACAACGGCATGAACTCGACGCCAGTGCGGCCGGGCGCCGGCTCGAACGGTTTCTTGCCGGTATCGACCCGCACCTGCGTGCGGTCGTCCAACTCGAATTGCCAGAGCTTGACGAAGATGACGCAGCCCTGCTCCGAGCCCGGTGTGTGCCGCGATGTCGGCGGGTTGCGGACATATGAGCCGGCGGGATAGTCGCCGTGCTCGTCCTGGAATACGCCGTCGAGCACGACGAATTCCTCTCCCCCGCCATGCGTGTGCGGGGAGAAATGGCTGTGCGGCGCATAGCGGACGATCGAGGTAGCGCGCGCAACCTCATCGCCGATGCGATCCAGCATGCGGCGCTCGACGCCCTTCATCGGTGAAGGAACCCAGGCGAGACGTGCCGCGTGAACGACGGCTCGTTGCGAGAAGTCTGCGTTGAGCTCCATGACGGCTGCTCCAGCCAAGCGTGTCCACACCCGAGGTTTGCAAGGATAGCATGGATCAGCCTCTCCGGCACTTCGCGGCAGGAGCCCGTTCGTCGAGGCCGAGCACTCCGTTTTGCCACGATGACACCGCACCATTTGTCGTCCAGAATCCCTACTGGCCGACGGAGGATTTCATGTAGATGAGTCCTCAGGTTCTGGTAACGATGCTGGCTCTGTTGGCAAGCGCCACCTCTGCCAGTGCGTAGCAGCAGATGTCCGATCCTCGCATCGCCGACCTCATTCAAGCTGGCAAAGTCCGGTTTGGAACGTTTCCGCCGCAGTACACCAAGGACCCCACGACAGGTGAGCTGAAGGGTCCGTGGGTGGAGGTCATGCGCGCGCTCGGACAACACATGGGGCTATCGGTTGCCCTGACGGAGTTGCCGACTCCCAGCAAGCTCATCGAATGCCTCGACACCGGGCGCTGCGACGTCGGCTCTTTGGGTTTCGACCCGACCCGGGCTGACCAGGTCGGTGGCTTCACGCCCCCGTTCATGCAGGTGGAATATACCCTTCTCGTGCCGGCGGGCTCCGCAATGCGCAGCGTCGCCGACATGGATCGGCCCGGGATTCGGATCGCGGTCGTACGCAATCACGCCTCGACGCTGGCTCTCGGCCGCATCACAAAGCAGGCCGAACAGGTCGTCGCCGAAACTCCGGACGCTGCATTCAACCTGCTGCGGAGCGGGCGTGCGGACGCATGGGCTTCCGTCCGTCCTGCCCTGCTTGATTATTCCGCCGAGCTGGCCGGCTCGCGGCTGCTCGAGGACCGCTATGGCGCCAATTTCCCCGCGCTGGTGGTTCCGAAAGGCCGGACCGAACGGCTCGCCTATATCAGCGAGTTCGTCGAAACGGCGAAGGCCTCGGGATTGGTCCAGCGCGCCATCGATCGTGCTGGACAGCCGGGCTACCGAGTGGCTGCACCGGCACAGCGCTAGCTGGAGTCAACAAGGGCCCGGCACAATCAGGCCAGCGGGCACGACCGGCGTACTTCGGGGCAAACTTCGTGTACAGCAGTGTGGCGATGCCGTGGGCCCTACCTCTCCCGCAGGACCGGGAGAGGTGGAAGCCCGCGGCACGTGCACGAAAAAGGACTGACAGATGCGCCCCCTGCCCTCGAAAGAAAATCTCACGATCTGCTTTGCCCATGTCGCGTATCGGATGGCGGAGCGCTTTGCGCTACGCGGGACCAACATCAGGCATTTCCAGGTCGCGAGCCTCGAGGAGCTCACGGCGCGACTCGGCGAATTCGATGTGCTCTCCGTCTCGATGCTGTGGCGCAACGAGTTCATTGCCCGCGCGCCGCGGCTCGCCTTCATCCAGTCGATCAGCGCCGGCACCGACCAGTATGCGCGCGACGCCCTCGCTGCCGCCGGCATCCGGCTCGCCAGCGCGCAGGGCGTGAACGCCGAGGCCGTGGCGCAGCACGCCATGGCGCTGATTCTCGCGCTGACGCGGCAGCTGCACCTCGCGCGCGACAACCAGACCAAGCGCTTTTGGCGTGGCATGATCTCGGACCTCACGCAGCGCGAGGACGAGCTCGGCGGCAAGACGCTGCTGATCGTGGGGCTCGGGCGCATCGGCGCGCGGCTCGCCGCCCTGGCGCGCGCCTTCGGCATGCGCACGATCGCCACCAAGCGCGATCCGTCGAGCGGCACGGATGCCGCCGACGCGGTGTTTTCGCAGGAGCGCTTGGCCGAGCTGCTGCCGCAGGCCGACGCTGTGGCGCTGACCTGCCCGCTCACGCCGGAAACCGAACGGCTGATCGGCGCCAAGGCTTTCGCCGCGATGAAACGGTCGGCCGTGCTGGTCAACGTGGCGCGCGGAAAGGTGGTCGACGAGCCGGCGCTGGTCGAGGCGCTCGCGGCGAGACGCATCGCCGCTGCCGGCATCGACTGCACCGTGGACGAGCCGCTGCCCGCCGCCTCGCCGCTGTGGGCTCTCGAGAACGCGCTGATCACGCCGCATACCGCCGGCGAGACCCGCCGCTACGAGGACAACGTCATCGATTTGCTGGTGGAGAACCTGGACCGAATCTGGCGCGGCGAGACGCGCCTGCGCAATCACATCGTGTGATCCACGTGATCGGGCTCGCGATGAAGCTATCGCATCAACCAGGCCGCAGCGCCCAGCACGACGATCGCCAACAGCAACAATGGCAGATGGCGCAGCAGCTTCACCGTGTTGATGGTGATGCTGGCCAGCGCGAGCAACGCAATGCCCTTCAGCGCACCTTCGAACATGGCCCACCTCTCGCGCGCAGTTTGTCACAGCGTCGGTGTTGGCGACACCCGAACCAGAGGTAGTACAGCCCGCGACTGCGGTTACGGTTAACGCCCGCTCCGCGCAACGCGATCGGCCGGCTCGTGCATCCACACGCACTCGCACGGTTCCGCCAATACGCTGCCACGGGCGCGGCCCCGGGCGAGTTGCGATTGCCCACCGCGTCTATAAGCTCTCCCTCGAGAACACGATCCGGGACCAACCCGGCCCGACAGAGGGAGACGCTCGATGAAACGGCTGTCCTTTGCGCTCGCGGCCACGCTTGCGCTTGCGCTCCATGCCGGCAACGCGCTTGCACAGAGCTATCCGAACAAACCCATCCGCATCGTTGTCCCCTTTGTCGCGGGCGGCGCGGTCGATGCGCTCGCGCGCATGGTCGGCGCCAAGGTGTCCGAGGACCTCGGCCAGCCGGTGATCGTGGAGAACCGGCCCGGCGCGGGCGGCAATGTCGCGGCCGACTCGGTCGCGAAGTCGCCGCCCGACGGTTACACCATCCTGCAGAACACCAACGGCCAGGCGATCAGCCCCGCGATCTACCGCTCGCTGCCGTTCGACGTCGTGCGCGACTTCATCCCGGTGACGCAGATCGTCGCCTCGCAACTGGTGCTGGCGGCGAGCCCCAAGCTCGAGGCGACCTCGCTCAAGGAGCTGATCGCCCTCGCCAAGGCGAAGCCCGGCAGCCTCAACTACGGCATGACCGGCGCCGGCAACCCGCTGCACCTGACCATGGAAATGTTCAAGACTGCGGCCGGCATCGATATTCAGCCGGTGCCCTACAGGGGCGACGCCGCGATCTTCCCGGCGCTCATCACCGGCGAGGTGCACGTCGCGGTGGTGCCGATGGCGACGTCGCTGGGGCACGTGCGGGCGGGAGCGGTGCGGGCGCTGGCGGTCGGCGGCGTCAGGCGCTCGGCAGCGCTGCCCGACGTGCCGACGGTGGCGGAGAGCGTACTGCCCGGCTTCGAGTCGACGAGCTGGCAGGGCTGGTTCGTGCCGGCGAACACGCCGCGCGAGACCGTCGGCATCATCCAGCGCGCGGTGGCCAAGGCGCTGACCGCGCCCGATCTGCTGGAGCGGCTGCGCGTCACCGGCAACGAGGCGGTCGGCAGCACGCCGGAAGAGTTCGCCGCGGTGTTCAAAACAGACCTCGCCAAGTTTGCCAAGGTCGTGAAAGAAGCCCATATTCCCATGCAGGATTGAGCTAGCGAAATACGGAGGCCGCCCGTGGATATCCAGGGTCTCGGTTACGTCGGCGTACACGCCAAGTCGCTCGAGGATTGGACCAGCTTCGGCACCCGCTTCCTCGGCATGCAGTTGGTGGAAAAGACCGCCAAGAATCTCGCGCTGCGCATGGACGACCGCAAGCAGCGTGTCGTGGTCAGCGAGGACGGCGGCGAAGGCGTCGGCTTCTTCGGCTGGGAGGTGGCGGATGCCGCCACGCTCGACCGGATCGCCGCCAAGCTTGCGAAGGCCGGCGTCGAGGTCGCCCGCGGCACGCGCGCGCTCGCCGACGAGCGCCGCGTGAAGGACCTGATCGTGCTCGCCGATCCGGTCGGCAACCGGCTCGAGATCTTCCACGGGCCCGAGACCGCCGCCGATCCGTTCAAACCCGGCCGCTCGATCTCCGGCTTCCGCACCGGGCCGCTCGGCATGGGCCACGTGGTACTGCACGTCCACAACATCAACGACGCGGTGCCGTTCTATCGCGACGTGCTCGGCTTCCGCCTGTCGGACTACATGCTGCGGCCGTTCAATGCCTATTTCTTCCATGCCAATCCGCGCCACCACTCCATCGCCTTCATCGAGACTGGCCGCAATGCCACGCATCATCTGATGGTGGAGCTCTACAATCTCGATGACGTCGGGCAGTGCTACGACCTGGCGCTGGGCGAGGAAGGCCGCATCGGCGTGACGCTCGGGCGTCACATCAACGACGAGGTCACCTCGTTCTACTCGAACTCGCCCTCGGGCTTCATGGTGGAGTACGGCTGGGGCGGGCGCGTCATCGATGTCGACAACTGGCAGACCGAAGAGGTCACCTGGGGCCCCAGCATGTGGGGCCACGACCGGCTGTGGATGACGCCGGAGAAGCGCGTCGAAGCGCGCGCGATCCGGGTCGAGGCGGCGTCGACCGGCCTGCGCAAGCCAGTGAACGTCATCGAGGGCACCTACAAGCTCGCGCCCGGCGTCTGCCCGTGGTGGGATGGAGTCGCGCGCGGCGAAGCGGCGGAATGATCGCGCGCTCCGTAAAATAACGATCCATTTGTGACATTGCAGCAAATTCGCTGAACTGGTTCGCGGAACCTGTCGGGGGCCGGCGCCGTTTGCGGCGTGGGAGGGGCAACGACGGAGTTCCCCGATGCGCAGACTGATCCTCACGACCGGCCTGCTGGCTGTCGCATTGCTGGCGACGCCGCAATCGGCGTTGGCGCAGTTCACCCAGCCGCCCGGCGGCGGCGGTGGCCAGCAGCAGCCCAATCCGGCCGATCCGCGTCTGGGCGGCGGCCAAGGCATGCGGCCCGGCGACGAGGCCGTCGGCCGCGGCGACAACATGCGGCGCGATGTCGAACCGCGCCGCGGCATGCAGCCTGGCGATCAGCCGATCGGCGGTGGCGGCGGCATGCAGGAGCCCAATCCGGCCGCTCCGCGACGGTAGCGGAGCGCGCTCAGCGGCTGAACGGTCGCGCCCCCTCTCCCCGTATTGCGCGGAGAGGGGGAGGCGGCGCTATTTTGCGTCAAATCGAAATGATCGTCGGCGGCAGGAACGATCGCGGCGGTAGATCGTTCCCTGAAGGGACCATTCCAGAAAAGAGGACTCCCATGCGAACCATGATCGCTTCATGCGCCGTTGCGGCCGCGGCGTTGCTCGCCGCGCCCACGATATCAGTCGCGCAGACGCCCATGGGGGATGCCCCCTTCTGCCTCAAGAGCGCCTCGGGGCCGACCAGCTGCGTCTACCGGACCATCACGGAATGCGAGCAGGCCAAGCGCGCCGGCTCGACCGACCAGTGCGTGGACAAGAGCGTGGCCGGTGGAACGACCGGCGCCGGCGGCGCGATGGCGCCCCCGCCGAGCCCGCCGCCGTCGCCCGCGCGGTAGCGTGGCGACGTCCGCGGATTAATCTCACGCAGCGATCTTCACATACTCGAAGTCGCCGGGCTTGTTGTCGATGCCGACGCGCGGCGGCGCGATCCAGCTCGCAAACTTGCCGGGCTCGACCACCTGGGTCATCAGGCTCTGGATGAAGTCGCCGTCGTCCTTCGACGGCAGCCACTTGTCCCGGTCTTTCGTCCAGGTGGCGTCATCGAGCAGCTGCCCGGTCGGGGTCGCCTTCACATCCCTGAACTCGCCGATGTGCCGGTGGAACGCCACATGCGGCAGCTCTAGCCTGAAGTTCACGCCGGTGCGCTCGATGATCTTATTCCAGCGATCGAGGCCGCGCTGGCAATCGGCGGTGTAGTCGTCGCGCAGCCGCATGTTGATGGCAGTGAGCGCCGGCTCGTCCACCCGCTTGATCTCGCCGTCGACCAGCTTGAGCACCGGATAGGTCGAGTTGTCCAGGCGATGGTCGTCCTCGATCTTGGTCTCCTGGAAGCGGCCCTTGAGGCCGGCGTTGAAAGCGTTGGCGGCGTTGGTCGAGACCTCGGAGCCGAACAGGTCGAGCGACAGCGTGTAATGCAGGTTGAGCTTCTTCTGCATGGTCGGCAGGTCGATCACCCGCAGGTCGCGCACCTTGCCGATGTTGTTCGGGTCCTCGATGCCGGCCTCCTTCATCGCCTCGCAGGTGCGCTGGATGGTGCGGCCGATACCGGTCTCGCCCACGAACATGTGGTGCGCCTCTTCGGTCAACATAAAGCGGCAGGTGCGCGAGAGCGGATCGAAGCCGGACTGCGCGAGGCTTTCGAGCTGCATCTTGCCGTCGCGGTCGGTGAAGAAGGTGAACATGTGGAACGAGAGCCAGTCCGGCGTCGCCTCGTTGAAAGCACCCAGCATGCGCGGCTTGTCGGCGTCGCCGGAGCGGCGCTGCAACAGCTGCTCGGCCTCCTCGCGGCCGTCGCGGCCGAAATATTTCTGCAGGATGTAGACCATCGCCCAGAGATGGCGGCCTTCCTCGACGTTGACCTGGAACACGTTGCGCATGTCGTAGAGCGAGGGCGCGGTCTTGCCGAGATGGCGTTGCTGCTCGACCGAGGCGGGCTCGGTGTCGCCCTGGATCACCACCAGGCGGCGCAGCATGGCGCGGTATTCGCCCGGCACCTCCTGCCAGGCCGGCTCGCCCAGGTGCCGGCCAAATGGAATCTTCCGGCCCTCTTCGGCCGGCGCCAGGAGTATGCCCCAGCGGTAGTCCGGCATCTTCACATAGTCGAACTTGGCCCAACCCTTGGGATCGACCGACACCGCGGTGCGCAGATAGACCAGCGCCTCCTGGAAGCCGTCGGGCCCCATGGTCTTCCACCAGTCGATATAGCCGGGATGCCAGCCTTCGAGCGCACGCAGCACGGTGCGGTCCTCGGTGAGGTTGACGTTGTTCGGAATCTTGGTGGAGTAATCGACGTTGACGATGTCGGTCATCACACTCTCCTCGTATCGAATGCCGGCTTCTGACCGGTGCCGTAGCGCTTGAGCGCGCCCTCCTCGCCGACCGCGTTGGGGCGCTGGAAGATCCAGTTCTGCCAGGCGGTGAGGCGGGCAAAGATCTTCGATTCCATGGTCTCGGGGCCGCCGAAGCGCAGATTGGCCTCAAGCCCGGTGAGCCCGTCGGGCGAGAAGCTCGCGCGCTCCTCCAGGAACACGCGGATCTCGTCCTCCCAGTCGATGTCATCGAGCGCGAAGGTGACGAGGCCGAGTTCCTCCGCCGCCTCGGCATCGAGCATCTTGCCGCGCTCCGCTTTCGCCTTGTCGAGATCGGCGGGATCGGCGAGGAAGCGGCTCGCCAGCCGCGACAACCCGTTCGACATGGGATAGGCGCCGAAATTCACGTCGGCGAGCGCCAGCGTGGCCGGCGGCTTGTTGTCGCCGTTGAGCTGACCGATCAGCATGTAGGAGCGATCGGTGGCGAACACCAATTCCGCCAGCGTGCCGGCGAAGCAGGAGCCCGGCTCGATCAGCGCGACCAGGGAGCGCGAGGTGAGATCGATGCGCTTGAGCACGCGCTTCCAGTAGCCCCTGATCTCGCGCGCCAGCCAGTGATCCTTGTTGGTGTCGAGGAAGGCGTCATAGGCCAGCACCTGCGCAGCATCGCCGGATGACTTGAACACGATCGCCGCAACGTCGAACTCGTTGGCGCGGATGTCGAGAATGGCGTCGTCGAGCTCGCGCGCGAGTGCAAGCGGCCAGAACGCCGCGCCCTGCGCGATCATGGCGTCGGCAGATGCAGGCGGGGGCGCATCCGGACCGCGCACTGTGATGGTCGCCAACCGTGCCGGACGCCGCAATTCGACGGAGACCGTGCCGTACTCGATCGCGTTCTCCGAGCGATCACGTTTGAGCGGCGCAAGCGCGATGCCCTTCGCATTGGTCGGACGGCCCGATCTGGCGGCGAATTCCTTGGCGCGTTTGGCCACCGTCTCCTCGAGCTTCGAGCCCGGCACCACCTCGTCGACCAGCCGCCAGTCGACGGCGCGCTTGCCCTTGATCCCCTCCTCGGTGGTGCAGAACACGTCGGCATGGTCGCGGCGCACCTTGCGCTTGTCGGTGACGCGGGTGAGCCCGCCAGTGCCGGGCAGCACGGCCAGCAGCGGCAGCTCCGGCAGCGACACCGACGACGAGCCGTCGTCGATCAGCATGATGTGATCGGCCGCGAGCGCGAGCTCGTAGCCGCCGCCGGCGGCGGTGCCGTTGATCACGCAGATGGTGGAGAGGCCCGAGGCCTCGCTGGCGTCCTCGATGCCGTTCCTGGTCTCGTTGGTGAACTTGCAGAAGTTGACCTTGTGGGCGTGGGTGGCGCCCGCCAGCATGCGGATATTGGCGCCGGCGCAGAATACCCGCGGCTTGCCCGAACGCAGCAGAATGACTTTCACCTGCGGGTGCTCGAAGCGCAGCCGCTCGATGGCGTCGGCGAGCTCGATGTCGACGCCGAGGTCGTAAGAATTGAGCTTGAGCTCGTAGCCTTCGAACAATGTGCCCTTCTCGTCGACGTCCATGGTGAGCGTGGCGACGTCGCCGTCGACCTTGAGCTTCCAATGACGATATTTCGACGGATCGGTCTGGAAATCGATCCGGCTCTTGCCGTTGCTCAACTTGCGCTCTGCGTCGGCCATCGTTTCCTCGCGACTTATTCGGCGGCATGCACGGCGAAATCACCTTCGTGGTGATCGCGCAGCAGCCGGTTGGTGAAATCGGAAATCGCTCGCAACGTTGCCTCCGGCGCCTCGCGATAAGGCGCATGGCGCGTATCGGGCAGCAGCGCGACCTCGACCGGGCAATAGCATTCCTCCTGCGCCACCTCGATCTGCCTAAGGGTGCCGTACTGGTCGTGCTCGCCCTGCACGATCAGGATGGGCACGCGGATATGGGCGAGCGCGTCGGTGAGGTCCCAGTTACGGAATTCGGGATCGAGCCAGGGGCCGTTCCAGTTGTAGAAGGCGTTGTCGGGATTGGCGTGCAGGCGCGCGAGCTTGGCGCGCAGGTCTCCATCCTCGAACGCCGCCTTGGCGCGCACGATCTCGGCGATGCCCATGTCCTCGGTGAAGAAGTGCGGCGCCATCAGCGCCAGCCCGCGTACGCGGTGATCCTGTATGCTGCCCGCATAGATCGCCGCAATCGAGGCGCCGTCGCTGTGCCCGACCAGCAGGCCGCGACGAAAACCTATTGCCGCGAGCACGCGCGGCAGCACCTCCTGCGCCTCCTCGTGCATGAAGGAGACCGAGCGCGGCAATTGCGACGGCGACGAGTTGCCATAGCCGGCGCGCGAATAGGCGAACACGCCGGTGCCGGTGGCGGCGGCGAGTGCCTCCGAAAAGCTGTTCCAGATCGCGGCCGAGCCCAGCCCCTCATGCAGCAGCACCAGCGTCGGCGCCGCGTCCGGCCGCGGCCCGGTCATGCGGTATTCGAGCCGCATGTCGCCGAGGTCGAGAAAGCCCTGGTCGGCCAGTTGGGTCATCCGCTCGCCATCACGCCGTACAACGCGCGACAATGTCGCGCAGTTTCACGAAGCTCTGCTCCGCAGTGTCGCCCGAGGTATCGAGCTCGGCCTGCGCGCGCGCATAGTCGGCGCGGCGCGCGTCGAGGATGGCGACCAGATCGGCCATGGCCTCGCGGTTCTGCGCCATCGGACGGAAGTCGCCCTGCTCCATCACCCGGCTCATGTGCTCGTCGGGCCGCGCCTTGAGCCAGATCGCATGGGTGCGGCGCAGTAGCAGTGCATAGGTCTCCGCATTGGCGACGATGCCGCCGGCGGTCGCGACGACGGCCGCGTCGTGCGCCTCGATGACCCGCTCGAGGCAAGTGCGCTCGTAGCGGCGGAAGGTCGCGAGCCCCGCCATCTCGATCAGGTCGGGGACGCGCGCGCCGTACTCCTGCTCGACCAAGCGGTCGAGCTCGATGAAGGGGCAGCCGAGCTCGCGCGCGAGCCGCGTGCCGAGCGTCGACTTGCCAGCGCCGCGCAATCCGACCAGCGCGATCCGCCGCGCGCGGTCGCTCGCCGCATCCCCGCTGGCGCGGCTCTCGATCAGCTCGGCAATGGCTGGAAGCTCCGCCAACGGCATGCGTCCGAGCAGGTCGAGAATATGAGTCATCGCCGCGGTGCGGCCATTGGTGCGCGGCAGGAGATCGATGATCGGCACATCGAGCGCTTCCGCGATCGACTTGAGAATGATCACCGATGGATTGCCCTGCCCGCTCTCGATCTGCGCGAGATAGCGCTCGGAGGCGCCGGAGCCCTGCGCCAGCTGGCGCCGGGTCATGCCGCGCTTGGCCCGCGACAGCCGCACCAGCCGGCCGAGGTCGGCGACGAACGCATCATGCTCCGCGCGCCCCGCGTCCGGGCTTGGTGACTCGCTTGTCTTTGATTTTGCTTTGATTCCGGGCATGGGGCCGGAGAGTTATTCGCCATCGGAACTATATTTCATGCACTATAGTGCATATGTCCCGTGGCGTCAACGGGCCTTGAACTCGTTGGCCCACAGGACGTCTAGCTTAGAGATCGCCGCCGTCGGCAACGGCCCCTGCTCCACTGCCTCGATCGCGGCGTCGAGTTGCTCGATCCTGGTGATCCCGATCACCCGCGACGCCAGATCCCGGTTCCCAAGCACGAACCGCAGCGCCGCCTGCGCTGGAGTGCCGTATTCATCGCCGAGCGCCGCGCGCACCGCCCCGGCGCAGTGCATCTCGTTGGCGAGATCGGTGTCGGTCGTCATCACGAACAGCTTGTCAGGCTGTTCCGGACTGGCCAGCACACCGCCGGCCCAGACGCGGATGTTCAGCACGCCCATGTGCTGGTGGAAGCAGGCGCCGATGATCCCGCAGAGATTCTGGCCGCCCTTCCAGCCCGGCGGCACGCGCCGCCAGGCGGCACTGGGATTGATCGCATTGTAGTAGACCTGCGCGGCATCGAAGCGGCCGCTGCTGATCACTTCGAGACATGCGTTGGTTTCGCCGGCCGCCGTGATGCCGCTCGCCTGGATAAGTCCCTGCTCCTTGAGCCGGTCGAAGGTGTCGGCGACGCCGCCACGGTCGAGAACCTGCTCCGGCGCCAGCGCGATGCGCTCGCCCACGCCGGATCCCAGGTGATTGTGCAGCTGGAACAGCGTGACCGATTCCGATTGCAACCGCTCGAGGCTCTGCTCCAGGCTGCGCTCGATCGCACCCGGAATGTCGTCGAGGTCATCGGCCTCGAGCCGCACCTTGGTGGAAATGTAGGGCCGCGGGGTCAACGTTTCCAAATGGCGGCCGATCGTCTCTTCCGACGCACCGTTGCCGTAGACCGGCGCGGTGTCGATCCAGTTGATGCCGGCGCCGACCGCACGCTGGAGCGCCTTGTAGCGGGTCGCTTCGTCCGCGTTGATCAGGATGCCGCCAGTGACGCCGCCACCGAATGCCAGCTCGGAAATTTCGAGCCCGGTCCGTCCGAAGAAAATCTTTCGCATCGAATTCTGTCGTCCCTCAGAGCTGGGCCATATGCGCGCCGCAGCACGCATACGGCCTGTCCGGCAAAGCTGCCGTTGCAGCTCTTCTCACTTCGCTTCCGCTCGCAGCTTGAAGCGCTGGATCTTGCCGGTCGCGGTCTTGGGCAATTCGGTGCGAAATTCGATCCAGCGCGGATATTTGTAGGGCGCGAGCGCGCTCTTGACGTGCTCCTGCAGCGCACGCCCCAATTCGTCGCCGGCCTTGTCCGCCGACTTGAGCACCACGAACGCCTTGGGCTTGATCAGCGCGTCGTCGTCAGGCCAGGCGACGACCGCCGCCTCCAGCACGTCCGGATGGGTGCAGAGCGCGCCTTCGACCTCGAACGGCGAGACATAGATGCCGCCGACCTTGAGCATGTCGTCGCGCCGGCCGCAATAGACGTAGTAGCCGCCCTCGTCCTCGAGGTATTTGTCGCCGGAGCGGGTCCATTCGCCGAGGAACGTCTCGCGCGTCTTCTCGCGGTTGTTCCAATACATCACCGCGCCGGTCGGCCCGCACACCTGCAACTCGCCCATCTCGCCCTTGGTCTTGATCACGTTGCCATCGTCGTCGATGAGCCGAATTTGGTAGCCCGGGACCGGTTTGCCGGTGGTGCCATATTTCACGTCGCCGGGATAGTTCGAAAGGAAAATGTGCAACATCTCGGTCGAGCCGATGCCGTCGAGGATGTCGAGGTCGTAACGCTGATGCCAGCGACGGCCGACATCGGGCGGCAGCGCCTCGCCGGCGGAAATGCAATGTCGCAGCTTCAAATCTGCGCGCGTGGGCATGCCCGGGCTCGCGAGGAAGGCCGCATAGAAGGTCGGCACCGCGTAGAACACCGTCACGGGATGCTTGCGCAGGATGGCGGCGACGCCGTCGGGCGTGGGGCGCTCGGGCGACAGCACCGTGGTTGCGCCGACCGACATCGGAAACGTCATGGCGTTGCCGAGCCCGTAGGCGAAGAACAGCTTCGCCACCGAGTAGCAGACGTCGCTCTCCTTCAGGCCGAGCACGCCGCCGGCATAGAGATCGGCGGTCAGCCGCAGGTTGGCATGGACGTGCACGGCGCCCTTGGGCCGCCCGGTCGAGCCCGAGGTGTAGAGCCAGAAGCACATGTCGTCGCGCGTGGTCGAGGCCGTGTACGATTCCGGCTTTGCGTTCGCCAGCAGGTCCTCGAGCCGGCGATGGCCGCGCGCGTTCTCGCCCGACACGATCACGTGCATGAGATCGGGACACGATGCGATCAGGTCGGCGAACTTGGGAAACAGCGCCTCCGATACGACCAGCACCTTGGCGCGGCTGTCCGCCAGCATGAAGCGATAGTCGTCCTCGGTCATCAGCGTATTGACCGGGACCGGCACGACGCCGGACTTGATCGCGCCGAGGAAGGCGGTGGGCCAGTCGATCGTGTCGAGGAGAGCCAGCAGTATGCGCTCCTCGCGACGGATGCCGAACGAGCGCAGCACGCGGCCGAAGCGGTCAACCCGCTCCGCCAGCTGGCCATAGGTCCACGATCCGCGGGGGTCGATGAAGGCCGGTTTCTTGGCGCGACCGGCTTCGAGGTTGCGCGCGAGGATATCGGCGGCGAAGTTGTACTCGCGCGGGATTGCGTCCATGGCGGCGCGCGGATCGACCGCTGCAGCCGGCTGCGAAACATGGCGGGAATGGGCGTCGGCTGCGATGACCATCGATTGCGTGTGCGCCCTGCCGGGCCTCCTGAAAACATCGAATGATATCAACCACATTATGCCGACGGTCGACGGGCCTCGCAACAACACGCTATAGTTCTGATGGGGGCGATGATCAGCCGCAGCTTTTCCCGCTGCGAAGGAACGAAAACAGCCCCAGGCGCTTGGACGCAGGCGCGCACTTCCCCAGCACAATCCATAGGCTCCCCAAGGTCCTCGATGGTCAGGTCCCAGACGTTGCTGCTGAAATTGATCCGAACGATGCTGGTCGCCTCGATCGTGGTGCCGGCGGGAGTGCTCGGCCTGTTCGCCTGGCACAGCTACAACGAGACCGTCCACGCCGCTCAGGACCGCGCTCACCGCCTGGCCGCGGTCGTGCAGGAGCACTCACTCAAGGTCTTCGAGACTATCGGGCTCGTCCTGCAAACCGCCGACCAGAAGCTGCGCGGCGTCGATCGCGAGACGCTCGTCAACTCGAAGCCGCTGTGGGACGAGCTGCACAAGCTCGAGCAGTCGAGCGAGCAGGTGGCTTCGATCTTCGTCGTCGACCGCGACGGCTTCGGACCGTTCACCACCCGCACCTTCCAGTCGCCCGTCTACGATTTCTCCGACCGCGACTACTATTATGCACAGCGACGCGCCAACCACGGCCTCTATGTCGGTCAGTCCTACATGGGCAAGATCAGCAAGGACCACATCTTCAACTTCAGCATCCGCCGCACCAGCGACGACGGCCGCTTCGACGGCGTGATCGGCGTCTCCGCCTACGTGACCTACTTCGAGAACTACTATCGCTCCATCGGCTTGCCGGAGGATCACTTCGCGATCGCGCTGGTCAGGGACGACGGCAACATCCTGGTGCGCTACCCGTCGATCGGCGCCGGCGGAAACAGCAAAATCGGCGCCGACAGTCCGTTCCTGCAGACCTTGCTGGCAAGCGATCGCGGCACGTTCTTTGCGCGCTCGCCGTTCAATGGACAGGACCGATTATACGGTTACGTGAAGGTGCGCGGGTTTCCGGTTTACGCTGTCTACGGCATCGACCGCGGCACCATCACCGAGGCCTGGCTTTCGACTTTCTACGAGGCGGCCGCACTCGCCTTCGCCGTGGGCTTGTGCCTGTTCGCGACCGCCTGGGTCGCCCTCAAGCGCGCAAAGCAGGAAGGGCTTGCACTCGCAAATCTCACTCAGACCACGCACAGGCTGGAGCAGGAGATCGAGAAGCGCGAGCGAGCGGAGGCATCGCTGCTGCAGACGCAGCGCCTCGAGGCCGTGGGCCAGCTCACCGGCGGCATCGCGCATGACTTCAACAACCTGCTCACCGTGATCGCCGGCAATCTCGACCTCGCGGACCGCCGCAACGACCTCGGCTCGATCCGGCGCATGCTCAAGTCGATCCGCTATGCGACCGATCGTGCCGCCAACCTGACACGGCAATTGCTGGCATTCTCCCGCCGGCACATGCTCAATCCCAAGGCCGTGGACCTCAACGGCGTGCTGGCGCGCACGCGCGTGCTGATCGAGCATTGCGTGCCGGAAAACATCGTGCTCGACTTCGACGTGAGCGCCGACCCGTGCCCGGTCCGCGTCGACGTGAGCGAGTTCGAGGCCGCCGTGCTCAATCTGGTAGTCAATGCCCGCGACGCGATGCCGAACGGCGGCACGCTCCGGTTCACCACCTGGGACAAGACCTTTGCCGAAGGCGACGCGAATGCGCCGCAGGGGAGACCCGGCCGCTACATTGCATTGAGGATCGAGGATACCGGTTACGGCATGCCGCCGGAGACGCTCGCCCGCGTCTACGAGCCATTCTTCACCACCAAGGAGGTCGGCAAGGGCACCGGCCTCGGCCTGAGCCAGGTCTACGGCTTCGCCAAGCAGTCCGGCGGATCCGTATCGATCGAAAGCCAGGTCGGGCGCGGCACCCAGGTGTCAATCTTCCTGCCGCGGTCGTCGGAGGCGATCGCGGAGGACGGCGATCCGCTCGCGACCATGCCCAAGCTCGAGCGGCCAATCACCATCCTCGTGGTCGAGGACGACCCGGAAGTGCGCAGGACATCGGTTGCGATGTTGCAGGATCTCGGCCATCAGATCCTGATCGCCCGCAACGCGACCGAGGCCCTGGCACTGATACAGGCGGCGGAGCCGATCGACGTCCTGTTCACCGACGTAGTGATGCCCGGCGGGATCAGCGGCATCGAGCTCGCCAATGCCGCGGTGGCCGTGTCCCCTACCCTCAAGGTCTTGATCACGACCGGATATCCCGGTCATGTGGAGCTCTTGCGCAACGAGTTCGCGGTGCTGCCCAAGCCGTTCACGCGACTCGACCTGGAGCTCTTGATCCGCTCGCTGATCAATCCACCGGGCCAGGAAAGACTCGACAGCGGCTCGCCGCCCGTGCTCAACGAAGGCAGGATGACCTGAGCCGAGCCCTACCGACGCGGTCCCCGGCTTCGGCGGACCGGGCTATAATCGCCGCCACACTGGCGCCGGAATAGCCCGGCCACCAACAAAATGCGCAGGAGACCCCCATGGACGATACGGTCCGCAAGATCAGCGCCGACGACATCAACCCGCGTTACAACTGGGGCCGCGCGCTGCCGGCGCTCGGCACCATGGGGGTGGATTTCGAGGAGCGGGTCGATTACCGCCGGCTGCACCGCTATCGGCTCGCCCGCGTCAAGCAGGCGCTGGAGAAGTCCGAGCTGGGCGCGCTGCTGGTCTTCGACGTCAACAACATCCGCTACATCACCTCCACCAAGATCGGCGAGTGGGAGCGCGACAAGCTCAGCCGCTGGGCACTGCTGACGCGCGACGGCGACCCCATCCTGTGGGACTTCGGCTCGGCCGCCGTGCACCACAAGCTCTACACGCCTTGGCTCAAGCCGGAGAACTGCAAGGCCGGGCTGATCGGGTTGCGCGGCACCGTGAACCCCGCCTTCGGCCTGATGGAGCGCCACGCCAAGGAGATCGCGTCGCTGATCAAGGAGGCCGGCTGCGACAAGATGCCGATCGGCGTCGACATCATCGAGCCGCCGATGATGTTCGAGTTGGAGAAAGCCGGGCTCAAGGTGCGCGACGGCCAGCAGGTGATGCTGGAGGCGCGCGAGCTCAAGAACGCCGACGAGATCGCGCTGCTCAACCGCGCCGCCGCCATGGTCGATGGCGCCTATCACCTTATCAGCGAGGAGCTCAAGCCGGGCGTTCGCGAGAACGACATCGTCGCCAAGGTGAACGAGTTTCTTTACCGCCACGGCTCCGACGACGTGGAGGCGATCAACGCCATCTCGGGCGAAAGGTGCAATCCGCACCCGCACAACTTTACCGACCGCATGCTGCGGCCGGGCGACCAAGCGTTCTTCGACATCCTGCAATCGTTCATGGGCTACCGCACTTGCTACTACCGTACCTTCAATGTCGGGCGCGCCACGCCGGTGCAGCACGATGCGTATAAGAAGGCGCGCGAATGGCTGGACAAGGCGATCGCCCTGATCAAGCCCGGCGTCAGCACCGACAAGATCTGTGAGGTGTGGCCGAAGGCGCCGGAGTTCGGCTTCCCCGACGAGATGTCGGCTTTCGGCCTGCAATTCGGGCATGGCCTCGGGCTTGCCCTGCACGAGCGGCCGATCATCTCGCGCGTAGTGTCGCTTGACCATCCGACCGAAATCAAGGAGGGCATGGTGTTCGCGCTCGAAACCTATTGCCCCGCCACCGACGGCTATTCCGCCGCCCGCATCGAGGAGGAGGTCGTGGTGACGGACAAGGGCTGCCGCGTGATCACGCTGTTCCCGGCCGAGGAACTTCCGATCAGCCACCGTTACTGATTCGCAACGGAGTGATTTACATCGCTCCGACCACGTCGCCGGCACGGCGGCTTGCCCTGCTTGTGCCATTGTTGTTGCCTTGTTGTTGAACTGACATAAACAGTCCTGAGGAGGGGTCGACACATGGGAATTCGCACCGCACACGTCACTTTGCTGCCGATCGCAGGCTTTGCCGCACTGCTCGGCCTTGCGCTCATGGCCTCGCCGGCCGCTGCGCAGGGGACTCCGGAGCAGCGCGCCGCCTGCGAGAACGACGCGATGCGGCTGTGCCAGGAATTCGTCCCCGACGTGGACCGCATCACCGCCTGCATGCACCGCAAGCGCGCCTACCTCAGCCCGCGCTGCCGCGCCGTGTTCGGCAAGGGCCGGCGTTGAGTTGACGACGGGCCCGGCAGGCCGCGGCCGAGCGGGAGCCCGCCCACCATCGAGAAACGCATCGCCCACCGAGCCTGGAGCTCGGTGGGCGTGCGATATTTTTCAACCAAAGTCGATCTCACCTTCGTGCCGCGAGCGGCCTATCATTCGCGGCTTCCGGGCTTGCATTGCCGTACGGCCCGGCAAGCGACAAAATAACGGGGAGGATTCGAATGCGCCGTTTCATGCACGGCTCGATCATAGCGTCGGGCCTGGTTCTCGCGCTGCAACACCCTTCATTCGCCCAGGCTCCGGCACCGGCCGTCGCAGTCACGCAGCTGCGCTCCGGCGTCGAGCAGGCAAAGCTCGCCGGCGTCGTCGAGTGGCTCAAGGCCGATGTCGAGCGCGGCCGCATTCCGGGCGCGGTCGTGCTCGTCGCCCAGGACGGCAAAATCCTGCTGCACGACGCGGTCGGCTGGTCCGACAAGGACAAGAAGGTCGCGATGAAGCTCGACTCGATTCATCCGATCGCGTCGTCGACCAAGCTCATCACCACGATCGCGGCGCTGCGCCTGGTCGAGGAAAACAAGATCTCGTTGATGACGCCGATCGCCGCCTACCTGCCGGAGCTCAAGGACCTCAAGGTCGCGGGCGAGACCGGGCCGGTCGCCCCCACTCGCCCGCCCAACGTCCATGACCTGATGACCCACCGCGCCGGCTTCACCTATTTCTTCTTTCCGAAGAACCCGCTGCGCGACCGCTACCGCGAGCTTGGCATCGACCGCATCGACAACATGGGCGCAGACGAGATGCTGCAAAAGCTCGGCACGCTGCCGCTCGCGTTCCAGCCCGGGAGCTCGTTCGAATATTCGATCGCCACCGATGTGCTCGGCCACATCATCGAGCGTGTCACCAAGAAGCCGCTCGACGCCGCGCTCAAGGAGCTGGTGCTCGATCCCCTGAAGATGAAGGACACCACTTTCTACGTGCAGGGCGATGCGCTGGCGCGGCTGGCACGCCCGGCATCGAACGACCCCGATCTGTGGGTGTACGAGTGGCTCGACCTCACCAAGGCGCCGAAGCGCTTCTCTGGCGGCGCCGGAATGGCTTCCACCGCCGGCGACTACTACCGGGTGCTGCAGATGTTGATGAACGGCGGCGCCCTCGACGGCGTGCGCCTGCTCTCACCGATGACCGTGCGCTGGGCGATGGCCAACCACATCGGCACCACGCGCGGCCAAGCGCATCCTGGCGACGGCTACTCCTGGAACCTGTTCAATCCGGTGCGGGTCGCGGACGGCGGCGCGCTGTTCCCCGGCAACATCGGCGACATCTTCTGGGGCGGCATCACCGGACCGCGCTATTTCGTCGATCCGAAAGAGCGGCTGATCGGGATCGTGTTCATGCAGGCGCCCTCGCAACGCGCTGCCTACCACGCCGAACTGCGCGCCATGGTGTATGGAGCGATCAACGGCGGGGGCCGCGAGTAGCGGAAGTTGCGGCGCGCTTGATGCGCGCTGGCGCGGTTCAAACGGTCGTGACCCGCATGGGTTCCGACCTCTGTTGCTGCTAACATCGCCGTGCGCCCAGTCCAGAACGAGCGCTATCAAGGTCTCGGAGGATCACATGGCGAAGAAGCAGGCGGAGTCGGTCTACAGGGTCATCGATGTGGTCGGCGTCAGCGAGGAGTCCTGGGAGGAGGCAGGCCGCCACGCGGTGGAAACAGCCGCCGGCTCGCTGCGCGACCTGCGCGTGGCGGAGGTGACGAAGATGGACATGCGAGTCGAGAACGGCAAGGTCACCGCCTTCCGCACCCGCGTAGCGCTCTCGTTCAAATACGAGGCGTGATAGCACCGGGGACAACTACGTTCGCGCTTCCGCCCGCTCTTTCAGATGCGGGAACCGCTCCGTCAGCAGCGAGCCGTAATAATACGTCAGCTTGAACGCGGCGTGGGCGCGGATCTTGTCGTACCAGCGTGACACCCGCGGCATGTCTTTCCACATCGTGTCGAGGCCGAGATCGGCCATGCGCACGATCGCCGGCATCAGCGCGACATCGGCGAGCGTAATGGTCTTCCCGAGCAGCCACGGGCCACCGCTCTCCGTGATCGCGCGGTCCATGCGCTCGTAGGTGCGTCGCATGCGGTCGAGCGCGGCGTTCATGTCCTTCTCGGGGAAGCCCTTGCGGCCCATCGACAGCATGAACTCCTTGCGCAGGGGCTTGCTCTCCGCGAACGCCAGGAACTCCTCCTCGCTCATCGCCGCAAAGCGCGGCAGGAACGCGAGGTTGAAGGTCGGCACCCGCACCGCCGCAGCCGGCATCTCGTCGATGAAGCGCATCAGCGCGCGCATCCTCGCACGCTCGACAGCAGCGCGCGGCGTAAAGCTCATGGGCTCGGGCGCGATCTCGTCGAGATATTCGATGATGACGGAGGAATCGATCACGATGTTGCCGTCGTGGTCGAGGGTGGGCACCACGCCGTTGGGGTTGAGCGCGAGGTAGTCGGGCTTGAGCTGATCGCCGGCGAGGAGATCCAGCTTCCTCTCCTCGAAGGGAAGCCCCTTGGCATTGAGCACAAAGCGCACCCGTTGGCTGCAGGTCGATTGCGGCGCGTTGTAGAGCGTGAAGGCCATGTCCTGGACTCGTCGGTGGGTGACAACCTCCGCCCGCCGGGCGGACGCCGATACCGGAAAACCAAGGAAAATAAGGCCCTCCGGTACCGTTGTTAACGGTCCGCTAACCATACAGCAGGCAAATTTTGCCGGGGAGGCGTTTCCACCTTTTCACGCCGATGAGCGGGGACGGTCGTGGACGCCAGCGCGGTTCCTCTCGCTCGGGTGAGCGGCCTTCCGGCCGCCGCCCAATCTTTTCATGCCCATGACCGGGCGCGGCACGGCGCGGCGGAGGCGATGACCGACACCACGGCAGGTACAGGGGGTGGCACCGGCGGCGGCGGCACCGGCGGCTTCGCGCTGCCGGGGCTCGCCTTCCTCGGCACGCTGTTCAAGCGCGGCGACATCGCGCTCGCGATCGGGGTGATGGCCATCCTGGTGGTCCTCATCCTGCCGCTGCCGCCGGTCCTGCTCGACATGGCGCTCGCCTTCTCGATCATCCTTTCGGTGCTGATCCTGATGACGGCGTTGTTCATCCATGCGCCGCTCGAGTTCTCCGCCTTCCCGACCGTGCTGTTGATCGCGACCATGCTGCGGCTCGCGCTCAACCTCGCCTCGACGCGCCTCATTCTCGCCCGAGGGCACGAAGGCACCGCCGCCGCCGGCCACGTCATCGAGGCCTTCGGCAACTTCGTGATGAGCGGCAACTTCGTGATCGGCATCATCGTGTTCACGATCCTGATCATCGTGAATTTCGTAGTCATCACCAAAGGCTCCGGGCGCATCGCGGAAGTCGCGGCACGCTTCCACTTGGACGCCATGCCCGGCAAGCAGATGGCGATCGACGCCGACCTCTCCGCCGGCCTGATCGACGAGACCGAGGCGCGCCGGCGCCGCAAGGCGCTGGAGGACGAGTCCGGCTTCTTCGGCGCCATGGACGGCGCCTCCAAGTTCGTGCGCGGCGACGCCATCGCCGGCCTGCTGGTGGTCTTCATCAACATCATCGGCGGCATGATCATCGGCATCGCCCAGCAAGGCCTGCCGTTCGTCGAGGCCGCGCGCACCTACACGCTGCTCACCGTCGGCGACGGCCTGGTGACGCAGGTGCCGGCGCTGATCGTCTCGACCGCCGCGGGCCTGCTGGTCTCCAAGGCCGGCGTTTCCGGCGCCGCCGACCAGGCGCTGATGAAGCAGCTCTCCGGCTATCCCAAGGCGCTCGGCATGTCGGCGGCAGTCATGCTGGTGATGGCGCTGCTGCCCGGCATTCCGATGCTGCCGTTCCTGGCGCTCGGCGGCGGCGCAGGCTCGCTGGCATATTTCATCGGCAAGCGCCAGAAGCAGCAGGTTGCCGCGGACTCGAAGACCGTTGAGGCCGCCAAGGCGCCGCCGGCCGAGGAGCCGATCTCGGCGGCGCTCAAAATCGACGATCTCAAGATCGAGCTCGGCTATGCGCTGCTGCCGCTGGTGAGCGCCGCCGACGGTACCGACCGCCTCACCGAGCAGATCAAGGCGCTGCGGCGCTCGCTCGCGATCGACATGGGATTCGTGATGCCGTCAGTGCGCATCCTCGACAACGTCCAGCTCGAGGCGAACACCTACTGCATCAAGATCAAGGAGGTGGAGGCGGGCACCGGCCGCATCTGGCCCAATCAATACATGGTCATGGACCCGACCGGCGCCCAGGTGACGGTGCCCGGCATCCACACCAACGAGCCGACCTTCGGACTGCCCGCCACCTGGATCGAAGCGGAGCTGAAGGAGGAGGCGGCGCTCAAGGGCTATACCGTGGTCGATGCGGCGACCGTGCTGTCGACGCACCTCACCGAGCTGCTCAAGGCCAACGTCTCGGAGCTGCTCTCCTACGCCGAGGTGTCGAAGCTCATCAAGGATCTGCCCAAGGAGCAGGGCGAATTGCTCAAGGATATCGTACCGACGCAGCTCACGGTGTCGGGCATCCAGCGGGTGCTGCAGCTGTTGCTGGCCGAGCGGGTGTCGATCCGCGATCTCGCCACCATCCTGGAAGGCATCGCCGACGCGATCTCGTTCACCCGCAATCCGGCGGCGCTCTGCGAACACGTGCGCGCACGCCTGTCGCGCCAGATCTGCGCGCAATACACTACGCCCGCCGGCTACCTGCCGCTCATCGCGCTCAGCGCCAAATGGGAGCAGGCCTTCGCCGAATCGATCACCGGCCAGGGCGACGACCGCACGCTGGCCATCCAGCCCTCGCGGCTGACCGAATTCATCACGCTGGTCCGGCAGCGGTTCGAGGAGGCGGCGCAAGCCGGCGAAGCGCCGGTGCTGGTGACCTCGGCCGGCATCCGGCCGTTCGTGCGCGGCGTGGTCGAGCGCTTCCGCGCCCAGACCCCGATCGTCTCCCACGCCGAAATCCACCCGCGCGCCCGGCTCAAGACCGTCGGCAGCGTCTGAACGCCCAGATGCCCCGGCGACCGTCTGCCACCTTAGATCGTGGTACACCCTCTATGCATCCTATGCGCACGGCTGCCCTGAGCCGCGCGACGGCTGAACAACTGGCCTCCCCGCCAATTAAGCCATTGAAATGAAAATTATTTTTCTCGTCGGGCCGCAGCGGGCCAGGAGCGCGCTTTTTTCCGCCGACCCCCATGAACCTTTCCCCGGCCACCGCCGACTAATGGAGTGAAACCCTGGGGAGGGTGTGATGAACAATTCTTCGCTCTTCACCGCCGACCGGATGACCCACCTGAAGATTGTGGTTGTCGCGCTGTTCTGCGCCACGCTCGTGGCCGGCGTCGGCGTCAGCGCCCGCATGAACGACAGCTCCGCCACCGACGTGAGCCGCATGGAAGCCACCGTGATCAAGGCCGGCAAGCCGATCACCGCGTCCACCGGCGAGAGCCGCACGGTCCGCTGAACAGTTTCTCTTCTACTCAACCCCCCACTTCGCGCGCCTTCGGGCGCGCTTTTTCTTTGTCTGCTTTGTCGGGTGCTACCGGCTCTTCGATTTTGCGCTATTCGTCGAATTGGGATTCCGGTGGCGCCGGCCGGCGTGCCGGCGGCCCGGCGTTGACCGCGATCCCGACGGAGCGCATCAGCGCGACCGGATGTAGCATCGGCGGCACGTGTTCCGGCGCAAATCGCCATGCCCCGATCAGCCCGCCGAACGCGACGACCACGAGCGTCATCAACACCGCGAGCACGCGCCAGCCGGGGCCCGACGACGCTCTGTATTGCCGTGCGATCGCGGGTGGCTCCGGCAGGCTCGGCGCCAGAACCGCGGCGGCCGCGGACGCCGGGGCGCTGCCTGCAGCAGGCGATGGCGGCAGCGGTTTCGACAGGAAGCTCGGCGGAGAGTCCGGCACCGGACTTGGCAGCGGCCTTGCCATCGAGCTCGGTAGGCTTGCATCCGGCCCAGCAACCGCGCCCGGCAGCACGCCCGGCGTCACGCTCGGCGACAGATCCGCGACCAGGCTGGCCGGCGACGGAATCGTCGGCGCGACAGGGAGGCCGATTGCGTCCGGCTCCGCGAGCGATGGCGCCGCCGGCGTCGGCTCCGGTGCCGCAACAGGTTTCGCCTCCGCACCGGAGACTTCCGCGTCGGACGGTGCCGACGACGCCGGCGGCTCGACCGCCGGCTCCGGCTGCACTTCGGGCTTCGGCGGCGGTGGCGGCATCTTTGCCTTGATGCGCTCCCAAATCCTGCCCTCCGGCTCGACCGGCTCGACCATCAGATGCAGCTCGCCGAGCCGGCGCTCCCAGAGGCGCACCTTGGCAACGAATTCCTGATCGATGACCAGCAACGCCTGCGCCTGCGTGCGCTCGTCGAAATCGAGCGTGCCGAGTACGTATTCGGCAGCAAGCGCGTCCGTTTGTGCGGGATCGCTCATGACTTCAGACACTGCTCGACTTCGACCAGGCTGCGCCGCAGCGACGCGCGCAGCAGATTCACCGGCATATCAAGCTTGACCGCGAGCTGCTCGCGGCTGAAGGCGCCGTAATAGGCCAGCAGCAGCATGCGCTGGCGATCCGGCTCGAGCCGTCCGATGCAGGTGAGCAGGCGTTTGAGGTCATCGGTGAGCTGATGACGTGGCACCGCGCCCGGGCCCTCGTTCTCGTCGACCACCTCCGGCTCGCCGTTGCTGCCGGCGGGCGGCGGCTTGCGCGACAGATCGATCGCCAGCCGGCGGGCGATCGCCACCATCCAGGCGAGCGGCGTCGTCTGCCCGGGATCGAACTCCCCGGCGGTGCGCCAGATCTGCAGGTAGGCCTCCTCCATCACGTCGGCCGCGAGGTCATGGCGGCGCAGGATGCGCAGCACCACGCCATAGATCTTGGCGCAGGTAGCGCCGTAGAGACGCTCGAACGCAGCCGGGTCACCCTTGGTGACGGCCGCTAGCAGCCACGTGATTTCAACCGGCGTCGACATACGCAATGGCCCCTTCCCCTGGGGCTCCCCCCCTGGAACCGCTCTCCGACGAAAGCCCACCTGCCGGCGCCTTCCCCCGGACCCCCGCCCCGGATTTATCCGGGGGTAAAATCCGTTTGCCGTAGAAGGCGCGCCAGGACAATAACCTGGAGTTGGTTTCCCTGGGAATGGAAACCCCTCCGGGGCGATTATGGCCGCCCGGGCCGCCCGCCGTCGAGACTGAATCGCTGAGCCCGACCAAGGGGGTGGACGGACTTACAAAGGTGGCAACGCGCCGCGGGGCGCAATGGATCCAATCCCCGGTGAGCCCCGGATGAGGCGACCGTTCCGATGGATCTTTCGCGCGCTGGGACGGCCGCTAGGCCCTGGCGCTGTTGCGCATCATGCCGATGGCGTCGAGCTCGGCCTGCTCGCGGGCGTCTTCCTCGGCCCGCTCGCGCATCTGGTCGCGCTCATCGAGCAGCTCGATCTTCTTCATTTCCTCAAAGGCCTCGCCCAGGGCGCCCTTGGCGTCCTCGAGTTGGACCTTGAGCTCGTCGGCCGAGCGCTTGAGGTTCTCGCGCCGCTGCATCGCCGCCTTGGCATACGTCGGATAGGCGAAATGGCCGGGATCATGAATCCCGGCCCGATCCTGCTCGGTCTTGATCTCTCGCTCGAGATCGCCGGCGATGCGTTCGAACTCGGCGATCATACCTTCGATCTGCGCCACTTTGCGCCGCTTCTCGTCGACCTGAAACTTCCTCAGGCGAATGAGCGTTTCGCGTGACTTCATCGACCAATACTCCCCCGAAGCCCCGGCATCATGACACCGCCTCTGATCTCGCTGCGGCCGCTCTGGCGGTGCTCCCCGCGGCTGCCACAGCTCGCTATCTCTTGGGCGGCATGACCCAAGCCATCCGGGGAGTGTCGCTCGACATTGTTAGTTTTCGGTTTCCGCACTACCCAAGATTTGCTCAAGGCGTTGATATCCTTGCCCAAGACTGGTGGATTCCTCCTTCTGCTGGGCCAAAAACTCCTCCAGTGGCCGGTGCAGGCGGATGGCCTCGTCCACCTCGGCGCTCGAGCCCGCCCGGTAGGCGCCGAGCCGGATGAGCTCCTCCATATCAGCGTAGGTCGCCATGACCTGCCTGGCATGGTTGATGACCGGTAAATAAACGGGGTCGGCGGCACGCGGCATGGTACGGGAGACCGACTTCAGGATGTTGATGGCGGGGTAGCGGCCACGCTCGGCGATCGCTCGCTCCATGACGACGTGCCCGTCGAGGATGGCCCGCACCGCGTCGGCGACCGGCTCGTCGTGGTTGCCGCCCTCGACCAGCACGCTGAACAGCCCGGTGATGGTGCCCTGCCCGGTCCCCGGGCCGGCTCGCTCGAGCAGCCGCGGCAGCTCAGTGAACACCGTCGGCGTGTAGCCCTTCGAGGTCGGCGGCTCGCCGGCGGACAACCCGATCTCGCGCTGGGCAACAGCAAAGCGGGTCACCGAATCCATCAACACCAGCACATCCTTGTCGAGATCGCGGAAATATTCCGCGATCGCCAACGTGAGGTACGCGGCCTGCCGGCGCATCAGCGCCGGCTCGTCGGAGGTGGCCACCACCACCACCGAGCGCTTGAGGCCCTCCTCGCCGAGATCGTCCTGGAGGAATTCCTGCACCTCGCGGCCGCGCTCGCCGATCAGGCCGATCACCGAGATATCGGCCGCAACGTTGCGGGCGAGCATCGACATCAGCACCGATTTACCGACGCCACTGCCGGAGAAGATGCCCATGCGTTGGCCGCGGCAGCAGGTGACGAAGGTATTGAGGGCTCGCACGCCGAGATCAAGCGGCGCGCCGACGCGCCGGCGCGCATGCGCCGGTGGCGGCGCATTGCGGAACGGATAGGGCGATGGTCCCGCCGGCAGGGGACCCTTGGCATCGATCGGATCGCCCATGGCATTGACCACCCGTCCGAGCCAGCTCGGCGACGGGCGCACCGCGGCCGGCGCCACCGTGACCACCGCGCGACAGCCACGCCGCACGCCTTCGAGCGGCGCGAATGGCATCAGCAGCGCGTTGGAGTCGGAAAATCCCACCACCTCGCAGGGGATGGCGACCTCGGTCTCGATCACCACCCTGGCACCCACCGGCATGGCATGGATCGGGCCGGCGACCTCGACCATGAGGCCGCGCACCCCGACGACGCGACCGTAGATCTCGATCCCGTCGAGCTCGCCGATCTGCTCGGCCAAGGCCTTCATCGCAGCGCAACCTTCATCCACCCCCCAATTTCGCGTGACCCAGCTGACACGAGAATCGAATCTTTATACGAACAAGTACGGATGCGAATCACCGCGCCGCTACGATGCGGCGCCGGCTCTTAACTCCGTGTTTACCCGCGTCGTTAATCATTGCGTCACCGTTATGAGAACGTCGGGGGCCCCGTGGCCCACTCGTGACGGAGGGGCAGAGACTTCTGAATCGGTTACCACCGAATCTTAATGTCGAACTTGAGATGAGGCTTGGCAAAAAAACCACTCCCGTGCAATATCTTAGGGCGATTCGCCCAGGCTTGCCCAGAGGGCATCTGCACGTTGGATTAGGTTTTGTTAACCATGCGTCGTTAAGATTTCGACCAGGGTTTGTCCCAATGCGTTTTCGAGGGCCGCCGCTGCGGCGTGCCGACCTGAGCCCGACGCGGCGAGGAAGGGGACTGGCATGCGCGTATTGCTGATTGAGGACGACAGCGCCACTGCTCAATCGATTGAGCTGATGCTGAAATCCGAGAGCTTCAACGTCTACACCACCGATCTGGGCGAAGAAGGCGTCGATCTCGGTAAGCTCTACGACTACGACATCATCCTGCTCGATCTCAATTTGCCCGATATGTCGGGATACGAGGTGTTGCGCACCTTGCGCGTCTCCAAGGTGAAGACGCCGATCCTGATCCTTTCGGGGCTTGCCGGTATCGAGGACAAGGTGCGGGGCCTGGGCTTCGGCGCCGACGACTATATGACCAAGCCGTTCCACAAGGACGAGCTGGTCGCGCGCATCCACGCGATCGTGCGGCGCTCCAAGGGCCACGCCCAGTCGGTGATCCAGACCGGCGACCTCGTGGTTAATCTCGATACCAAGACCGTCGAGGT